>ERZ761609.619-NODE-619-length-39266-cov-44.107317_pt1 | contig 39266 bp, 41 predicted proteins | sample MGYA00511163_ERZ761609 | MGnify/ENA primary metagenome ERZ761609 (study PRJEB28899, sample SAMN02445070) | bioreactor sludge metagenome | biome: EBPR sludge | place: Australia: Brisbane, Thorneside Wastewater Treatment Plant | collected 2011-12-16 ...
ATGCGGACACTCACATCACCATCCTTGAGCAAATCCAACAGCGCGGGAATGGCGGTTTGTGCTTGCATAGCACCCAACGCTACCACCGCCCTTCTGCGGGTGAGCACGTCCTCATCTTTAAGCAAATCCAGCAGCTTTAAGCAAATCCAGCAGCGCGGGGACAGCAGCTTGTACTTGCATCTTACCCAACGCTCGTGCTGCATTTATGCGTATATGCACATCATCATCCTTGAGCAAATCCAACAGCGCGGGAATGGCGGTTTGCGCTTGCATAGCACCCAACACGTCCACAGCACTCATGCGGACACCCACATCGCCATCCTTGAGTAAATCTAACAGCGCGGGAAGAGCGGTTTGCGCTTGCATAGCACCCAACACCTGCCCAGCACTCATGCGGACATCCACATCACCATCCCTGAGCAAATCCAACAGCGCGGGAAGAGCGGTTTGCGCTTGCATAGCACCCAACGCTATCACCGCCCTTCTGCGGATGAGCCCGTCCTCATCTTTAAGCAAATCCAGCAGTGCGGGGACAGCAGCTTGTACTTGCATCTTACACAACACATCCACAGCCTCCCTGCGTAAACTATCACCCTCCATATTCTTGAGAGAATCTAGCAGCGAAGGAATGGCTTCCGGCACTTGCATATTGCCCAACACTTCCGCAGCCCTCCAGCGGACACTAAAATTCTCATCCTTGAGCAAACCCAAGGCGTAAGGAATAACCTGAGAAACATCAGGTGTGTTAGTAAAATCGCTAACGTTTCTTATATCCGATGCAATAAGTTGGTCACGAGCAAGGCGTGTCACAACCTGTGCCCCTAACTGCTCTTGCCAGAACTCCTTTTCTCTACCTTCCACGCTCTTGATCGCAGGATCGTCTTGTATCAACAACACACCAACACTTGATCCAACCGCATTGGCTTTATAACCTGAACCAGCAATTTCTTTTTTAATCGCATCACTGGTCGAGTGCCGCAAAATGGCATAAACCGCCCGCGCCGCTTCCGGCACTGGCATACGTCCAAGATGCGGCAACGCCCGTTTCGCTAGCTCCACATTCTCTGGAACAATAGCCTTTTTCGCCAGTGCCACCGCTTCCTGATACTGCCCACTCTCGGCATAAGCGGTAATGCGCTGGTCAATGGGCTGACTACCGACTAACTCCGTTTGCAAGTTGGCATAATCCGCAACCGGGTGTTGATTAAATTGCTTATCCGGCTCAAGCTGATGGCGAGTGGTATCCGTTTCCGCGAGGTAATGCTGCTGGTGGAACAGGTCAATACTCCCCGGCTTGCCCTGCCACAGTTCCACTTGGTCGGAAATCCCCTGCTTCGGACTCATGCGCAAATGGTAGTTCGTAGCATTGAGGTAATAATCCCACCCCGCAAACACCGCCGCGATGCTGACAAAACCCGCTGCCGCCACCTGTGCAAACTTGCGTCGCCGCATCCGGTCTTTCCACTCGCCATTCCAGCTTGCGATACTGCCGGAAAACATATCGTGGAACAGTTCATACCACGTTGTTTCACCGCGCTGCTGGGTACGCAAAATCCGCACCGCCGCCAATTCACCCAACACATTACTCAACGCAGTTTCATCCACCCGCAGCGTTTCCGCCAACGCCTGTGCGGTGTAAGCCATTTTCACCCCGCGCTGGCTCGCCAGATGATCGAAGGCTTTGGAAGCAAGCTGTTTTTCCGCCAGCGTAAAACCTTGCAACACCCCGTTCAGGTAGTTGCCCAAAATGCCTTTCGCCTTCCCCGCCTTTTCGTAAGTCGTCAAGCGTAGCAATTGCTCCGGGTCGGCTTGGTTCAACGCCCACAACTGCGCACACACGATTTGCAAATACGGTGGTTCGACCGTTTCCAACCATTCCACGGCGGGGGAATTGGGCACACGGTCAAGCTCACGGCTGAGCAAATCATTCAACAACACGTCCAGTAACGCAGGCTCATAGCGGAAACCGACTTGCGCCGCTGGTGTCACAATCGCTTCGCGTGCGCCTTCCCGCCCCAGCTTTTCCAGCCGATAAAAATTCTCAAACAAAATCGTCGGCAAGCGCGGCTTGAACGCATTCAATTCCAGCGCGAAATCCTCCCGCATCGACAGCACCAAACTCACGGCTAGTGCCGGGTTGGTGATGACAGCGGTCAATTGCTCAATAAAGGGCTGGAAATGGGTACTCGCCCGCTGGTAACGGAAAAACTCCTCAAACTGGTCAAGGATCAACACCAGCGGCGGGCGCACAAACAAGCTGCAAAATTCCAGCACTTCCGCCAGTGTTTGCCCCGCGTCGTCTGCCGCATCGTCCGGCAATGCCGTTGCCAATGCCTGTAACACCGCCGTGCGGACACTGCTGACAGGTTCGCTTACCCAATCCATGTGGTACACCACCGACAGGTTTTCCCCGGTCGGCGATTTCAAACGCGGGATCACCGCCGCCTGTAACAACGAACTCTTGCCCACACCGCTGGCGGCAAACAACAAAGTCAAACGGTTGCTTAATACCTTATCAATCAGGATTTCCGCGTCGGCTTCGCGCCCAAAGAATTTGCCCTGTTCCTCTTCCCGATAAGGGCGTAATCCCGGATACGGTGCTGTACTCATGCTCCCACCTCCAACAAATACCGATCCAGTTCCCGTATCCCAATCCGATACTGTTTCACGTTACGTGACTCCCAATACACCGCTTCCAGCGGCTCTGGTGTTTCGCCAATGACATAACACGGCTCTTGCGAAGAGCGTTTTTCCAGCAAGGCACTCGCCAGCAAGCGGTCTTCCCACTCACGCGGGCGATAGCCGACAAACAAAAAACCCCGGTTGCGCAATTGCCGCGCCAGATACCCCGGAATCATCTTGTCCGCATACCGTGCAAAGCTGAAGTAATTGCTTTCCGACAGGGTGAGCGCGTCACGCCGCACATCCTCCTGTTCGCTGTCTGCCACCCCACAAGTGCCGCGAATTTTGTAGACGATGGAATAGCCGTTTTCCAGCAGCCGCAGCCGTGACAAAGCTTCTTCCGGGTACACTTGTGGCGGTTGGCTATTGTCCGAAAAACTCACAAGGACGTGCCCGATGTCGTAATCCTCACTGCGGCGCACGATGGAAGCAAATTCCACAAACCGCTTGCCCGCCTCGCGCAAACTTTGCTCCAGCAGCGTGTCATAAGCCGCCGAAATCAGAATCAGCGGGGCGGAAACCTTCGCCAAGGCTTGATACAGCAGCACTTGGCGCACATTATCCGGCAATTGGGTGCGCAAGTTTTCCAGCAATGCCGATTGCCCAAAGTCCGGGCGCAACTGGTAATACTCCGCGATGGACGATAACGTGCCGTTGAAAGTCTCGTAACCGATATGCCGCGCCAATTGCTGCACCCATTCGCTTTCGTGCTGCCCTGTGTCGGCGTAATTGCTGGCAATCCCCGAACCGAGGAATAGCACCATTTCCCCACGCTGTACCCGTGCCGCGAGCCGCGCACTATCGACGTTTTGCACCGAGGTCTGGCTACACGGGCGTTCCTCTTCCCACCACAGCATGAAACCTTCCACATCCGGCTCGGCGGTATCCAGAAAAAACCGTACTTGTTCCCACAAGGTTTGGTATTCGGCGGTATGGCTGGGCTGTTTGAGGGCGGTGCTGAGTTCCTTGAACAGCGGGCGGATTGCCTTGATGCGTGACAACACTTTAACCAGTTCGGTAACTTGGGTGGTTTGCGCCAGCATTTGTTCCAGTTCCGCAAGGGCTTGGGTGGCAACGCTGTCGTTGGGCTGGTGCTGCAATATCTCGTGCCAGACATCCATGGCTTCACAGTAAGCACCATTACCTTTGCGACGATGGGCTTCCTGTTGCAAGCGTTGCAACAAATGCTGGCGCGTGTCGGCTATCAGGGCTTCCAGCCGCATCTGTTCTTCCACACGGGTTTCGAGGTCGTATTGCTGCTGCAAACGGGTCAGCCGCTCGTGTAAGGTTTGGGTGCTATCCATCATCGGGGAAGCCTTTGGGGGTGAATGTCAGCATTTCTTGTATAACAATTCAGACAGGGCTGCAAACCTTTCTTTATTATCGCGTTGTCAGCCGTTATCCTGCACTGCACTGACCAAAAAACGGGATAATAAACAATGCTGCAAAAATACTTAGGATTGGCTATCGTACTGGCGTTACTGGCAGGCTGCGGCAACAAGGGGCCGCTCTACATGCCGGATGAGGCGAAACAAAAACAGGAACAGGCGAAATAAAGGCTTACATACATGGATCATTTTGAATACCGCAACGGGCAGCTCTACGCCGAAAACGTGGCTGTCACCGACATTGCTCGCGCCCACGGCACACCGTGCTACATTTATTCCCGCGCCACGTTGGAACGGCACTGGCACGCTTTCAACGATGCCTTTGGCACACAACCGCATCTAGTGTGTTACGCGGTCAAAGCCAACTCGAATATCGCCATCCTCAATCTGTTTGCCCGTTTGGGTTCGGGCTTTGACATTGTGTCAGCCGGGGAATTGGAGCGGGTATTACGTGCAGGCGGCGACCCCAGCAAGGTGGTGTTTTCAGGCGTAGGCAAAAAAGCCGCAGAAATCCGTAAAGCCTTAGAAGTTGGTATCCGCTGTTTCAATGTCGAATCCGAAGCTGAGCTTGACCGCATCAATGCAGTAGCGGGCGACATGGGTAAAATCGCGCCAATTTCCCTGCGCGTTAACCCGGATGTGGATGCACAAACCCACCCCTACATTTCCACGGGTCTGAAAGAAAACAAGTTCGGGATTGAAATTGACCGTGCCGAAACCGTTTATGTGAAAGCCGCCGCGATGCCGCACCTGAATGTGGTGGGAATTGATTGTCATATCGGCTCGCAATTGCTGACGCTTTCACCTTTCATGGATGCGCTGCAACGGGTGTTGGCATTGGCGGAACGGCTGGCGGCGCAAGGCATCCACGTGCATCACCTCGACATCGGTGGTGGTTTGGGTGTGCGTTACCGCGAAGGGCAGGAAGCGCCCAGCCCAGCGGATTATATGGCGCAACTGTTCACCGATGAACGTTTGCGCCAGTACGAGATTTTCGTTGAGCCGGGCAGGGCGATTGCTGCCAATGCCGGGATTCTGGTGACAGAAGTCGAATTCCTCAAACTGGCGGAATACAAGAATTTCGCGGTGGTGGATGCGGCAATGAACGACCTGATCCGCCCCGCCTTGTACAGTGCGTGGCAGGAAATCATTCCGGTGATTCCGCGTGAGGGTGAAACCAGCACTTACGACATCGTGGGGCCGGTGTGCGAAACGGGGGATTTTCTCGGCAAGGAACGTGATCTCACTATCCAGCCGGGGGATTTGCTGGCGGTACGTTCATCCGGTGCGTATGGTTTCACCATGTCGTCCAACTACAACACCCGTCCGCGTGCGGTGGAAGTGATGGTGGATGGTGATGCAGTTCACGTGGTGCGCAACCGCGAGACGCTGGACGATCTGTTGCGCGGGGAAAGCGTACTGCCCTGAGGCATCAAGTGTCAGCGCCTCGTCAGGGAGGCGCTGATGTGCATGAAAACTATTCCTGCCAAGGCGTTGTACTTGCTGATTTCTTCAGCTTTGGCAACTGCTTGCGGATTTCGTTAATATCCCATCCGGTCATTTTTGCCAGATTCTTGGCGGCTTCCTCCTGCTGTTTTGGTGCAGTCCTGTTCAGGTAGTCACGGGCTGCCGGACAAGAGGCTTCACCTTGCCAAGGGTGGCGAATGATATAGCGTCCTTGGTAGTTTTCGGTGTTGCCTGTCGACTGGAACATCAGATCTTCCGGGAAGGTTTCGCGGTCGTAACGTACATGCAGGCGGGTGACGTAAGCATCCGCTGCGCCACTGCCCATGTTGTTGGTTTCCGGTTTCACCCAGAATGCGCCGAGTTCCTGCAATTCCTTACTGGAAAGCGGGTCAGCCGCGCAGGGGTCGCACCAGCTCATGTCCCAGGCGTATTCGAGGAAGACTGCGCCACCTTCCTTTTCCACCTGATTGCGGAACATGTCACGGTAGAAATTGGCAAACTGCTGTTTGTCCTTGACGTATGCGGGAATTTCCAGATCGCTTGGCAGTTTGACGGTGCGGTAGTTGGTGGTTTCCACCCGTCCGTTACGGGTCAGGGCATAAATGAACAAGTCCTGCTTACCGTTGGCATTCACCGTGCCGAGACGGATCGGCAGCATAAAACGTTTTTCGCGGTAATTGACTTGAATCGGGCGCAACTGGGTGAAGCCGGTTTTAGAGTATTCCTTGAGGTTGACCTTGGCGATGAAGAATTTCATGTTCTGCTTGAGGTAACTGTTGACTACCGGCTCAGCACCTTGCGGGATTTTGTAGCCATTTTCGGTCAGCCAGGTGATCAGGCCGCTGCTTTCTTGACCTGACAATACCATGATGTCGTATTCACCCAGGGTGTATTGCGCTTCGATCTTGACGCCCAGTTCCCTGGCGCGGGCTGCTGGGGCGGGTTTGGGAGCCATTGCCGGGGCGGGCATGGCTTTTTCATACATGATATGTGCACACGGGTCGTCGTCGAAATATTCCACCAGACGCGGAGCGGTGTAGGCATCCAGATGCTTGATGGTGCTGTTGTTGACCAGTTTGACCTGCTCTTTCTGCACGACAACGGGTACGGGTACGACCATCGCAAACTCTTTCACATCGCCTTTGAAATCGCTGCCCATAGTGACAATGCTGCGGTCGGCATCGCGTGTATACACCACTTGGGAGGATTCATTGAACAAGCCAGTGTCGGCTTTGGCAACGTAAAAGCCGCAAAAGGCGGATACTTGGGTTGGCAGTAAACTCACTGTCAGTAAGGCGGCGGCACTGATTATTTTTTTCATGGGGTTTCCTCTGGTTTGGTTGTCGGTTTTGACCATTCAAATGCGGGGTAATTCAACCAGCGGTTGAACAAAAACACACTGGGTGACAAGGCTAACAGGGCATACAAAAATGCGTTCGGCAGGAATAGACGGAATTGCAACCACACCGCCAGCAGGGCAACACTCATCCCGAACAGGATGCGCCCAACAGGATGCGCGGGGGTGGTTTTCGGGTCAGACAGCATGAAAAAGCTGAACAATAACAAGGAGCCATTTTGCAATTGATGTTGCGGAATAGACCACGGGTCGCCTAGCCAAGTGGCTTTCAGGAATAATAATACGGCATAGGTCAGTAAAAAACTCACGCTGGTCAACATGGTGCGCCAGCCCACCAAGCCCACTAAGCCACTACCCGCCAGCAACAGGAATAGCCACAAACCATGACCCCATTGCCCCGGTGCTGCCCATGCGTCATGGGTAAGCAGCAGTACCGCAACGATGCCGAAGTTGGACGGGTTGAACACATGCTTGCCATCCACCCGCAGCAAGAATTTACTGGCAATACTCAAGCCTACTGCGATTGCCAACCACAGCTCGCCTTGAGCATGTAACAGTAACAGTACGGACAAACTGGTGTTGAGGGTGCTCAATAACAGGTAGGGAAGTTTGAACAGATGGCAAAACAGCATCTGGGTCAGCAAGGCAGTGCCAATAACGGCAGCGATTTGTAGCCCTGTAACCGGAAATTCCAACACCCAGATGCCCCACAACAGCAGGCTGGTTTGTACCGTGAGTTGGTAATGACGCGGGTCAAGTCTGCTGGAATACGACATAAGGCAGTGATTGGTTGTTACTTATGCTGGTGAGCATAAACCCCATTCCACGCCTTGGGTAGATCGCTTTGCGACAACTGCGCAATACGCCGTAAATAAAGTGCTGCCAGTGGGTCATGCGGTGTATGCATCAGGACATGCGCAAACTGTTTCGCTGCCGCTTGCCAGTTGCCTTGCCAGTAATGTTGCATGGCCTGTTCGTGTAGCTGGTAAAGTTGGCGGATGTGGGGAGTAATTTCTTCCCCCAGCCCCAGCGGATGGTACAGCAACACATTTTCCTGTTTGCCTTTGACTTGTACCCGGTCAACCGTGCGGAATACTACGCCCTTGCAGTGTTGGCGGGTGTGTTCGCTGACCAGAATATCCACGCCGTAATGACGGGTCAGGGATTCAAGCCGTGCTGCCAGATTGACCGCATCACCGATGACGGTGTAAGCACGCCGGTAACTGGAACCCATGTCGCCGACATTCATTTCCCCGCTGTTGATGCCGATGCCCAGGTGCAAGGGCGTGATGCCCTGTTTACGGTAATTTTCGGCATTTTCCTGCAACATGTGCCGTAGGCTCAGTGCCGTCAGGACAGCTTGCCGCGCATGTTCGGGTTCCGTCAGCGGCGCATTCCAGAATGCCATCACCATGTCGCCAATGTATTTGTCGACCGTGCCGTTGTGCTGGAAAATGATGCCGGTTGCCGCATCCAGATAACGGTTGAGCAGGTTTTTCAGGGTTTGGGTATCCAGTTGTTCTGCCAGTGCCGTGAAGTCGTGCAAGTCGGCAAACAATACCGTCATGTCGCGCTTTTCCCCGGCAAGGCTGGCGTTAGCGGGCGTAGTCATGAGCTGCTGGATGTGTTCGGGTGGCACGTATTGCCCGAACAGGTGCTGCAAATGCTTGCGTTCGCGGTTTTCCCGCAACATGTCGTAAGTGGCAAAGATGCCAGTGACGGCAAACACCAGCAGCAGGGAAGGCAACAGGTCAAGACGGATGTGTTCCGCGTGCCACATCCACACATTGGCGGCGATGACAATCAGCAATAGGGTGGTAGCGGTCAGCAACAGCACACGCGGCCCGCACAGCGGATACAACATCAGCATCAACAGTGTCAGTGCCGCCAGCCCGATCAGCTCGATGGTCAGCCCCCAAGCTGGCTCGTGCAGGAGGATTTCCGGGTGCAACAAGCCTTGCAGGGTATGCGCATGGATGACGACACCGGGCAAGGAAGCCTGCACCGGGGTTGGTTTCAGATCCCCCAGCAATTGCGCTGATGTACCCACCATCACAATTGCGCCTTCCAGCGTTTTGCCTGAAATGGCTCCGCGCATCAGGTCAGTGGCGGATACAGACGGGAAATGCGGCTGACGGGCAGCGTAGGGAATCAGTACGCTGCCATGCATGTCGGTGGGAACGAATCGCGCTCCCAGCCCTAAACCGGCATAGACTTCCTGCGTACCGATACGGGCGATTTGTGCTTGCCATTCGTTTTCCAGCAGGAAGCGTTGTGCGGCAGCTAGGGTCAGGGAAGGGTACAGGTAGCCGTTGTATTGCAGGAACAGCGGCATCCGCCGGATGGTTCCATCACTTGCCATCAGCGCATTCATGTAGCCTTGCGCTTTGACCGCACGCTGGATGACCGGTAGGCTGGTGGAATGCCCCAGCGGTTCCCAGGTCGGCAACACGTTGGTGGCTACGGGTTTGGGGCTGTCCGGTAATGTACCGTTGAGCAGATATTCCTCATGAAACAGAAAACCGGTGACGATATCATGCTGTTCTAGTGCGGCTGCCAGTTGCCGGTCAGCTTCACTGGTGGATACCGAAGGGCGTAGTGGAATGGCACACACTTCGGCGCTGCAACTTGCTGAAGCCGGGGGGTGTTTGACTGGTTCGGTTGCACCGAACAGAATGTCCAGCACGATCAGGGCAGGTTCCTGTGTGCCAATTTTCTGGATCAGCTCGGCAACCCGCTGGCGGGGCCAAGGCCAGCGGCCTTCCTGTACTTGGCTGCGGTCGTCGATGTCGACGATGATGATGGGTGGCTCGTTTTCTGTGGGCGTAAAACCCTCTCCCAGCCGGATTCGCAGGTCATATAAAGCCATTTCAGCGCGGCTCAACAGGCTACTGAGCGGGTTGGTCGGGGAAACCAGCACCATTGCCAGCAGCAAACTGATCAGCAGGCCGAGCAGGATTTCAGGGGTATGTTGTCGGTACTTGTGCCACATCGTCCTATGAATGTGGCACATTTTTCGATAAACGGCGATGTCAGATTTTAGGCGATAACAACACAAAACGTCATGTATTTGACGTTAACGTTAACCAGCTCTAGTATCAGCCCAAAGGAGTGACTATGGAGCAGAAACTTTGGAGCATCTCCGAACTGGCTGATGAGTGTGGTATCACCACCCGCGCTATCCGGTTTTACGAAGACAAGGGGTTACTCCAGCCCCAGCGGGCGGGTTCCAACCGCGTCTACAACTACAAGGACAAAGCACGCCTGACGCTGATCCTGCGTGGCAAACGGCTGGGGTTTTCGCTGGAAGACATCGGCGAATTCCTCTCCCTCTACCACGCCGAATGCGACCCTGCCCACACCAGCCAGTTGCGTTACCTGCTGGACAAGGTACAAGCAAAAGTTCAGGCTCTGCGCCAGCAACAGGAGGATTTGGCGCTGACCTTGCAGGAACTGACGCGGATTGAAACGGAATGCCTTAGTCATCTGCCCGACTCCGAAATTACCCCTCACCCCCTAACCCCCTCTCCCTCAAGGGGAGAGGGGGAACAAAAATGCTGATCTCTTAGCCCCTCTCCCCTTGAGGGAGAGGGGTTGGGGTGAGGGGTACAAACCACCTAGGAGGAGGCTTATGAAGAGCGTAGTAATCGCCGGGTACGCCCGCACCCCGTTCACCCTCGCCAACAAGGGCGTGTTCGCCAAAGTCCGCCCCGACGATCTGGCGACTGCCGCCGTCCTCGGCCTGCTGGCGAAAACCGGCGTGGCTGGCACAGACATCGAAGACCTGATCCTCGGTTGCGCCTTCCCTGAAGGCGAACAAGGTTTCAACATGGCGCGGCTGGTAGTACTGATGGCAGGCTTGCCGCAAGCCGTCGGTGGCGTTACTGTCAACCGCTTCTGCGGCTCCTCCATGCAGGCCATCCATCAGGCCGCCGGAGCCATCCAGATGAATGCCGGAAATGCTTTCCTCTGCGCCGGGGTGGAATCGATGACCCGCATCCCCATGACTGGTTTCAACCCTTCGCCCAATCCACACCTGTATGCAAAGCTGCCCACCGCCTACATCAGCATGGGGCAAACGGCTGAAATCGTGGCACAACGTTACGCCATTTCCCGTCAAGAACAGGAAGCCTTCGCCGTTGCCAGCCAGCAAAAAGCTGCCGCCGCGCAAGCCGCAGGCAAACTGGCGGATGAAATCATCCCGGTAGGTGGCGTGACGCAAGACGGCTGTATCCGCCCCGACACCTCGCTGGAAGCACTGGCTGGCCTGAAACTGGCCTTCGACGCACACGGCACGGTCACGGCTGGCACGGCGTCTCCCTTGACCGACGGCGCTTCCGCCACCCTGGTATGCAGCGAGGAATTCGCCAAAGCGCACGGCCTGCCCATGCTTGCCCGCATCCGCAGCATCGCCATTTCCGGCTGCGCCCCCGAAACCATGGGGCTGGGGCCGATCCTTGCCAGCCAGAAAGCCTTGCAACGCGCCCGGCTGAGTGTCGCCGACCTCGACATTATCGAACTCAACGAAGCGTTTGCTTCCCAATCCATTGCCTGCATCCGCGACCTTGGGCTGGATGCCAGCAAGATCAATCTGGATGGCGGTGCGATTGCCTTGGGCCATCCCTTGGGCGCGACTGGCGCACGTATCACCGGCAAAGCCGCCGCCCTGCTCAAGCGCGAAGGCAAACAGTTTGCCCTTGCCACCCAGTGCATCGGCGGCGGGCAAGGCATCGCCACCATTCTGGAGGCCGTGTCATGAACATCCACCAAGTCGCAGTGATCGGCGCGGGCGTGATGGGTGCTGGCATTGCCGCCCACATCGCCAACGCCGGAACCCCCGTGCTGTTGCTCGACATCGTGCCGCCAGATGCCACCGATCGCAGCCAGATTGCCAAAGCCGCCCTCGACAAGCTGCTCAAGGCCGACCCTGCTCCCCTGATGCACAGCCGTAACGCCCGCCTCGTCACCCCCGGCAATATCGAAGACGATTTGCCCCAACTCGCCGACTGCGACTGGATCATCGAAGCAGTGGTCGAACGCCTAGCCATCAAGCAAGACCTGTACCGCAAGCTGGCCAGCGTGCGCAAAGCCGACGCAATCATTTCCTCCAACACCTCCTCCATCCCGCTGCACGAACTGGTGGCAGGCTTGCCGGACGACTTCGCCGCGCATTTCATGATCACCCATTTCTTCAACCCGCCACGTTACATGCGTCTGCTGGAAATCGTTACCAGTGCGCAAACCGATCAGGACGCTGCCCGCAAAATCCGCGAATACGCCGACCTCAAGCTGGGCAAGGGCGTGGTCGATTGCAAGGATACCCCCGGATTCATCGCCAACCGCATCGGCATTTTCTGGATACAGACCGCGATTCAGGAAGCCATCGAAATGGGGTTGACGGTGGAAGAAGCCGACGCCGTGATCGGCAGGCCGATGGGCATTCCCAAAACCGGCGTGTTCGGCCTCTCCGATCTGGTGGGGATCGACCTGATGCCGCACCTGATGCGCAGCATGAACCGCAGTTTGCCAGCCGGTGATGCCTTGCTGGAAAAAGCCAGCATCCCGCCGCTTATCCAGCGCATGATTGATGATGGCTACACCGGGCGCAAGGGCAAGGGTGGTTTCTACCGCATCAACCGTGACGGCGGGCAGAAGGTCAAGGAATCCATCAACCTGCAAACCGGCGACTATGCGCCATCACAAGCTGCCTCATTGGGGAGCTTGCAAGCCGCCAAACACGGCGGCCTACAGGCGCTGGTTTCCCACCCCGACAAGGGGGGGCAATATGCGTGGCGGGTGTTGTCGCAGACCCTGCGCTATGCCGCCGCACTCGTGCCGGAAATTGCCGACGACATTTGCGCCGTCAACACCGCCATGAAGCTGGGTTACAACTGGAAATACGGGCCGTTTGAGCTGATCGACCAGTTGGGGGCGGATGCGTTGGCGCAGCGGCTGGAAGCGGATGCTGCCGTATTACCCCCCATCCCCAGCCCTTCCCCCGCAGGGGGGGAAGGGAGCGAAGATGGTGTCTTGTCCCCTCCACCCCTTGTGGGGGGAGGGTTAGGGAGGGGGGGGATTCCTCCACTGCTGGAAATGGCGCGGGCTTACGGTTTCTATCGCCACGAACCCGGCGAAACCCACTACCTCCAACCCGACGGCTCCTACCGCCCCCTGCAACGCCCCCCCGGCATCCTGCTGCTCGCCGACCTCAAACGCCACGCCGAACCGCTGCTCAGCAACGATGCCGCCAGCCTGTGGGACATTGGCGATGGCGTAGCCTGCCTCGAATTCCATAGCAAGATGAACAGCATCGACGGGCAGACTCTTGAAATGCTCAGCGACAGCCTCGACTGGGTGGCAACCAACGGCAAGGCGATGGTGATCTACAACGAAGGCGAAAACTTTTCCGCCGGAGCCAACCTCGGCCTGCTGGTATTCGCCGCCAGCCTCGGTGGCTGGGATGAAATCGCCGCAATCGTCACGCAAGGCCAAACCACTTACCACAAGCTCAAACACGCCCCGTTCCCGGTGGTCGGCGCACCTTCCGGCCTTGCCCTCGGTGGCGGCTGCGAAGTATTGCTGCATTGCGCTGCCATCCAGGCTCATGCCGAAACCTACATGGGGCTGGTGGAAACCGGCGTCGGCCTGATCCCCGGCTGGGGCGGCTGCAAGGAAATGCTGCAACGCTGGAGCAGCTTCCCCAAACTGCCACGCGGCCCCTTGCCGCCGGTACTGAAAGCGTTTGAAATCATCAGTCTGGTAACCGTGTCCAAATCAGCATTTGAAGCCAAAGACCACCTCTACCTACGCCCTGCTGACGGCATCAGCATGAACCGCGACCGTCTGCTGGCAGATGCCAAAGCACGGGCACTGGCGATGGTGGAAGGCTACCAGTCGCCGGTTGCACAAGAACTACGCCTGCCCGGTGCAACCGCGCGGATTGCCATGCAGATGGCGGTGAGTGATTTCCGCCTGCAAGGCAAAGCCACCCCGCACGACGCAGTGGTAGCCACGGCACTCGCCGAAGTCCTCAGCGGCGGCGACACCGACATCACCACCCCGTTGAATGAAGCCGACATTCTGGCACTGGAACACCGCCAGTTCATGCAACTGGTCAAGCACCCGGACACCATTGCCCGCGTGCAACACATGCTGGAAACCGGCAAACCGCTGAGGAACTGAACATGGAAACGTTGCACGGCAAAACCCTGTTCATCACTGGCGGCAGTCGCGGCATCGGGCAAGCGATTGCGCTGAAAGCCGCCAGCGAAGGTGCAAACATCGTCATCGCCGCCAAGACTACCGAACCACACCCGAAACTGCCCGGCACGATCTACACCGCCGCTGCCGAGATTGAAGCCGCTGGCGGCAAGGCATTACCCTTGCAAGTCGACATCCGCGACGAGGTGCAAATTGCCGAGGCGGTACAACAGGCCGTTGCCACCTTCGGCGGCATCGACATGCTGGTTAACAACGCCAGTGCCATCAGCCTGACACCCACACTGGCAACACCGATGAAGCGTTTCGACCTGATGCAGCAAGTCAATGCGCGGGGCACGTTTGCGGTGTCGCAAGCCTGCCTGCCACACCTGCTGCAAGCACCCAACCCGCACATCCTCACCCTGTCGCCGCCACTGTCGATGCAACCGAAATGGTTCAAACACCATCTGGCCTACACGCTGGCGAAATACGGCATGAGCATGTGCGTGCTGGGGATGGCGGCAGAGTTTCGGGGCAAGGTGGCGGTGAATGCGCTGTGGCCGCGCACCGTCATCCTGACCGCTGCGGTGCAGATGCTGGGTGATCAGGTGAAGCCGGACATGTGCCGCAAGCCGGAGATCGTGGCGGATGCGGCTTGCCTGATCCTCAAACAGGATGCACGCCAACACACCGGCAATTTTTACATCGACGAAGAGGTGCTGCGGGCAGCCGGGGTCAATGACTTTGACCAGTACGCCATCAGCCCCGGCACAACCTTACTGACTGATTTGTTTCTGGGGTAATATTACCCCTCACCCCAACCCCTCTCCCTCAAGGGGCGAGGGGCTTAAGAAAAAAACCTTCTTGCACCCCCTCGCCCCTTGAGGGAGAGGGGGCTGGGGGGTGAGGGGTTCTTAAGTTAAAGGAGGAGGAAATGGACAAGCTATGGCTGCAAAGCTACCCACCCAGCGTCCCGGCAGAGATTGACCTGAGCCAGTACCGTTCGCTGGCGGATTTGTTCCACCACAGTGTTGCCAAGTACCGGGCGCTGCCTGCCTACAGCAATCTCGGCAAGGTGCTGACTTATGCCGAAGTCGATGAGCTGACCCGCCAGTTTGCCGCGTACCTGACCCACGGGGCGGGTTTGCAGCGCGGCGACCGCATCGCCATCATGATGCCCAACCTGCTGCAATACCCGATTGCGCTGTTCGCTGCCCTGCGTGCCGGGCTGGTGGTGGTCAATACCAATCCCCTTTACACCGACCGCGAACTCGAACACCAGTTGAAGGATTCCGGGGCAAAAGCCATTGTCATCCTCGCCAATTTCGCCCACACGCTGGAAAAGGTGATGGATGAGGTCGGCATCAAAACCATCATCACTACCGAAATCGGCGACTTGCTGGGCTTCCCCAAATCCCTGCTGGTGAATGCAGTGGTCAAGTATGTGAAAAAGATGGTTCCTGCCTACCAGTTGCCGGAAGCGATCGGTTTCAATCAGGCACTGCGGCTGGGTAAGCAATACGCCCAGCGTTATCAGGATGCCGACTTGAACCATGCAGATACCGCGTTCCTGCAATACACCGGCGGCACGACCGGGGTGGCCAAGGGTGCGGTGCTGACTCACCGCAACCTGCTGGCCAACATGCTGCAAGCCGATGCCTGGACGAAGGGCTATCTGCAACACGGCAAGGAAATATTCATCACCGCCCTGCCCCTGTACCATGTGTTTGCCCTCACCGCCAATGCCCTGTTTGCAATGGAAATGGGCGCGAAAAATGTACTGATCACCAATCCGCGTGACTTGCCCGCGTTCATCAAGGATTTGTGCAAGGAACCCTTCACCTTCATGACCGGCGTCAACACCCTGTACAACGCCCTACTGAATCACGCCGAGATCGGCAAGGTGGATTTTTCCCACTTGAAAATTGGCTTGGGCGGTGGTATGGCAGTGCAAAAATCCGTCGCCGAACGCTGGAAAGCCCTGACTGGCTCGGTGCTGCTGGAAGCCTACGGCTTGACTGAAACCTCCCCGGCAGTGTGCATCAACCCCGTCACCTTGCAGGATTACAACGGCATGATCGGCTTGCCGATCCCTTCCACCGAGGTGTCGATCCGTGATGTGAATGACCGGGAACTGGGGGTGGGTGAAGCGGGCGAATTGTGGGTACGTGGCCCGCAGGTGATGCAAGGTTACTGGCAACGCCCGGATGAAACCGCCAAGGTGATGCCGGGTGATGGCTGGTTGCGCACCGGCGATGTTGCCATTATTAACGCACAAGGTTACGTCAAATTGGTCGATCGCCTCAAGGACATGGTACTGGTGTCCGGTTTCAACGTTTACCCCAATGAGGTGGAAGATGTGCTGGCAGCCAACCCCAAAATCCTCGAAGCGGGCGTGATTGGAGTGCCTGACGAGCATTCCGGCGAAATCGTCAAGGCTTTCATCGTCAAAAAGGATGGCAGCCTGACGGTGGATGAGGTGAAAACCTACTGCCGCGCAGAGCTTTCTGCTTACAAATGCCCGAAACAGGTTGTGTTTGTCGACTCACTGCCAAAAAGCAATGTCGGCAAGATTCTGCGTAAGGAGCTGCGTCAGTTCGGTAACGGGTAATCTGACCAGTCCCGGTAATTGCGCACTTGCCCATGTTCACGCACCTGTTGCAGCCCAGCCAGATCAAGGTCGGCATAAACCCATTGTGGTTGGTTCAGCGTGCCGATTGACAGGATACCATCAACGGGATACCCGTAATCAACCGGAGTATAGACGGCGGCGGCTCCCATGTTGACATCCACTGCTTCTGACCATGCTGCTTCTCCGACCAGTGCGGCTTGTGCGACGTAGCACTGGTTTTCTAGCGCCCGCGCCTGACAGCCGATGCGCACACGGTTATAACCCGCCAGCCCGTCAGTGCAGCTTGGTACGAGGATCAGGTTTGCCCCTTGCCTTACCAGTTCCCGTGCCAGCAGGGGAAATTCACTGTCGTAACAGGTACAAATGCCCAGCTTGCCAACATCGCTATCCAGTGCTTGCAACTCCCGTCCCGGACTGATGTGCCAATGCTCCTGTTCAAAGCGGGTCATTTTCTGCTTGTCCTGAAAGGCACGGCTGCCATCCGGGCGGAACAGCCAGGCACGGTTGGTGTAACGCCCATCTTCCTGCCGGACGGGGAACGTACCCGCCACAATCGTGACGCCCTGTTGCTGTGCCAGACCGCTGAACAGTTGCAGGAAAGCGTCGTGCAGGCTTTGCAAGGCTACCAGTTGCCTTCCCAGATCCTGATACACCGCTGGTGGAAACAGTGATGCCAGTTCCATGCTGAAGTATTCGGGGAACAGCAACAGTTTGGCGTCGTGGGTACGGGCTTCGTTGACCCAGCGGTAAATTTTTGTCGTGTAATCCTCCCAGTTGTGCAGGAAACTGATGTCATACTGTGCCGTTGCCAACCGGAATTTCATAAGGTTTTCATCCAGAATTGCATGGGTTTGGGTGATGCTTCTGTTTCACCGAGGTCTTTCCAGGTATAGGTCGTCAACAATTCAGGATGTGGCGTGTAGCCGAAATGCTGCCAGATGCTATCCAGCGGCAGGTAGCCCGCCGGGCGCATGGGGTGATCCACCGGGCGTTGCACCCCGCAAAAGGTGGCGTGGGTAAAGCCACCCAGTTGCCTTGCATGGTTCTCTCGCCCGAGGAAAAAGCTTTTGTAGACACCGCGCCCGCGATATTCCGGTAACAAGACCGATTCCGCACAATAAAACAGCGTGTCTGGATCGTAGCCCTGTTGCAGGAACGGCTGCTGAAACTCGTCTTCCTCGTGTGCCATCGGCAGGCCGGTGGAAGCACCCACCACCCGATCGCCATCGAGTAGCAGCACGGCAATGCTGTCCGGGGAGTTGACGTAGGTTTGCAGGTAACGGGCTTCGTATTCCACCGACCCATCGTAGAGATAGGGGAACTCACGGAATACGCTAATGCGCAAATGGGCGAGGGCTGGCAGGTAGGGGGCGATGGCAGAGCCGGAAAGGTGCAGGTTATAGCATGTTTTGTTCATGAACAGGATCATAGGCAGGTAACAGACCGTCCGCAAGAACCCTGACCTACATCAAAACTTATCCACAACCCCACCTTGAATTCCTCACCCGCTACCCCAGATTTGCCTCATCTGACGCTTTCGCGTCCAACCCAAATTTGAAAGGTAGCCCACATGAGAATGGACAAACTCACCAGCAAGTTCCAGCTCGCCCTGCAAGACGCGCAGTCGCTCGCGTTAGGGCGTGATCATCAATTTATCGAACCCGCTCACCTGATGATCGCCTTGCTGGATCAGGAAGGCGGTTCCACACGCGGTTTGCTGACCAAAGCCGATGTCAACGCCAACCAGTTGCGCTCCAAACTGGGTGAAGCGCTCGACCGTCTGCCGACCGTTTCCGGCGGTGATGCCGGTAGCGTGCATGTTTCCAACGACCTCAGCAAGCTGCTGAATGTCACTGATAAAATCGCCCAGCAGCGCAAGGATCAGTACATTTCCTCCGAACTATTCGTGCTGGCAGCGCTGGAAGACAAAGGCACGCTCGGCAATTTGCTGCGTGAAACGGGTGCGACCAAAGGTGCTGTTGAAAAAGCCATCGAAGGAATGCGCGGCGGACAAACCGTCAACGACCCCAATGCCGAAGACCAACGCCAAGCCTTGGAAAAATACACCATCGACCTCACCGAACGCGCCGAACAGGGCAAAATCGACCCCATCATCGGGCGTGACGAAGAAATCCGCCGCATGGTGCAAATCCTGCAACGCCGTACCAAAAACAACCCGGTACTGATCGGCGAACCCGGCGTAGGTAAAACCGCGCTGGTTGAAGGCTTGGCGCAACGCATCGTCAACGGCGAAGTTTCCGAAGGCATGAAAGGCAAACGCCTGCTGTCGCTCGACCTCGGCGCATTGCTGGCGGGTAGCAAATACCGGGGCGACTTTGAAGAACGCCTCAAAGCCGTGCTCAACGACATCGCCAAAGCCGAAGGCAACATCATCCTGTTCATCGACGAATTGCACACGATGGTCGGTGCAGGCAAAGCGGAAGGCGCAATGGATGCAGGCAATATGCTCAAGCCCGCCCTCGCACGCGGTGAACTGCATTGCCTAGGTGCGACCACCCTCGACGAATACCGCCAGTACATTGAAAAGGATGCCGCGCTCGAACGCCGTTTCCAGAAAGTGCTGGTGGATGAGCCGACCGTGGAAGACACCATCGCCATCCTGCGCGGCTTGCAGGAAAAATACGAAGTGCATCACGGCGTGGAAATCACCGACCCCGCGCTGGTCGCAGCCGCCACGTTATCGCACCGTTACATCACTGACCGCCAGTTGCCCGACAAAGCCATCGACCTGATCGACGAAGCTGCGTCACGCATCCGTGTCGAAATCGACTCCAAACCGGAAGTGATCGACAAGCTCGACCGCCGCCTGATCCAGCTCAAGATCGAACGCGAAGCCTTGAAAAAGGAATCCGACGACGCCTCCAAAAAACGCCTTGCCGACTTGCAGGCTGAAATCGACCGTCTGGAAAAAGAATCTGCCGATCTGGAAGAAATCTGGAAAAGCGAAAAAGCCGACGTGCAAGGCACATCCCACATCAAGGAAGCCCTTGATCAAGCACGGCTCGAATTTGAAACCGCCCGACGTGCGGGCAATTTGCAACGTATGGCGGAGTTACAATACGGGCGCATCCCCGAACTCGAACAGCAGCTCGCCAAAGCGGATGCCACTGTGGATAGCCACGAAGCCAAAGCGCCCAAGTTGCTGAAAACCAAAGTGACGGAAGACGAAATTGCCGACATCGTGTCACGCTGGACAGGTATCCCCGTCAGCAAAATGCTCGAAGGCGAAAAGGACAAGCTGCTGAAAATGGAAGACGTGCTTGCCAAGCGTGTGATCGGGCAAACCGAAGCGGTGGTAGCTGTTTCCAATGCCATCCGCCGTGCGCGGGCGGGGCTTTCCGACCCTAATCGCCCCAGCGGTTCGTTCCTGTTCCTGGGGCCAACGGGTGTGGGTAAAACCGAACTCACCAAGGCACTGGCGACGTTTTTGTTCGATACCGACGACGCGATGGTGCGGATTGATATGTCCGAATTCATGGAAAAACATTCCGTCGCTCGCCTGATCGGTGCGCCTCCCGGCTACGTCGGCTATGAAGAAGGCGGCTATTTGACCGAAGCGGTGCGCCGCCGCCCGTATTCCGTGATCCTGCTGGACGAGGTGGAAAAAGCCCACGCCGATGTCTTCAACGTGCTGCTGCAAGTGCTGGACGACGGGCGTTTGACCGATGGGCAAGGGCGCACGGTGGATTTCCGTAACACCGTGATTATCATGACCTCCAACCTCGGTTCGCACCTGATTCAGGAGATGGCGGGTGAAGAAAACTATGAGCGCATGAAAGCAGCAGTGATGGACGTGGTCGGGCATCATTTCCGCCCGGAATTCATCAACCGGATTGACGAAACGGTGGTATTCCATCCGCTGGATCAGGCAGAGATTCGCCAGATTGCGGATATTCAGCTCAACAATCTGCGCAAGCGGCTGGCAGCGCGGGAACTGGGTATCCAGATCACTGATGCAGCACTCGATTTACTGGCGGAAGCAGGCTTCGACCCTGTGTACGGCGCACGTCCGCTCAAACGCGCTATCCAGCAGCAGGTTGAGAATCCGCTGGCACAGCAAATTCTTGGCGGCAAGTTCATGCCGGGGGATACGATTGCGGTGGGGGTGGAAGAGGGCAGGCTGACGTTTACAGCGTTGGTCGAAGCGCAGGAGGTTTAAGTTAGAATTTGGTAAGAAACAAGGCTCAATATGTGTTTCAGGGTCTTATCCCAGTAGCAGTGAAAGCAAGGAATGAAGTGCCGCTTTCCCGCGTTTTCTGATGTTGTGCAAGCACTCAAAGAAGGCGAGGTAGCAAGGCAACTTTTCCTGTGAAATCCCCCGATGAGGACGTAACCAAGAGCGCAGCAATGACCAAAAGCCCTCCATCGTGTTCACATGGACTTCATGGAAACCGTCCCCATCCTCATCACGGGCATATTCACCTGCGCCATGATTGACTGTTTTGTGGAGGTATCCCCATTCTTCCAATCGGTCGTAGATGTTGTACTCATCGGTGTACACCAACGTACCCGCTGCCACCGTTTCCAAGATCAACGGCTTGATTGTCGCCTGTTTCACATTTTCCAGCATACGGATCACGACCTCCCCAGAACGCTGGATCATGCCGAAAATGGGCGGCTTCTCCTTCTCCAGCGTACCACGTCCCGGCGCACCTTTCAGGGCGCGGCGGCGACCTTCACGCCCTGCATCCGCCACCGCATCAGGGTTTCCCTTATGCCCAGCCTTGGTGTAAGCCTCGTCAAACTCAACACTCCCAGACAGGCTTACAGGTGTTTTTTTTCTCGATGCCTTGCCGCAACTGTTCCGTCATCGCCTGCGCATCGTCCTTGTTCAACCCCAGTTCACGGGCAATTTGTTGGTTCGACAGGTTCAATGACATCAGGTAAAGGCACAACACCCAAACCTTCAGTGGCTGGTGATGACCTTCAAACACCGTTCCCGTCAGGTCATCAAAACGCTTTTCGCAACCCTTGCACTGGTAACGCTGGCGTTCTGTTTGGGTGTCATCCTTGCCACGGCGGATGGTTTCGTGTGACTTACAATGTGGGCAAACAACCCCATCAGCCCAACGCCGGGCGCGGACTTGCTCGAAACAGGCTGCTTCACTGGTCAGGCTGGAAATACTGATTAGCAGGTTCATAATGCCTTTCCTTGGCTACTGGGAAATGATTGATTTTAGATCAATACCCTGCGTTTGCAACACTGGGATAGCAAGACCCTGAAACACATATTGAGCCAGAAACAAAAACGCCGCCTATTTAAAGCGGCGTTTTCTAATCAGAAGGAGGCGGATAAGCAGTTGTTGACTCAAGGTTTATTTCCTTGGGCATGGTTAAGTTCACAGATAACTGTTTCGGTTAATGAGCCAATGCCCGCAACACTGCTTGCGGCTCTTTCGCCACTACATGCAGCAATACCCGTGCAGCACCGTGCGGGGTGCGATCCCCGCGTTCCCAATGGCGCAAGGTGCTGACACTGATGCCAAACGTTGCTGCAAATTCCACTTGGGTCATGCCTACTTTGGCACGAACGTTTTTGGCAGTATTGTAGCGTTTCACCCACCCTCAAAATAATCTGTATCCACCTTCTTCACCTCATAGCGCTCAACCACTGATATGCCTACGTTGTATTCCACCATCAGGGCTGCCAGCTTTTCGCCGTCAATCAGGATGATGCGGGTGTCAATAATGCGGGCATAGTCGCGGGCTTCGCGGGAAAAGCCGGAGGTGGTGATGAAAATGCCCTTCTTTGCCCGTTGCCCCTGCAAGGCTCCGGCAAATTTCTGGATTTCGGGGCGACCTACGGTAGCTTCCCAGCGTTTGGCTTGCATGTAAATTACGTCGAGGCCGAGGCGGTCTTCGTTAATGATGCCGTCGATGCCGCCGTCACCGCTTTTGCCAATGGCGCGGCCTGCATCCTGGCGGTTGCCGCCGTAGCCCATTTTCACCAGCAAATCGACCACCAGTTTTTCAAAGAACACGGGTGAGGCTTCCTTGACGGTTTCCAGCACTTCCTGTTCAAGGTTTTGGCGAAGCAGGCGGTAGGCGGAGGCAAGGATGTCTTCCGGGGTGTCGTCGAAAATCACCTCGGAATCCATGTTCAGGGTGGGCATTCCGCTGGGTTTGAGTGGGCGGCGGCGATTCTTGAATTCCTGGAATTCAGGAAACTGTTCCAGCGTGCTGATGCGGATGTTGTCTGGGTTGCCTTGCAGTAAGTGCAGCCCACGATCGGTAATGACGAAATGCCCGCGCCGGGGTGAACGCAACGCGCCTGCCTGTTTCAGGTAGGAACGCGCCCAGCCAACCCGGTTGCTGAACACGGTTTGCGTGCCACTGGGCAGGATTTCGCTGCGTTCGGTTTCATTGAGCTGATAGTGGTTGGCGAGTGTTTCAACCGCATCCCGCAGCTTGTGTTCCTGCTGGTCGGCTGCCAGTTGCAGCAGGGGGCGCATCAGGGTCTGGTAGTCGGGGATTGGCATGGGGTTATTGCCTAGGGCAAGTGGGAAGAGTTGCTGGCAACGGGGTCTGTATCCCCGTGCCAGCGGAGGATGGTTACTGACCTGCCCCGACATGCTCTAGGGCAATTTTCAGCATACGGCGCACGGGTTCTGCCGCACCCCACAGCAACTGGTCGCCGACGGTAAATGCGGTGATGTATTCCGGCCCTAGGTTCATCTTGCGGATACGTCCGACCGGGATGGTCAGTGTGCCGGAAGCCTGTACCGGGGTCAGGCCGTGCAGGGTGGATTCCTTGTCATTCGGGATGACTTTCACCCACTCGTTGTGGCTGGCGATAATGGCTTCGATTTCGTCCAGTGGCAGGTTTTCTTTCAGCTTGATGGTGAAACCCTGCGAGTGGCAACGCATGGCGCCGATACGCACGCACTGGCCGTCTACCGGAATGATGTTGCCTGCGGTTTTGCCCAGAATCTTGTTGGTTTCAGCAATGCCTTTCCACTCTTCCTTGGTCTGACCGTTTTCCCAGGCTTTGTCGATCCACGGGATCAGGCTGCCAGCTAGGGGTGCGCCGAAATTGGCGGTGGAAAGCGTGCCGTCATTCAGTTTGGCAGTGACTTTGGTATCAATGTCGAGGATGGCGGAAGCCGGGTTTGCCAGCAAATCGCCCACTTCGGCATTCAGCTCGCCCATCTGGGTCAGCAGTTCGCGCATGTTTTTCGCACCCGCCCCGGAAGCAGCCTGATAGGTCATGGAAGTGATCCATTCCACCAGCCCTTTTTCAAACAGGCCGCCCAGTGCCATCAGCATCAGGGAAACGGTGCAGTTGCCGCCGATGTAGTTCCTGATGCCGTTTTGCAGGCCAGCATCAATCACATTGCGGTTCACCGGATCGAGCACGATGATGGCATCGTCTTTCATGCGCAGGGTGGAAGCGGCGTCAATCCAGTAGCCATTCCAGCGGGCACGCAGCGGTTCGTAGACGGCGGTGGTGTAATCGCCGCCCTGGCAGGAAACGATGATGTCCATTTCCGCCAGCTTGTCGATATTCATCGCGTCTTCCAGCGGTTTGGCGCCGAAACCGACATCCGGGCCAGCCTTGCCGGATTGTGAAGTGGTGAAAAACACAGGTTCAAAGCCCTGAAAATCGTTTTCGGCCTGCATCCGCTCCATCAGAACCGAGCCAACCATGCCGCGCCAACCGACAAAACCTACTTTGAGCATTACAAACTCCGACAAAAACCGAGTAAACGCATGATTTTAACACTGTGGCGGGTAGAGCAAAACAATCCTTTCATTGTGCGATTTAATAGAATGAAACGATAAAAACATACTGTTTTACTGTCTATCGGTGGCTGCTTATACTGACTTCATCGACACACAAAACAAACACGGAGAAACAAACATGGACATCAATATCGGCATTCAGACAGAACAACGTCAGGCGATTGCAGACGGGCTTTCCCGCTTGCTGGCGGATACTTACACCTTGTATCTCAAGACCCACAATTACCACTGGAACGTGACCGGGCCGATGTTCAACACCTTGCACCTCATGTTCGAGACGCAATACAACGAGCTGGCACTGGCGGTGGATTTGATTGCCGAACGCATCCGTGCGTTGGGGCATGTCGCTCCCGGTACTTATGCCGCTTACAGCCGTTTGTCTTCCATCCCGGAAGAAGAGGGTGTACCGAAAGCACAGGACATGATCCGTAATCTGGTGGAAGGTCAGGAAGCAGTGGTGCGTACTGCCCGCAGCATTTTCCCGGTGGTGGATGAGGCAGGTGATGAACCGACTGCCGATTTGCTCACCCAGCGGATGCAAATCCATGAAAAAAATGCGTGGATGTTGCGCAGCATGTTGGAATAAGCAGGGGTATTGGGGTGCTTTGCCGGTTCAGGTTTGCAGGGTTTTCAGCATCTGTTCTGCCTGCTTGATCCATTCCTGTTCCTTACGGCGGTAATATTTGGGAGCACGGCGGGCACGTAGCTGAATATCTTCCAGTACTTGGCGGGCGCGTCCAGTTTGCCCGCTTTGTTGCAAAAGCTGGGCGTAGTGCCAACGGGCTTCTTCGCCGGGGTAGGTAGCTGCTAGTGCCTGAAATTCTTCCAGTGCTTGTGGAATCTTGCCCAAGGCTTCGAGGCTGCGAGCGTACAACAAATGCCCGTCATGTGAGCGGAAATTGGGGTTAGCTTGAATCAGCGTATCCAGTGTCGCTACGCTGCTTTGGAATTGTCCTGCACCGAATTGTGCTTGTGCCAGTTTCAGCAGGATGTCCGGGTCATCGTGCCCGTTTTGCTGGCAACGTTGCAGCAAGGCAATGGCATCGTCATGAAACCCGGCTTCGATACATTCCGCCGCCAGTTTGACGCGGTTGGCAACCGTATCGGCAATTTCCAGTTCGTCTTTGCGGCGGCGCAATTCACGTTCCGGGTCGATGGCTTTCAGCAGGCGGTTGCTGGCAGAGCGCACGGTGCGGCTGTGGCGCATTTCTGGCAAGACCTGCGTGAAAAAGTATACGGCACAGCCAATACCGGGGAGAAAGGCGATGATGTAAATCCAGAATGTTTCACGCCCGGTACGCACGACGTGGATGGCAAAGGCAATCTGGATCAAAAGGACAAGTCCACCAAGAACCGGCATGATTATCTCCTGAAATGATTATTATACAGCACATTATTGCGCAAGTTCGATGGAGATGTCACGGGTTCGCGCTTGTAAATTCTACGGGTGGGTGCTGGCGATTACAGGTAAAAAGCCATTCCCGCTAGCCAACAGACCTCATTCCCGCTAGAGTTCTGCGGCATGACCAGCCAACATTCCACCCCATGCGCCTGATCCTCGCCCCGATGGAAGGCGTGATGGATCACACCATGCGCGACCTGCTCACCCGCGTTGGCGGCTATGACCGCTGCGTGACCGAATTCGTGCGCGTGGTAGACCGGCGCTTGCCCGCACGGGTGTTTTACCGCGCCTGCCCCGAACTGCTGACAGGTGGGAAAACCCCCGCCGGAACCCCGGTGTACGTACAATTGCTGGGCGGCGACCCCGACTGTATGGCGCTGAATGCGCAGGTGCTGGAACAGCTTGCAGTCCCCGGCATTGACCTCAATTTCGGCTGCCCCTCCAAAACCGTCAACAAGAGCGACGGCGGCTCGGTGCTGCTGCGCGAACCGGAACGAGTACACGCCATCGTCAAGGCGGTGCGGGCAGCGGTCAGCCCGCACATCCCCGTTACCGCCAAAATCCGCCTCGGCTTCAAGGACAGCAGCCTGCTGGAAGACATTGCGCTAGGGGTGGAAGCTGCCGGGGCGACCGAACTGTGCATTCACGCCCGCACCAAACAGCACGGCTATTTACCCCCAGCCTATTGGGAGGAAATCGGCAAGATCAAACCCAAACTGAGCCTGCCGGTGATTGCCAACGGTGAAATCTGGTCGGCAGCGAATGCACGTCAAGCCCAAGCGGAAAGTGGCTGCACCGACCTGATGTTGGGGCGTGGCGCGTTGAGTTTCCCCGATCTTGCCCGCGCTATCCACGCCCAGCACACGAGGGCAGACTACACCCCGCTGGCATGGGCAGAGGTGCTGCCGCTGGTGGTCGAATACGCCAGCCATCTGGAAACACGCGCCCCCAAATACGCCGCCAGTTTCGTCAAGCAGTGGTTTACCTATTTGCGCCGCCAATACCCGCAGGCGGATAACCTGTTCCAGCACATCAAGCGGATGCCTGCGTTGGATGCCATCAAGCCCGCATTGCATCGCGGGTAGCAACCAGCCTGTCGTAGCCTTACAGCCCGCCGGACACCATCAGCAAACCAAAGAACGGCGCAAGCACAATCCCGCCCAGCACGGCGGTCGCACCATCTGCTGCCAGCGTCAGCGGGGTCAGGGCAATTTTTGCAGCGGTATTGGCTACACCATCCGGCTCAACCACGGTCAATTCATATGGCTGGCGGAAGAACGCGGTTTGCGGCACTCGTACATTGCCTGCCAGATAACGTGTGCCCTGGATGCTGGCACTGTAAGCCAAGGTATTGCCCTGTTGGCGGAAACCACGCTGAGTCAGGAATTGATGCTCTTCCACCGTGAGTTTGCCTACGTCAGCCTGCAAGGTGTAGCTACCGCTGACGTTTTGCCCTGCATTCACAGTGAATTTGTCAAAAGCCGGGGTAAGTTTGGTGCGTCCACTCCATTGCAATACCGATTTCAGCGGCTCACTTAGCGGGAAAATGAAATGGTGTTGTTCACCCGCCACCACCAGCGTGGCTTTGTCCGGGGTGATCAGGAAACTGTTGATTTTTTCGGTGCTGGCGTTTTTGCTGGAATGCAAGGCATGGGTAGCACAGCCGACTGAGGCAAGGCTCAGCATGGCAATGAGCAGGTAATGCAGTAAATGGCGCATGGAAACCCCGGTGTTGGCTTGATTGACGATGGCAACATCATGCATCACACACAACTTCATAGAAAACATCAGTCTATTAAGTCGTACCTTGCGCTACTTTACGTCGTAATTTCTGCTACTTGCGGACTGTCAGACGGCTGACATTGTATTGCTCGGCCAGCGCCTTTTGGGTCAGGGACGATGCCTTGATTTCTGCCCGTAATTTGGGGGTTGTGAGTGCTTCTGGGTGTAGTTTCATGTACGCTCCGTCGGGTATCTATGTGCTGATAACCTCGCCTCGAGGATATGCCGTGCCTTGAACAGCGGGTAGCTCTTTAAGGGGATATGAGCATAAGGGACGCGACACAGGATGAAATATTCGTTTTCATTGCCATACCTCCACGTATCGCCCGTCAGGATCTTGCAAGACACGCTGGCTTTTCCCACCGAAATGAAAGCCCAGACGGGTGTTATCCGGCTCACCCTTGGCGGGGTAGAGTTCCAAAACCAACCCGTTGTCCATCACAGCAGCATAGTGCCTTAAACCGTTACCGTGCTGTTCCGAGATAAAGTGGAGGTTCAGTCCCTCGTAAAACAAACGGGTGAGTTCAATGTCACGACAGCGCAATACCAATAAATTCAATTGTGGGTGTGTTTGCTGCATCTTAAATTAACTTTTTCAGCCGTTCTTGCTTTTCGCGTAAATGAACACAAGACTCAATCGGATGATATTTTTTAAACCATTGATTTAAAGTCATTTCATTGTGCAAGGTGATAAACGTTTTCTCGTGCCGATCCTCCACTTCAAGCGGAAAGCCGTATGACTCTACTTTTTGGCATAATTCCTCAAGTATTCTGTGGTGGAAATCATAAAATACCTTTTTATCCGCCCACATATCTTCTCCATATAAAACAACAAACTCCTCATTTTTGAAAAACACGCAAAACCTAGATGACAAATCTGACATAGCTTTTATTCCTTTGATAAATGCTGAGAATTACTCAAGCTCCTAACTTATTCTGAAACAATAATCCAACCATGCAGGCAATTCGCGTAATGATGCGTAGACATCACGCCATTCAAAATAATGGGGATATGCCGCCCCGATATTAACAAAACCCTCTTTCCTAAACGCCATTTTACTACGGGAAAGATGATAAAGCTGCGAAACGACAATGACAGGCAGGGCGAGCGCATATAAATTTGCATTGAAACAATGCAGTTAGCGACACTACCGGTTTTAGCCGCTACGGAAAAACCATGAGTGCCAGCCTGATAGATCATTTTTCGCCATTGGAAGATCCCCGGATAGAGCGTAACAAACGCCACGCGCTGTTGGACATACTGGTACTGGTGGTCAGTGCGGTATGCAGTAATGCCAAAGGTTGGGAAGCAATAGAAGATTTTGGACACACCAAGCTGGATTGGCTACGCCAGTACGTGCCGCTGGCGAATGGAGTTCCTTCCCACGACTGCATTGAATATGTGATGACCCGTCTGTCGCCCGTCAAATTCCGGGAGTGCTTCATGAATTGGACGCAGGCGGTCAAACGCGAAGTTCAAGAGGTTATCGCGGTTGATGGCAAAACCGCCAGAGGTTCACGTGACCGCGCCAATGGCGGCAAGCCTTTGCACATGGTGACGGCCTGGGCGTGTGAAAACCGTCTGGTATTGGCACAAGAGGCAACCGATGAGAAATCCAATGAAATCACCGCTATCCCCAAGCTGCTTGAGCTGTTGGAACTGAAAGGCTGCATTGTGACGCTGGACGCGATGGGCTGCCAACGCACCATTGCCGAACAGATTAAGGAACAGCAAGGTGATTACGTGATGGGGCTGAAAGGCAACCAAAGCAACCTGCATGAAGCGGTGGACGATTACTTCACCACCGCACGGGAACACGCTTTCAATGCTGTCCCCCATACTTACACAGAAGAACTCGACAAGGATCATGGCAGGTTGGAAATCCGCCGTTACTGGATCACCGAAGACCTCACCACCCTGCCCAATATTGAGGTGTGGACAGGGTTACGTAGCATCGGCATGGTTGAGCGGGAATGCACACAAGGTGACACGACCACGGTAGAACAGCGTTTCTTCATCGCCTCCATCCCCGCTGATGCCAAACTGTTCGCCAAGGCAGTCCGTGGGCATTGGGGGATTGAGAACACCCTGCACTGGCGGCTGGATGTGACCTTCTCGGAAGATGCCAGCCGTATCCGTAAGGGAAATGGCCCCGCCATGATGACCAGCATCCGCCACCTGTGCATCAACCTCTTTGAACACGAAGGCTCCAAACTCAGTTTGCCAAAAAAGCAAAACAAAGCCGCGTGGGATGATACCTACCGCGCCAAGGTCTTATTTGCGTGAGAATTTATATGCGGTCGCCCTGCAATGACAGGCTGATCGAGTTGTACCCATCGGTGGGCATTCAATGCAGTTAGGTGGGTATTGTTGCCGTAAGAATCTGCTATCACCGCCACAGCGGGAATGCCTTGTGTTTCCAGATACTGCTTCATCACCACCGCTTCGTCGTGACCTTCCTTACCTAAGCCGCCGCTGACGATGATCGTTTGCACAGTGCCGTCGCGGAATAATTCCGCAGCGCGTTCCAGCCGTGCTTTCAGGCGTTCGGATGGTTCGCCGGAAGGGTAGACTTGATTGCCTAGTACCACGGCGTATTCTGATTTTTTATAGCCAGTGGTTGCGCCGTCAAGCCAAATGGCGGCGATACCTAAGAAATACAACAAAACCAATAATGAAATGATTTTTCGTAATTTTTTCATTGTGTCTTACTTTTGCTTTTGCCGAAAAAATACTTCACCAGAATGCTGGCAGGCAGGAGTATGCATGACCATATCAGCGTCAAAACCAGCATAAACGTCATGATGGAAAGCCCACCACCTTCCAGTTCAGGATTAAGCACCATAACGATCAGAAAGGACAACGCGATACATAACAACGTCATTCGGTAAGGTGGTAATGAATACGTTTTGGGCAATAGCTTCCACGTCAACCACCAGAACAGCAGGCTGGGGAGTGAACCTATTGCCACCAAAATCAGTACAAAAAGTAAAACCAGTAATGTTTCCATAATCATCGGCTCGGTGGGCAAAAGCCCAGAAAGTCTGGTTTGGCACAACTCGGCTCAACCCCTTTCCACTGCTGGCAATGCCCAAACGCATCCGCCTTTTCGCAATCGGGGTGTGCCGTAGCACAAGCATTCAGCCCCAACAGGCATAGCCAAAGCAATAAGTGTTTTCCGTGGTGTTTCATGGTAATTCCTCCATCATTGTTGAGAGCCGTGATAGTGTATTCGAGCCTGCGAAACCGCTATCGGTTCAAGCAACATCGCCTTAAAATCCCAGCCTGAAAAATTCACCATGCTTTTTCCACGCTGATAATGCCGCCAAAAATCCCTGCCGTATTCCGGGTAAAACACCAAACCAACCGCAATCACCACCAATGTCGGTGCAGTACGTCGCCCGCTGCCAGCCAGACAACATTGCATCCGCACCTCATCAACCACCGTCACGCCATAGCCGAGTAATACATGAAACAAATCATGGCTTTCAAATTTGGGCATTAACGCGAAACCGTGCTGCTGTAAAAACACCGCCAACGCCCGCCCCGTGCTGGTAGCAGGTAGCTGTTGTAAATCTTCAAGCGTTACATCCCATGCCGTTACATGGCGATAATGAACAAGGCGATACAAGCCGTGGAGTGTTTTTACCAACCAGCGCATCAAGCGTTCGCGCCAACCGTTTTCGGCTGAAAAATCCATCTCTGCCATGCGCCTCATCAGTGGTTCAGATAGCGAGGATTATCCGGTGCAGACATGCAGCGATTTTGTAGCAGTTCAGGAAATAACGCGGATTTTTAGTGGAGAACCAACCGTTTTAACACCGCCGCACACGCCGCAGGTTGGGTTTGCAGCAAAAAATGCCCAGACTGCGCAATGCGGGTGATTTCCACATGGGCAAAGTACCGCCGTAACTCATCTGCACACCGCTCCGGCACTGCCCGATCATTGACTGCCCGCAAATAATGACAGGGGATTTCCCAGCGTTGCGCCAAGGCAAACGGGCGTGCTGCTGCAATCAGCCGCAAGCGGTACGCCGCCACGCCGGGCAGCACTTGCTCCCGCACAGGTTTTAGCAAGGCTTGTAAGCGTGCATCAATACCCAACAATCGCAGCAATGACTCAGGTAATGGCAACCGCCACCAACGCTCCAGCGGCAAATGCATCGCCAGTTTCAACAGCCACGGATGCGGTGCGCTGGCAAACGACGCGCAAAAAATGACGCTGTGTAGCGGAATACCTTGCCGCAATAATTCCACCGCAATCAAGCCGGAAAACGATTCCGCCAGCAATACCGTGTCGGTGTCGAACGCCACTTGTGAACGAACTTGTGCCGCCAGTGCTTCCACCGACAGGCATTGATCGAGCGGGTAACAAATGACCTGAACCGGAAATGCTGCCCCCAACGCTTCCAGTAATGGCTGAAACAGCAAGCCAGTGCCATCAAGACCGGGGAGAAGGACGAGTTTTATTGCCATCATTCACCCCCCACAAAACGTTACTCGGTGTGTATCAATGGCGTGAACACCGCCCGAGTCAGGCTTTGCAAATCCTGCGGGGCAAGCTCGATTTCCAGCCCGCGCCGCCCGGCACTCACGTAAATCGTGGAAAATTGCAACGCAGACTCGTCGATGAAGGTTTTCAGCAGCTTTTTTTGCCCCAGCGGACTAACCCCGCCGAGCACGTAACCCGTGGTGCGAGCAACCAAGGCTTTGTCTGCCATGTCGGCTTTTTTGGCGTGGGCGGCTTTGGCGAGGTGTTTCATGCTGAGCATCGCGGCGACCGGCACGATACCAACGGCAAGTTCTTTACCATCCAGGTTTACCACCAGCGTTTTGAAGACTTGCGTGGGGGGAAGCCCTAGTTTTTCGGCGGCTTCCAAACCGTAGGCGGCGTTGTCGGGGTCGTGGGTGTATTCGTGTACCTTGAAGGCGATTTTGGCTTTTTTGGCGAGGTTGATGGCTGGGGTCACGGCTTTGCCTTTTCCACTAGGCGGATCAGGTCTTTGCCCATCACAATCTGTTGCTGCTTGTATAGCAAGCCGATGGCACGTTTGAAATGTGCCTTGCTCACCTGAAATTCACGGTAAATGTCATCGGGGGAGCTTTTGTCAGTAAAGGTTGATGTGCCGCCGCGTGCGTGTAGGTGATCGAGAATTTTCTGTGCCAAAGCATCCTGTACTACCGGGCTGGGTAGTTGCAGGGTCAGGTCGATTTTCCGGTCGGGGCGGATGGCTTTGATATAACCCTTTACCCGTTGCCCGATTCGCAGCGGCTGGAACACCTCATTGGCATACAGCAAGCCAATGTGTGTTGCCTCAATGACGGCTTTGAAGCCTAGCTCGGTGCGTTCGTAAATCATCAATTCCACCGGCTGATGCGGGGTGAAGCTGCTGTTGATTTCGTGGAGAAACAACTCCAGACGCGAGGAAGCGGCAATGGTTTCGGTGCGCTCATCAAAGTACACGCATACCACGTAGGATTGGCCTTCCTGCATCGGTATGGCTTGTTCCTTGCGCGGTACGAGCAAATCTTTCGGCAAACCCCAATCCAGAAACGCGCCAAAGCGGTTCACCGCCACCACTTGCAAACAGGCGACTTCGTTCACTTGTGCCAGTGGCGTTTCGGTCGTCGCAATCAGGCGGTCTTCCGAATCCAGATAAATGAAAACGTTTAACTTGCTATCGACCTGGCAATCTTTAGGTACGTAGCGTTTGGGGAGTAAAATTTCGCCGTAACTTCCGCCATCCAGATACACCCCGAAGCTGGTAGTTTTGGTGACGCGCAGCAGGTTGAATTTGCCAGGTTTTAACATGAGATAGTCCTTTGGTTGGTCAACTGTTTCGCAAGCGGGTATCCAGCCACCAGATGACCAGACACCCAGCAGCATACATCAGGATGTCGTGAAAGCTGAAACTTGTCCCTACCACTACCCGTGCCCAGCCGGTCAGTTGCAGTGTATCTGCCACGCGGAATAATTGTGCCAATTCCACCGCCACAGCGAAGACGAACACACCGATTGCGAGCCGCGTTGCCTCCACCTTCCAGAAGGCTTTCACTGCACAATACACCAAAATCACCACCAGAAAATCGCCGAAATAGGCGCGGATAAAGTGGTAATGGTTGAGTTTGGTGGCAATGATCACTTCCACTACAAACAGGATGATGGCAGCAATCAGCATTGGCAGGTTCAGGCGCATCGCGGTTCCTTCGGGTTATTGTTCTTGGGGCATTATCCCTGAAGGGTTTGCAGGAAGTTTGCAGGCTTGTTGCAACTTCTGCGGATTTTGTGGAAATCAACGAGAGGATAATCAGCTTGTACGGTTCATCGCAAGTCCTTCAGTACGGCAGTGTGTTGCTGACCATTAACGAACGGTTGCGCTACCCGGAAAGCACGGTAATGAATTTTGGTGCAAAACGCCGTGCTGGTATCGCGAGTACCAATAAATTCCTGTTCCATCGTACCCTTGACCACCCGTGACCATTGCGTATTTGCTGGAACCAAATCATAGGTCAATGCTGCCGCCCTGAATAAAGTCCGTTGTCGCCAGTTTAACCCCGTTTCCTGTGCTGCCGTTTCATACGGGTTAATCTCGGGCAGGGTAGGTGATGGCAATGGTTTGTCATCAATCGCAGAAGTATCAGGAATCGAATGCCAATCCATCGGGTGGGAAAACGCTACGGTAACTGCCAATACACCCAATAAAAGACTGCTGAATGCCAGCGAACCGTTTTTCCAGCCCAACTGGACTGGCCTGACCCCTAACACCCGCAGCAAAACCCAGCCGCCGAAACTCATCGCAAGTGCATTCAACCCCGCCATGAAGGCTAGAAACGCGGGGTAAATGCTGCTATTGCCTGTCAACGCAAGGTGTAATGCTTCCCACCAACCAGCGGCGTAGCCCGCCAATACCAATGCCGGAAAATAGGCGACCCGCCAGATAGCGTAAGCCAGACACACAGCTAGTACCTGCTGCCAACGCATTCGCAGCCCCGCCAACAGTGACATCAGTATGAACAAAACACCTGTAATGCTGCTGACGTGAAACGCAACCTGCAACTGGTTTTCTGACAATTCCGTTTGCACATCCAGCCAGAAACCGGCGGCTATCAAGCTCGTAACACCGAATAATCCCAACCACAAACGCATAATCACACTCCTTGCATACCCTTGGTTGTGCGCCCGGTCAGCCACAAACGGTGTCTGGCAAAGAGGCGATAACCCCAAGCGAGCGCGGGTAACAGACCGGGTGTTTTACGCACGACTACTGCCATCCGTCGGTAATAAGGCAACTGTTCCCAAAGGGTGAGAAAGCCGTAAACACCCGTTTGTAGTTGCTGCCCACCATCCACAACGTGCAACTGCCGCATGGTTTGCTCATAACTCAATCCTGCTTGTTCAAGGGCATCCCGATCCTGGGAAATATCAACCCAGTGAATCGCCTGATGCACATCCAGCCGCTGCATGGCACGTATTTCCAAACGGCACAATGGGCAATCACCATCGTGATAACAGGTAATCGGCGTTATTGGTTTCTGCATGAAGCACTCCTCATTCAAATCACCCAATGATGTTCCTTGTAACCAGCCTTATCCAGCCGTCGCGCCAGTTCCGGTAAATGGCAGGTCGGTACAGCCGGGAACAAATGATGTTCAATGTGGAAAAACATGTTGTAAAACAGCAGGCTTTTCCACGGAGAACGCAGCGTGCGGGCACTGTTCCAGCCGTCATGGTCGCAATCATGATGCACTGTCCACACGGCGAAAAACGCAGAGAAGCAATAAGCCGCCAGCATCAGCAGACTGTGACCTTGCAATGCCGCGCTGTCTGACCAGCCCCAAAATGCAGACCAGTTCCAGCACTAGCCATGGCAACGGCAAGCTCAGTTCCTTGAGGATCTCCCAAGGCTGGTATTGCATCAGATCGCGCCACTGCACCGAGGACTGCAAAGTTGTCACCATTGTTCACCTGTTATTGCGCTGGATTTGCAGGGAACATAGCGTGTTGCCGGGCAGGAAACCTCCGGTTTGATCATTCGGGAATACTTTTGGTAAAGCTGTTTCAAACCAGCCGGTCGCCAACCCTGATTACTCTGCCATTCCCTACCGTCAGGGTGGCATTCTGCCCAAAATATGCGCCGTTCAATTGCGGGTAAGGGTTCATCGCTGTCAGGGTACGCAATGGCTCTTTGGGGTCAGCAATCACCCCGCTGCGCTGATCAACCGTGGTGGTTTTGCAGCGTTGGCAGGGCTTGCGGATGGCAAGGGTATAGCTGCCATCACTGGCACTCAGGTTTTTGCAGTCATTTTCACCCCATGCGCTGATGTCGCTGAGAACAATATTCGGGCGGAAACGTTCCATTGGTACAGCATCTGCACCGTTGGCAAGCAGTTGGGTGTTCAGTGCCTCTAGGGATGCTTCCGACACAATCAAAAACGGGTAGCCATCGGAAAAGGCGGTATCTGCGCTGTCGCCATCCATATATGCGGGGTCAACCGGGCGCACGCTGTCGGGGGCAAAGCGTACCAGCCGCAAATCGCTGCCTTGCCATTGCCCTACTGCCTGTGTCAGCCAGCGTGATGCTGCGCTACCTTCCTCGCAACCGCTACAGGTATCGCGCCACACGACCACCGTGCAACGCTGCGTGGGTAACGGTGTAAGCGGAACGGTCAGGGGGGGCAACCCTGCGTGTTCCAGCAACAGGGTATCTGCCGTCAGGCGTGTGCTGATACGCGCCAGCGCGGGCATTTGCCGCTGGGTGACGAATTGTCCGCTGGCATCCACCAGCATCCACTGGCGGTCAAATGCCAGCCCTTGGGTGGTCAGGGTGGCGGCATCCAGGCTGATTCCTTGTAGGGATTTGACCGGGTAAACGTGCAGGCTGCTGATGGTGGGCATGGCTTCTCCATAAGATTACAAACAGCGGTGCAGGGTAGCGGGTTTGCCGTGTTCTAGGTATAGGTAATAGTTTACGAAGTTTTCACCTTGGGCATTACGGATTCGCAAATTCAAGGAATTGCCCCACAGTTGTCCACTGTACGTTGCCGGTTCAGGGGTAGGGTGCTTCCCATCCAGAATGGGCAGTCCCACGCGAGGGGTGTATGTGCCTTTGGCAGTGAAATTGCCGTTGGCATTGGGTTTGATGGCTTCTGTGATCGTACCTGCCGCGCAATCGAAACGCAGACTACTTTCCGCTGGATTCAGGTCAAGCTCCACGCCGACACCACCCCATTTTCCGTACAAGGGAACGGTGGGATCGGGCAACGGCGTTGATGGTGTACAGCCTCCCAGCAATACCGCACTCAGGGTGGTCATGGGCAGATAACGCATGGATTCATTTCCTCTTTCAGGTGACAACGCACGGTAACATATCTTGGGGTTTTCCCAGCTTTTCGACTTGCTTGCGGATGCCTATTTCGACGCTGCCCCAGAATTTGCCGGGGGAAGACCAATCTTCCAAGGAGTCCGCATTTTCGTGGGTAGCAACGGTTAAATTTCCCAAGGTTTCGTGCCAATAAGCCGTATGACGGATAAGCACGGGGATAACGGGAATACCTTCTTGCTCGTGGCGTTCCAGAGCAATCGGTAGCTCAACACGACGGCTGTAACGCTCCGGGTCGAGAAAATCAGGGCTGACCAACAACACAATCAAATCGGCACGGCGCAATTCGGGCAGGATTTGTTCATTTACACTGTCACCTGCCTGCATTCTGTTATCACTCCAGACTTCGAGTTTAACCCGCTGCCTGAGCGCGGACTGGATCAGGCGCAGGTGTTTTTCCAAGGTGAGCTTATGTTCATAATCCTTGCGTGAATAAGAAATGAAGAGCTTGACGGTTGTGTCAGGTTCAATGACATCGAGGTGCGAACGGATTGTATCCGCTTCCTCGTCAGCAAATGGCGGGAGTTCATCGCGTACTTTTTGCCCTTGCTGTAAGTATTCCTTGTAACGTGGTGGTTGCGGGCTGGTTTCCTTCACCAACTTGCGCAGCACCTGAACAAACTTGTGGGGTTGCTGATTCGCGCGGATGTGAAACTGCAATTGCCCCGCGTTGGAAGTCTTGCAATTCGGTGCTGTTGGCTCACAGTGCAATAACACCTCCCCGAATTCTGTTTCGCAGAAAACACCAGTACGCCAGACCTCACTGTCGTAAGTTTCCCCCAAACGCACAATCAAGCGTTCAATAATGCTACGGTGAAGAAAAGGATAGTCCACCACCAGTAACCAATCATCCGGTTGTGACTGTTCACGCCGTGCTTTTTGCGTTTTGCTCTCCGCTGGCAATAACGCGGGGATAATAAATTCACGTTCGGCAAAGGGAATCTCTTTGTTTTGATTATCGCGATACTGTGGCTGATAACAAATGTCACACTTGCGCATGAAATCGAGGTAAATTTGCCGCTCGACATCATCCACCTCTGACCAAATAAAGCGGGTAAATTTGCCTTTGAATTTACCATGCTTGTCTTGAATATCTTCACGGAAGCCATTGGGGTCAAACACGCGGTAAGCCGCATCAATCACCCAGTTTTGGTCAAGGATCACCTGATCCTGGAAGGTGTTTTTTTGATAAAACAGTACGCCAATTTTATGCAGGTAATCGACAAACCAATCCACGTAATCAATACCTGCCGCTATGCACAGGTCACGGAAACGAGAAAAAACGATGCTCTTTTCGGTGGTTTTCAGTGCTTCCAGTTGCTCCTGAGCAGCCACCCATGTGTTTGGCAATTCGACACGGACTTGCAGTTTTGGGTTATCCAAGAACTCCTCGATAACGCCGCGCAGTTTACGGATTCCTTGATACTTTTTGGCTGATATACCGACAAATTCATAATCTTGGTCAAGCTCATGCATCGCTAACTCAGGCGGTACTGGTGACTTGTTTTTGGCACGATCCATTTGATTTTTGACGATAATCACGGGGCTGTTTTTCCCCAGATCGTGAATCGCCTCCAGCCAGTAATTGACGGAATGACGAATCTCTTGATCGTTTTCTGCGGTTTCCTCAGCCCATAGCAACAGATACAGGCAATCTGATGACAAGAACAAGCGGTGAGTGGCGTGATAGATTTCTTGCCCACCAAAATCCCATACATTCAGGTTGATGGTGTCGCCATTGTCCATCGGAAAGGGAATGGTTTTAATGGTAATGCCGTGTGTTGAGGCACAATCCTCTTCAACGGATTTGCCCGTTTCCAACGCAATTGCCAGCGTGGTTTTGCCAACCCGACCGTTACCGACTAGCTGGATTTTAAGCTGCTTTTGCGTCACCGAGCCGTGTGAGAGGATAGCTTGGCGGTAATGTTTAATATTTTCGAGACAGTTATCACCGTGATAACTACCTAACAATGCGGATGGAATACCGGATTTAGGGCTATCATGAAAAGAAAACTCTTGTAGCTGCCCCGACAACAGCAAGTCATCAATAACAGAAAGGTCATTGACCTCATTAGCTCCACAAGTAAGTTTTTGCAACGCGGGCAAGTCGCGCAGCGGCGCGAGATCACTGATCTGGTTAGAGCTACAGTCTAGCGTTTGCAACGCGGGCAAGTCGCGCAGCGGCGCGAGATCACTGATCTGGTTAGAGCT
>ERZ761609.620-NODE-620-length-39258-cov-31.486646_pt1 | contig 39258 bp, 25 predicted proteins | sample MGYA00511163_ERZ761609 | MGnify/ENA primary metagenome ERZ761609 (study PRJEB28899, sample SAMN02445070) | bioreactor sludge metagenome | biome: EBPR sludge | place: Australia: Brisbane, Thorneside Wastewater Treatment Plant | collected 2011-12-16 ...
GCCAGGGCCGAGGGCGTGGCGGAGGATGGCCTCGTTGTGGAGGATGGGGAGGGAGTAGTGGCCTTCGTTTTCCAGCCAGTGAACGTCGGCATGGGGCATCAACTCGGCGAGCTGGGCGCTGTATTCCCAGGCGATGTTGCGGTCCATTTTGCCGTGCCAGAGGTGGACGGGGAAGGTGACGGAGCTGACTTCGAAGCCCCACTCGGAGAGGTAGATGTCGGCGTCGCCGATGACGGCGCGGGGGCCGCGGCGGAGGCTCTCCATCATGCCGGCGCGGACGACGCGGAAGACTTCGGGGTCGGCGAGGACGCGGCGGTCGGGCTCCAGCAGCAGGCGCATGAGCCACTTGAGCGGCGGCTTGTCCGGGCTGCCCCGGGCCAGGAGCGCGCCGAGGCGCAGCACGGCGCCGAGCACGGAGGGGAAGTGGCCGCGGAGGCGGATCATGAGGCGGTAGAGCCAGAACATTTTGGCATCGCCGAAAAAGGCGAGCGGCGGCGCGCCGCAGACGATGGTGGCGCTGAGCAGGCGCGCGGGCATTTTCAGCGCGGTGGCGAGCACGTAGGGTCCGCCGCCGGACCAGCCGAGGACGTGGAATTTCTCCGCGCCGGCATGGGCGGCCAGCTCCTCGAGCACGGGCGGCCAGTCCAGCAGCCTGCGCCGCGGCTGGAAATCGGAGAGGCCGATGCCCGGCCTGTCGGGAGCGATGATGCGCAGGCCGAACTTGAGGCCCGCCTCATGCATCAACTCGCCCTGCACGCGCCCGCTGGGCCAGCCGTGGAAGTAAAACATGACCGCGCCGGCGGGGTCGCCGTATTCGGCGTAGCCAAGCGTGAGGCCGTTGGAGAGGGTGAGGGTGTGGTCAGCCATGTGGATGCGCGGCGGGGGGCCGCGGAAGGTAGATGCCGCATTCTTATTGGCGCGGACTTTCACAAGAAGCAAGGATCGTGACAACCACGGAACCATCCAGGCATGACCTTGCATGGATTGCGGAACGCCTGGCTCCGCGCTGGCGGACGAGTCAGGAGACTTGATTGATGTCGCTTTCGTGCTGGCCCGTTTTAGCGATGACAGACTTCCAGAAGATTCCTGGAGTGTAGATTTGCTTGCGACCAAGGACCACCAAGGAGAGCGGCACCAGGACGAACTCCGTGAGCCATTGGGAGATCATGAAGTCCGTATAGCCTCCCATTGCGTTGTCCACCGCCAAAGTTCCCAGCCTCTGGCAGTTGATGATGTCCGAGCAGCTTGGAGCCGCCGAGCGAAGGAGATGACGGGGTTCGTTCGTCAAACAGCGGAGGTTCTGCCATTGCAATCCGTTCGTCTCGGGCGTGCTTTTCAGCAGGTTTGCGAGACCCGTGCTCATGAGTTTGAGGCCGGCTCTGCGCAGTGAATCGCTGGTTTGACCGGAGATGATATTTTTGTTTTTCAGGTAGTCCTTGAGAGCTTTTTCCTCCTCATCGGTCAGCTCGACGCGGTAAACCGCATGAGGGTCAGGCTCGTCTTTTGATGCCGGCTTGTCCGGCAAATCGAGATACTTGTCAACATCCGTCGGAATCGCTGTTTCTGCCATGACGATGAGGCCGAAAGGCATGTCATGACCTTTTGCGTTGGCATTCGCCGCCATTTTCTTGCGCATGTGCTCAGCCACTCCCTCGATGCTAAAGGGCACCTCCGGGATCAGGGCCAGTTCACAGTGACCCGTGGAACTGGCCAATACCGCGTGGCTGACCACAAACCCGGAAACCGAACCAAAAAGCTGGACCACCCCAAGGCGTGGATTGGCGGAAACCTCGGTGTAAAGGCTTTCGATCACCTCGCGGGCTTTTTCGACGGCGGACATGAAACCGAATGACTGCCAGACCCAGAGAATGTCGTTGTCCATCGTTTTGGGCACACCCACGATGGACAGGATTTTCTGTTTTCTCTGTTTGCCTTCCTGTTTTTCCATCCTTTCCAAGGCCACCGTCCACAGTGCGTGCGCTGCTCTCATGCTTCCGTCACCCCCAATCACATAAAGCACGTCAATTTCATCATTCAAAAGTGTGCGCGCCATGTCCTCAAGAAACTCGACCGAGTCCGGAGAAGTGAGTTCATCCACTCTCGATGTTCCAATAATCGAGCCACCTTCGTTCGCGTACTCCGAAGTGATAATCGAGTTGCTTCGCCCGTGGACGCCCTGGCTCGTGTATTCATCTTTGTGCTTTTTGCACGCAGCCAGCAGTCTGTAGGGCTGATTGGCGCGGCCGGGGCCAAGAAGAGAGCTGAAGCCGTTTTGGTAGCCGTATATCACCGGGCATGCCCCGTTTTCGTTCCTGGTATGATAAAGCCAGTGCCTTTGCACAATCCCGTCTATGACGGCGTTTATGCCAGGTGCTATTCCGCCGGAAACCAGCACTCCGACTTTAAAGCCTTTGGCATTCTTCGGGGGAAACCACAATTTGCCCCTGGGTCCCGCCTCAGGCAGGGTGTATTTTCCAGCGTCGTGCGAGCCGTCGGAACCATCAACTGTGGCCGACATGCGCACACGGTGATTTTCTGTTCTGACCACGCCGAAATCGAACCCCGTGCTTCCTTCCACGCCGACCCAGGGATTTGGAACAGGGGCGCCGTTCATGAACTCCTTGATCTCGCGAACTTGCGGCCATTCCAGGGGCGCTCCAGCAAGACTGAGACGCCGCAGTTCCTCAAGCAAGAGCGAGGTTTTGGCATCCTGCTTTTGATGGTCCAAATACAGGTCTCCCTTGTGCTTTTCGACATTCTCAAGATGCCTGAGAATCATCTTCTCATAATTAAACAATCTCGGATTCGAAGGCAGCCCATTGACGACAGTGGGCACATGGAAATAAAAGGCGATTTTCCGGGCAACTTGCTCGGATGATCTTCCCGGATCATAATCAATGCGCGGTAAAAATTTAGGATCGGCGGTTCCATGAGGAACTGACTTGAAGTCTGCTTTCGCCGCGACTGCCACAAATACAAACTGCTTCCTGGATTTTCCGGCATTGACGCGGACTTCACTCTCATTCCACGCGGTGGTGATCTCTTGTTTTTGGGGGTCGGATAACTTTCCACCGACAAAAATAACCATGGCGGGGCACTGCCGGGCCTCTTCACGCATTTGGGCTGGCCATTCCTTGGAAGCGCATTGTTCGCGGGTGTAGTTGAATGTCCCCAATCCGAACCGCCTGAGCCATTTGTCAACTTGGTCAACAAATGCCTGATCGTTGGAGTTGTGGCAAAGAAATGCTTTCATAATCAATAATTCGCGGAATCAAACTTTGATTGTCTGGCTGATGTCAAGACGGATATGAGGCAAAAAAGTTTACCGCGCCTGTAACGCCCGCCGGAAAGCCGTGCATCACCGCCATGAAGCAACTGCTGGCGGCAACCTGCCGATGGAGAAGCCTTCGAAACACTCATCCGCACACGCCACCTCCCATGAAAACGAAATCCACCCTCCTCATCGCCCTCGTGCCGGGCCTCGCCCCGTTCTCCACCGCCTCCGCCGGGCTGATCACCGATCCGCTGAGCGTCCAGGCTCCCATCAGCGACCAGGGACTCGCCACCGATCCGCTCGGACAGGGCGGCCCGCTGCCGGGACCGAAGCCTCCTGTCAATGTCTCCGCCGCGGCGCAGTTCCTCGCCGACGTCGTCGCCGCTGGCGGGCCTGGCGTCGGACGGCAACGCGAGGCGCGCCGGAGCTTGGCAGACTCTTTTCCATGTGCCATTCATCCCCTCATGTCCAAGCCTGATCCCTCCACGCTTCCATGCAGCCCGCTCGATGAGACCGCCGGTCTGAAATACTTCCCGCGCATGACGGCCAAGATACGCCTGCACGCGCAGGGCAGGCTGTGGGAGGACCTGCACGCGAATCTCGGCAAAGGCAGTGATGGCGCGCTGGCCGGCTTTCTGCATGTGGACTACGAGGACATCAAGGCGCGCGTGCTCCAGGGCGGCTCGGATGAGGAAATTCTCGAATGGTGCCAGGAAAGAAGCCGCCCGCTCAACGACACCGACCGGCTCGTCTGGAACCACTATGTGCAGACCCTCGGCTGGAACGACCACATCTCGGCCATCCTGGAGAAGCGCAAGGCCGACGGCGGTCTGGAGAGGCGAGATGACATCCAGACCATCGCGCATTACATAGACGTGGACGAGGGGCGGCGGCCATGAGGGCCGCGCGGAGGCGAATGCCCGCTTGCGCGGCGCGCGCATCCTTGTTTCCATCCAGCCCGTCATGACCGCCGCCGCCGAAGTCACCAACATCTCCTGCTACCTCTTCGCCCCGCTGGCGGATTTGAAGAGCCTGCGTCCGCGCTTACTGGAGCTGTGCCGCGCGCAGGGCTTGAAAGGCACCATCCTGCTGAGCACCGAGGGCATCAACATCTTCGTGGCTGGAGACGCGCGCGGGATCGAAACCCTGCTCGATTTTTTGCGCGCCATGCCCGGACTCGCACGGCTGGCGCCCAAGCACAGCCTCAGCGCGCGCCAGCCCTTCCGCCGCATGCTGGTGCGGATCAAAAAGGAGATCATCGCGTTTGGCGTCGAGGGCATTGACCCCGCGCGCCACACCTCGCCGCGCGTCTCCGCGCGCGAGTTGAAACAATGGCTCGATGAAGGGCGGCCCGTCACCCTGCTGGACACGCGCAACGACTACGAGGTGAGGCTGGGCACCTTCAAAGGCGCGCTGCCGGCGGGCATTGACCACTTCCGTCATTTCCCCGACGCCGTGCGCCGGCTGCCAGCCGGGTTGAAGAAGCAGCCCGTCGTCACCTTCTGCACCGGCGGCATCCGCTGTGAAAAGGCCGCCCCGTTTTTGGAGCGCGAGGGTTTCGAGCAGGTCTGGCAGCTCGACGGCGGCATCCTCAAATACTTCGAGGAGGTCGGCGGCGCGCATTACGAGGGCGAGTGCTTCGTCTTCGACCAGCGCACCGGCCTCGACCCCGCCTTGAGCGAGACCGGATCCGCTCAATGCCACGCCTGCATGGCGCCGCTGACGGCGCGGGACCAGGATGACCCGCGCTTCACCGAGGGAGTCTCGTGCCCGTATTGCTTCAAGACCGATGACGAGCGCCGCCGCGCCAGCCTGGCCGCGCGCCAGGAGGCCCTGCGACGTGCCGCCGATCCTCTGCCCGGCTCCACGCCACAGGACAACCACCGCCCCATTTCCATCCCCGCGCGCTGCCACGGCATGAGCCTGCTCGACGCGCTCTGCCTGCTGCTGCCCGGCGTGTCGCGGCCGGAATGGCTCATGCTTTTTGAAAATCAGAGAATGCTCGCCCAGGACCGGCAGCCTGCCTCACCGGAGCGCGTTGTCCAGGGGGGCGAGCGCTACCTGCGGCTGCAACCCGCCGATGTCGAACCCGCGGTCAGTGCGGACATCCGCATCCTGTTCGAGGACGAGGCTGTCATTGTCCTGCGCAAGCCCGCCCCGCTGCCGATGCATCCCGGCGGCCGTTACCACCGCAACACGCTCCAGCATTTCCTCCAAACCGCCTGGCATCCGCAAAAGCCGCGCCCCGCCCACCGGCTCGATGCCAACACCACCGGCCTGGTCATCGCCGCGCGCACCCGTCATTTTGCCGGACTGCTGCAGACCCAGTTCGCGCGCGGGGAGGTGGAAAAAGAGTACCTCGCCCGTGTCACGGGCCACCCGGCCTGGGAGGAGCGTCTTTGTGACCTGCCCATCAGCGGCGCTCCCGGAGAACTGGGCAGCCGTGACGTGGATGAGACAGCCGGGCTGCCTGCCCGCACCGCCTTCCGCCTGCTGCGTCGTGATGAGGATGGCACCTCTCTTGTGGAGGCCAGACCCCTCACCGGGCGCACGAATCAAATCCGCGTTCATCTCTGGCGGCTTGGCCACCCTGTCTGCGGCGACCCCGTCTATCTCCCCGGCGGCGCGCTTGGCGTCACGCAGACCCTGGGCGTGGAAGCGCCACCCATGTGCCTGCATGCATGGCGGATCACCTTCACGCACCCGCTCAGCGGTGAAAGGCTGGGTTTCGAGGACGATCCGCCATCGTGGCATTGACCCGTCCCGCTCCTGCTCCATCCATCCACCATCAGCACTGACTCGACAGCATCCACGAACCACGCAACGCGCCTGACCTTCCGCAACGAAGTCTGGCGCTCGCTGCCATCCGGCGTGCTGGAGACGCTGCAGACCACTTTCGGCATGCTCATCGCCGTGCGCGTCTTCGCCATGGATGACATGGGCAAGTCCGTCTTTCTCAGCGCCACGAGCGGCGGCCTCATGACCAGTCTGTTTGTCGTCCCTCTGCTGCTGCGCTCGCGCTCGACGCTGGCGGGGACGGCGGCGCGTGTGCAGTTCCTGGGCGGCGTCTTTCTGGCGCTGGCGGCCCTCATGCCCCGTTCGCCGTGGATGTTCGTCGCCGGTCTCAGCCTCGGTCTGTTCTGCTTCTCCATGCAGATACCGCTGCTCACCCAGATCTGGCGGCTGAACTATCCGGAGGCCGCGCGCGGCAGGCTCTTCTCCATCGCCGGTGTTGTGCGCGCCGCCGCCGCCATGGGCTTCGGCTTTTTCGGCGGCTGGCTCATCGGGCAGGACCTTGGTCATTACCGCTGGCTGCTCTGGATTTTCGCCGCCTGCGCCTTCATCTCCGGCCATCTCACGCGCCGCCTGCCCTCCGTGGTCTGGAGCGCGCGTGAGGACACGCCGCCCGGACTCTGGGCCGCCTTGCGCTGGGTGAAAAAGGACCGCGACTTCCGCACCCTGCTCATCTCCTGGATGATGATGGGCATCGGCAATCTCGTCGCCGCCTGCCTCTTTGTGGAATACCTCGCCAACCCGGTCCACGGCATCAACCTGCCGGGGAGGGATGTCGCCTGGATCACCGGCGTGGTGCCCGTGCTCTTCCGCATGCTCTGCGCCTATCCTTGGGGAGTCATCTATGACAAGATGGGCCTCTTCAAAGTCCGCGCAGTGCTCAACCTCATCTTCGCCGCCGGCATCCTCGTTTTTTATCTCGGGGAAAACATGTTTTGCTGGACGCTCGGCATGGCCTTGTGGGGCGTGGCCAACGCGGGCGGCAATGTCACCTGGGGCCTGTGGGTCACGAAGCTCGCCCCGGAGCACGCCGTGGCCGAGTACATGAGCGTCCACAGCTTTCTCACCGGCCTGCGCGGCGTGCTCGCCCCCTACCTCGCCTTCGCCGCGCTCGGAGTCATGAGCTTCCAAACGCTCGGAGTCGTGTGCAGCATCGGCATCATCGCCGCCAGCGCCTTCATCACCTCCCGCTCTCCCGCCGACCGCTCCGGCGCGCGCGAGCGGCTGTGAGCGCGAGCCTCACAGCCGGCGCAGCCCGTCCTCGGTCATGGGATTGGGGATGGCGGTGTCTATCTCGTCAATGCGGCGCAGGGTCTCCGCGTCGAGGATGAGATCGCGCGCCTGGAGGCTTTGCTCAAGCTGGGCCACGGAGGTGGCGCCGATGATGGTGGAGGCCACAAAATCATGCTGCCTGCTCCATGCCACGGCCAGCGCGGTGACGCTGACGCCGATGTCCGCGGCGATGACGGAAAGCCGCGCCGTGGTCTCCAGGGTGCGCTCGTTGACGAAGCGCCGCGCCATGCGCTGCTGGCGCTCGCCGCCGCTGACCAGATACTCGCTGAAGCGCGCGCCGGGCGGCAGGGCGCCGTTTTGATATTTGCCGGTGAGCACGCCGCCGCCGAGGGGCGAGTAGGGCAGCAGGCTCACGCCCTCCATGCGGCAGACCTGCGCCAGCTCGCTCTCGCAGCGGCGGTTGATGAGGGAGAAGTTGTTCTGCACGCTGTCAAAGCGGGCCAGGCCGTGCTTTTCGGAGGCCCATAGGTTTTTCATCAGGCCCCATGAGGTCTCGTTGCTGCAGCCGATGGCGCGCACCTTGCCCTGCTCGACGAGTTCGGTGAGCGCCTCCAAAGTGTCCTCCTGGCGCATGTGATGGTCAGGCCAGTGGGTCTGGTAGAGGTCAATGTAATCGGTTTGCAGCCGGCGCAGGCTGTCCTCGCAGGCGCGGTGAATCTGGCGGCGGTCGAGCGCGGTGAAGCCGCCGCGCACGGGCGGGCGGAACCAGCCGTGGCCGGGGCCGGTGACCTTGGTGGCCACGATCACGCGGCCGCGCTCCCTGGTCTTCAACCAACGGCCGACGATCTCCTCCGTGATGCCGAAACGCTCCGCGCTGGGCGGCACGGGATACATTTCCGCCGCGTCATAAAAATCAATGCCCGCGTCATGAGCGCGGTCCATGATTTCGAAGGAGGTTTTTTCATCGGCCTGGAGGCCGAAGGTCATCGTGCCCATGCAGATGTCCGTGACTACGATTCCGCTGCGTCCGAGTCTTTTGCGTTCCATGCGCGCCATGATGGGAAGGGGAGGCGGGCCGGTCAAGCCGCATGGAGGGCCGACGCGGGGCAAACATGGAGCGCTGGCCGCTGAATGCCGCAACGGCCCGTCGTTGACAAAGCCCGCCGCCGCTCCTTTTTAGCCAGCCCTTCCCGCAACCTCACTTTTTGATCCCTCAGACCGCACCTTATCCTATGGACTTCATCGCCAAAAACGTCGCCGAGCTTTCGCCTTCCATGACCCTGTCCATCACCAGCCAGGCCAAGGCGCTCAAAAAGCAGGGAGTGGACGTGCTGAGCTTCGGCGCGGGCGAGCCTGATTTCAACACCCCGGCGCACATCACCGCGGCCGCCATCGAGGCGCTGAACAAGGGCCAGACCCGTTACACGGAGAGCGCCGGACTGCTGGAACTGCGCGAGGCCGTCGCCGCCAAGCTGCTGATAGACAACAACCTCCAGTACGACCCCTCGCAGATCAGCGTGAACTGCGGCGCGAAGCATTCCTGCTACAACGCCATCGCCGCCACCATCAACCCCGGCGACGAGGTCATCATCCCCGCCCCCTACTGGACCAGCTACCCTGAAATGGTGAAGCTCGTCGGCGGCATCCCGGTCATCGTCGAGACCAAGGCGGAAAACGGCTGGAAAATGACTGCCGACGAGTTCGAGGACGCCATGTCCCCGATGACCAAGATGATCATCCTCAACAGCCCCGGCAACCCCACCGGCTCGGTTTACAGCCGCGAGGAGTTGCAGGCCATCGGCGAGATCGCCGCCGGCGAGGACATCCTCATTCTCTCCGACGAAATTTATGAAAAGCTCGTCTATGGCGAGAACAAGCACGTCAGCATCGCCAGCCTGAGCAAGGAGATCTTCGATGTCACCATCACCATCAACGGCTTCTCCAAAGCCTACGCCATGACCGGCTGGCGCCTCGGCTACACCGCCGCGCCGAAGAAGATCGCCGACGCCATTGACACCATCCAAAGCCACACGACGAGCAACCCGACCACCTTCGCGCAATACGGTGCCATCGCCGCCCTCTCCGGCGATCAGCAGATCGTGGCCGACATGCGCGACGAGTTCGACGTGCGCCGCCAGTACATGCTCAGCCGCCTTCAGGGCATCCGCAACGTGCGCGTCGTCGAGCCGCTCGGCGCCTTCTATTTCCTGGTGAACATCGAGCCCATGGGCATCAACTCCGTCAACTTCTGCGAGAAGCTCCTCAGCAAGGCCAAAGTGGCCGCCGTGCCCGGCGTCGCCTTCGGCGCGGAAAACACCATCCGCTTCAGCTACGCCACCGGCCTGGATGTGATCAACGCCGGCATGGACCGCTTTGAGGAGTTCTGCGCGCAGCATTGATCCCCTCTCTGACAAAGAGCCATTCAACCGCGAACCGAAACCGTCATGATCTACAACAACATCGTCGAGACCGTGGGCAAGACCCCGCTGGTGAAGCTGAACAAGGTCACCGAAGGCGTGAACGCCACCATCGCCCTGAAGTGCGAGTTTTTTAACCCGCTCGGCAGCGTCAAGGACCGCATCGGCATGGCCATGATCGAGGACGCGGAGCAGCGGGGCATTCTGAAAAAAGACACCGTCATCGTCGAGCCCACCAGCGGCAACACGGGCATCGCCCTCGCCTTTGTGGCCGCGGCAAAGGGATACAAGCTCATCCTCACCATGCCCGAGACGATGAGCCTGGAGCGCCGCACCCTGCTGGCGCTGCTCGGCGCCGATCTCGTGCTCACTCCAGGCCCCCAGGGCATGAAAGGCGCCATCGCCAGGGCCGAGGAGATCCTCAAAGAAACGCCGAACGCCTGGATGCCGCAGCAGTTCGAAAACCCCGCCAACCCCTCCATACACATGAGGACCACCGCCGAGGAAATCTGGGCGGACACCGATGGCTCTGTGGACATCCTCGTCGCCGCTGTCGGCACTGGTGGAACCATCACCGGCTGCGTCGAGGTCATCAAACCTCGCAAGCCCTCCTTTCAAGCCATCGCCGTCGAACCTGAGGCATCACCGGTCATCAACCAGACACTCGCAGGCGAGCCTGTGCAGCCAGGCCCGCACAAAATCCAGGGCACCGGCGCGGGATTCGTTCCAAAAAACCTCCACCTCAAGGACAGCGCGGGCAACGCGCAGATCGTCGAGTGCGTCAAGGTCTCCAATGAGGACGCCTTCGCCATGGCGCGCCGGCTCGCCGCCGAGGAGGGCCTTCTCGTCGGCATCAGCACGGGGGCCAACGTCGTCGCCGCCTTGCGCGTGGCCCAACGCCCCGAAAACGCCGGCAAACTCATCGTCACCATCGCCTGCTCCACCGGCGAGCGTTATCTGTCCACCGCCCTCGCCGACGAGGCCCGCGCCAAGGTAGGCGCCTGATCTTTCCGCCCCATCAAACCCCGGTCCATGTCCACCCCAACCGCCCAGCCCGATAGTCTCGAAAAGCTCACTCCCATGGAGGAGTTTCTGGAGGCCAACTTCAAAAAGATTGTCCGCGCCTGCCTTGCGCTCATCGCCCTCGTGGTCATTTACGGACTGGCCCGCTACTTTGGCTCGGTGAGGGATGCCGAGGCAGCAGCAGCCTTCGCCGCCGCCAAAACGATCGAGGATTACGACATCGTCATCGCCGAGCGCGCAGGCAGCGACGCGGCGGGCAACGCGCTCCTGATGAAGGCCGACCTGCTCTGGCGCGACAACAAGAAGGACTCCTCCATAGACACCCTCAACACCTTCCTCGCCAAGCACTCCGGCCACCCGCTGGAATCCCAGGCGCAACTCGCCCTGGCTTCGAAGTTCGACAGCATTGGGAAAAAAGCCGAGGCGAAGGCCGCCTTTGAGAAACTGGTGGCAGGCAATCCCGGATCCGACGTCGCCGCCGTGGCTCAGATCCGCTTGGGCGACATCCTCTGGGCCGAGGGCAAGGAGGACGAGGCCAAAACAGTCTATGAATCCCTCCCCGCCAAGTTCAGCAACGCCAGCGAGGACATCCTCAACCAGGGCGAGACCCGCCTCAAATGGATCGCCGCCAAACTCCCCACCACCGAAGTGGACGGTCCCCCGAAACCCAAGGAGGAAGCCGCGCCCGCTGCTGGCGCTCCCCAGATCAAGCTTGACTCCGGCACTCTCCTGTCACCGGGCGTCAGTGGTTTGTCCACCATGCCTCCGATCAATCTGACCCCTTCCCCCGCTCCGAAATCCGCGACCACGCCACCGGTTGAAGTTTCGCCGGACAAACCTTCCGCACCTGCTGCACCGAAGAAGGACGAAGCCAAGCCCGCCGCGCCTGTCCCAGCCCCACCCGCACCGGCAGTCCCCAAGTCCGGAGACGCGCCCGCCGAGCCAGCGGCTCCCAAAACTCCCTGACACACCGCCGTCCGGTTTCAAGCCGGGTTGCCGCGCTGCCTGCGGAGCAGCGGTTTTCTTCGCCCATGAATCTTGACTGGTTGAACCAAATCCTCCCAATTCTGCGCTGCCCCGACACCCGCCAGGAACTGCGCTGGGCTGCCAGTGAGGAACTGGCCTGCGAGGGGTTGCCGCCGGGAGAAAAAGCCCTCATGCGCAAGGATGGCACCCGCCTGTTCCGCATCGAAGACGGAATCCCAAACCTTCTCCCTGGCGGGATGGATTGAAACGGTTCCCCGCAGCGCTCTCCGCTCTTTGTATGAGGCGCTAATCGTTGAGAAAGCCGGACCGATGCCTGGCCGGGTTTCCCGGGGAGCAGCGCATCAGGCCCGCACAGCGAGGCTTTGATATTGCACCACATCTTTTGCCCCATGCCGCGCAGGATGGCGGCGCGCGTTTGAAGATTCGGATCGCCCCGCCTTGACTGAACGCACGACGGCGGTCCATTCGGGCTTGAAAAGCCGTTTTCCCGCATTGAACGCGCGCTCATTCCTGCTTACCCTCCAGTGTAATTTCCGGCGGCGCAGCGCGTTTTCCGGCTTCCCCACACCACATCCAACACCAAAGCACATGGCATTGAACATCATCTCACGCCGTCATTTCCTGGGCCGCACGGCGGGCCTGGCAGCCTCCGCCTTCGCGGGGCCTAACCTCCTCCTGCGCGGCCAGGAGGCCGCGGGCAGACGCTTGAACATCGCCATCATCGGCGCCAACGGCAAGGGCCAGTCAGACACACAAGCTGTCACGCTCGACCACAACATCGTGGCCCTCGTGGACGTGGACATGAAGCGCCTGGAGGAAGCCGGCAAAAAGAACGCCGACCACCATCTCAAATCCGGCAAGAGCGAGCCGCGCGCGCCCAAGCTCTATCAGGACTACCGCAAGATGTTCGACGAGATGGCTAACGAAATTGACGCCGTCATCGTCTCCACGCCGGACCACACGCATTTCACGGCCGCCATGCACGCCATCAAGCTCAAGAAGCATGTCTGCGTGCAGAAGCCGCTGTGCAATTACATCAATGAGGTGCGCGAGCTGCACCAGGCCGCCAGGCAGGCGGGAGTGGTCACCCAGATGGGCAACCAGGGCCGCACCATGGAAGGCCAGCGCCTCGCCAAGGAATGGATCGAGCAGGGTGCCATCGGCACCTTGAAAGAAATCCGCCTCTGGACCAACCGCCCCATCTGGCCGCAGGGACCGCTGGCGAAAAAAGCCGCCGAGTGCCCGCCAAACCTGGACTGGGACCTCTGGCTCTCCTCCGAGGCGGACGAATCCTACTTCGAGTTCGTCCTGCCCGAAGGCGTGACCAACAAACGCAGCGGCAACAGCATCCACCCCTTCGCGTGGCGCGGCTGGTGGCAGTTCGGTTCCGGCGCCCTGGGTGACATGGGCTGCCACATCATGGACGCCACCTTCAGCGTGCTCGGCCAGCTCATCCCTGAAAAAATTGACGCTGTCAGCAGCCCCATCTCCACGACCTGCGCTCCGGTCTGGTCCGACCTCGTCTATCACATGCCGGCCGGCAAGCATCCCGCGCTCAAGGTTTCCTGGAACGACGGGTCCAAGGACGGCATGCCGAACAAGCCGGAAATCTCCCCGCACATGACCAGCGACCTCGCGAAGAAGGCCTTCGAAAAGGCCAGCAGCGGCATGATGTTCATCGGCACCGAGGCCACCGTCTTCGAAGGCGAGGCCTACTGCTCCAGCCCGGTCATCTACAACGAGGAGCGCTACACCCAGGTGCGCCTCGACATGAAGGCTGAGAAGATCAAGAAAACCGAGGCGCGCAGCGTGCTTCCGAACAATCCGCAGGGCGAGTGGGCCTGGCACATCGTCAACGGCGGCAGCCCAAGCTCGAACTTCGACTACAGCTGCCCGCTGACGGAGTTCGTCCTGCTTGGCAACCTGGCTGTGCGCGCCCAGCAGACCGTGCAGTGGGACAAGGAAGGCATGAAAGTGCCCAACGCCGAGTCCGCCAACCAGTTCGTCACCCGCCCGGCCTACCGCCCCGGCTGGAAAGTCTGAGGCTGGCCTCACTAAACTCATCCCCGGTCCTCCAAGTCGAGGGCCGGGGATTTTTTTATCACAAAAACTGCCGCCGGTAGCTCAGCGGCGTCTGGCCCATGTGGCGGTGGAACTGCTGGGTGAAGGAGCTCTGGTCGGCGAAACCCACCTCGCGCGCCACCTCGCCCACCGGCTTGTCCGGATACGCCAGCAGCTCGCACGCCGCCTGGATGCGCACTTTCATCACCACGGCCTGCGGACTCATGCCAAAAGCCTCGACAAACTTGCGGTTCAACTGCCGCGGCGAAAGCGCCGCCATCTCCGCAAGTTCAGGCACTGTGATCTTTTCCCGGAAGCGCGTGCGAATGTGCTCCACCGCGCGCTCGATCTGGCGGTGCGGATGCGCGTCGTCCGGCGCGCTGCCGTGCGCGCGCACGATGCCCATGATGCCCATGACGCTGCCTTTGCGGTTCAGGACCGGCAGCTTGTGTGTCACAAACCAGTCGGGGATGCCCTGGCGGTTGAAGAACAGCTCCACGATGCCCAGCTTCGGCTCGCCGCTGCGCAGCACCTCCTCATCATCGCGGCGGAAGTTCTCGGCCAGACGCGACGGGAAGACATCAAAGTCTCCCTTGCCCAAAAGCTCAGCCTCGCAGGAAAAGCCGAGACGCTCCACAAAGTGGCAGTTCGCCGCCACGAAGCGGAACTGCGCGTCTTTGGCAAAAAAGGACACCCTTGGCAGGTGGTTGAACAAAAGATAAAACTGGCTCTCCGGCGCCATGCTCCGGAAAAAGGCCTCTCGGCTGGATGCTGGCCCGCTCATGCCGCAAACTGTCAGAAACAGACGCGCCCTTCAAGGGCCAGTGTCCGATTTCACACAAGGAATGTCCGCGCGACCATCGGTATCGCGGCGTTGGTATGGCGCATTCTTCCAGCCATCCACATGACCGTTTCATGCCTGACCTTTCTGCTCGCCGCCTCTTCCGCCATGGCAGGTCCCATCCGCGTGCTCTACATCGACTCGCCCGGTGCCGATACTGCTCCGCTGCACAACGCCATGCGTGACCTCGGCCGTGACGCGATCTACTTCGACTACGCCAAAGAGAAGATCGATGCCGCTTACGATCTGACGCTGACGCCGTCCGACTTGTCCGACCCGTCCGACCTCAAGGCTCGAATTCTTGGAAAGCTCTCCCCCGAGCGCAAAACCGCCTACGAGGCTTTTTTTGCCCAAAGGGAGCCTGAGAAACGCGAGAAACACCCCCAAGTGGCCAATTACGAGAAGCGCCCGGAGCCGCTGACCTTTCAGAAGCCGTTTTCACCCAAAGGCAGCATGGAGCGCACGCAGGTGCCGGCGGATTGCGAGTTGAAGCTATTCGCGGCCGAGCCGGACATCGCGAAGCCCATCGCGTTCGCTTGGGATGAGCGCGGACGCTGCTGGGTCGTCGAGACGCGCGACTACCCGCACGGCGTTCAAGAAAGCGGCGAGGGCCAGGACAGCGTGAAAATCTGCGAGGACACTGATGGCGATGGCAAGGCGGACAAATTCACCGTCTTCGCCGACAAGCTCAATCTGCCCACCGGCATCGTTTTCGCCCGCAAAGGCATCATCGTGGCCGCGCCGCCGAAGTTCATCTATTTGGAAGACACCGATGGCGATGACAAGGCCGACAAGCGCGAGACGATCATCGACTGCTGGGGCATCAAGGACACGCACGCGCAGGCCAGCAGCCTGCATTACGGCTTCGACAACTGGATCTACGGCTGCGTCGGCTACAGCGGCATCGAGGGCTATGTCGGCGGCAAAAAACAGCAGTTCTCGATGGGAACGTATCGCTTCAAGCCGGACGGCAGCGCCATCGAGTTCCTGCATCAGTTCACCAACAACGCCTGGGGCCACAGCACCAACGACGCGGGCGATCAATTCGGCGGCACGGCCAATGGCGCGCCGCTTTTCTTCGGCGGCATCCCCGCCACCGCGTATGAAGAAGGCAGCCGCGGCATGACGGCGAAGAAAATCAACGTCGTCGATACCTGCCACACCATCACGCCGAACTTCCGTCAGGTGGACGTCTTCGGCGGCTACACCTCCGCCGCTGGCTCGAACTTCATTTACAGTAACGCGCTGCCGAAGCGCTTTCAGGGCATGGCCATGGTCTGCGAGCCGACGATGAAGGTCGTGTCCCTCATGGACGTGCAGCCCGACGGTGCTGGCTACAAGGCGCTCGACGCCTTCAACCTCTACGCCAGCAGCGACGAGTGGAACAGCCCCGTGCATGCCGAGGTCGGCCCCGATGGCGCGGTGTGGGTGGCCGATTTCCAAAATTTCATCATTCAGCACAATCCCACGCCCAGCAAAGAACGCGGCGGCTTCGTAGCGACCACGGGTGTCGGCGGTGCGCATGAGAATGACCTGCGAGATCACAGCCGCGGGCGCATCTACCGCATCGTGGCAAAAAACGCACCAAGGTACGTTGGCGGCCCAATGCCGGCTCCCAAGACGACCAGTAAAAACTGGGTTTCAGAGCTGAACCAAAATACTCAGCATGGTCGTCTTTTGGTTCAGAAGGTCCTTGTAGAAGAACAAGCATTCATTCATTCAGGAAAAGAAGAATTAGTTCCAGATCTCAAAGCTGCCGTTTCAGCAACCGAAGGTAAAATTGGCTCGATTCACTCGCTTTGGACTCTTCACGGTCTAGGTAAACTCGATGCCAAAACCCATCAAGCCGCCCTCATCTCCAAAGACGCCAAACTCCGCCGCAACGCCATCCGTGCTCTCGGAGGTGACAAAGCCGCTCAAGACCTCTTCTTCGGCTCCGGCGTGATCTCCGATCCCGATTTGACCACGCGCCTCGCCGCGTTCGTGAAGCTCGCGGACTTCCCGACGACGCCAGAAATCCAAACGCTCGTCAAAAAGCTCGCCGCCGACCCCGTTGTCAAAAGCGACGAATGGCTCGCCGAGGCCGCGAAGATGCTCGGGAAGAAGCACAAGGTGCTGAACTACCAGGAAGGCCCGAATCTGCTCCCGAACGCCGGATTTGAAGAACCCATCGCGCAGACTTGGAAAAAGCGCGATTACGGCAATCGTCCGGGCAACAAAGGCGCGGAGTGGGGCATCGTCACCGACGCGAAAATGGTCCACAGCGGCAAGCAGGCCATGCGTTGCATCACGCGTGACGACGCGGACACGAGTTTCTTTGCCGACGTGCCTTTGAAGCCGAACACCGACTACAGGCTCAGCGCTTGGATCAAAACCCACGGCTTCCGTGGCAAGGCCAGCCTCAACGATCACATCGGCCGCGCCGAGACCTCGCCAAAGATCAACCGCACACAGGACTGGACGGAGGTGGAGGTCGTCTTCAACAGCAGGAACCACCCGAAGGCCAGCATCAACCTCCTCCACGTCGGCAAAGGCGACGTCTATTTCGACGACGTGAAGCTCTGCGAACTCGTCCTCGAAAACGAAGACGACGCCTCCAAGCTCATCGGCGACATTCAACGCGGCGAAAAGATCTTCTGGGAGCACCCCGTGGCCGCCTGCAAAAACTGCCACCTGCTCAAAGGCCAGGGCAGCCCCGTCGGCCCCGCGCTCGACGGCATCGCAAGCAAGAAGGACGAAGCCTACATCATCGAGTCTCTCGTGAACCCCAACGCCAAGCTCGCCGAAGGCTACACCGCCACGCCCATTTCCCCGATGCCGCCGCTGAACTTGATCTTGAAGCCGCAAGAGTTTGCGGATGTGAAAGCCTTTATTCTGTCACTTAAATAAACAAACATGAAAACCCGCCGCTCCTTCCTCACTCAGATCCTCGCCACCGGCGTCGCGCCGATGTTTGTGCCTGCGCGCCTGCTGCGCTCGCAGACCGCGCCGTCGAACAAGATCACGCTCGGCGTCATCGGCACGGGCGCGCAGGGAATCGTGGATATGCGTGCCTTCCTCAACCACGACGATGTGCGCGTCACCGCGTTGTGCGACGTGAACACGCAGAACCTCGAGCGCGCCAAAGGCCACATCGCGGAGCGCTACGGCAGCGCGGACGTGAAGAGCTTCGCCGACTTCCGCGAGCTGAATCGCGACGCCTCCATCGACGCGGTGCTCATGGCGTTGCCGGTTCACTGGCACAGCATTCCGTCGGCGGATGCGGTCTTGCACGGCAAGCACATCTACCATGAAAAGCCGATGGGCATGTCCATCGAGGAATCGAAGCTCGTGCGCGCGGCAGTGCGGAAGAAAAATGTCGTGTTCCAGTTCGGCACGCAGCAGCGCAGCGATTTGAAATTTCGCTGGGCCGCCGAGCTCGCGCTGAACGGACGCCTCGGCAAGCTGCGCGAAATCCAGGTCGGCGTGCCCGGCGGCAAGACGATGCCGGCCTTTCCCGAGGAGAAAACCCCCGCCCATGTGGACTGGGAGCGCTGGGTCGGCCCCGCACCGATGACGCCGTTCAGCGGCGAGAAGCTCAAGCGAGACAATCACGAGAACATCACGAACTTCTCCCTCGGCATGATCTCGTGCTGGGGCATTCATCACCTCGACATCGCGCAGTGGGGCAATGGCACGGACGACACCGGCCCGGTCAGCGTCGAAGGCGAGGGAACGCATCCCGACAATGGCGGCTGCGACGCGGTGCTGACCTGGAAGATGCGTTTTGAATTCGCCAAGGCCGCGCCGATCACCTTCGCGAACATCGGCAGCATGGGCCTGCAAATGGGCGCGCGGTTCATCGGCGAGAACGGCTGGGTGCATGTCACGCGCGGCCAGATCAGCGCCAGCGACGACGCCATTTTGCGCGATCCGCAGAGCAAAGCCGGCACCATGCCCGTGAAGCTGCCGGTCAGCCTCGAACACACGCGCAATTTCGTGGATGCTGTTAAATCCGGCAAAAAGCCTGTCTGCGACATCGAGACCGCTGTCCGCTCTGACACTCTCTGCCAGCTCGCGGCTGTCGCTTTGAAAGCCGGGCGCAAGCTCGCGTGGAATCCGGCATCGGAAGATTTTGAGGCGGATTCCGAGGCAAACGCCCTGATGGCAGCGCGTCCGTTCCGCGGAGATTGGAAGCTGCCGCAAATCGTCTGAGCACCAACCGGCCTGACAGCTTCATCATACCGGGTTTATTTTCCCGCAAGGATACCTCGCGGGAAGGGAGCATGGTATTCCATGCGCACGGTTGCAATCCCGGCTCCCGGCACTAGTCTGCGCGCCCTTTTTCAGACCAACCCCAAACATATGAGCAACCTCAAACACGTCGCGGTCGTCGGCGCCACCGGAGCGGTGGGAGCGGAGATGCTGCGCTGCCTGGAGCAGCGGGCTTTCCCCGTCGGCCGGCTTTCCCTCCTCGCCAGCGCCCGCAGCGCCGGAAAAAAGCTGAAGTTCAAGGGAGAGGATGTGACCATCGAGGAACTCACCCCCGAAAGCTTCGCCGGGGTGGACATCGCCCTCTTCAGCGCAGGAGGCGGCATTTCCAAGGAATTCGCCCCGCACGCCGTGAAGGCGGGCGCCGTGGTCGTGGACAACTCCTCCGCCTTCCGCATGGACCCCGCCGTGCCGCTCGTGGTGCCCGAGATCAATGGCGGCGACGCGAAAAGCCACCAGGGCATCATCGCCAACCCGAACTGCACCACCGCCATCTCGCTCATGGCGCTGCATCCGCTGCACCAGGCCTTTGGCGTGAGGCGGATCTTCGCCAGCAGCTACCAGGCCGTCTCCGGCACCGGCGCGCAGGCCATCGAGGAACTCGCCCGCCAGACCCGTGAGTGGGCCGCTGAAAACCGCGCGTGGGACGCGCCGAAGCTCGCCTCCCAGCCGCACGTCTATCCGCACCAGATCGCCTTCAACGCCATCCCGCATGTGGACAGCTTCCTCGACAGCGGCTACACGAAAGAGGAGATGAAAATGGAGAACGAGGGGCGCAAGATCATGCACCACCCTGACTTCCGCGCCTCCGTCACATGCGTGCGCATCCCCGTCTTCCGCGCCCACAGCATCGCCATCAGCGCCGAATTCGAAAAACCCGTCACTGTCGAGGCCGCGCGCGCCGTTCTGGCAAAAGCGCCCGGCCTCGATGTCATGGACGATCCCGCCGCCAAGCAGTATCCGCTGGCCCTCGACATCGCCGGCCGCGACAACTGCGCCGTCGGCCGCCTGCGCCTGGACTGCGCGCTCGACAACGGTCTCGCTTTCTGGGTCGTCGGCGACCAGCTCCTCAAAGGCGCGGCGCTCAACGCGGTGCAGATTGCTGAGTTGCTTGTCTAAGTCTCGTCTTCCAATCCCCCAAGTCTTCGCTTGCCACGCGGTGCGCGGACGCAAGACTGCGCGCCGCGCGGCGTTGACTCAGCCCGCAATCCCATACCCTGATCCTGTCCTCATGAACTGCCCCCTTCACTGCCTCCTCGGCGGCTCGCTGCTCGCAGCGGCCGGTCTTTCCGCCCAAACCAGCGCCCCGGTTGAGTGGGGCAAATTCCGCGGCCCGAACAATGACGGCAGCGTTCCAGCGCCGCAAGTCTCCAACTGGAAAGGCGCTCGTGTCAAAACCCTGTGGAAAGCCGAGACTCCCAAGGGCTTCAGTTCATTCGCCGTGGCCGGCGGCAAGGCTTTCACACTCGTCACCGGCGAGTATGATGGCAACAGCGGCGAGATGATCGTCTGCCTGGATGTGAGGACCGGCAAGGAGCTGTGGTCCAAGCCCCTCTCCATCATCGGCAAATACGACGGCGGCGGCGATGCCGGCACCAATGACAACAAAGGCGGCGACGGCCCGCGCTCCACCCCTGTCGTGGATGGCGACAAAGTCTATGTCATTGACTCCAGCCTCGGCGTCCATTGCTTCAGCGCCGCCGGCGGCGATCTGGTCTGGAACCGCGACGTGCTGAAGGAAAACGCCGGCGTGCAAATCCGCTGGCAAAACGCCGCCTCGCCCGTCATCGAGGGCAATGTGCTCATGATGTGTGGTGGCGGCGAGGGCCAGGCGCTGCTCGGCCTCGACAAAACCAGCGGCAAGGTCCTGTGGAAGGGTGAGGACGACAAAATGACCCACGCCACGCCCGTCGTGGCCGATCTGCTCGGCACACGCCAATGCATCTTCTTCACCCAGACCGGCCTCGTCTCCGTGCTGCCCGAAAGCGGCAAGGTGCTCTGGCGCCAGCCTTATCGTTTCAATATCTCCACCGCCGCCAGCCCGGTCGTCTTTGAGGACATCGTTTATTGCTCGGCCGGATACGGTGTGGGCGCGGGCGCCTACCAGATCAGCAAGTCCGGCTCCAGTTGGAAATCCAAGGAAATCTGGCGCAAGGAAAACGATGACTTTGCCAACCATTGGAGCACTCCTGTAGTCAAAGACGGCCACCTCTACGGCATGTTCAGCTTCAAAAAATACGGTGAGGGTCCCCTCGCTTGCGTGGACATTCGCACTGGCGACATGAAATGGTCCACCCCTGGCTTTGGTCCTGGCCAGGTCATCCTGGCGGGAGACAGCATCATCGCCCTTAGTGACAAAGGCGAGCTTGTCGTCGTCGAAGCCAACCCAAGGAAATACACTGAGTTGAAACGCGAGGAAGTGCTTGAAGGCAAAGTGTGGAGTTACCCCGTACTGGCATACAACCGTCTGTTTGCCCGCAGCACGACCGAGGGTGTCTGCCTCGAATTTCAGTGAGCAGAGCGGTGCCCTTCGATCACCGGCTGGCAAGGATATCACACACGCGGGCGTGTCATGCTCAAGCATGGCGCGCTTTCCGTTTGGTACTGAAGCGCCCTTTTCAAGAGCAGCCTGAACACACCATCCCGCTCACGTTCCCGCAGGCTTGATGTCCAGGCCCGCCAGCCAGGGCGCGGTGATCTGGGGCGGCATGCCGCCAAAAGGCTGGTAGGCGGGGAGCTGGATGATGCTCATGCTGTGCGGCTGGCTGGCGATGAAAAACAGCGCGTCAGCGCAGTCGGCGCAGGTGATCATGGCGCTCTTGTGCTCCGCCGCCGGCTGCACCGGGCGTTTTTTCACCAGCGGAGTATCCGCTTCTCCGGGGGCATACTCGGAGACGACGATGCCGCGCGCGTTGAGCTGCATGCGCGCGGTGAACAACATGCCATGCACGGCCCATTTGCTCGCGGTGTAGGGCACTCCCGCGTAGGAGTCGAAGCCGTGGCCCGCCGTGGATGACACGACCACGATGCGCCCGCCGCCCGCGGCCGCCATCGGCTGAGTCACGGCCTGGATCATGTTTGCCACGCCGAGCACGTTGATCTCCATCACCCTCCTCCAGCTCTCCTCGGACACCAGCCTGCCCGGGTCGGCATGATCCAGGAAGCGGTCCGGCGTGTTGATGCCCGCGGTGTGAATGAGCGCGAAGGGCGCGCCCTCCGCCAGCACCACCCGCATGGCCGATGCGATGCTGGCCGTGTCCGCGACATCACAGACCACAGGGATGATCTCTGGGGAAATCGCCGCCGCCGCCTGCAAAGACTCCAGCGTGCGCCCAAAGACAAATGTCCGCGCGCCCGCTCCGGCGAAGCGCTGCGCCGCCGCCTGTCCCATGCCGCCGCCACCACCGGTGACGATCACGATTTTTCCTTTCCAGTTGGATTCCATGCGCGCGAGACTAGCCGCCGCGCGTGGATCGTCCAGTTTCGTATGATCGGCACGGCAAAAAAGACGGCCATACGCGCGCCGGGTCCGCATGAGCAAAGGCTGCCAAAAGCCGACAACGAACCTCGTTCTTCAAGCCCCCCATGAACCTGCTTCCACACTTTGTCATCGCCCTCTGCGCTCTCAGTCTCACCGATCTTCAGGCGCGCGATGAAGCCGCGTGGCTGAGCGAAAACGGCGCTCTTATTTTCCACGACGCCTTTGAGCGGCAGGAGGACGGAAACCTGGCAAAGGCCATCGGCAACGGCTGGAACAGCGCCACGGCGGACCGCGTGCCGCTCCTCAAACAGGCCGACCTCGACGAGGGCATCCTCAAAATCGCCAGCGCGACGAAGGAAGCCGGCCACGCCGCGCACATCCATCATGCGGCGGGTTTCCAGGACGGGGGAGTCGTGGTGCGCTTCCGCTTTCCCGGCATCAACCAGGGCGAGACTTTGCAGTTGGGCTTTGTGGACCGCGAGACCCCGGGCGTGCATGCGGGGCATCTCTGCTACGGCATCCTGAGTCAAAGCTCGGTCACGCTCATTGAGCAAAAAACCGGCGTGATGGACCTCGGCATCCGCGCGCGCCGCCAGGATGTCTTGGACCGGAAGGAAAAGCTCCCCGCCGATCTTGAGGCCCTGCTCAAATCCAAGCAGGTCGTCGTACCGTGGAAGGCGGACAACGAGTGGCACGAACTGATGCTCGTCACCGAGGGTGATGAACTGCGGCTCAGCCTGGATGGCGCCCTGCTGGCCGCGCACAGCTCCCCCGGCTTCGCGCATCCGGTGAAGCGCTGGCTCAGTTTTTTGGCGGGCAGCACCGTGTGGATTGATGACGTGAAAATCTGGCGCGTGCGCTAAGCGCCAGCTTGTGCGAATTCCGGCGCGCGGCGCGGTCTTTGCGCAAGACACGCGCCGCGCCGCGGGCACCTTGCAGGCATGTCCACCCGTGTCGTCATCCTGGGAGCCGGCGTCGTCGGCCTTTGCACCGCGCTCTATTGCGCGCGGCGCGGCATGAGCGTGACCGTCATCGAGAAAAAACCTCGCGCGCGCGATGGATGCTCCTTCGGCAATGCCGGCATGGTCGTGCCCAGCCATTTCATCCCGCTGGCCGCGCCCGGCATGATGCGGCTTGGTTTGAAGTGGATGCTGAACCCGGAGTCGCCGTTTTACATCAAGCCAAGGCCCGATCCCTCCCTGCTGGCGTGGGGGCTGCGTTTTTGGCGGGCCTCCACTCAAAAGCGCGCCGATGCCGCAGCCCCGGTGCTGCGTGATCTCGGCCTTCTGAGCCGGCGCTGCTTCGAGGAATGCGGGATCGACACCGGACTGGTGAAGCGCGGCCTGCTCATGCTATGCAAGGAGCCGCGCGCCCTGGAGGATGAGGCGCGTTTCGCCGAAAAAAGCCGCGCGCTCGGCATGCCCGCGCAAGTACTTGATGCCAAAGCCACCGCCACGCTCGATCCGGCGTTGACGCTGGATGTGGCGGGCAGCGTGCATTTTCCACTCGACTGCCACCTGGCTCCGGGCCGTTTCATCGCGGCGCTGGAGAAGGAGCTTGAATTCCTCGGCGTGAACTTCCGCTTCGACACGGAGATCACCGGCTGGAGCGCGCGCGCGCTGGCTGGTGGGCGGCGGGAAATCTTCCGCGTTTTCTGCGGGAATGATGAGCTGCCTGTGGACGAGCTGGTCATGGCTGCCGGCGTATGGTCAGCGGACTGTGCGCGCGAGTTTGGACTCCGTATTCCCATGCAGGCGGGCAAAGGCTACAGCCTGACGCTCGAAAAGCCGCGCCAGCTCCCAAGCCTCTGCGCCATTTGCACGGAGGCGCGCCTTGCCGTGACGCCGATGGACGGCGCCCTGCGCGTGGGCGGCACGATGGAGCTTGCAGGAGTGGATGAATCCATCACCCGCCGGCGCGTGCGCGGCATCATCCGAGAGTTCACACGCTACTACCCGGCTTTTCATGAGGACGACTTTTCATCCGTCACTCCCTGGAGCGGATTGCGCCCCGTGTCACCCGACGGCATGCCTTACATCGGCCGCGCGCGGGCATGGGCCAATCTGACAGTCGCCACCGGCCACGCCATGATGGGCCTGAGCCTCGCCCCCGCCACAGGCATGATCGTGGCGGGTTTGCTCGCCGGGGAGGAACCGCCCGTGCCGTTGGATTTGATGTCGCCGGATCGTTTTCGATGAACCCGCGGAGATGGCGGATTTTCATCGCGCAGACACAGATCGTGACGCTGCTTCAATGAGGCTCCAGCGCGCCACTGGAGCCGCCAAAGAGGGCCTCAGCAGCCTGGGGGTGGGCAAAGAGCGCCTTCGAGTCATGCGCCACACCGGGCGCCTCCACCAGGCGCCAGCCGAAGGGCCAGCCTTTTTCCCGCGCCAGCGCCTCCCCCATGCGGAAGCAGGCGCGTCCGCGCTCGATGCGCGTGGCGCCCTGCCGCATGGCGTTTTCGGTCATGTCCAGATTCGCCGTGCCCGTGTCATCCAAGCCCAGATAAAGCGTTAGCGGAGCAGCCAGATAACTCTTGAGCGCATCATCGCCTGCGAGAGCCTCTGGCAAGCCGCCGAAGCCATATTGGAACGGCATGTCATGCGTGGGGAAAAGCAGGTTTCCCGGATTGCCGGCGATGATGCGCGCCGCGTCGCCCGGCATGAAACCTGCAAGCCGGGTGAGGAACTGCCCGCCCGCCGAGTGCCCGATGAGACGGCACTCCATGCCGGGGCGGTCCTCGCGCCTGCGCATCTCGCCGACCACGTCCCAGACGTAACGAAACGTCCACTCCGACTCCGGCTGCGGCTTGCTGTCCCTGGTGACTCCGCCGCGCTGGTAGGCCTCCACGGGAAACTGCCCCAGGTCAAAAGCAGGCGCTGCGATGAGCGCCCCGAACCTGTCTCCCAGCGTCACCGCGTTGTCGCGGTAGTCACGCGCGTTCCGGTTCATGCCGTGCATGACCACGATCAAACGCCCGCCGTCGAAATTCTTCGGGCGATAGGTGAAGACCTCGATGGACTTGCCCCTGATTTCCAAAGTGAAGGCATCCTTGCCGTCCGTCTCCGGCCCGGCGAAGGCCGGAAAACGTGCGCAAAGCAGCGGCAGCATCACCACTGCCGCGCAAACGCGGGTCATTCTGGCATAAAAACGCGTGGCGGCAGGAAAGGGCATGGCTCTCATGAGTCGGCGGCATCCTATCGCGCTTTAGCACTCCTTTCCTTCATCCAAACTGCTCCGTTATCATTCCCGCGCTTTAACAGATGGGGCTTTGCAAGGCTCGACGAAAAACACGGTCCCAGGCGCGTATGCTCCTGCCCCATGAAACGCACCGCTCCTCTTTTCATCCTCGCCGGCATTCTCTGCCTGCCTCCCGTCAACGCACCGGCGCAGGAAAGCGCGGAGCGGGTCTTCAAAGCGGGCGCGGCCACCAGCAACATCACGCCGCCCCTTGGGATGGAGATCGTCGGCAATTTCGCGCCCAGGCCAATCGCCGCGCATGTGCATGACGAGCTGCACGCGCGCTGTCTGGTGCTGGATGACGGCTCGACAAGACTGGCCTTGGTCGTGGCCGACACCATCTCGCTGGCGCGCGATGTCTGGGACGAGGCCAAGTCAAAAATCGAGGCCGCAACCGGCATACCGGCCGCGCACATGATGTTCTCCGGCACGCACACGCACTCCAGCGTCTCCGCGATCACGGATCCCGACTCATCGTTGAACTATCGCAGCCTCATCATCTCCCGCGTCGTGGATGGCGTGCGCCGCGCGGTGAACAACTTGGAGCCGGCGAGGATCGCCTGGGGCGCGGGCGCGGTGCCGCAGCATGTTTTCAACAGGCGCTGGCTGCTCAAAGAGGGCGTGACCAACACGAACCCCTTCGGCGGCCAGGACCGCGCGGTGATGAATCCCGCCAGCCTGCTGCGCCCCCGCATGGCCGGTCCCGCCGGCCCCGTCAATCCCGAGGTTTATTGCCTCTCCGTGCAGGCGGCTGACGGACGCCAGATCGCGATCATGGCCAACTACTGGCTGCACTATGTCGGCGGCGTGCCGCGCGAGCATTTGTCGGCGGATTACTTCGGCGAATTCTGCCGCGTCATTGAAAAGGAACTCGGCTCGGATGACGCGCACCCGCCCGTCGTCGGCATTCTGGCCAACGGCCCCTGCGGCGATGTGAACAACAATGACTACAGTGGCAAAACTCCCGATGTCCAGCGCGCGCCCTATGAGAAGATCAAGCTCGTCGCGGGCGATCTCGCCGCCGAGGTTCTCCGCGTGCGCGGTGCGTTGAAACATCAGGACTGGGTTCCACTGAAGGCCGCCGTGGAGGACTTGGAACTCGCCGCGCGCCGTCCCGCACCGGAGATGATCGAGTGGGCGAAAGGCGTGCTCGCCAAACCCAGGGATGCCGAGCCCGCGCACAGACTGGAGCAGCCTTACGCCGAGCGCGTGCTGGCCGCGCGCGACTCGAAGGCGGACACGGTTAGCTGCGTCATGCAGGCTTTCCGCGTCGGCGATCTCGGCATCGCCGCGATTCCCTTCGAGGTCTTCACCGAGATCGGACTGGAGATCAAGGCTCGCAGCCCGTTCAAAGACACCCTCACCATCGAGCTGGCGAATGGAAGCAACGGCTACCTGCCCACGCCCGCGCAGCACGAGCTTGGCGGCTACGAGACCTGGCTGGGCACCAACCGAGTCGAGCGCGAGGCGTCGGTGAAAATCACCGCGAAGATCCTTGATCTGCTTGGGCGTGTGAGTCAGTGACGGCCGGAAGGCTCACACCACCACGCAATGCACGCGGCTGATGCCGGGGATGGCCTCCAGTTCGGCGATGACCTCAGGCGAGGGAGTGGAGTCGAGAGTGAGGAGCGTCAAGGCGGTGCCGCCCTCCTTGTTCCGGCTCAGCGACATGTCGGCGATGTTGACCTGGTTTTTGCCCAGCGCGGCGCTGTAGGCGGCGATCATGCCGGGGCGGTCAATGTTCTCGATGAGCAGCAGAGTGCCCTCCGGTCGCGTCTCGATGTGGCGGCCGTTCACCTTCACGATGCGCGGCGATCCCGCGAAGAATGTGCCCGCGATGCTGGCCGTCTCCGCGCCGTTCGCGGCCTGCACTTCAATGAGGTCGCTGAACTCGCTGGCATCCGGCACGCGGCTTTCGTTGAAGCGGATGCCGAGGTTTTCCGCCACGCCGGTGGCGTTAATGTAGTTCACCTGCTCGGTGCCGCAGGGGCGCTCAAGATAGCCTTTCAAGATGGCGCGTGAAATGAGCGATGTATCACCCGTGCCCACTTTTCCGCTGTAACTGATGGTGATCTGACCCGAGCGCGCCGGGGCGAACTGGGAGAGCAGGCGGCCGAGCAGCTCGCCGAATTTGAGGAAGTGCCCCTTCTCGGCCAGCGTCTTGGGGTCCACGTTCGGCATGTTCACCGCGTTGACGATGGTTCCGTGCAGGAGGTGCGCGGCGATGACCTCGGCGATCTCGATGCCGACGTTTTCCTGGGCCTCGCCTGTGGAGGCGCCGAGGTGGGGCGTGAAGACTGTGTTCGGAGCCTTGAGAAGAGGGTAGTCAGCTGGCGGCGGCTCGACCTCGAAGACATCCAGGGCCGCGCCTGCCACCTTGCCATCCGTGAGCGCCTGAGCCAGCGCGTTGTCGTCAATGAGGCCGCCGCGCGCGCAATTAATGATGCGCGCGCCCTTTTTCAGCCTGCCGAGCCGCTCCGCGTTGAGCATGTGTCTGGTGTCAGGCGTGAGCGGCATGTGCATGGTGATGAAGTCCGCCTGGCCGAGCGCCTCGTCGAGGTTTTCAAAAAGCTCCACACCGAGGCTCTCGGCGCGGTTTTTTGAGAGGTAGGGGTCGTAGGCCACCACGCGCATGTTGAAGGCCTTGGCGCGCTTGGCGAACTCCGCGCCGATGCGGCCCATGCCCAGGACGGCCAGCGTCTTGCCGTTGACCTCGGTGCCCTGGAAGCTCTTTCGGTCCCATTTGCCGGCCACAATGCTGGCGTGCGCCTGCGGGGTCTTGCGCGCCAGGGACATCATGAGGGTGAAGGCCTGCTCGGCGGTGGAGATGGTGTTGCCTCCGGGCGTGTTCATCACCACCACGCCGCGCTTGCTGGCGGCGGTCACGTCAATGTTGTCCACACCCACGCCGGCGCGGCCCACGGCCTTGAGGTTCGGCGCGGCCTCGATGACCCTGGCGGTGACTTTCACACCGCTGCGCACGATGATGGCGTGCGCGTTTTTCGCCGCCTCGGCGAAGTCGGCCTCCGCCTTCAAGCCCAGGTTCACCTCCACGGAGAAGGACGGCTCCTTTTTGAGGAGTTCGATGCCTGTTTCCGAGATGGGGTCTGCGACGAGGATGTTGAGTTTTTGGGCCATAGGGGCGCGCAGCCTAGACGGCTTTCACTGGCTGGCAAGCATTCAGCGGCCCGACACGACGGGACGTTGCGGCGCGGCAGAGGCGATTCGCGGTCGCTTATGGGACGGCCTCGTACCTCAAACGAAAAAAGCCCGGCCCCGCCTGCGCAAGCCCGGACGGCACCGTGAAAACAAGGTCCGCGCCCGACACCTCCACACTAACGCGCATCAGCGCCTGCCAGCCCGCCGGGGACAACCCTGCATTGTGCTCCAGTACGGGATAAACTCCCGGCGGAACGGATGCTCCGCCCGGCACGCGAAGACGCAGCGCTCCGCCTTCCCGAGCGGCCAGGAGACCTGCGGGCAAAGCCTCGGCCAAATGCGGCTGGGCGCGTCTTGCGTATTCTTCCAGATTCTTCACGCCGTCGCCGTCAGGATCATCATCGGCGTCACGGAATTCAGCGGGTATTTGCGGGAAGCCGCTGATCCACGCAGTGAAGGAAGGCCACACCTCGCTGTGCAGCACGCGCAGGCGCGGACGGAGGGCCGTGGTGGCGTGCTCGCGTGAGGCGTATTTGAAGACGGTGGCGCTGTTTGTCTGGCTTTGGATGGAATGACGCAGTGAAAGCAGGCCATCCCCTGCCGCCTCGGCAGTAGTGCCCGCGGTGAGGTCAATTCGCTGCGCGTAGTCGGTGGCGAGCGGCCACGTTTGCAGCAGAGTCGAGACCGCCGGGCGGGTGTTCCAGGTGATGCCCGCCTCGCTCCAGGTGTCGTTTGCCACGAAATGCGTCTGACCCGTGGCCGCCGTGTCCGGCTCGGTGGAATTAAGGCGCAATTCCGCGGACTGCACCGTGCGGCCTGCGAGGCTGGAAAGATCAAAGCGCATGAAGATCTCCCGGTTCACCGGGTTGCTGCTGCCGACATATTTCATCCATAGGACGGTGGTGTTGTAGTTCGCATCCGCGGTGCCTTCCTGCACATGGGCGTCCGCGACGGGTGGCAACTCCGTTTCCACCGTGCCTGCGGGCAGCACACGCACCGTGGCGGGGGCGCTGGCAGCCCAGTCCTCCTCCAGGCTGCCGTGGCGGCTGACGGTGAGCGTCAGGGTGTGCGCCCCCGGCAGGAGAAAGGCGGCATTCACGGCAAAGCCGCCCGCGCTTTGCAGATCGGCAGCGCCGGGTCCGCTGGTGCGTGCCCAGGTGAAGGCCGCGTCTGGCGGCGCCGTGGTGGAATCGCCGAACCAAACCTGCGGTGTCACCAGCGCGGTGTTGTTTGGAAAAAGCGCCTGTGTCTCCGCCATCTCGGCCACCGTGGGCAGGCCGATCCGCCGGCGGCGCTGCTCGCGGAAGAGGGAGAAGGGTGTGAGCGTGTCCCCCTGCGCCGTGCCTTCCACATGATCCACGGGAGTCGTTTTGGTCGTCGAGGTGCCGCCGGTGTTCACCGCCGTCAGCGTGCCGCGTGTGCCGATCACATAGCCGAAGCGGCTCTGCTGGGAATGCACCACATAAGCCGCCGCCGTGCCCTTGCCCTCCGTGTTCCAATAGACGGTGTGCGCCGCGGTCAGATTGTGCAGCGGCACCGAGCCAAATGGCCGGTAGCGCGCCTCAAACCAACTGCCGTCCGCCGTGCAGGCATCCACCAGGTTCGAGTGGCTGAAGTGCATGTGATGATCGCTGCCTTTGCCGGAGGTGTTTTGATTGCCCGTGTTCCCGGTCTGCTTTCCCGTGGTTTTGTCCAGGCAGGCGTGCAGCACATTGCCGCTGGTGGACATGTGCGAAAAAACAAATCCGTGGCGGCAAAACTCGGCGGTGGAATCCCGCACCAGGCAGTCGCCGCTGTTCTGGAGGCGGTACATGTAGCCGGCTCCGCCGCCACCCCCGAACTGCGGCCTGCGGAAGTAGCAGCCCTTCACCGTCACGCGGGAGCATTCAGAGAGCAGGATGCCGTTGTTCAAAAGATGGCACGTCGTCGTATTGCCCGCCGGCTGGTAAGTATGCACGTTCTTGATCCATCCGTCGCGTGCGCGGCTCATGCGGATGACGTAGCTGTTATGCACGTCGTAGGCGGAGGTGCCCGCCGTGGCGTAGTCTTCCTCTCCCCAGCCCGTCGTCCCCGGATGCTGCACATTGCCGACGGAGAAGCCCTCCAGTCCCACCTCGGTGATCAGCGTGGTCTTTTTGTAAATCCGCGCATTGTCCCGTGTCTTGAGCGTGTAGCGGGTGGGAATGTCGAGCGTGATGACGTTGTTCACCGCATCCAGCGCCATGATCTGGCGGAGGTACATCAGCCGCCCGTAGCTGCCCGCGTGGCCCACCCAGCCATCCTCCAGATGCTCCGTGGCCCAGGCATCGCCGGGGTCCGCGCGGACGAGGATGTGATCTCCCACGGCAAAGCCCGCCACGCTCACCACCGGGATCTCCGTCACCGGGCCTGGCAGGTCCGTCGTGATGTTCGTCGAGGGCGATTGCACCGTCGTCCAGGCAGCGCTGGAGGGGCCGGTGACGCTGATGATGTTCTTGTCCCGCATCACCGTCTGCGTGTTCAGCAGGAAGGTCTGCCCGGTCCCCGCGCCGCGAAGCACCACGCCGCTGGCGTTGATTTGCAGACAGTAGGTGTTCGTCCCTTGCGGGCTGATTTTGTAAAGCCCCGCCGGCAGCCACACGATGCCGCCCCCGGCCGCCGCCGCGGCATTGATGGCGCTCTGAATGGCCACCGTGCTGTCCACGGCGCCTGTCGGGTCCGCGCCATAGGTCGTCACCGCGTTGTAAGTCAGCCCCGGCGGCGTCACCGGCAGCGGCACCTCGCCGCGTCGGTAGCCTGCGAAGGAAAAATCCTGCACGATCTTGTCCTCCTCGAACGACAACGCCGGTGTGGCCTGCCAGCCCGGACCGTAAAGCGTGCTCTCCCAAGCCGGGCAAATCCCGGCGCTTAGCAGCAGTCCGCACACCAGCAGACATCCCGGTCGGCGGTTCATGATCTTGGAGACAATCGGCATTTCCCGCCTTTTAACGCGCCTCTGCTCGGAACGGCAAGTTGAATCCATCGCCGCTCGAATCATCCGCCCGCTCCTCCAAATCGCGCCCTGTCATTTGTGGAATGGATGGCGAGGGGAATGCGGCGGGCAGCGTTATTCATTCCATGATCCGCGCCCTGACCGTTCTGCTGGCCCTCGAAGTACTGGCGCACGCCGCATTTGAAGAAGCGGCGCCCGGCATTCATGTCTGGAAGGACACCTGCAACGTCCATGTGATCCAAAGCGGGGACGCCGCGCTGCTCATCAATCTGGGCGACGGCAGTGTGCTTGACCATCTTGAGAAAATTGGCGTCAAGCGTGTGGAGTGGGTGATCCTCACCGACCACCACCGGGAAGTCTGCCAGGGTGCGCCGAAGCTGGACCGGACGGTCACGAGGGTGGCGGCATCGGAGATCGAGAAGGAAATCCTCGAAGCCCCTCTCTCCTTCCGCAAATGGCATCCGCGTCTCGGTGACAAGCACAGCGTGCATGGCGCCAGCTATGTCCGCCCGCCCGCAGATCCTGTGCGGGTGGACCACGTCCTCGCTGACGGCGGCGTCTTCGAATGGCGCGGCCTTGAACTCGCCTGCGCGGGCACACCGGGTCATTCCCCCGGTGGCATGAGCTTCGTCTTGAGGCGTGACGGCCGCGCCTCGGCCTTCATCGGCGGCGTCATGCACGACGGCGCGAAGATGACAAACTGGTTCGACACCGAGTGGGACTACGGTTTTGGCAAGGGTCTCGACGCGCTCATCACCTCGGTGCAAAAGCTCGCCGCGCTTGACATCGGGACCGCCTTCGCGTCGCAGGGGCCGGTCATCCATGACGCGGCGGCGCAGTTCGCGGCTTATGAGAAAAAGCTCGCCGACTTCCGCCCCGACTACCTGCGCGGCTATCCGGTGAACCACCTCTCCAAGCGCGGCCCGCATCCCGCCACGAAGCCGACGAAGGCGAATCACATCGTCGAGGTGACGCCGCACCTTTACATGTTCGGCCCGGAGATGGCGGGGAAGAACTTCGCCATCCTCATCGCTGACAGCGGCCATGCCCTGCTGCTGGATTGCGGCTTGTTCCCGAAACTCGTGCTCGAGCGCATCATCAGCGATATGAAGGAGTTCCTCGGCCTCAAGCAGATCGACGCCTGCTGGATCAGCCACTCGCATGGCGACCACTTCACGCTCTTCCCCGCGCTGCAGGACCACGGCGTGAAGTTCTGGACGATGGACACCATCGCCGACAAATGCGAGAACCCGCGCTTCTACGACTACCCGGCGATGATCGGCGCCTACAACGCCGGTTTCGAGAAGGCGAAGATCGACCGTGTACTCAAAGCCGGCGACGTGATCGAATGGGAAGGTTATCAGCTTCACATCGACTGGATGCCCGGCCAGACGGAGTTTGGAAATGCGCTGTGGCTCATGCTCGATGGCAAAAAGGTCGTTTTCACCGGTGACAACCTGTTCGGTGATCCCAGCGATCCCGCGCAAAACGGCCACGAGTGCGTGAACGCGCGCAACAGCGCCATCATTGAGGAAGGTTATCTCGTGGCGGCGAAGTATCTGCAAAAGCTCCAGCCGGACATCATCATGGGTGCGCATGGCGTGCTCATGACCGAGCCGAAGGCCTTCATCGAGCGCTACCACGACTGGGCGCTGCGGGCGATCCGGAAATACAAGGATCTGCTGCCCGACAAGGACTATGAATACGGCTACGACCCGTATTGGGTCAGCGCGTATCCGTATCGTGTCGATGTCGCGCAACCGGCCGAGGTTAGCATCACCGTGCGCAACTTCCGCGACACGCCGCAAAAGCACCGCATCGTTCTGCAACTACCGCCCGGTGTGCGCGCCGAGCCCGCAGTTCTGGAGGGCAGCCTGCCCGCCAAATCCCGCGCCAGCTTTCCTGTGAAGCTTGCCGCCGACGCTGCGGTCATCCCGTCTGGCGTGCTCATGATCCCGATGGACATCACCCTTGATGGCAAACGCCACGGACAGGCCTTCGACTTCATCGTCCAGGGCCGCGAGCCCGGTGAAGCCGGCGGAAAATAATCCACCCTTGGACATGGTGCTGCAGGGCGGTGGCTCACCCGTCTTCGGCAGTGACGGCCAAATCTTCTTGTGATCGCTCTGCGCGGGCAAAGGCAGGACATCTCCAACAGTGACAGCTTTCTCAAGCTAACCGGCATCCTGGCTGTGGCTGCGAAGGTAACCGCCGCTGGCCACATCGTGCCGCGTGGCTGCGCTTGCAAAGGCGTGGCGTGGCGAGATGGACGTCCGTTTCTACTAAATCCCAAACCCTGGCAACGGCGGCTGCGAGGCTGCGGCGCGGCGCAGGAGCCGCCCGGTGTCCTCCATGATGAGATAAATCACGGGCACCAGGAGCAGCGTGATGAAGGTGGCGAAGAGGATGCCGAAGCCGAGGGAGACAGCCATGGGGATCAAAAAGCGCGCCTGCAGATCGGTCTCGAAGACCATGGGCATGATGCCGACGAAGGTGGTGACGGAGGTGAGCAAAATGGGGCGGAAGCGTCTCATGCCGGCTTTGATGGCGGCATCGTGGGAGTCATGGCCCAGGGCGCGCTCACGGTTGACGAACTCGACCATGACGAGGCTGTCATTCACCACAATGCCAGCCAGGGCGACGATGCCGCACATGGACATGATGCTGAGGTTCAGCCCCATGCCGACATGGCCGAGCGCCGCGCCTACAAGGCCGAAGGGGATGACGCTCATGACGATGAGCGGCTGGAAATACGAGCGCAGCGGGATGGCGAGCAGCACGTAGATGCCGAGCAGGGCGAGCAGGGCTTTTTGACCGATCTCCTGCACGGACTGGCGCTGGTCCTTCTGTTCTCCCTCGAAGCCGTAGCTGACTCCGGGGAAGCGCTCCTTCATCTTTGGCAGCACCTCGGCGTTGAGGCTGGCGACGACCTCGTTGGCGTTCGCCCCAGGCACGGCCTTGTCTATGTCCGCCGTGACGCTGATGGCGCGGCGGCGGTCGGCGCGGCGGATGGCGGAGGCGCTGCGGCCCATCTTGACCTCGGCCACCTCATGAAAAGGAATCTCGCTGCCGTCGGCGGCGCGGATTTTCATTTCGGTGAGGTTTTGCAGGGAGCGGCGCTCGGCCTCGGGGTAGCGGACCATGACCTTCACCTCGTCCCGCCCGCGCTGGAGGCGCTGGGTCTCGTCGCCATAAAAGGCCTGGCGCACCTGGCGGGAGACATCCATGAGGCGCAGGCCGAGGATCTCGCCGGCGGGCTTGATGCCGAGCTTCAGCTCGCGCTGGCCGGGGTTGTTGTTGTCGGCGATGTCAATGACGCCCTGGTAGTCGGCGAGGGCGGTCTTCACAAACTCGGAGGCTTTTTCCAGCTCGACGATGTCGGTGCCGGTCAGTTCCAGATCAATGGCATTGCCACCGCCCGCGCCCTGGGTCTGGAAGGCCAGCTCGAGCGCGCCGGGGATGGGGCCGGTGAGCTCGCGCCAGCGGGAGGCGATCTCGATGCCGCTCATTTGCCGGTCCGCGCCGTCAATGAGTTCGATGGTCACCTCGCCGAGGTGGTCTCCCTTGGGCGCGCCGGCGAGGGCCTCGAAGCCGTTGAGAAAGGGCTGCACACCGGCGCTGGCGAGCGTGTTGCGGATGACGGAGGCGCCGTGCTTTTCGAGATACTCCTGGTTCAGCCGGTTGGAGGCGGCCTCGATCTTGCGCACGGCGTCACGTGTGGTTTCAAAGGCCACGCCATCGGCGAGACGCAGCCGGGCGATGACGACATCGGCCTCGACATCGGGGAAGAAGTTGAACTTGATCCAGCCGGTGCCGACCAGTCCGCCGACAGTGACGAGCAACGCCAGGAAGAGGCAGGTGGTGACGTAGCGCCAGCGCATTGCGAGATTCAGCACGGGCTGGTAAACGCGCTCGATGAACGCCTTCAGCGAGCGGTCCACGCCGCCGAGCAGCTTGTCGGAAAGCGTGCGCTTGTTGGGATCATGCCGGCGCAGCAGGGCCAGGTGCGCGGGCAGGACGAACTTCGACTGGAGGAGGGACCACGCGAGCGTGGGGATGACCACGAGCGGGATGTTCGGCCAGATTTTCCCGCTCACGCCGCTGAGGCCCAGCATGGGCGTGAAGGCCATCATGGTGGTGAGCACGCCGAAGATGACGACGACGCCCACCTCGTGCGTGCCGGCGGGCGCGGCGTGCCGCGGGTCCTCGCCCCGGCTGATGCGCTCATAGACGTTTTCGCCGACGATGATGGCATCGTCCACTACGATGCCGAGCACCAGGATGAAGGCGAAGAGGGAGATCATGTTGATGGACACGCCCAGCCAGGGCATGAGCATGAGCGCGCCCATGAAGGAGGCGGGGATGCCCAGCGCCACCAGGAAGGCCAACACGGGCCGCAGGAAAAGGGAGAGGACGATCAGCACGAGGACAAAACCAAAAATGGCGTTGCGCCCGAGCAGGTCGAGGCGGCCGGAGAGGTACTTCGAGTCGTCCTTCCAGATCTCAAAACTCACGCCCTCTGGAAAGAGAAGCGGCGCGTCCTCGGCGATGAATTTTTTCACCGCCGCCGCCACCTTCAGCGTGTCCTCATTGCCCGTGCGGAAGACGCGCAGCAGCATGCAGGGCTTGCCATTGAAGCGGGACTCGAGGTCTATCTCCTCAAAGCCGTCCACGATGTCCGCGATCTCGCCCAACTTGACCTGGCTGCCGTCCTGGCGGGTGACGACAGTGATCCTGGCGAACTCGTCCGCGCGGTAGCGCCGCGCCTCGGTGCGCACGAGCACCTCCCCCGCCTCCGTGCGCACGGAGCCGGCCGGCAGGTCGAGCGAGCTGGCACGCACGGCGTTGGCCACCTGGTCAAAGGTCAGCCCGTAAGCGCGCAAAGTGTCCTCGGAGACCTCGATGCCGATCTCATACGGGCGGTTGTTGGAGAGCGTGACCTTGGTGATCTCCGGCAGGCCTTGGAGTTCGTCGCGCAGGCGGTTGCTCATCTCCAGCAGGCTCGCCTCGTCCGTGTCCGCGTAGATGGCCACGCTGATGACCTCGGCATTCAGGATCATCTCCTCGAGCGTCGGCGTCTCGGCCTCCTCGGGGAAGTTGGTGATGGCGTCCACGCGCGTCTTCACGTCGTCCATCACGTCCCGCACCTTGTAGCCGCTCTTCACCTCGATGACCACGGAGCCCATGCCCTGGCCGGCGGTGGATTTGATGCGGTCCACGCCCTCGACATCCTCCACCGCCTCCTCCACCGGCACGCACACGCCGCGCTCCACCTCCTCCGGCGTGGCGTTGGGGTAGGGGATGCGCACGAGCACCACGTCCACGGAGGTCTCGGGGAAGATTTCCTTTTTGAGCTTCCCCCAGGAGGTGAAGCCGATGATCATCACGGCCAGCATCAGGAAGTTGGCGGCGACGTGGTTTTTCGAGAACCAATAGATGGCTTTTTCCATGGCGGGATCTGCGGGTTAAAACTTCGCCGCCTGCGCGTCCGAACCCTGGCCGGACTCCAGCACGCGCACCTCCATGCCGTTCATCGGCGCGGGCAGGCTGGTGAGGCAGACGCGCTCGCCTTCCTGCAGCCCCTCTGAGACGAGCACGGAGTCCCTGCCGCCGCGCAGCGTCTTCACCGAGCGGATCTCCAGCTTGTCACCGGGGCCGACGACGACAAGCCGCGCCTCATCGAGAAAGGCGCGGCGCGGGATCTGGAAGACACCCTTCGCCACGCGGCCGGCGACCTCCGCGCGGAGGAAGATGCCCGGCTTGAGGAAGGCGTTCTCCGGCCTGCTGTCCTCCTCGATTTCCACCACGAGATACACGGAGCGGCTGGCGCGCTCGACCTCGCCCTCCGTGCGCGCCACCGTGCCCTTCCAGACGAGGTCCTGGCCGGCGACGCTGGCCTTGAGCAGGGCGTCCGCGCCGGTCTGGGCTTCGAGAAAGGCGAGATCGTCGAGGGAGACGGGCAGGCGGATCTCATACCGCCCCGTCGAGTCAAAGTCCGCCACGCGCGCTCCGGGCGTGAGGTAGGAGCCCAGCTCCGTGTGCGTGGCGCGCAGCCGCCCCGCGAAGGGCGTGCGAATCCGCGTGCGCTCCAGGTCGCGCCGCGCGCGTGCCAGCGAGTCCTCCGTGGCGCGCACCCTGGCCTCGGCGCTGAGGAGCTGCGGCTTGCGCGTGGCGAGATCCGTCGGCGGCTGGCCGGGGGCGATCTTGTTCCAATCCCGCACGGCCTGCTCCGCGCGCGCCTGCTCCTGGATGAGAGCGGCCTGCGCCTCCGCCAGCGCGGACTCGGCCTGCGTGATGGCGCTGCGGTAGTCGCTGTCCTCAAGCTCGATCAAGACCTCGCCCTCCGCAAAGCGCTCGCCCACCTTGAAGCGCGGCGAGACTTTGGCGACACGCCCTGCGACTTCTGAGGCGAGGCTCGTCTCGCGCATGGCACGCACCAGGCCCTGGGAGGGGATTTGCAATGGCACGTCCGTCTTCTTCGCGGTCATCACCTCGACACCCGGCAGCACGCGCTCACGCTCCACCTTCTGCGCCTCGGGTTTGAATTTCACCATCAGTCCGACAAGCGCGCCCGCGCCGCCGAGGATGCCGAGGCCGAGCAGAATGGAGAGGAGGGTTTTCATTATTGGGAAGGTTTTGAGAAAAATCAGCTCCTGACCTGGTAGTCCCCGCCTAACGCCAAGTGCAGGTTGACGCGGTTTTCGAGGCGGAGGCGCTGGACGGCGAGGCGCTGGGAGCGGGCCTGGAGCAGGCGGGTCTGCGCGGCCATGACGGTGAGCAGGTCGCCCAGGCCCTGGGCGTAGTCGGCGCGGGCGGACTGGTCGGCCTCGGTGGCGAGGCGCACGGCCTCCGCCAGGCTTTGCTCGCGCGCGGCCAGGTGGCGCTCGTTGGCGAGCGCGTTCTCCACCTCGCTGAAGGCGTTCAATACGGTCTGCTGGAGCGTGGCGAGGGCCTCTTTTTCCTCGGCATACCGGATGTCCGCCTCGGCGCGGATGCGCCCGCCGGCGAAGATGGGCTGGGCGGCGTTGGCGGCGATCTGCCAAACGCCGAAGTCGCTGTTGAGCAGGTCGTTCAACTCGCCCGTGGCAGTGCCGGCGCTGCCGGTGAGGCTGAGGCGGGGAAAGACGGCGCGCCTTGCCTCGCTGAGGCTTTTCCCACTGGCGGCAAAACGGCGCTCGGCGGCGAGGATGTCCGGCCGTCTTTGCAGCAGCTCGGAGGGCAGGCCGGCGGGCGGCATGGCGCCGGGGGAGGGCAGACGCGCGCTGGCGGGGATTTTGCCGGAGGGATAGCGGCCCAGCAAAATTTCAAGCTGGCGCTGAGCGGCCTCGATCTGCTGGGCGCGCTCGGTGACGGCGGCGCGCGCGTTGGCCACGTCCGTGTCGGCCAGCCTGAGCTGGGAGGCGGCGCCCTGCTGGTCATCGCCGGCCTTGAAGCGCTCCCGCACCGCTTTGGCCGTCTGCTCGTAGGCGGCGAGGGTCTCGCCGGCGAGTTGCTGCTGGTTTTGCGCCTCGGCCAGGCCGAACCAGG
>ERZ761609.621-NODE-621-length-39133-cov-29.798608_pt1 | contig 39133 bp, 41 predicted proteins | sample MGYA00511163_ERZ761609 | MGnify/ENA primary metagenome ERZ761609 (study PRJEB28899, sample SAMN02445070) | bioreactor sludge metagenome | biome: EBPR sludge | place: Australia: Brisbane, Thorneside Wastewater Treatment Plant | collected 2011-12-16 ...
CCACCGAGATCTACACTCTTTCCCTACACGACGCTCTTCCGATCTCTGGTGGCGGCGGCAGACGTCGAGACGGCGCTCATTGCGCACGCCGCGCGCCACGATTACCCCGAGCAGCGCCTGCGCGAGGAAATTGCCGAAGGCGACGTGCTGATCGACCTGCACGGCGCCCGGACGGGCCAGGTCAATGGCCTTACCCAGGTCGATCTGGGCGACTACCGCTTCGGCCTGCCGGTACGGCTATCCGCGCACGCCTACGCGGGCGAAGACGGCCTGCTCAACATCGAACGCGAGGTCGAGTTGTCCGGGCCGATCCACGACAAGGGCGTGTTCATCCTGCAGAACTACCTGGCTGCGCTGTTCGCCCATCTGACGCCGCTTTCAATGAATGCCTCCATTGTGTTCGAGCAGCAGTATCACGGCGTGGAAGGCGATTCCGCCTCGTGCGCCGAACTCTATGCACTGTTGTCGGCATTGTCGGGCCTGCCCCTGAAGCAGGGCATCGCGGTCACCGGCGCGGTCAATCAGCACGGCGGGGTGCTGCCGGTGGGGGGCATCAACGAGAAGATCGAGGGCTGGTTTCGCGTGTGCGAGGCCGCCGGCCTGGACGGCAGCCAGGGCGTGCTGATCCCTGCACGCAACCGGCGCCATCTGATGCTGGAACCGCGCGTGGTCGACGCCGCCGCCCGCGGGCTTTTCCATATCCATGCCGCGGAGCACGTGACCGAAGGGATCGAGATGCTGACGGGGACGGCGGCGGGCGAACCGGACGCAGCGGGGCATTATCCCCATGGCAGCGTGCTGGGACATGCACAGGATGCCCTGCTGGCATTTCGTCGCGCCTGCCAGATGCTGGAGCACCCCAAGGCGCCGCGCCGGCATTTTCGTGCCGGCGACCGCTCCGGGCGGCGTTAGCGATCTGTTTTAGCGCCTGCAGGCGGAAAGGGGTGGACTATAGTGAAAGTCGTCCAATCGCTTTTGCAAGGAGTCGATCATGAACGCACTGCATCGCATGGAACGTTTCCTCGACCAGCATATGATTCCATTCGAGATCGTGGCGCATCCGCACACCCAGACCAGCGCTGAAACTGCACGCGCGGCGGGGGTGCCTTCCAATCGGCTGGCCAAGGGTGTGCTGCTCGACGGCCAGGGTTGCCAGATGGTGGCGATGATCCCCGCCGATCAGGAAATTCACCTGGGAAAACTGGGGCTGGATCACGGTATGGAATTCAGCCTGGCCGATGAAGCCAGCGTGAGCCGCTTATTCAGCGAGTGTGAACCCGGTGTGGTTCCGGGCCTGCCGAATGCCTGGGGGGTGGAAATGGTTTGGGACGACGATTTGATGGCGCAGCCCGACGTCTATCTGGAAGGCGGCGACCACAAGCGCCTGTTGCACATCGAAACCCGCTATCTGCGCGACATTTTTGGCGATGCGCCGCACTGCCACTTCAGCCAGCCGCGCATGCAGCACGTCGCCTGAGCCTGGCCTGCGCCGTGCCGCCCGTGCGGGTGGCATGAGGCCGTTGTCTTGCGTGTGTGATATGAATACGGCTTGATTACCCGGCACATTGCGTGCGGGGAACGATGAACGAGCCAGACTGTCACCACGTCGTGAATCCGAAAGCGCCTGATCCTTCCCATAACCCGCATCGTCCGCTCGGACGTGGCATGGCACTGGTCGCCAGCCTGCTGGTGCTGGGGCTGTTTTATCTTTACTTCGAAAACAGCCTGCAGGCGCGCAGCAATCCCAATCGCCAGCTGCAGGTTGCGCCCGGAACCGAACTGGTGCTGAAGCGCAGCGGCAACGGACACTATATCTTCCCCGGCACGATCAATGGCCAACCGGTCACCTTCCTGCTCGACACCGGCGCCACCCTGGTATCGATCCCGGCGCATCTGGCGGGTGAACTGGGTCTGGAGGCGGGCGCGTCGCAGCGGTCGATCACCGCCAATGGCACGGTTGCCACCCATGCCACCCGGGTGGACGCGCTGGCGTTCGGGCCGTTCACGCTGCGCGGCATCGCCGCCAGCCTCAACCCCGGGATGGCGGGCGATCAGATATTGCTGGGGATGAGCGTGCTGAAGCATCTGGAATTCACCCAGCGCGGCGACACCCTGATGCTGCGCTCGCTCGGCGAAAAATGACGATATTTCTTGGACATCTCTTTTATCTGTGCTATTAATTGCACCATCTGTTGGATTCAAGCTTTAAATTGCGGTACCTCTGGTAAGCGTTTTCCTTGAAATTCGATCGATAGAGCATGTCGCTCAATTTTTTTTAGATAGATAGGAAACAAGATGGAAACGGGTACTGTCAAGTGGTTCAATGATGCAAAAGGTTTTGGTTTTATCACCCCGGATAACGGCGGCGAAGACCTGTTTGCACACTTCTCCGCAATCAACTCCAGCGGCTTCAAGTCCCTGCAGGAAAACCAGAAAGTCAGCTTCGAAGTGACCACTGGCCCCAAGGGCAAGCAAGCCTCGAATATCCAGGTCGTGTCGTAATCCTTCCGGCCTGATGTGGAAAACCCCGGTTCGCCGGGGTTTTTTTATTTCACCATGACTCCAGCACCGAACTTCGCTGGACTACGCCACAGCTCGTTGTGGCAGGTTTATCAAGAACTTACGTGAGTTCATCCTATGCCGGTGCTTTCCGAAACTTGACCCGGCTTCCGTCCGCTTGGCTCCTAACAGGCTCCTGGAAACCGTGTCTTTCCCAGGAGTCATCATGGCCAAGATCAAACTCACCAAGTCCGCAGTCGATGCGGCACAACCCCAGGCGCAGCCCATCGAGCTGCGCGACACGCTTGTTCCCGGCTTCCTGTGCAAGATTACACCGGCCGGCCGCAAGGTCTTCATGCTCCAGTACCGGACGAATGCCGGCGAGCGCCGCAAGCCGGCGCTGGGCCTGTACGGAGAGCTGACCGTAGAGCAAGCCCGCTCGCTGGCGCAGAACTGGCTGGCTGAGGTTCGCCGGGGCGGCGATCCGGGCGCGGCCAAAACCGAGGCGCGCAAGGCGCCCACGGTCAAGGAACTCTGCGCGACGTTCATGGGGGACTACTCCAAGCAACGCAACAAGCCCAGTACGCAACGAGGCTATCAGGGCGTCATCGACCGCAACATCATCCCGATCCTGGGCCGCATGAAGGTGCAGGATGTGAAGCGCCCGGATGTCGCGGCGATGATGAAGAAGCTGGAGCACAAGCCGGCAGAGGCGAACCGCACCTTCAGCGTCATGCGCAAGATGTTCAACATGGCCGAGGTGTGGGGCCACAGGCCCGACGGCACGAACCCATGCCGTCACGTCCCGATGTATCCCGCTGGCAAGACAACCCACCTCATCAGCGACGAGGAAATGAGCAAGCTGTTCAAGCAACTCGACAAGGTGGAAGCCGAGGGTATCGAGCCCTATGTCATCCCGCTGGCGATCCGCCTGCAATTCGAGTTTGCGGCCCGCCGTTCCGAAATCGTGCTGCTCGAATGGGAGTGGATCGACCTGGAGAACCGCCGCGTGGTCTGGCCCGACAGCAAGACCGGCTGCATGTCCAAGCCCATGAGCGAGGAAGCCTACCGGTTGCTTTCGACAGCGCCGAGGCGGGAAGGCTCGCGCTATGTGCTGCCGTCGCCGCGCAATCCCCTCACGCACATGACCTATGGGGAGCATTACGGCGGTTGGAAGCGCACCCTCAAGGCGGCCGGCGTGACGCACGTCGGCACGCACGGCATCCGCCACCGCTCGGCCACCGATATCGCCAATTCGGGCATCCCGGTGAAGGTCGGCATGGTGCTGACCGCGCACAAGACCGTGGCGATGTTCATGCGCTACGTCCACACCGAGGACGACCCGGTGCGCCAGGCGGCGGAACTGGTGGCAAACCGGCGCAAGACGATCACTGGGGCGCAGCGTCGTGAGGAGGCAACGGCATGACTTGGGGCCTCATTTCTACCACTGCCGATCGCAGCCGGTGCGGGCCGAATTGTCGCGACGCTGACGCGACAATTCGGCTCTTGCGTCTCATATCCGAACGGGTATAATCTATGTCTGAGAAACGTAAGTTCCTGTATTGGGAGGGCTCCTCGAAGAAGGACTTCAAGGAGTTCCCCATTCCCGTTCAGAAGGACATGGGCGTCGCGCTGTTCGTCGTGCAGTTGGGCCGAACACCTGATTCGGCGAAACTCTGGAAAGGTCTCGGCCCTGGTGTTTATGAGCTAGTGGAGGACCACCGGGGCGACACCTTTCGCGCGGTCTACACCGTGCGCGTCGGCGATGTTGTGCATGTGCTACATGCGTTTCAGAAGAAATCCAAGTCCGGAATTGCTACGCCACAGCCGGACGTGGAGTTGATCGAGAAGCGGTTGAAGGCAGTGCTCGCCCGTTATGGGTTGAGCGGGAGATCGTAATGACGCGCAAAGCTAATCCTCAAGGCACCGACAACGTGTTGGCAGACCTCGGCTTCGATGATGCGGAGGAACTGTCAGCGAAGGCCGCTCTTGCGGTCAAGCTCAACGAGCTAATTGACAAACGCGATCTTAGCCAGACGGAAGCGGCCGCCATTACCGGTATGACGCAGCCCAAGGTGTCCCAAGTTCGCCGCTACAAGCTACAGAACATTTCTCTTGAACGGCTGATGCAGGCACTGGTGTCGCTCGACCAGCATGTCGAGATCGTCGTACAGCCTGCGCGTCGCGCGCATGCGGCCGGCATTACGGTTGCCGTGTGATGAGCGGTCCGCTGACACTTAGCTCGGGGGTGAGATGAAGTTCGCCTACGAGGATATGAGCGACGATCAGTTCGAAAAACTGATCGTTTTCTTGTGCCAGCATCTGCTTGGCATTTCCGTGCAAGGTTTCGCCAAGGGGCCTGATGGAGGACGCGATGCTAAATTCGTTGGCACGTCCGAGCTACATCCAAGCAAAGCTGCGCCTTGGGTTGGCACGACCATCGTCCAGGCCAAGCACACCAACGGCTACAACCGGAATTTCTCGGAGCCAGACTTTTTCAGTACGAACGCGGCGAACACGGTACTCGCCAAGGAGATTCCACGCATCAAGAAGCTACGTGAGGCCAAGCAGCTCGACCACTACATGCTGTTTGCCAATCGACGGTTGGCTGGCAATGCCGAGAGCGAGATACGCGCGTACATCGCAGCGCAATGCGGTATCCCTGATTCATCGATCTACTTGTGTGGCCTGGAGCAATTGGAAGTCCTGTTGAAGACGTTTCCTGACGTAGCAGGAAAGGCCGATCTCGACCCGGTCGATTCGCCCTTGATCGTTAGTCCGGACGATCTTGCTGAGGTCGTACAGGCGCTGGCCCGGCAGAAGGACAGTATATCGGCATTGCTCGACGATCCACCCACTGAGCGGGTCACCTATGAGCAGAAGAATCTCCTGAACAACATGAGCGCCGAGTACGCCAAGGCGCAACGCAAGAAATACCTGAAGGAAACTGCGCAGATTCGTGCATTCCTGGCCGCGCCGGAAAACCTTGAGCTGTTGCGCATGTATGAATCTGTGGTCGATGAGTTTCAACTCAAGATTATTGCCAAGCGCAAGGACTACCAGACCTTCGATGACGTAATGGAGTACTTGGTAGACCTCCTATTCAACCGCGATCCCGTGTTGCGACAGCATGCACACAAGCGCTTGACCCGTGCCGTGCTGTTCTACATGTACTGGAACTGCGATATTGGGGAGGTAAGCGATGCTGCGGCCGACTAAACACTCGCACCCGGATCGCACGGTTATTAACGTTGCGTTGTTGTTGCTGATGCGACTGAAAGATCGCCGCGTGGATGAATACGGCGCACTGCGCAAGTATGCGAAGAAGACCGTTACCGGAGGCGATGTGTTATTCCTACCGGCGCTAAATTTTCTCTATCTAATGGGACTGATCGACTATCGCCCCAAGACCGACGCCGTGGAATATGTGGGGCCAAATGAAGCTGTCTAGACTTTATTCAAACAAGCCGGACTTGTTCGAGCCCGTCGACTTTGTGCAGGGCTTGAATGTCATCATGGCTGAGATTCGTCTCCCGGAGAATCGCGAGAAGGATACTCACAATCTTGGAAAGACGACCCTGGGGCGTTTGCTCGATTTCGGATTCTTAGCTGGACGTGACGCCAAGTTCTTCCTTTTCAAGCACCTTGATCGTTTCAGAGATTTCGTTTTCTTCTTAGAGATCGAGCTGGAAGACGCCTCATTCGTTACGATACGGCGTAGCGTGGAGGAGGCAACCAAGATCAGCTTCAAGAAGCACGAAGCGGGACACCAGGACTTCTCTGCGTTGTCGATCTTGGCATGGGACCACCAGGATGTGGCTTTCGAGCGCGCCCGCGATCTGCTCGATGGCCTACTCGATTGGCGCGCACTAAAGCCATGGTCATATCGCAAGGGATTGGGCTATCTGCTGCGCTCGCAGGAGGACTTTCGCGAGGTATTCCAACTGCGCAAGTTCGCGTCCAAGCATGCCGATTGGAAACCATTTCTTGCGCATATGCTGGGTTTCAACGCGAAACTAATCGCTTCGCATTATGAGAAGGAAGATGAACTCTCCAAAAGGCAAGATACTGCCCAGACTATTAAGAACGAACTGGGTGGGTCGATTGAGGACATCAGCAAGATCGAAGGCATCCTCTTACTCAAGCAGAAGGAGGCAGAGAAGAAGCAGAAGCTTCTTGATGCCTTTGATTTTCGTGCTCAGGATAAGGATCGAACCAAGCAGTTGGTCGATGGCATAGATGAGCGTATCGCGACACTCAACAGCGAGCGCTATTCGCTAACTCAGAACAGAAAGAAGATACTGACTTCGCTGGAGGAAGATCAGATTCTGTTTAATCCGGAGGAAGCCCAGCGCTTGTTCGAGGAAGCGGGTGTCCTTTTCAAGGGGCAGGTCAAGAAGGACTTCCAACAATTGATCGCCTTCAACCGGGCGATCACGGATGAGCGTCGTGGCTATCTTCAGGAAGAGCGTGTGGAGATCGAAGCCGAGCTGAAGCGTGTCAATGCTGAACTCGGGTCGCTGGGTAAAAAGCGCTCGGACATGCTTTCATTTCTGAGCGAAACCGACATTTTCGGAAAGTACAGACAAGTTTCCGACGAAATGGTAACACTGCGCGCCGACATCACATCCCTAGAGCGCCAGCGCGGCTTCCTGCACCGTTTGCAGGAATTGCGCACTGACATTAGGGCGCTGACGGAGGCGCGCGGTCATCTGCAAACCCAGATAGAAGCTGACGTCGAAAAGCAGAACTCGGACCCGGATAGTTTGTTTTCGTCGATTCGGGTCTTTTTCAGCGAAATCGTTGAAGAAGTGATCGACCGCAAGGCATTGCTGAGCGTCTCGCCAAATCAGGCAGGGCACCTTGAGTTCAAGGCGGAGATTTTGGATGAATCGGGCAATGCGACCAGCGCCGACCTTGGATACACGTATCGCAAGCTACTGTGCATTGCCTTCGACCTTGCTGTATTGCGTGCCCACCTCGACGACAAGTTCCCGCGCTTCGTCTATCACGATGGTGTGTTCGAGTCGCTGGATGATCGCAAAAAGGAGAACCTGTTAGCGGTCATTCACCGATACGCCGAACTGGGGCTACAGCCCACCATCACGCTGATCGATTCGGACTTGCCAGCGCGTGCCGATGACGATGAGCCGGTGTTTGCCGCGGACGAAATTGTCGTGACGTTGCATGACGAGGGTGAGCGGGGACGGCTGTTCAAGTTTAAAGCATGGTGATGACCTCGAACCGACCCTGACGCATTCCGCGCTACAGGCGGATGCCGGCAGACTTCGGCGTTGCAAACTGCTCCGGCTCCTTACCGAGTGGGAAAGCCACCACGTACAACACGCTGGCAGGCATCGGCTTGCTGTCCTGCTCCAAACCCCACTTTACCTGCACCTTGCGCGTGGCACTGCGCAGTGAGACGCCGAGCGCCTTGAGCGCGTCGATGTGGGATTGCATCTCGTCGTATATCTCGAACTTCTGCGTTTCGCTGTAGGCATCGGCGCAGTCCCGGTAGTCGCGGAAGTAGTCCACCAGCATGGCGAATGTCTCGTCCGCTTCGCGGGTCAGCTCGAAGGCTGGCTCTGACAAGTCCATCGTGCAGGACTCGGCCAACTTGGCCAACTGCTTGCCTGTTGTCAGTGGGGTGGCCGTCAGCGTGACGTGCTCCCGATCGAACTTTTCTTTCTCGGCCTTGAATTCTTCCTCGGACGGAATGGTGAACGGCTTGTTGAGTGCGTCGATGTCCTCGAACTCGAACGCCCTAGCAAGAGCACGACGTGTATCAAGACTGGCGGACAAGCCTTGCTCGACCCGCTGGATCGTCCGCACGTTGAGGCCGGAAATCGCGGCCAACTGTTCCTGTGACCACTGCCGCATCTCGCGGAACATCTTGATGCACACGGCCAGTTCGGCCGGGGTCAGCAGACGGGTTTGTTGAGCATGTTCTGTAGTGTTCATGGGCGGCTCCTTCGTTTTCAGTAGACGTGGCGAAGTATGGGGAGCCAGGAACAAGGACAACACGACAGCAACCCGACAGCCGGCCGACAGACAACTATAAATGCCGCATAGGGTTCACTCCACAAGGATATTCAGGGAGGGAATCCGTGCGTCCCGGCGTGCCGCCGTCGCGCTGTCGTGCTGCGCATCGAGCCTCGCTGCGCGAGTCTCGCCCCATGCGGGCTTCCATCGTTCCCTCGCTCTGCTCGGCTGACGCCTCCGGCCCTTGAGGGCCTGCGCGCTCCGCTTGCCTACCCGTGCCTTCGTTGGAGGTGGGAATGGGCGGTCTTGCTGTTCCCTTCACCGTACCACGGCGTTCTCGCCGTCAAGGGCTGCGCGTGCTCGCACGCTTGCGGCCGTGGCCGTCCATGACCCTATGACAGCTTGCGCTGCGCCGTGCTGGCGCCGGTTCCGGGCAATTCCGCCCGAGCAACCGGAGCACGATCATGTCGCAACTCTCTCTCGCTTTCGATTCCTCGCTGCTGGTGCGTGACAGCCAGGGGCGCTACATGCTGGCCACCGCCGATCAGATCCTGGAGGCGGCCCGCCAGGTCATCGACCAGAAGATCCCGCGCGGTGCGCTGTTCACATCGCCGATGCTGGTCAAGGACTACCTGCGCACCAAGCTGGCCGGCTTCGAGTACGAAGTCTTCGCGGCACTGTTCCTCGACAGCCAGCATCGGCTGATCGAGTACGCCGAGCTGTTCCGCGGCACCATCGACTCGGCGGCGGTGTATCCGCGCGAAGTCGTGAAGACGGCGTTGCGGCTCAATGCGGCGGCTGTGATTTTCTCGCACAACCATCCGAGTGGGAACCCTGAGCCGAGTCAGGCCGACAGACAGATCACCAAGCGGCTCAAGGATGCGCTGGCGCTGGTGGACGTGCGTGCACTGGATCACATCGTTGTCGGTGGCGAGTCCACAGCGTCCTTCGCCGAACGGGGGCTGTTGTGATCGCGGGGGCTTCGGCCCCCTTTTTGCTGCGTCCGATGCCGACGATCTCCGGCCCTGCGGGCCTGCGCGCTCCGCTTGCCTGTCCGTGCCTTCGTTGGAGGTCGGGATGGGCGGTCTTGCTGTTCCCTTCACCGTATCACGGCGTTCTCGCCGTCAAGGGCGGCGCGCGCCTTGCGCGCTGGCGTCCTGGCGGCCGTCTTCGACCCTGTGACTGCTTGCGCTGCGCCGTGCTGGCGACGGTTCCGGGCAATTCCGCCCCTGCAACCGGAGATCGTCATCATGAACGACAAATCGCATGTTTCACTGGAACGTCATGTCTGCCTTGTCTGCGGCGTCGCTTACGACACTGGCAACCTTCTTCTCGACAAGCGCCTGCGCGCGAGCCTGGAACGCCACACGACGACAGGCTGGGGCCTGTGCACCGAACACCAGAAGCTGTCCGATGACGGCTTTGTCGCCTTGGTTGAATGCGACCAGCAGCGCAGTGGCTCGCCGGCGGGTGGTGGTCGCTTGAAGCCTGAACAGGCGCATCGCACGGGCCGCCTGGCGCACCTGAAACGCGAGGTGTTCGCCAAGGTGTTCAACGTGCCGATCGCGGACAAGCAGCCGTGCGTCTTCGTTGAGCCTGGCGTCATCGAGCAGTTGCAGTCGATGGTCGCGCACTGATCGCGCGGCAACCATCCGGCGCGTCGTCCTGCGGGGCGGCGCGCTTTTTTTCTGCTGCGCCTAGTGTCCTGATCTTAGCCGACGCTAGTTCTGGTTGGACTGCTCGACACCGCGCAGTTGATCCCGAAGCCTTGCAATTCGCTGCGGACTATTGCTTCGCCCCCATCGGACACAAAGGGGCCAACTACCACGCCATTGACCGCAGCAAGCCAATCGAATGGCACCTTTGCGAAGCGATCTACGATCCGAACATTGGACTTGGGCCACGCCCCATCAGTGTGGTCGTAGAGGAGCCTGACTTCATCTTCGCTCGAAAGATTATTGTTTAACCGCAAGAAGGACGCTGCAATCCCTTGCCCAAGGCTGTCGAGATGCTTCTCCCAGTTTTGATCGGAGAAATGCGCCTCTATTTCGGCGTCTGTGGCGTACTGCATCTTGCCGATGACGTGTTGCAGCATATAGAACTCGTTGCCTCTGCTCATCGCAGCGTCCAGTAGCTTCCTGGGTGTCGATTGCACGCGCACGGAGGGATTGCGACGAGAAAAAATTGCCCAGTCTGATTGCGCGTCAAGGGCCGTGGCCGACCAGCAGGAGCCGTAGACCGAGGCAACCACGCCATTGAGCGTCAGTGGTGCGCCCGTGACAACATCCTTGAACTCCCGGTCGAGCAGTGGATTCTCCGATGAATCGCCCCAGTTTGATTTGTCGATCTTGGTGTAGGTAAGACACTTTCTGCTTAAATCCTCGCGGAAGTATTGGAGTTCCATGATTCGATACACGGGGGCGTCAAGAGCTACCTCAAAGACATTCCGTTGGATGTAGAGATCCCTCATTTCTTCATAGGGAACGCCTCGGCAATCTGCCTGGACGATTGCCCCAACGATGTCGGTATTGAACCTCGGAATCATCTATGTCCCTCGCGCAAAATAGTTAAGTCGCTTCATCGGTTATTTATGTGCTTTGGCTACTTGACCCTTAACTTCCGCACGCCTGTTGTCTGCGACTTTACGTGATCGTAGGCGCACTGCACGACTCACACTTCGATTCGAGCGTCTCCGGCTAGTTAGCCGGTCGCGCTGTCGTGCTGCGCATCGAGCCACCTTCGGCGTCTCGCCCCGTGCGGGCTTCCATCGTTCCCTCGCTCCGCTCGGCTGACGCCTTCGGCCCGGCTCCTCGATCCGGGCCTGCGCGCTTCGCTTGCGTGGGGTCGGCGCCATCTGCGGCCGTTGCCACAACCGCCGTCTTCCCTCGCTCATCACCTCATCCGCGACTGTAGCCCGCGCCCGTGTGCCGTCAAGGCGCGCCGGGCCGTGTCCTCGCTGCGCTGCGGGCCGCACCAACCCGTCGCTTGTTTCCTTGACGGCCCCCGTCCGCGCGCTCCTGACCGTCGCGGGCGATGAACTCAGGAAAGACGGTGGCAACGAGGCCGGCCCAGGTCTCCGCGCCGACCCCACCGGAAAGCCGAAAGGCGGGCTCCGAATCTAGGAATCCGGTGGGGTTTCAACAGCAAACCCTTTGTCAGGAGAAAGACCATGCAACTTGCCTCCCGTTTCGCATCCCGATCCCCGGTGCTGCGCTCGGAACACCCCTTGTCGGATGACCAGATTCGCCGTGTGGCGCCGTCCATTTTCGCGGAAGCCCCGCACGGCAGCCGCTCCGAACGGTACAGCTATATCCCCACCGCCACGGTGCTGGCCGAACTGCGCGGCGAAGGATTCCAACCCTTCATGGTGTGCCAGACCCGCGTGCGGCAGGACGACCGCCGCGACTACACCAAGCACATGATTCGACTGCGCCACGCCAGCCAAATCAACGGCAGCGAAGCCAACGAAATCATCCTGCTGAACTCGCACGACGGCACCAGCAGCTACCAGATGCTGGCCGGGATGTTCCGTTTCGTGTGCAGCAATGGCCTTGTCTGCGGCGACACCGTGGCGGACGTGCGCGTGCCTCACAAGGGCGACGTGGCGGGCCACGTCATCGAAGGCGCTTATGAGGTCTTGCACGGCTTCGAGCGTGCGCAGGAATCCCGCGATGCCATGCAGGCCATCACGCTAGACAGCGGCGAGGCCGAAGTCTTCGCCCGCGCCGCGCTGGCTCTCAAGTACGACGACCCGGACAAGCCCGCACCGATCACCGAAAGCCAAGTGCTGGCCTCGCGCCGCTTCGACGACCGCCGCCCCGACCTGTGGAGCGTGTTCAACCGCACGCAGGAGAACTTGACGCAAGGCGGACTGATAGGCCGCAGCGCCAACGGACGCCGCCAGCGCACGCGCCCCGTGCAAGGCATCGACCAATCCGTGCGCCTGAACCGCGCCTTGTGGCTGCTCGCCGATGGTATGCGCCAGTTGAAAGCCTGAACCCCACGCGGAGGGGCGGGCAGCCCCTCCATTCATTCCCTCGTTTCTCTCATTCTCTAGGAGTCATCACCATGAACGCCGTAACCCAAACCGAAACCCGCGCCATCCACACCGCCGCCACGCTGGAAGTGGCCGACCCCACCAAGAACCTGATTCTGGTTCCGCTGTCGCAGTTGCTGCCGCGTCGCTCCAAGCGCAACGCGCGCACGACCCCGCGCCTGTCCATCCCCGAACTGGCCGCGAGCATTTCCCGCATTGGCCTGCTGCAAAATCTGATCGTCATCCTTGCCGCCGATGGCGAGCAGTACGAAGTGGTGGCCGGTGATCGTCGCCTCACTGCCTTGAAGCTGCTGGCGAAGAAGAAGCGCATCCCCGCCGACTTTGAGGTGCCGTGCCTGCTGGTGGCAGACAGCAGCGCCCGCACCGTGAGCCTCGCCGAAAACCTGCTGCGCGAGCAGATGCACCCCGCCGACCAGTTCGAGGCGTTCGCCGCACTGGTCGAGGAAGGCCGCCCCATCGAGGACATTGCCGCCGACTTCGGCGTGTCCCCGCTGGTGGTGCAGCGCCGCCTTAAACTCGCCAACGTCTCGCCGCGCCTGATGGCCGATTACCGGGCCGGAGCCGTGACGCTGGAACAGTTGATGGCGCTGACCATCACCGACGACCACGCCGCGCAGGAGGCCGCGTTCTACGGTGCGCCGGAATGGCAGCGCGGCGCATCCGCGCTGCGCGAACGCCTGACCGAACGCGAGATCGACGCCACGCACCCGCTGGTGCGTTTCGCCGGGCTGGACGCCTACACGGCGGCGGGCGGTGGCATCCGCCGCGACCTGTTCGCCGACGACGACAGCGGCACCTTTCTGGTCGATGCCCCGCTGCTGGAAAAACTGGTGCGCGGCAAGCTGGATGCGCTGGCCGAGGACGTGCGCACCGAGGGTTGGGCATGGGTGGAAGCCGTGCCGCACCTGAGCTACGCCGAACGGCAGTCGTTCCAGAACGCCCCGCGTGAGCAGCGCGAACCGAACGCCCGCGAGGCCCGCCGCATCGCTTCGCTGCAAGCCCGTCTCGACAAGATCGACCGGGCGCTGGAAGACGCCTACGACGCCGAGGACGAAGACAAGGCCGAGGCGCTGGAACAGCAGCGCGAGCTGGTGGCCGCAGAACTGCAAGCCGTGCAGGACGCCCTGAAAGGCTACGTCCCGGACGTGCGCGCCGTCGCCGGTGTCATCGTCACCATCGACCGCGACGGTGAGGCCGCGATTCATCGCGGGCTGCTGCGCGAGGCCGAGGCCAAGGCACTGCGCACACTGGAAAAGCTGCGCCAAGGCTTCACCGGAACGGAAGACGCGAACGACGACGAAGGCGAGGACGCCGCGCCGCCCAAGGCTGCGAACCTGTCCGACCGGCTGGCGCAACGCCTGAGCGCGCACCGCACCGCCGCGCTGCAAATCGAAGTGGCCCGGCACCCGCAGGTGGCGCTGGCCGCGCTGGTGCATCGCATGGTGCAGACCGTCTTGCAGGAAGATCACTACGGCCACGACTTGCCGCTCGGTGTGCGCCTGACCATGCAGGATAGGCTGGACACCCACGCGCCCGACTGGCCGGAATCACCCGCCGCCGTGGCGCTGCGCGAAGTGCGGCAGGCATGGGGCGAGCGGCTGCCGCAGGACAGCGCCGAACTGTTTGCCGCGCTGCTGGCGATGGAGCAAGGCGAACTGGTGCGGCTGCTGGGCGTATGCGTGGCCGCCAGCGTGGACGTGGTAACGCCACGCGCCACGCAGCACCAGCCCGGCGCGGAACTGGCGCAGGCGGTCGGGCTGGACATGGCCGCATGGTGGAAGCCGACCGCCGAAGGCTACTTCAACCATGTGTCCAAGGCCGTGATTCTGGAAGCCGTGCAGCAGTTCGCGCCGTCGCACGTCACCCGGCTGTCCAAGCTCAAGAAGACCGACATTGCCAGCGAGGCCGAGCGTCTGGCCGAAGGCACCGGCTGGATGCCCGCCCTGTTCGCGGCAGAGGGCAGCGCGGCGCAGGAAATCGACGCAGAGGCCGACACCGAAGCGGCGGAAACGCTGGCGGCATGAGGTAGCCGCGTGAAGCATGGCCCCGGCGCAGACCGCGCCGGGGCTTTTTGCTGCACTTCAAAATCCGGGCGCGGCAGGTCTCAACGACCAAAGCAGAACGTGCCGTAGCTCGCGATCACGGGTCATCAGGAACCTGAATCCCGCTAGCTCATTGTTGAGGGTGCGCTAATTACGACACACCCATCAATTCCGTCGATCTTTAAGACACCCTCCTTGAATTTGGCATGTTCTTGCGTCGCGCGCGTGCGGTCCCACAGGAAGCTGACGATCCGCGCATCCTTGTATTTCGTGTCGGCGCGATAGAGGGACGCGTCTTCGGCGATCTCGCCAATGAGCGTCGGGAAGGACTTCTTCACGTCTTTCCGGTATTTGACCTCAATGATCGTATGCAGCGACGGCAGGTAGAGATCAATGCGCGGATTTTTCTGCCCGACGGGCTGAAGGTTCACTTCGTCCGCGATGTCGTTGAAGATCGGCGCGAGTAGGACATAGAGCAAGTTTTGGACATGGTATTCGTTTTCTACCTGCCATTTGACGGGTTCCGCGCCTCTTGTGCGCCCGGCGTCTTCCCATGTCCACCGCTTTAGGCCGACGGGGATATGCTCCAGAAATCCCAGGAGGTCGTCGAGGCTCCAGCCTTTCGGCGGCACCACGGCCACGTCCTGATTGACCTGATCGAAGACGTAAACCATTAGGCTCAACAGCGCCGTCGAAGCGTCTTCTTGCGCCTGCGCCCGGAACTCGGCCATGAAGCGGCCGATCAGGGAAAGGCGAGTCTGGTGGTCTTCGATTCGCCGTATCTGCCGATAGTGAAGAAAGAGCGGCACGCAAGCGCTCGCATGGACAGCGGAGTCGCTGCTGCGGACATACATCGCGATATCTTTCTCGAACACATTGAGGTGGTCGCCGCTGACCTGCTGAGCCAGGAATCCTGAAATCCAGTTCTCGAACTCGCGGGCGATGCGCGCGTCGTTCATCTGCCCGGCCAGCCACTTCACCGCCATGACGCCGAACATGTCGGAGACCCACGGGCGTGGCGTGGAGTCGATCTTGGCGGCCTGGCCGAGTAGGCGGGAGACATCCAGACTCGAAACGGTTTCGTCCAAAACGCCGAGGCCCGCAATCGCGCACCGCTGATACAAGGAGAGTGTCGCAAAATCGAAGGACGGAACGCCGTCTTTCAACAATCCAAGAAAATACAGAAAGGAGGATTTGAAAGGATCGGCGTGCGCGCTCTCGCTCACCTTGTGGTGCAAATATTCGCGCAACTGGTACGCGTTTTCCTTCTCTACAGGAACCATTGGGATTGCCCGATCTTCCCGATCATCACCGAGTCGTTCCAGCCCGGAAGCTGATTTAGCCATCCAAGATTCCGGGCGATCAGGTCGGAATAGCTGATAGTCACTGGCATCGGATTGGGGAAGTAACTACGCCAGGAATGCGATGCGAAGCTGTATAGCTGGGCGCTCAGATACGTAATGTCCTTGAAGGTCGAGTCCTTGTGAACATCAAGGATCACGCCGCGCGGATGTCCGTCTGTGTCTTGCCGCAGTTCGCGCTGGCCGATCAGGTAGACAAGCATTTCGTGCTTGGAAAGCTTGAACGTCTTCCCGCGCGGCGGAGCCAGTCGTCCCTTCTGCACGCCGGCCGTCGCGGAGTCGAACATATGCAGACCATGATTCTCCGAGATTTTCAGGAAGGTGTACTCGATCTGATACTCACGGTACTTTTCGATTACGGCGCGGACGGCTTCGATCTCTTCCTTGTTGAACTTCTTGACCTGCGCATGAAAGATCAGGCGGATCGTGTCGCCTTTCTGCCAGTTCATCCGCTTCTGAATCTTCTCTATCGTCTCTCCGAGCACGGCGGTCAGCGCTTCGCAGTAGGCTTCCGGCACGACCGCCTTCGAAGTATTCGAGACGATGTAGCTGCCGTCTCCGGAGAAGACGGTGGTGATGCCCATGATCCGCTGATTGTCAGCGCCACGCTCCTGTCCGATATTCGCGCTGCCGATGCCGATCACGAGTTCGTGCGAGAGAGTCGGTGAGGATTTGAGAAGCCAAGGGACGCCGCCCATCTTCGCGTAGCAAGCCAGCGCCATATTGTTGAGCGAGTACCCGAGCGAATAGTCGGACTGCGCAAGAAGCTCTATCGTGAAATCCTGTACGGGAACCTGATGCAGGAAGAAAAGGCTCTTGCCGAGATAGTGCGGATTCTCCGTGACCTTGAGCTTCTTGAAGGACTGCCGGACCTGCACGAGGGCCAGGTCCCAGCGCCCGCCGTCATCCGCTTTCTTCCGGATCGCAGCCTCGATGGCGTTCTTGTACGCATCCACGCTGTCGGTGGCTGTCGCGAACACTTCAACGCGGCTGGTTCCGAGCGTGAACTTGCCTTCAAGGCCGTTGCTGAAATACTTGCTGTTCGGGATGCCTTTCAGTAGCTTGCGAACGAATTGCTCGACGCGCCCCTTGTCGTGCTGGGCGCAGATCACGCAGATCGACGGATCGTTCCTATCGAAGGTGCGCTTCGTATAGGGGCCGCTCTGTGTCAGACCTTTCTCGGCCCAATCCGCTTCGCCGTTGTCGTTGAAGACGAACACCGGCTTCTGCATCTGCCCACAATCCTTCTGGATATTGGGTGAATCCTGGATCTCGATGCGCGTTCCGTCGATCAGCGGGATGGTCTTCGACTGGATGTACTTCTTGAGCGTGTCGATGCGGGCCTTCTTGTTCTCGCCTCCATTGAATACGGAAACGGATTGCCGGATACGCTCGACGATGGCGTCTTTCTGCGCGCGGTGCGTATGCAGAATGTAGTCATCGAAGTTCGTCCGGCTGGCCTCCAGATAAACGTTTTTCGCCTCGGCTTGAACGACCTGACCGTCGGGCCGCGTGACATAGAGCGTTTCACCCTTGCAGCCGCTCACCGACCCCAGAAGCTTTCTGTATCCGTCGTCCTGCTCGGTGACAACGTAGCGGCCCGCAAGATCGAACCCGGCATTCAGGAAGAACAGGCCGTTCTCTTTGAGCACGCGGCGCGTTGTGCAATCAATAACGAGGCATGGATGGCCCAGGACAGTGCGGGTGTCGATTGAGTATTTGGCGCAAACCTTAAAGGGGTAAGCGTCTCCAAGAATCGGAACCAGAAGATTGTCTTCCGGCTTGGCGCTCACCAGTTCGATGGGATTGAAGCCGGATGGGTTGCGGCCCAGCCCAGCGAGATGGCGGATCAGTCCGTCCTTGACCAGCGAATAGAAGACGCCGAAGTTGTCCTTGAGCGCGATCGTCTGCGGCGTGCCAGATGCCGGGAACGTGCCGTCCCCCGAGAAGATCAGGATGTTGTCGCCCTGCCGGCGAAAGGCGTGCGTCGCTTTATGAGCGGCGCGAAGGCCATCCAGGGTTTCCTTGTCGTAGGGAATCTGGCGGACTTCAAGCTCCAACTCGGGGACTTTCAGCGGAAATGCGTTCAGGACAATCGGCAAGGTCCACCCCTTTCATGTCCGTGACGCTTCCACCGCGCGGTGTCCCGCGAATTGGTCTCAGTCCGGGAGGTTATGGGTTCCAAGGTCGTCGTGGCCTGCCACTTGACCGGCCTCACAGCAAGCACTGCGTTCATTGCTGTTTCTCCAGAAGTGGCCACTGTTCAGCGACGTACTTCTCTGCTGCGTCGCGAACGACCCATGCTACGGAGACCTTCTTGCTCCGGGCGATGGCTTCCAGCATTTCGTAGAGTTCGGGCGGGAATGTCACGGACGCCCTCGGAGCCGGATCACGCTTGGGCTTTGAGGTTGCAATCGGCTTTGTTGCAGGCATGACCTAAACACTTTCGAATCAGATGATGCACCACTTTACACCAAGGTGGTGCACCGCTCCAGTTGTAGTCAGTGACGCCCGCATCCCGCCACGGTGGGCAGTGCGCCGGAGCACGCTGCACCTTGCTGCGCCCGGTTGTGCGAAAACGTGCCGTCCTCGACGCTGATGGTGGGCTGTCCGGGCCGTCACGCCGGCCTGTTCACCGACATGCCCCACGGCCTTGCCATGACGCATCCACACCACGCCTCAAACCGTCCGCCGCTGGATGCGGTGGGCATTCCGCCTGTCGCTGTGGGCCAGACCTTGCCAGCATTCGGGCGCGTGCCATCAACGCCTTCATGCGGAGCGCCGAGCTGGCCATCGCTCCATTCGGGTCAGTTCGGCCCGTTGCGTCCTTGGTTCGTTGTGAATCCTGGCGGGAGCACGGCTGCGCCTCGGGCTTCATGGCTGCAACCGTCCGGCGCAAACAATTTCCCCTGCGCTGCGCGCATTCCTCGCGGGACAAATTCTTTGCGCCTCCCGGTCCTCCACGCTGTTGCGGCCGCTGCGCGATGCAGCCAGCCCGTCCCCCGCCGACCGGATCACAACAAGGACGCGATGGGCGCGACCTTGGCAACCCGAAAGGAGCAAACATCATGGCCAACATCGGCACATTCACCGCACAGAACGACGGCTTCACCGGCACGGTCCGCACCCTGACACTCAACGTCAAGGTCAAGTTCGTCCCCAACGACAAAGGCAGCGAGAACGCCCCCGATTTCCGCATCCAGGCGGCGGGCGGCTACGACATCGGCGCGGCATGGAAGAAAGTCAGCCAGGCCGAGCGGCCCTACCTGTCGGTGACACTGGATGATCCGTCGTTCCCGGCGACCATCTACGCCCGCCTGATCGAAGAAGAAGACGGCTCGCACAACCTGATCTGGTCGCGCAGCAAGCCGGCGGCCTGACGGCCGCCCCGGCGCCCCGCCCATCGTGGCGGGGCGCCTCACTCCGAGAGCACAAGCGCCAGTATTGCCCGTGTCGGCTAGCGTCCGGGAGTGGCGCATGGCTTCCTGAAACGTTACTATTGACGTTTCAGAAACGTTTCTGTATCGTTTCCATAAATTCTGGAGGCAACGATGAACAGAGACGCGGCGATTGGTAAGCGCATTGCTGCCCTGCGCGATGAAGCAGGGCTCAAGCAGAACGAACTGGCAAAGAAACTCACCTGGAGCGCCGCAGTGCTATCCCGCGTCGAGAACGGCGACCGACCGTTGGCGCCGGAGGAACTTCAGACCGTGCTCGATGGCATCGGCACGGCTGACGCGCTGAAGCTGCGGGAGATACTGGAGCGCCAGTGGCAGATGATCCCGGAGCCGACCCTCGGCGATCCGGATGCCGACCTGCTGTGGGAAGCGGAACAGACGGCGCAACAGGTGCATGCGCTTGCCGAGCGCCCCGATGTGAAACAGTTCTACGAGCGCCGTCTGGTTCGCTATCAGGAAGAATTGCTCGCCAAAGCGGCGAGCGTGGCGGACAAGCGCTACCAGGCGGCCTTCATAGGAACCATTGCGGTGGGCAAGTCCACTGCGATTTGCCGCGCGGAAGGTCTTGAAATTCCGGGCAGCAAGGGAATGCCAAAAGCTGTCCTGGAAACCGGCGCTGGCGGCATAACTATCTGTGAAGTGCATGTACGGCGCGGTCCTGGATATGGGCTTATCGTGGAGCCGTGCACCGAAGATGAAGTACGGCGGCACGTTGCTGATTTCGCGAACTTTCTTGTGAATCCTCCACAAGCGTCGCGTTCAGTGAATGATGACGGCGAAGGCGGCGCGTCGCCGGGAATCTCCCGTGAGGTCGAGCGTGCCTTGCGGAATATGACCGGGCTTCGACGTCGCCGCAGCGAAAAACGCTCGGACGGCTCCGTCATTCCTGCGGTCGATGAAGCCCGTGAGCTGGCTGCGCGGTTCACCGATGCCAAGTCGCTGTCTGTGGAAATCCTGTCTCGCATGGAGTTGCACAAGCGCGATCGGCGCGACATCTGGCACGACGACACCCTGGGCAAGCCGCCGCTCGATTGGTTGCAGGAAATCTTCGAGCGCGTCAACAACGGCCGCAGCGAGGAATTCACTTTGCCGCGCCGGATCGAGTTGGTCGTGCCTGTCGCGATCCTGGGCGATGAATCGGTTTCGGTCACACTGATCGACACGCAAGGCATCGACGACATCGCTGAACGCGGCGATCTTGAAGTTCATTTTGATGACACGCATACCGTGGTCGTGTTATGCACCGTGTTCAATGAAGCGCCAGCTACTGCCGTGCGGCAATTGCTGACCCGCGCTCGGGAAGGAGGGGTTCGGACACTGGATAGTCACGCAGCCATCCTTGCGCTGCCGCGCCCCAGTGAAGCACTCGCTGTTAAGGACAATGGTTTCCCCGTGCAGTCGGCCGAAGAAGGCTATGAAGTCAAGGGCGAAGAAGTGCAGTTGAAGCTGCAACCTATGGGGCTCGACCACTTGCCTGTCATGTTCTTCAATGCCGCGGAGGATGCGCCTGAGCAACTGCGGAACTTCATCCGTGCCCGCATCACCGCCGTGCAGGAGTGGCAGCGCAATGGGTTGCGCGAAATCATCGCCGGCGCCAAATCCATGCTTGAGAACTACGAAAAAGACCAGGCTCGGGGGGCGATGGCGGCCGCAGCGCGTCGTCTGACGATCTGGTTGGACAACAACGAAGCAATTCCGGCACAAACCAAGCGGCATGTCCACGACAGTCTGGTGGCGGCTGTGGGCACCGCACACCCGCGCACCGTCTATGCCGCCATCGTAAGAGACGGCGATTGGTGGAATCTTAACTATGCCCACCAACTCAGTCACGGTGCCCGGCGCATCGCTGCCGGTATTGCCGAACCGAAGTTGCAGAAGTTCAAGGAGATCGCCGAGAACCTGCTGCAAGACGACCAGTTCAGTGATGCCCACGACCTCATCCATCAAACAGTCAGAACGATGGAGGCCGGCTTCGATGCGCTTGTCCGAAAGGCCCAACTGGTTGGACAAAGCATTCATTCGGATGAAATGACCGCTGACGCCAACTTCTGGAAGACGTGCTACAGCGAATGGGGAAGAGGTTCGGGCTATCGTGATCGCATCAACAATCACAACCAAAGCTGGTTTGAAGAGAAGAACGAAGGAGGAGCCGATGCTCGCGTGATGCAACTGGTCACGGACAGTTGGCATGAAGCGGTTGCGACCGTTCGCCATCTGCTAGCGCAAGACTGAGAAGGTCGCTGCCAAGATGAATAGCACTCCAGCGACCAGCATACGCGCTTCTGCAACGGCCAAGCTGATGGCGTTCTACCTCAGCCGCGACCGCATTCTCTCTTTGGTCAATACGGAGGGGCTGCCGCCCCACGTTCTCCATACGTTGCAAGGCAAGGACGTACCCATGACCTCAGCCATACTCGGCAGCGCTGTCGGCAGCTACGTGCTGGATGCGATTGCATCGGGTGGTATCAAGACCCTGCAACAGCTTGCGGTCGAGAACGCGATTCAGCCTGGCACTCCCTTCATCTACAACGGACATTTTTATGGCAAAGGCTTCGGCTACGCCAACAAGAAATCGGCGTTGACGTTGACCGAGAAACTCGACGAGCCAATGGAGGGAAAGAAGCTCGTCCTCGAATTCTCGAAGAACGGCCTTGTAAACGACACGGCCTACACCCGCATGGCGGGATCGACTCGGCTCTTCGCCTTCGCCTACATCGCCGACGTCACCGCAGATACCATCCGTGCGATTCCCTATGCAATCGGGGATCTGGTCAGCGGTCAGTCGTCGATGCCGTTGCCTTTCGCCTCAACCTTGGAGTTGCAGCCCAACGACATTGAGCAGTTTGCAGGCATGGATAGAACATGGATTCCTTCCAAGACCGAGTTTGCCCGTCTTGCTGATATTCCCGAGCACAAGATCAAGGAGTTGATCTGTCATCTGCTCAATGAGCACGATGTTCCCAAGGATTGGGGCGGAGAAGAGAGCGATTTGTTCTCTGACCGGCTCTTGATCGACGGCGAACGCAAGACCGGCGCCTTTCTGCTCAAAGGGCCGGCCAAATTCCATCCGATGACGCCGCGCGACCTGGGTAAGAACGCCGACCAGATTTATCGCCTCTTCAATACTCCCGCGCAGGTCTATATCGTTCAGCACTGCCACAACGTCGGCGCGGCCGTGCGCAAGACCGTGGAGGCTTACGCCCTACATCGCTCATTTACAGCCCCTTGCCGCTACGTGATTATGGACGGCGTGGCAACCGCGCAGTTGCTGCGAGCACATGGCCTTTGGGACACCGGAGTGCCTGCACAGCGCGGAAGAAAGTCAGCCAGGTCGGGTGGCAGTAGCAAGGCCGATTGAGCATCGCCCCCGCCCACCGTGGCGGGGCGCTTCTCGCACTACGACTCCGACGCCGCCAGGCGGCGTTCCGTCTCCGCCATCAGCTCGGCCGAACTGCACCCGAGCGCTCGCGCGATCTTGAGGATGAGCGCAAGCGTCGGCATATGCTCACCACGCTCCACCTTGCCCATGTGCGAGCGCTCGACGCCGGCCAGATGCGCCAGCGCCTCCTGCGCCACGCCATGCTCCGTGCGCAGCGCACGCACCGCCTCGCCGAAAGCCCGTGCCGGCTCGGCCTCGAAGGTGGTGGCGCCGGTTGGCCGGCCGCGCTGGATTGGACGCTTCTGCATGCATAGAAGCGTCGATTCACGGCACAATTAAAACCACGTTAAAGATAACTCTTTCCTCGCTTTTGCCCTACGATTCGAGCACTTGCTGCTGGCCCGCTCGGCCGGCTTTGGGTGGATGCGCAAAGGCGGATTGCCGCCTTCGTGCTTCCGTGGATTCGGTGATTGCCGCGAGTACGGTTCCGTGAGCTTCTGCAAATCCGCTTCGCCTGCTCCGAGGCTTTTCGTACTTCCGCAAATCCGGCTTTGCGGATTGGCGTGCAAGCACATGCGTGCTTCGTCGGCTTCGTGCGGATCAGTACCGCTTCCCCGGTTCTCCCCACAGCGAACAAGCACGCGAGCCTGGCGCACGCCGCTTGCCGTCAACCCCGGCCCGCACCGAACCGTGTTGGGGTATGACGGCCGCGCTGGCCGCGTGCGCCCTGTGTCGCCTCGCTCCGCCGTGGAGCGAACCCTTCAAGAGGAAGCGACCATGAAGACACTCATTACCGACGAACAACGCGCGCAACTGCTCGCCAACGGCCGCGCACGCGCCGAAGGCGCGGGCATCGACCCGCTGCCGGTGGTCAAGCTGTTCACCCCGGACGCGCACGCGACCTGGCTGCTGACCGAACTCGATCCCGAGGATGGCGACACCGCCTTCGGCCTGTGCGACCTGGGCCTGGGTATGCCGGAGGAAGGCACCGTGCGGCTGTCCGAGCTGGCGTCGATCGTTGGGCCGCTGAAGCTGCCCGTCGAACGCGATCTGTACTTCGTCGCCACGCGCACGCTATCGGAGTACACGCGGCTGGCACAGCGCAACGGGTCGATCATCGACTGACCGGCCCCGCTGGCCCGCAATCGCGGGCCAGCACAGCGCTGCCAAGCGCGGCGCACTGTGTCTATTTCGGTCTGAGTTCAGACCGCCCGCGCATCAATCGCCACTCATGCACCGGCGAAGTGCGGGCATGACCAAAACAGTCCTGATTGCCGCTGCGGCTTGCGGCATCGTGTCCATTGCTGCGCACCATCATTGTTCGCGCAGCCGTCGCATTCGGACGACCTGTGCAATGCCCTGGAGCCAATCGGTCTTGACACCGCCAGTTTAGCGAGTACCCGTGACGATACGCCGATGAAGCCGTAGCTCCCCCTGACGCCCGTGGCGACGAGCCCTGCTGTCCGACAGGAGGCTGCGTCATGGCAGAGTCCGATCATTGGCGCCCCGGTGCCGCTTACCTTTACGTCCTGCACCTGGACGGCCCCGCGTTGGCATGGGAATACTTGCGCCGCCACCCCGACTATCGGCGCGACTGGCTGCGCCGTCGCCGTCATCCCGGAGCGGCCCAGCACTGGGGCCTGCGCCTGCTGGAAGACCCGGCCCTGGATGCGCGCGACGCGCACCCGGCCTGGTTTCCCGACCACGACAGTGTGGTGCAGCTCTATCCCGACACCGATCCACCGCCCGATGCCGAACGCTTTGCGTTCTGGCATCTGCCAGGTCGCAAGCACCTGATCCACGATGGACGGCGGCTGGTGCTCGCCACGCGCTGGGCCGGCTGCTGTCTGCACCTGGCCTTCGCGTCCGATCTGGCGGATGGCATGGCCTTCGCCTATGCCGTGCGCGCATCGCCCGATCCTTGTTCGCGTTGCCGCGCACTGGTGGGCGAGCTGGACAAACTGGTGGCGACCGCACCGACAGCATTGGCCGGGCCGCGTCCCTCGACGACCGCGCTGCTGGAACTGCGCACCTTGCAGGCCCTCGACGGCACGCTGGCCGGCGCATCCCTGCGCACCGTGGCGGACGTGCTGTTCGGTGCGGCGGCCGTCACCCGAGACTGGCACGCGGATGGCGCACTGCGCGCTCGCGTGCGCCGCCTGGTGCGGCGGGGCCAGACCTTGATGCGCGGCGGCTACCGCCGTCTCGCGCAGCTTCATCCGCACACGCAGGGACGTTTCGCATCCCTCGCAAAACGTCCCTGAGCACAGCGCCTTTCTTTTCTGAGACTGCCTCCATCCGGCCGCGCTGTTGTGGTCGGCGATTCAGACCGATGGAGGTTCACGCCATGAGACCCGCACCGCTGCGGCCGCAAGCCGCCCCCGCTGCCCAGCAGCAGCCCGCCCAGCCTTCGCGCTACCTGACCAACGACGAAGCCGCCGACTACCTGCGCCTGTCGCCGCGCACGCTGGAAAAGCAGCGCGTGATCGGCGGCGGCCCGCGCTTTCGCAAGTTCGGCCGCCGCGTCATGTACGCGGTGGCCGACCTCGACGCCTGGGCCGATGCGCGCAGCTTCGAGGCCACGTCCGATCCCGAGTACGCCGAACGCCATGCCGGCGATTACCGCGATGGCCGCTGACAGCCGGCGCGCGGGTGGCCCTCGTCGTGTCCAGCTCGGAGAAGGAGCGCGAACAGCTCGACCTGTTCCGTGCGCTGCCGGGCGACATGGCGCCGCGCGACGCACAAGACCTGATGGCCTATCCGTTCTTCTCGCTGGCGAAATCGCGCCGCACCGCGCCGATCGACTTCCGCTCCGGCGGCGTCACCGTGCGCGTGGAAGGCACGCAGGAGCACGGCATCGCCACCATCTGGGATGCCGACATCCTCATCTGGGCCGCCAGCCAGATCGTCGAAGCGCGCGACGCAGGCATTCGCCCATCGCGCAGGATGCAGGCCACGCCCTACGAGATCCTGCGCTTCATCGGGCGCGGTACGTCGCTGCGCGACTACCAGCGCTTGAAGGCTGCGCTGGATCGCCTGCAATCGACCACGATTGCCACCTCGATCCGCGAGACGACCGGGCGGCGCCTGCACCGCTTCTCGTGGATCAACGAGTGGAAGGAGCGGACGGACGCCAAGGGCGTGCCGCTCGGCCTCGAACTCATCCTGCCGGACTGGTTCTTTGCCGGCGTGCTGGACGAAGCCCTGGTGCTCACCATCGACCCGGCTTACTTCAAGCTCACCGGCGGCATCGAGCGCTGGCTGTACCGCCTGGTGCGCAAGCACGGCGGCAAGCAGCGCGACGGCTGGCAGTTCGACTTTCCCTACCTGTACCGCAAGTCCGGCAGCCTGGCGCAGCCGCGCGACTTCGCCCGCGACCTGCGCCTGCTGGCCGCGCGCCAGTCGCTGCCCGGCTACGTGCTGTCCGTCGAACGCTGGCCCGGCACACCGGAAATCCTCGCCTTTCGTCCCGTGCCGTCCACGGCACGTTGATAACCGTGGGGATGAAAGCGGGACAAGCTGTGAATGGGCTCGTGCTATCGGGCGCGCCGGGACTCGTGCTATCAGGCGCAGCGGTATCGTGCTATCAGGCGCGCAAATCGCCGCTAACTTCAGCGGCCGCAAGGGTTTTTCCGGCCCTTAACTTTATATCTAACTTTAAAAGCTCTCTAACGAATAACAAGAGCTTGTTATTGGCGCGGTGGATAACCGCCGAAGGTCAACAGCAACAGCGTTTTTCAGGCCGTTCATCGAGCCGCCTTCCGCAAAGGAGGGCTGCGCCATGATCGTCGCCTTGCTCAACCAGAAAGGCGGTGTCGGCAAGACCACGCTCGCCACCCACATCGCCGGTGAACTCGCGCTGCGCGGTCAACAGGTCATCCTGCTGGATTCCGACCCGCAAGGTTCATCGCTCGACTGGACACAACGGCGCAGCCAGCAGGGGCTACCACGGCTGTTCAGCGCCGTGGGCCTCGCACGCGAAACGCTGCACCAGGAAGCGCCGGAGCTGGCACGCCGCTGCGATCACATTGTCATCGACGGCCCGCCACGCATCGCCGCACTCGCGCGCTCCGCGCTGCTGGCGGCCGACCGCGTGCTGGTGCCGGTGCAACCGAGTCCCTACGACCTGTGGGCCAGCGCCGAGATGGTGGCATTGATCCGCGAGGCGCAACTGTTCAGGCCAGCGCTTCGCGCGGCCTTCGTCATCAACCGGCGTGTGGTGCGCACCGTCATCGGACGCGAAGCGCGTGGCGCACTCGCCGAGCAGCCGCTGCCCGCACTGCACGCGGAAATCCGCCAGCGCATCGTCTTCGCCGACAGCGTGGCCGCTGGGCGGCTTGCACGAGAAACCGCGCCAGACAGCGCTGCTGCACGCGAGATCACGGCGCTGACCGACGAGCTGCTGAGGTGGTCGCCATGAGTAGCAAGCGCATCGCCATCGGCGTGCGACCGCCGGCGAATCCGCAGGCCGAGGCCTGGATTCGCCAAGGCGACGCCAACGGCGTCCAGAAAAGCGACCTCTACACCGCGCGCCTGACCCTCGATGTAACGCCCTCCATGCGCGCCCGCATCAAGGTATCGGCCTTCACGCAGGGCGTGACGGTAGCCGAGCTGCTGCGTGCGCTGCTGGAACGCGAGTTCCCGGAGCACACGCCATGAACCCCGCCACGCAGGCGGTCATGGCTGCGCCACCGTCTTCACCGCAGCCGCTCGCATCACTCGACAGCCGCGTGCCGCTCACGCGCGTGTCGCTCGCCTACATCGAGCAGCGCATCAATCTCTATCTGCGCTTCGGCCATCCAGCTCGCACCGTGCAGCTCGACCGCTGGCGGCGCTGCGCGGTGTTCCTGCCGGCGGCGGTCTTTTGCCGCATCCGCTGGGAATCGAACGACTACGGCACCGTGCGCTGGCAGCTCCTGGTGCTGCAAGCCTGCACGCCGCTGGATGCCATGCAGAACATCCCCGGCATTCGTCCTGGTGCGCGCCTGCTGCTGCACGCCGAAGGCGAACAGAAAACGCGATCCGTGCTCGCACGGATCGACGCCATCGAAGCGCTGGGCATCGACCCCGCCGACGTGTCGCCCGCGTACTGGCGCACGCTCGGCAACCGTCTCGCCGCACGCCTGCCGCTGCCGGACTACACCGCCGAACGTCATGCGGCCTGGCTGGCCGGGAGGGCACTGCAATGAACATCACGACCGTCACCACAAGCGCCGTTCCTCGCTCGCGCCATCGCGCGCGCCTCGCACTGGCTGCACTCGCTGCCTGCGGCCTCGCTGCGCTGGCCTGGGCGGCCTTCGTGCAGCCATCGGCGCGCATCGTCTACAACCCGTCCGACAGCGTGCCGGTCGGCTGGTATCGCATCGAACCGGCGCACGCGCTGCACGTTGGCAGCATCGTGCTGACCACCTTGCCGGCAGACGCCGCCGCGCTCGCCGCGCAGCGCGGCTATCTGCCGTCGCACGTTCCGCTGCTCAAACGTGTTGGCGCGGTCGCGCCGCAACACGTCTGCATCGTGAATGGCATCGTGCGTATCGACGGCGTGCCCATAGCCGCCGTGCTGCGCACCGATCGCTGGGGCCGGCCGCTGTCATCCTGGCCACAGTGCCGTCCGCTCGCCGATGATGAGCTGTTCCTCCTGAGCAACACCAACCCGGCATCGTTCGACAGCCGTTACTTCGGGCCGGTCAGCGCCGTCGCCGTGCTCGGCGTGGCGCGACCGATCCGCCTGGAGCCACAGCCGTGACGGCGCACAGCAGCGCGCCGTTCGGCATGTCGTTCCCGTGTTCAGGCCGGTGCAGCGCGTGTGCGTTCGCACCGCGCAGCAACCGGCATTCCCCCGTGCAGACAGCTTGCCCTGAGCGCGCCATGCCGCAGGCATGGCGGGCGCTCGCCGGCGGCCAAGCTGCGCTATGCGCAGCGCCGCCGGGGCATCGCCCCCCCCCGTGCCGTCAGGCCGGGGGAAGATGCAGGGCAAGATTGAAGGGTGCGGCACCACGGTGCGCACAAAGCCAGTCTGCACGTGGGGTTGGCGCGGCACGCGCCCTATCGCGGCACCGTGCCGCGAGCAGCGTCAATGCCGCACGGGCATTGGCGAAACCGCGTGCATCACGCCCTGTGGTGCGCTGCACTTCGCCGGAGCTGCCGCATGAGCCGGCGCAGCAATGACGACGCCGACCGCTTCCGCCTGCGCCCCGGCGCGCCGAAGCAGCGCGGCGATGCCTTCGTCTCCAAGGTGCTGCGCCAGGCCAGCAAAGCGGCCAATGCCACCGGCGGCAAACGCGGCAAGGCACCCGGTTCGCGGTTGGGGCGCGGCCACGTCGCCGCGCGCTTCACCGGGCAGTCGCTGTCCGCGACCTCGCGCCGCGCCACCGTCAAGGTGCGGTTGGTGTATCTCAAGCAGGCCGGCGCGCGTTCGACCATCACGCACCTGCGCTACATCGAGCGCGAAGGCGTCGGCCGCGACGGCGAGCCGGGGCAGGCGTACAGCACGACCACCGACGACGCCGACCTGGCCGCCTTCGAGGAACGTGGCCGCGAGGACCGTCACCAGTTCCGCTTCATCGTCTCGCCGGAAGATGCCGCCGAGCTGGAAGACCTGCGGCGCTACACCCGCGACCTGATGACCCGCATGGAAGCCGATTTGGGCACGAGACTCGATTGGGTTGCCGTCGATCACTGGAACACCGACAACCCGCACACCCATGTCGTCTTGCGCGGCAAGGACGACACCGGCAAAGACCTCATCATCTCGCAGGAGTACATCACGCGCGGCATGCGCGAACGTGCCGCCGAACTCGCCACCGAATGGCTCGGGCCTCGCACCGAGCTGGAGATCCAGCGCAGCATGGCGCGCGAGGTGGAACAGGAACGGTGGACGGGGTTGGACCGTACCCTACAGCGTGAAGCGGCGGACGGCCTGGTGCATGTCGAACACTTCAACGAACCCCGGCTGCAACGCCAGCGCCTGCTGCTGGTTGGCCGCCTGCAACGCTTGCAGCGCATGGGACTAGCGAGTGAAAGCCAGCCTGGTGTGTGGGCCGTTCATGCCGACGCGGAACCAACGCTGCGCGCGATGGGCGAGCGCGGCGACATCATCCGCACCATGCAACGGGCCATGAGCGGCCAGCCGCGCGAGCTGGCTGTCTTCGAGCCAGGTGAGGACGGCCGAACCGTCATCGGCCGGGTGGCCGCCAAGGGGCTGGCCGACGAACTGCTCGACCGGGGCTATCTGATCATCGACGGCGTGGATGGCAAGGCCCACTATGTCGCGCTCAACGCCCGCGACGCACCCGGCAACTACCCGACCGGCGCTGTGGTGGAAGTGCACGGTTCCGCCGAGGTGCGGACGGCGGACAGGAACATCGCCGCGCTGGCGAGCGATGGGCTGTATCGCACCGATCATCACCTGGCGATTGCACAAGGTCAGGCGCAGGCCGGCCGCGATCCGCAGGAAGTCGTTGCGGCCCATGTCCGTCGGCTGGAAGCCCTGCGCCGGGCCGGTATCGTGGAGCGTGTGGCCGAGGGGCTGTGGAAGGTGCCGGACGATCTGCCCGCACGCGGGCATCAGTATGACGCGCAGCGCCTGGGCGGCGTGGCCGTGGAGTTGAAATCGCACCTGCCCATCGAGCGGCAGGCTCACGTGATCGGGGCTACCTGGCTGGATCAGCAGTTGATCGGTGGCGGCAAGAGATTTGGAGATTTTGGCTTTGGCAGCGAGGTCAAGGACGCGCTACAGAATCGGGCAGATTTCCTGGCCAAACAGGGACTGGCCGAGCGGCGCGGCCAGCGGGTGATCCTGGCGCGCAACCTGCTGGCGACGCTGCGCAATCGGGAACTGACGCAGGCCGCGCAGGACATTGCCACCGAAACCGGGCTGGAGCATCGCTCAGTGGCCGACGGGCAGCGCGTGGCCGGCATCTATCGGCGCAGCATCATACTTGCCAGCGGGCGCTATGCGATGCTCGATGACGGCATTGGGTTCCGTCTGGTCCCGTGGCGGCCGGTGATCGAACAGAGACTGGGACAGCAGATCGCCGCCACGGTGCGAGGCGGTGGCGTGTCGTGGGAAATCGGACGTACCAAGGGCATATCCGTCTAGTGTCGGATGCCCCATGCAGCTCCACGTCTCGAAGCCGGCGTCAATCGCGCGGCGGGTGGCCTGCTGATCGCCGAGCGCTTCCGTTTGTGTTCGCACGCCCTAGCACGATCTCAACTTGACGCGCCAGATCAGCTTCCTGGTGCAACCAAGCGCGAAAAGCTAGAAGTGCCGGATCTTCCTTTCGAATAGCGCGGTATTCTAGAAGCCAACTCCCGACTGTGTGCGCGACGATCGGGAATGGCGCGACCAACCGGCCCGCTGCCAGGGCGTCGCTGACGTAAGGGATTTGAGCGATAGCGACTCCGACCCCGTCGAGCGCTGCCTGCATCGCCATGACATTGCTCTCGAACGACACTTCACTGGCGGGGTGCACGGGAGAACGCAAGCCCGCAGCCTCGAACCAGTACGGCCATTCATTGGGCATGTCGGACACGACGATGAGAATCGCGTCGCGCAAATCGTCAGGCGAGCGCAGCGTCGATGCGAGTTTAGGGGTGCAGACCGGCACGACGGCGCTCGGGAATAGGCGTTCTGCATCGTAGCCTGGCAACGCGTCGGTATCGCGTCGGATAGTGCAGGTCCAGTCATCGCGTACCGGACGAGTTGCGCCACCCGTCGCCATGCGCACTTCGACGTCGGGATGGCTGCGATAGAAGCTTGCCAGTCGCGGGATCAACCAAGTGATCGCCAAGGTTGGACCGACTCCAACCGTCAGCACCGGGCCACTACGCATTGCCGTAACGCTTTCGGTGAGCCGGGCAATGGAATCGAAAGCATCAGTCAGACCGGACAGCAGCGCCTGCCCTTGCGCCGTCAGTTCAAGCGCGTTCGCATGTCGCAGAAACAGAGGAAAGCCAAAACGATCTTCCAGCAGACGGACCAAGCGACTTACCGCAGTTTGGGTGACGTTCAGCTCTCTTGCCGCGGCAGTGAAACTGCCATGCCGGCCAGCCGCCTCAAAAGCCCGCAGTCCGTTCAGCGAGGGTAATTGTCGCATCATGTGAGACCCCAATTTTTTCTTGGGGGAATGGTAAGTTAAAGTCGTTTGTCTGACAATGCCTACTACCTTAATATGCTTGAAAGAATCAAATTTCTTACGGAGGCTCACATGCACTACTTCGCTAATTCAGGCTCTGTTTTCAACTGGCTATCGCCAGCGCAATGTCCGGTTCCAGTCGTAAGCAGAAAAGTAGAGGCCCATGAAGTACACAACCAAGTGCCGCATAACCATGCGCTGCAGCGAACCCGGCATGACGTCGTGGTTTGCAATCCACGCGTCCCGTGCGCCGGGTCGCTGAGCTTGGGTCGTTATGCGGCACTCATCGAAATGGAGATTGAAAATGAACAGACTAACTAAACTCATCTTATTCGGGGCGGCTCTAGCTGCGTCTGTAGCTCACGCACAAGATCCGAAAGACATCCCACAAAAATCTGGGGTAACACCTACGGATCTCATAGTACGCGGAGTGGACGGCACAGCGAATCTGGACTTCACAGTCATAGATGTGAAGTACGAGCCAGGTGGTGTCAACCGTCGCCATTTTCATCCAGCGGCGGTCACCTTCTATGTAGTTTCTGGGACACCAGTTTTCCAGCAGGAGGGCAAGGAACCCATTACCCTAAAACCCGGTGACAGCCTACTCGTTCCGGCCGGCACCACTCATTCCCATTGGAACCCTAGTAAGACTGAAGGTGTTCGATGGCTGGAATTCATCGTGGCTGAAAAAGGTAAAGGAAGATCCATCCGAAAGCCTTGAATAGAAAGTTTCGCCTCATAATCACGAAAGGAAAATGTAACCGCGACCAGCCGCCTTTGGTCGGACCCGGCCTTTGGGCATCTCTGAAGGTTGGGAGGCAATGTGTGACCAAAGGCGCTCTCTTCAGCATCGTCATTGCGATAACAGGAGTTTTATGTATGGCTTACACCCAACCGGCTTTCGCCCAGGAAAAGCGAGGCGTGATACCGCATGCGCCGCTGCTGAGAACAGCCGTGCCCGATACGGCTAACCAGGAAGTCGCCGTCTATCACGTCGAATATGAGCCGGGTGGCATCAATCCACGGCACCTTCATCCGGCTGCGGTCACCTTCCACATCCTTTCCGGCACTGGCATCTGGCAGGAGGAAGGTGAACCGCCAGTCACTCTACGCGCTGGCGACAGTCTGCTCGTTCCGGCCGGCACCATTCATGCTCACTGGAATCCGAGTTCAACGGAGAGACTCCGCTTTCTCGAATTCATCGTGGCTGAAAAGGACAAAGGGCGGTCCATTCCAAAACCATTGGAAGACTAGCGTGTGTCGGGGACTGGGCAATTCAGTACGAGCAGGATCTTCGTGAGCAGGCACATTAAGCGAAGTGGTTTGGAACCTGCACCGGACCATTCTTGTCCTCGCCCGCGTAAATGTAATTGCGTGAAACGATGCGGAATCTTCACGGCGACGGCGATTGTCGCTGCGATCCTCGCCGGCGGACCCGCCGCCGCGCAGGATTCCGCCAGGCCCGGCTGGAGGCGCTGAAGGCGGAAATCAACGAGCTGCGGAACGAAGTCGAGGCCCTGAAAGGGGACGTTGCGGAGGGGCGAGAGGAAGCCAGAGGGGCCACTGGGCAGATGGCTGCGGCCAAAACGGAGCCGCCCGCCGACGCACCTAGCGTCCGGGTGTCCTCCAGCAACCGGCCGACGATCTGTAGCCCCGACGGACGAAACTGCATCTCTCTCACGAGCCGCCTGCAGCTCGACTTCGGCGGTTACAACTACCGGCCGAACACCATAGCCACGACGCCGCAGGACCTTGTCGGCGGCGCGATCGCGCGCCGAGCGCAGTTTGGCGTTATCGGCACGTTCCTGGACGACTGGGAGTACAACCTCGTCTTTGAGGGCGGCGGGTCCGGCGGCGCCACCAGCGCGGTCTTCGACAAAGGTTACCTTACCTATAGCGGTTTCAAACCATTCAAGATCTGGGGCGGCATTCTCAGCGTGCCTTACATGCTCGACCGAGCGACAAGTAACAACAACATCACCTTTATGGAGCGAGCCGCGCCCGTGGAAGTCGCCGCCGGCATCGGCGGAGCCACGCGTTCCGCTTTCGGCATTACCGCCAACGACCGGCAATGGTGGGCCGGCGCCTTCCTGACGGGACCGGCCTCCGGCAGGACATCGCACGATGCAAGGCAGACCGCCGCGACCGGACGGGTGGTGTTCCTGCCAGTTCTGACCGACAGCGCCTCGCTCCTGATCGGCGGCGACGTGCAGTACCTGTTCGATGCGCCGACGGGCGCCTCGGAACTGAACCTGCGAGACCGGATTGAGATGCGCATCGACGGCAACCGCATCTTGGGCACCGGTCCTCTTCCGATCGACTCCGCGCGCGTCTTGAGCGCGGAACTGGCCGGAACACTGGGCAGCTTCCACTTCCAGGGCGAATATTTCGATTTCAACGTCGAGCCGACCCCCGGCAACGGGCCCAGCCTCGACTTCAGTGGTTACTACATCCAGGGTGGCTACATCCTCACCGGCGAGAAGCGAAGCTACAGCGCAAGCTCCGGCTCTTATGGGAGCGTTGCGCCAAGTCGTCCCTTCGACTGGAGGATGGGCGACTGGGGCGCATGGGAGATTGCTGCGCGCTACAGCATGATTGATCTCAACGACAGGGACATCTTCGGCGGCCGGCAGGAGAACCTCACGCTCGGCCTGAACTGGTATGTGAACAGCAATATGCGCTTCATATTTAATTATATTAACGGCAAGGTGGACAAGCGGACGGATAGCGGCGGCGACATTGGCGCGAGGTACCAAGCCGTCGGTGCCCGCATGCAGATCGCGCTCTGACCTCAATCCGCGGAAGACCAAGGAATGACCGCCGCATCGACGCCTCTTCCTTGACCTACAGCGACGTGCCCCGCGCGAACACGAAGCAGCAACGTTCGCTAGTTCCAGCGCTGGGTTGAGGCGGTGCTGTTGCTCCTCGCACCTCTGACTGGGGACACCATCTTTACGGCTAACGCAAATGATGGCGATCAAGGCTAAGGCTTCCACAACGATCGAAGCAGTCGGTGGTGCTATCACACAAAGGAGATCGTCCAGTGGAATTTCGTCATCTGCGTTGCTTTCTGGCCGTTGCTGAAGAACTCCACTTTGCCCGTGCCGCTGAGCGGCTACACATCGAGCAGTCACCTCTATCACGTGCTATCAAGGAACTGGAAGAGGAGTTGGGCGTGCAGCTCTTTGTGCGCACTACTCGCAGCACGCGCTTGACTCTCGCCGGAAAGCTGTTCCTCAATCACATTCCGCGCGTGTTTGCAGTCCTGGAGCAGGCGCGTGAAAGCGTGAAATCGGCTACCAATGGCTTTCACGGGCAGTTGCGCATTGCTTTGTCTGATGGCATCACACCATCGCGCCTGCCGGCGCTACTGGCACGTTGCCGCGAAGAATATCCAGAAATCGAAATCCGGCTCTTCGAAGTGCCGCTGGATCAGCAGATCAAGGGCCTGCATGATGATCTGTACGACGCGGGCTTTTCCATGGCCGATGAGGCCGGCGACGGCATCATCGTCAATCCAGTTTGGGAAGACCAGTTGATGGTAGCCGTGCCCGCGCGTCATCCCGTGCTGGCTTACAAACGAATTCCGCTGGAAGAAGTGCTGCGCTACCCGATCGTGCTGGGTGATCCCGCAGCATGCGAAGGCCATGCTCGCCAAGTTGATCGCATCCTGCGCCGACAGGAACGGGAGCCGCTGATCGCGCAGCGTGTGGCGACGTTCGACGTGATGATGATGCTGGTATCGGCCGGCTTGGCATTGGGCCTTGCGGGTGGCGCGCACATCGCATTCAGTCGTGAGCTAGGCGTCGTGGCGCGCCCGCTTGCGGGACAGCCACCCTTGTTGACTACTTACCTGCTTCGTAGGGACGCCGAACCGTCGCAGATGCTGGCTCGCTTCATTGAACGGCTGGCGTCCATGGAGTCGAACGATCCTGATTGGCCTGCATCCTCAAAATCTGGTGCTTTGAAGGATATCGAGCTATGAAGAAGATCATCCTGCTTCTGCTCGCTTTGATGCTAACCGCATGCGGTCAGTCAAACCCGATCGCGACCAAGACCACCATTGAAACGGTGGAGTCCCTTGCAGCTAATCCCGAGCGCCTCAAAGAGCTGCGTCAGCAATGCAAGCTGGAACGAGCCAAGCTGGGCAATGAGTTGTGCAACCGGGTTTCTGAGGCAACGCGCAAGCGCTTCTATGGCGACGGCAAGGTGCCGTATACATCACTGGAGAATCCGCCCAAATTTTGATTGTAGGCAGTTCGCCACGAATCATTTAATTTCTGTCAAACACGCCGCAATGCGCCATCGCTTGCGGCTTTTTTTCTGCCTACGCCCCTGCGCGAGTTCTTGCTTTTTGTTCGACCTTTCTCCCGATAACGGTCTTTGACCGGCACTGACCCGGCACCGATCCTGACACCAGCGGCACGTTGAACGCAGTGCGCGCAGGGGAAATCGGAGGCCGGGAGATGCAAGGGACGAACGTGTTGTTCGGTCAGATTGCCGTGGTATTCAGCATCGTGATCGCCGGAGTGTGGAGCGCCACACAATGGACAGCTGCGACCCTTGGTTATCAGATACGTCTTGGCTCGCCGTGGTTCGATTTCCTTGGCACGCCGATCTACCACCCGTGGAAGCTGTTCGAGTGGTGGTTCCTTTTCGACGCCTATGCGTCGCACGTCTTTGACATTGGTGGCGCCATCGCGGGCGGAAGCGGCTTGGTGGCCGTGGTGGTCGCCATAGGCATGTCCATCTGGCGCTCGCGCCAATCTCGTCTGGTCACGACCTACGGCTCGGCCCGCTGGGCCGATGCCGCGGAAATCTGCAAAGCCGGGCTGACCCAGCCATCCGGAGTCTTCCTCGGCCTGCATGGCCGCCAGTACCTGCGACACGAAGGCCCAGAACACGTCCTGACCTTCGCGCCCACGCGCTCGGGCAAGGGCGTCGGCCTGGTGGTGCCCACGCTGCTGTCGTGGCCCGCGTCCGCCGTGATCCACGACATCAAGGGCGAGAACTGGGCTATCACCGCCGGCTGGCGCTCGCGCTTCTCGCACTGCCTGCTATTCAACCCTACCGATGCGAAGTCCGCCGCCTACAACCCGCTGCTGGAAGTACGGCGCGGTGCGCATGAAGTGCGCGACGTGCAGAACATCGCGGACATTCTGGTCGATCCCGAAGGCGCGCTGGAGCGGCGCAACCACTGGGAGAAGACTTCGCACGCGCTGCTGGTCGGCGCGATCCTGCATGTGCTCTACGCCAGCGAGGACAAGACGCTGCGCGGCGTCGCCAACTTCCTGTCCGATCCCGCGTGTCCGTTCGAGGTGACGCTGCATCGGATGATGACGACGAAGCACCTCGGCGATGCACCGCATCCCGTCGTCGCGTCTGCTGCGCGCGAAGTGCTCAACAAGTCGGACAACGAGCGGTCCGGCGTGCTGTCCACCGCGATGAGTTTCCTTGGCCTGTACCGCGACCCCACGGTGGCCGAAGTCACGTCGCGCTGCGACTGGCGCATCGCGGACCTGATTTCCGCGCAGCATCCTGTATCGCTGTACCTCGTGGTACCGCCGTCGGACATCAGCCGCACCAAGCCGCTCATTCGTCTGATCCTCAACCAGATCGGACGGCGCCTCACTGAATCGCTCGATGGCAGCGACGGCGTGGAGCGCAAGCACAAGCTGCTGCTGATGCTCGACGAGTTCCCCGCACTCGGCCGGCTCGACTTCTTTGAATCCGCGCTCGCCTTCATGGCCGGCTACGGGCTGCGCGCCTTCCTGATTTCGCAGTCGCTCAACCAGATCGACAAAGCCTACGGCCAGAACCATTCGATTCTGGACAACTGCCATGTGCGCGTGACCTTCGCCACCAACGACGAACGCACGGCCAAGCGCATTTCCGAAACGCTGGGCACCGCCACCGAGCTGCGCGCGCAGCGCAACTACGCGGGCCATCGGCTCGCGCCCTGGCTCGGGCACCTGATGGTGTCGCGGCAGGAAACGGCGCGCCCGCTGCTCACGCCCGGCGAGGTGATGCAGCTCCCACCCGACGACGCCGTGGTGATGGTCTCCGGCCATCCGCCGATCAAGGCGAAGAAGCTGCGCTACTACGCGGACGCCAACTTCAAGCGCCGCGTGTTGCCAGCACCCACGCTGGCGCAGGGCCGCTACGCCGATGCCCCGGCCGCGCGGCCCGATGACTGGAGCGCCTTGGCGATTCCCGCCATGCCTGCCGTGCCCGCTGTGGCTTCGGACTTGGGAGACGCCAACGAAGGCGGCCCGCGCCAACAGCCCGAGCTGTCCGAAGTCGTCGCCTACAGCTCTGAATCCGAGCACGCGGCCAGCGATCTGGCGCTGCTCGATGACGACGACGATCTGCCGCTTCCCCTGCCGTCCCAGCTCGACCCGCGCTTGCAGCGCGCGGCTCGGCTGGCCGCCCTCAACCCCGACGACGGAATCCAGCTATGAGCCATCTTCATTCCCGCCATCGCCTGAACCTGTTCATCGAGCGCGACCATGCGAAGCGCCTGGACGAGCTGGCCGCGAAGAAAGGCGTCTCGAAATCCAGCATCGTCGCGGCCGCACTCGCGTCCTGGCTGTCGCCGGATGCGGCCGACCAGCGCGAAGCGGCGATGGCCAAGCGGCTGGATCGCCTGTCGCGCCAGTTCGAGAAGCTGGAGCGCGACCAGAACATCCAGATCGAAACGCTGGCGCTGTTCGTGCGCTACTACCTGACCGTCAGCACACCGCTGCCCGAGGCCCATCAGGAAGCCGCGAAGGCACAGGGCAAGGCGCGCTTCGAGCAGTTCATCGAACAGCTCGGCCGCCACCTGCTGCGCGGGCGCAGCCTCGTGCGCGAAGTCTACGAGGAGATCCAGCCCGACACGCAGCGGCTGGACGAGACGGCGGCGCTGGCCGAAGCGCAGGAACGCGCGCAGGAGGCTGCCGCATGAGTGCCGTCCCGCAGCCGCCATCGTCCTCTGTCACCTCGCTGGATCGGCGCATTCGCATGTTGCGCACGGCGATGGGGCCGCTGATCGCTTCCGCGCTCGAAGACCCGGACGTGGTGGAAGTGATGCTGAACCCGGACGGTGCGCTGTGGATCGACCGGCTCTCCACGGGCCGTGCCGCCACCGGCGAGTCGCTGTCGGCCGCCGATGGCGAGCGCATCATCGGAAGAGCACACGTCTGAACTCCAGTCACTGACCAATCTCGTATGCCGTCT
>ERZ761609.625-NODE-625-length-38942-cov-9.356289_pt1 | contig 38942 bp, 33 predicted proteins | sample MGYA00511163_ERZ761609 | MGnify/ENA primary metagenome ERZ761609 (study PRJEB28899, sample SAMN02445070) | bioreactor sludge metagenome | biome: EBPR sludge | place: Australia: Brisbane, Thorneside Wastewater Treatment Plant | collected 2011-12-16 ...
TGATTTCCTTGATGCCGATGTCCAGCGTCGGCACGGCCATGATGCGTTCCATCTGGGAAACCATCAATGCCTGACGGTCTGCGTCATAGCGTTTGAACTGCGTGAAGCGTTTGGCAAGGTTGGTCGCCGTTTTCGCATTCACATCGTTGAGGTCGATGATGGTATCGGCAAGGAATTTATACCCGCTGCCGTCCTTGTCATGGAAGGCGGAGGGATTGCCGGCGGTGAAGCCGCCAATCAGCGCATAAACCTTGTTGGGGTTGGTGGCGTCGTAGGCTTCGTGTTTCATCAGCTCCTGCACGCGCGCGAGTGCGCCATCGGCGGGGCGGCCGGCTTGCAGCGACAGCCATTTATCGACAAGGTTGTTGTTGTCCTTATAGCGGCCATAGAAATCTTCCAGCAGCTTGTCGGCAACCGTCATCGCGTCTTTGTCGGTCATGCGCGTGACAACGCCGAGGGCGGCCAGCTTTTCGGTCATGTTTTTGGAATGGCCATATTGCGCAACCGCATCCAGCGCGGCATCGGGCGTTTCCAGCTTGCCGATGAAGCCGAGGGCTGTGTTGTGCAATTCGCGGCGGCCAACCTGTGCGGGCACGACGTTATAGGTTTCGCCCGCGGGCGCGGCGGTCGCCGTGTAAATATTCTTGAAATCCTCCGCATAGGTTTTGGCCAGCGTGGTTTTCATGAAATCAATCGCTTCGGATACCGCATCAGGGTCGAGGGTTTTGAGGTCCTGAATGATGATGTTATAGGGCGGCAGGCCAAGCGTGCGCGCGTTGAAGGCGAGGTCGCCGGAAAGCGCGTTTTTGACGTTTTCGCCGTATGCGTCGATGAACCCTTGCTCCAGCGTCAGCGGCAGGTCGTTTTCAGCCTGTTTGATAAGCTTGTGCAGGGTTTTGACCATCAGGCGTTCGGTTGCTTCGTATTTGTTGAAGCCGTCTGTGTCATGCGCCATGCGGAAGACGAGTTCTTCATCGCCCGGCTGTGTTGTGACTTTCACGGGGGCGGAAAAACCGCGCAGGATGGACGGCACGACGGGGCCATCGACGTTTTTGAATTCAAACGTCTGGCTGGCTTCGGTCAAATGCAGCACGCGCGTCGTCGGCGCGGCATCGCCCGCGGCATCGGTGGAAAGGGTGAGGGGCACGTCCTTGCCGCTCTGGCCAATCAAGCCGACGGCGATGGGCATGTGCAGCGCCACTTTTGCCGACTGGTCGGCGGTGGGCGGGGTGTTTTGCGTCAGCGTCAGGCGGTATGTCTTGCTTGCCGCGTCGTAATCGCCGGTGTAGCTGATTTCCGGCGTGCCGGACTGATTATACCACTGGCGGAACTGCGTGAGGTCGATGCCGGATACTTCCTGCATCACATCCACGAAATCGTCGCAGGTGACGGCCTGGCCGTCGAAGCGGCTGAAATATTCATCCGTCGCGGCGCGCCATGTGGTTTCGCCCATCATGGTGTGCAGCATACCCAGAACGTGGGAGCCTTTTTCGTAGATGGTGCCGGTGTAGATATTGTCGAATTCCTCCACGCGGTCGGGGCGGATGGGGTGCGACGTCGGCCCCGCGTCTTCCATGAACTGGGCGGAGCGCAAACCGACCGCATCGTCGATACGCTTGATTTCCTTGGAGTGCATATCCTCTGTGAACTGGCGGTCGCGCAGGACGGTGAAGCCTTCTTTCAGCGTCAGCTCGAACCAGTCGCGCACGGTCACGCGGTCGCCGGAATAGTTGTGAAAATATTCGTGGCCGATGACGGCTTCGATATCAATCAGCTCGTCGTCGGTGGAAACTTCGGGGCTGCCGACAAGGTATTTGACGTTGAATACGTTCAGGCCTTTGTTTTCCATCGCGCCCGCGTTGAATTTATCAACGGCGACGATGTGGAAGCAATCAAGGTCGTATTCGCGGCCATAGCGGTCTTCATCCCATTTCATCGAGCGTTTCAGGGATTCCATCGCCCATTTGATTTTGTCTTCGTAACCATCCTGCACATAAATGCGCAAATCGACTTTTTTGCCGTTCATGGTGGTGAAGGTGTCTTCAAGGACGTGCATATCGCCCGCAACCACGGCGAACAGATAGCTCGGCTTCGGCCACGGGTCTTTCCAGTTGATGCTGTGCGTGCCATCGCCGTTATCAACGGTTTTCGAAGGCTCGCCGTTGCCGTTCGACAAAAGCACGGGGAATTTTTTCTGTTCCCCCGTCAGCGTGACGTCGTATGTGGCAAGGTTGTCCGGACGGTCGAGGAAATAGGTGATGCGGCGGAAGCCCTGCGCTTCGCACTGCGAACACAGAATATCGCCCGCCATATAAATACCGGACAGGGTCGTGTTTTCAGTCGGATTGATTTCGGTGACGATTTCAAGGTCGAAAGGTTTTGCGGGCGGGTTTTTGAGGATAAGGTTTTTATCCGTCACCACGAATTCGCTGCGGTCGAGGTCGCGCGTCTGTCCGTTTTCGATGATTTTGAGGGATTTGAGTTTCAGCCCTTCGCCATCCAGCACCAGCGCGCCGCCGGTATCGGGCAGGGCGGGGTTGCGCGTGACGTGGATACGGCTTTTGACCACGGTTTCGGTTTCATCCAGCGCAATGTCCAGCTTGACCTGCGGAATTTTGTATTCCGTCGGGCGGTAATCGTCGCGGTACAGCGGGTTGCGGGCGGGGTCGAACAGAAAATCTTTTTTCTCGGCCATGGGTGTGCAGGCTCCGGTCATTAGCGTGAATGAGAATGAATATCAGGCAGTGTAATTTGCCAGAAAGTTTCAGTCAACCAAGCGTTGACGTAATATTATTGCTTTTTGACCGAATATCAGGCGTTTTACGAGCCGCGTTGATAGATAATTCTGTTTTCTTCAAATTTTTCAACGACATTGCCGCGGCGCACTTCGTAAACCAGATGCGCGATGGTTTCGCCAAGGGCAAAGAAAACATCGCCGGATTTCAGCTGCCGGTGGGCAAACAGCCCCTGCATGGCCGCATAGCCCGTTTGCGGGCCCTCCGCGAGGACTTGGGAGAGTTTATCCAGCCTGTGGTGGTGATGCGCCAGAATATCATCAACCCGCTCGTGCAGGCCGCGGAAGGGGATGCCGTGGGACGGCAGCACCAGCACATCGTCCGGCACTTCGGCGCGGATGGCCTTAAGTGTTTCCATATATAAATTAACAGGGTCATGGCCGGGCGCGTTGCCGGGGAAATAGCTGATGTTCGGGGTGATGAACGGCAGCACCATGTCGCCCGCGATGAAGAGTTTTTCTTCGGCGCAATAAAGGCTGGCATGCTCAGGGCTGTGACCATAGCCGCCGATGATGCGCCATGCATGCCCGCCCAATATGACGGTCTGCGCCGGATGTACAGTTTCGACGGACGGCGGTGGCGGGTGGATGACGCTGCGGTATCCCATGCGGCGGTTCAGCAATTTTTCCAGCACGTCTTCGGCCACGCCCGCGTGGTTGTAGTAAGGGCGGTAAAGCTGTTCCAGCCGCTCCACATTGTCCGCATCCGTCAGCGATTGCACCATACGCCATTCGCCGGGCGTCATTTGCACGCGGGCGCCGGTTTTACTGTGCAGCCATCCGGCAAGGCCGAAATGGTCGGGGTGAAAATGCGTGAAAAACAGATTTTCCACCGCGCGGCCTTTCAGCGGGGCGGCGGCAAAAAGCGCTTCCCACTGCGCAACCGTGGGCGCGTCGTTGAATCCGCTGTCGATGATGCTGATGCCGTCTTCGCCGCCATCCAGCAGCCAGACATTCACATGGTCAAGCGCGAAGGGCAGCGAAAACCGCGCCCAGTAAAAACCGTCTGTAATCTGCGTGACTTCTGCGGCGGCGGGCTGCGGAAATATCGGGGGATAGTTTTTCTTTTGCGGTTTCAAGGCGTGGTTCCGTTCGTGCCGTCTGCGGGGGCGGGTGCGCCTTGTGATTTGCGCACGTTGTGGTTCATCTGGCGCTGAATCCACGATTCATGCACGGCGGCGCGCATGCGGGTGCGTGCCTCCTGCCATTCCGTATCTGTCACATATTCGGGCGTGAATTTGAAATCGGATGCGGGCACAAGAACCGTGCGCTTGACGCCGGGCATGTCGGGACTATCCACATCGATGCGGCGCGTGCCGGGGTCGTTGAGCAGCGCCATTTTGCCAATCGCCCCGTCCGCGCAAAGCTCTTTGTTCGGTGCGCGGGCGGCCATGGCGTTTTCGGCGCGGCTGACGGTCAAGAAAAGCCTGTAGGTATCTTCGGGCGCCAGATAGTCAAAGGCATCTTCCAGAAGCGCATAGCGCGGCTTGACCAGATGCCCGCGCACTTCGCGCGCGCTGGTGTCTTTGCAGCGCAGCGCGTCGGTGGCGGCCAGCAGGTCAAAGGCCAGAAGGCTGGCAAAGGACGTGCGCACCATGTCTTTGTGTTCGGCATCCATGCCGGAAATTTTGAACGCCTGTGACGCCATAAACGCAAGGTCGCTGTAGAGCATATAGTAATAGGCGTTGAGTTTTTGCAAATCCTGCTGGCCGACCGAATTGTCGCGCGCCCAGTCCAGCGATACCGCCAGCAGCCGCGGTTTTTCGCGGGTGTTTTTCTGGATATGCGCGGTCACGGCGGCGGCGTTGCCCTTGGCGGCGATGGCGTCGAGTTCCGCATAAAACGCCTTGTCCTCGTCGGGCAGCGTTTTTGCGGTGGCGGCGCTGTTTTGCGCGGCGGGGGTATCGCCTTTGGCGGAAAGGCTGGCCAGCAAATCCGGCCGCGCGAAATAAACGGCGGCGGCACAGAGCGCGGCCAGACAGGCCAAGGCGCTAAAAATGACGACAGGACGGCGCATGGTGTTTTCTATAACACTCCTTCGGGTGGTTTCCATCATCTTAGCGGCTTTTTTGCTTTTTTATAGCCTTATTCATCGCCTATGATGTTTGTTGCTGTGCCTGCCTTCTTGGGCAGGCGCGGCGGATATGCAAAGGGGGATGCGTGACTTTCGAACTTGACCACCGTTTGGCTGACAGCTCGTTCCATGTCGAAGACTGGGCGCTGTGCCGCGTGTGCCTCAAAAACGATAAAAACTGGCCGTGGCTTTACCTTGTGCCGATGCGCGAGGGGGTGCGTGAATTTTGCGACCTGACTGCCGCCGACCAGTCTTTGCTCATGTCCGAAATTGCGCGCGCGCAGCTGGCGCTCAAAACGCTTTATGCCGCCGACAAAATCAATACCGCCGCGCTAGGCAATATGGTGCCGCAGCTTCACATTCATATTTTCGCCCGCTACCAGTCCGACGCCGCATGGCCGAAGCCTGTCTGGGCGCATGACATTCCGGAAGTGCCGTACGATGCGGCCGCCCGCGATGCGGAAATCGCGCGCCTGCGCGCCCATTTCGCCGCGCCGCAGGCACAACAGGCAGAGACAAAAGGGGATAAAACAGCATGTCAACGATGACGTTTTGCCAAGGGCTTTACGAGCTGATGGACAGCTACGACGGGTTCATCATGGACCAGTGGGGCGTGCTGCATAACGGCGTTCATGCCTATGACGGCGTGATTGACAGCCTCAATCACCTCAAGGCGCGCAAGAAACAGGTGGTTATCCTGTCGAACTCCGCCAAACGCTCCGACGATAACATCGAGCGTCTGAAAAAACTCGGCATAAAACCGTCGATGTACAAAGCGGTAGTGACGGCGGGCGAGGTTGCATGGCAAGGCCTGCGCGCCCAAAAAGAAACTCCGTTCAAGGACATCGGCAAGAAATGCTACCTGATTTCCCGCGCCGACGACCGCGGGCTGCTGGATGGTCTTGATGTCGAGATTACGAGCGATATCGACGAGGCCTCGTTCATTCTCATCACCAGTTTCGACCCGAACGGCACGAAGCTGGAAGACCTCGACCCCGTATTTAAAAAAGCCGTCGTGCGCCGTCTGCCCGCCATCTGCGCGAACCCGGACATGATTACCGTGTACGGCCATGAACGCGCCGTCGGGCCGGGCGCGGTTGCCAAACGCTATCACGACCTCGGCGGTATGGCGCATTTGATTGGCAAGCCGCATAAAACCATTTTCCGCTACGCACAGGGGCTGTTCGAAGGTGTCATTCCGTCGCGCGTGCTGGTCGTTGGCGACTCTTTGCAGCACGATATTGCGGGCGCGATTGCGGTGGATATGGATACGGCCTTCATCACCTCCGGCATTCACGGCAGCGCATTTCCGGCCGGCATCTCGCCCGACCAGCGCCGCAAGTCGATGGAACATCTGGCGCAAATCTACGGCGGCATCCGCCCGAACTGGGTGCTGGACAGCCTCATCTGGCAAACCCCCGAAGCCGCCCTGCGCGAACGCGAACGCGCGCGGATGAAGGAATAGACTTATGGCTGGCGTGAAACATCTTTTTAGCATTATTATGCTGGTGTTTCTTTCTGCCTGTGCTGCGGGTACTGCAGAGTATCTAGAATTCTCTGAAATGAATGCGAAACAATTAAAGCAAGTTGAAAGCGATAAGCTTTGCAACGCTTATAACTATACCGGTTGGTCGGGTTCAGATGGCAAAAATGAAACTAAAATTGCCGCAGAGGTAAAGCGCCGAAAATTGGAGTGCGACCCTCTAAAACTTGCATGCTTATCTTATGGGTTTAAAAAGAATACGCCGGAGTTTTCGCAGTGTGTGATGCTGGAGAAACGCGCTGAAGAACAGCGCCGTCAAACTGAGCTGCAGTCATTTAACCAAAGCATGCATAACATGCAGCAGCAACAGCAGATGCAACAGCTGAATCGTATGCGCTACACGAATTGCTCGAGAATGGGTATATCTGTAAATTGCACGACGTGGTAGGGGTATCACTCATGCGCCGGTTGCTGCACGGCGACGTCGTCGGTGTCTGACGCGTATTCGGTGCAGAGGACGGCGTAGGCGGCTTTGATGTCGGGCATGGCACGCTCGACGGCGGCTTCGCCTTCTTCAATCAGCTCTTCCGCGCGGTCGAATTCCATCAGCCCGATATGGCCGATACGCGGCACAATCAAAACGTCCGGCGGGTCGCCGGCAAGGCGGGAGCGCGCAAGGCGGTCCTGCACGATATTGAGCGATGAAACCATGACGCCGAAAATGCTCGGCCCGGAATTTTCGCGGCGGAACACGCGCTGAATAATCCCTTTTTTCTTTTGCTCTTCGAGGTTCTGCGGCCCTTCGAAATTCAGCAGGTCAAAACCCGCCACCGTCGGGATGGTATCGCCGGGGCGTTTGCTTTTGCCGATGATGTCGCCGCCGACGTTGACGGCAATCGTCATGCGCGCGCCATTGGCGGAGCATGCGGAAACCGGTACAGGGTTTACGAGCGCGCCGTCAATCAGCCAGCGGTTGTTCATGAACACGGGCGGAAAAATACCGGGCAGGGAGAAGGAGGCACGCATGACATCGACCAGACGCCCCTTGCGCAGCCATACTTCGTGACCAGTCACAAGGTCGGCGGTGATGGCGATGAAGGGGTGGGGCAATTCCTCGACCCGCACTTCGCCGAAATTGTCGAGCATGAGTTTCATCAAACGCTCGCCGCCGATAAGGCCGCTGGCCTTCACGCGGAAATCCAGATACGACAGCACCTTGAATTTCGTCAGCGAATAAGCCCATTCCTCGACCGCATCAAGGCGGTGCGCCAGATAGGCGCCGCCAATCAGCGCCCCCATGGAAGAGCCGGAGATAACAGTCGGTTCAATGCCGTGACGTTTCAGCGCGCGGATAACGCCGAGGTGCGCAAAGCCGCGGGCAAGGCCGCTGCCGAGCGCAAGGCCGATGCGGGGCGGGGCAGACATGTGCACCTTGTTCGCCTCCGACTGCGTTTTCAGCCCGGGGCTGGCGGGGGGAATGTCTGGGCCTTTTTTGTCTTTGTCCTTGCCGAACATCACGGTTGTCGCCTCGTTTTTGTTATTATTATGGTTATTCTTTATTATGTTTATCTTTACGGTGGGGGGATTAGAGACTAAACTCCCACCCTTGACTGTAGTATAACACGGCTTGAGAAATCATTAACACCTGTCCATCGGGAAAGTCTTCTTTGGCGTCCTCTACCGCTCCCACCCCCCTGCCTACGGCCAGCTGGCCTTTGATGCGCCGCATTCTGCGCCAATATGTGCGCCCCTATGTGGGGACGCTGGCCGTTGCCATTGTGCTGATGATGATATCCGCCGCCATGACGGGCGCGATGGCGAAGTTGATGGAGCCCATCATCGACAAAATTTTCACTCAGCAGCGGCGCGACATGCTTTTCCCTGTCGCCGGCATGGTTTTGCTGGTGTTTGTGGTGCGGGGGCTGGCCACTTACGGCCATACCGTCATGATGAACCGCATGGCGCAGCGCTGCATCGCCGATATGCAGCGCGATATGTTTGCGCATCTGGTTTATGCCGACCTTGCCTTTTTCCACGGCCAGCAAAGCGGTATGTTGCTGTCGCGCTTCGTATCCGACGTCAACCATATCCGCGCCGCGCTGAACCAGAGCCTGACGGGGCTGGGCAAAAACGTGTTCACGCTTTTGTTTCTGGTCGGCGTGATGGTTTATCAGGATTGGAAAATGACGCTGGTTTCCATTTTCGCTTTTCCGGCGGCGGCTTATTTCGTGGCGCGCCTCGGCAAAAAACTGCGCAAGGTTTCGACAAGCACGCAGGTTGAAACGGGGCAGCTGACCAGCATGCTCGGTCAGGCGTTTCAGGGCAGCAAGCATGTGAAGTCCTACGGCATGGAAGAATTCGAAAAAGGGCGCATCAACAGCATCATCCAGCGTATTCTTGCGCTGATGAACCGTACTTACCGCGTGTCCGCGACCGCAACGCCGATTTCGGAATCGCTGAGCGGTCTTGCCATCGTCACTATCATCGTTTACGGCGGCATGCAGGTGATGGCGGGGCAAAGCACCACGGGGCAGCTGTTTTCATTCATCGCCGCGTTTTTGCTGGCGTATGAGCCGATGAAGCGCCTCGCGCAGCTCAACAACGTCATGCAAATGGGGCTGGCGTCGGCTGACCGCATGTTCCAGATGCTCGACAGCCCGCCGGCGATTGTCGATAAACCGTCCGCGACGACGTTGACTATTGCGCAGCCGGAAATGGTTTTCGACGACGTGCGCTTCACCTATGCCGACGGAACGGAAGCGCTGAAAGGCGTCAGCTTTACCGTGCCTGCGGGTAAAACGGCGGCGTTGGTCGGGGAATCCGGCTCGGGCAAATCGACTATTCTTAATCTTATTCCGCGTTTCTACGACGTCACGGGCGGCGCTATCCGCATTGACGGCATCGACATCCGCGATGTGACGCTGCAAAGCCTGCGCAAAAACATGGCGCTGGTCAGTCAGGAAGTCGCCATTTTCAACGATACCGTGCGCGACAACATTGCCTACGGCACCGAAGGCGCGACGGAAGACGATATTATCGCCGCCGCCAAAAGCGCCGCCGCACATGAATTCATTCTGGAGCTGCCGCAGGGCTACGACACCATTGTGGGTGAAAACGGCGTAAAACTTTCGGGTGGCCAGCGCCAGCGTATTTCGATTGCGCGCGCCATGCTGCGCAACGCGCCGCTTTTGCTGCTGGATGAGGCAACGTCGGCGCTTGATACGCAGTCGGAGCGTCTGGTGCAATCCGCCCTCGACCGCCTGCAAGAAGGGCGCACCACGGTTGTCGTCGCGCACCGGCTCTCGACCATCATGGATGCAGATGTGATTTATGTTTTGAGCGAAGGCCGCATCGTCGAAAGCGGTCGCCACGAAGAGCTTCTGGCCGCGGGCGGGGTTTATGGCCGCCTTTACGGCAACCTGCTGCGGGAGAGCGCTTAAGATGGTGGTTTTTCTGGCGCGTCTGGTTTTTCAGCTGCTGGCGGTTTATGCCGTTGTCTTGCTGCTGGTTTATGTCTGCCAGCGCAGCTTGCAATATTTCCCTGATAAAAATCATCCCGGCGACCCCAAGGAAAGCGCCGCGCCCAGCATGCGCGAAGTAGAGCTGCGCACCGAAGACGGCCTGACGCTGAACGCCTGGTTTGCCGCGCCCGTGAAGCGCGACGGTAAAATCGTGGTCATGTATCACGGCAACGCGGGGCACATCGGCCACCGCGCCGTGAAAGCGCAGCATTTCATCGACAAAGGCATGGGTGTTTTGCTGGTCGAATACAGGGGCTTCGGCGGCAATATCGGCAGCCCGAGCGAGCAGGGGCTTTATAAAGACGGCCGCGCCGCCTTGAGCTTCCTCGAAAAACAGGAATACGCTAATGCGCAGCTGGTGATTTACGGCGAAAGCATCGGCAGCGGTGTCGCGACGCAAATGGCCTACGAAATCCAGCCGCGATACCTCATCCTCGAAGCACCGTTTTCGAGCGCGGCAGCAGTTGCGAAAAAACGCTATTTCTTTCTGCCTGTCGATTGGCTGATGAAAGACCGTTTCGACAACATCGATAAAATCGGCGGCATCAAAACCAATTTGCTGATTGTGCATGGCGACGAAGATTCAGTTATTCCGATAGAGCTGGCGCAAATGCTTTACGAGCAGGCCAATCACCCCAAGGAATTCATCACCATCAACGGCGGGCATCATAACGACCTTTATGACCATCACGCCGGTCATGTCGTGACCGAATGGCTGGAAAAACAAATCGCGGCCGAAGAACCCGCCGTCAAGCCCGAAGAATGACGCCGAAAAACCATACCGGATTTACAGACAAAATACGGCATGCTGCCGCCGAAGTAGCGGCCATGGCGAAGCATGTGCGTTTGAACGGCGATAAAATATCCGCCTATACTGCGGCGCTTTTGCGTGCGCGCAAGCCGCAAATGACGGCACTTGATAACCAGACACTGGGCGGCGGCAAAACGGTGGAGCAAAAGGCGGCTTATGCGCTGGCGCTTGATGCGGTCAATTTCGGCTCCGGCTATTTTGAACTCGCACGCGAAAGTGGCGTGGCGCTTGAATATGCCGAGCTGGCGCTGCATTTGCGCGCGGCTTTTGATAACGAAGGCTTTGACAGGCCAGCGGCCTGGGCGGAAGTCACGCCTGCGCGTTGCCATGATATTTTCCGCATACCCGCAGGCGCGCATCCGCGGCTGGATGAGCTGATGGTTCTATTCGCGCGTCATTTAAACGAAGCAGGGCAACGTATCATAGCGGATTACGCGGGGCAGGTGGCGAACCTGCTTGAATCTGCGGGCGGTTCGGCAGAAGGCCTCGCGTTTTTGGTCGGCGGCTGGCAGGGGTTTGCGGATGTGGCGGATTACCGCGGCATCAGCGTGCCTATCTATAAACGCGCCCAGATTTTCGCGGCGGATGTGTGGCTGTCATTTGGTGGCACAGGCGCGGCGGCGTTTCACGATATGCAGAACCTCACTATTTTTGCCGATAACATGGTGCCGCATGTGCTGCGGCATGCAGGCGTTTTGACCTATACACCGGATTTGGCCGCGCGCGTTGATGCGGGCGCGGAAATCACGGCGGGCAGCGAAGAAGAGACGGAGCTGCGCGCCGTATCCATCCATGCGGTCGAACGCATGCGTGCAGCTGCCGCCACAATGGACGGACATGCAGGTATCACGGCAGTCAATCTAGACCATATTCTTTGGAATCGCGGGTATGAAGCAGATTTGATAGATTTGCCGCGTCACCGTACGCTGACCGTCTTTTATTGAACTTTGTCTTTTTTGCGTTTGCCCAGCAAAAATCCGGCCAGCAGGCCGATAACAATACCTGCATCGTCGCCATAGCCCGTCCAGAAGAATTTCCGGTCAAGGAAAGCAAAAAGAAAATACCCGCCCAGCGCGCCGACCAGCGCAAAACGCAGCGCCCGCGATTTGAAGGCGCCGATGCCGCGGCAAACCATGACGTTGAACAGATTGGCGAATAATTGCCAGCCGCCGATAAGACCCGCCCCAATCGCCGTGGGCGTGAATACCCACTGCAAAAACGATAATGACGTGAAATCGGTTGTGACCAGTTTGTCGCCGCCGTAAGACGCGGCCGCAACCCCAAGCAACAGCGCAATGCGCCGCCATGAATAGCGGAAATTGATGTCGATATCGATATAACCGCCGGAGCCCACACTGCCGCCTTGTGCTGTGCGGCCGAATTTGGCTAGGCCGTCTGCGGCATGCTCTGTCGCATTCTTGGGCGGCCCTGCGGCATCGCCGTAGATGCTGCGGTTTCTGAAATCGTTCCAGAAATTATTATTATCGCTCATGCGCGCGTCCTTTCGGCTACGCGGCGCGAAATTATTTCCGCCGGACGCTTATTTGCGTTTTTCGATGGAAACGAATTCGCGCGCGACCGGCCCCGTGTAAAGCTGGCGCGGGCGGCCGATACGTTGCGTGGGCTCTTCAATCATTTCTTTCCACTGCGCAATCCAGCCGACGGTACGCGCCATGGCGAACAGAACCGTGAACATCGACGTGGGGAAGCCCATCGCCTTGAGGATAATGCCGGAGTAGAAATCGACGTTGGGATAAAGTTTTTTCTCGATGAAGTATTCGTCCTGCAGGGCGATTCTTTCAAGTTCCATGGCGATGTCGAGCAGCGGGTCTTTGATGTTCAGCTCTTTCAGAACTTCGTGGCAGGTTTCGCGCATGATTTTCGCGCGCGGGTCGAAGTTTTTGTAAACGCGGTGGCCAAAGCCCATCAGTCGGAAGCTGTCGTTTTTGTCCTTCGCGCGTTTGATGCATTCGGGGATGCGATCAACGGTGCCTATTTCTTCGAGCATTTTAAGAACCGCTTCGTTCGCGCCGCCGTGCGCCGGACCCCAGAGCGAAGCGATGCCGGAGGCGATGCAGGCGAACGGGTTTGCGCGCGAAGAGCCCGCAAGGCGTACCGTCGATGTCGATGCGTTTTGTTCGTGGTCGGCGTGCAGGATGAGAATGCGGTCCATGGCACGCGCGAGAATGGGGTTGATTTTGTAAGGCTCGCTCGGCACGGCGAACGTCATGTAGAGGAAGTTTTCCGCATAGCTGAGGTCGTTGCGCGGATACATGAAAGGCTGGCCGATGGAATATTTGTAAGTCATCGCCGCAATCGTCGGCATTTTCGCAATCAAGCGGAACGCGGCGATTTCGCGCTGGCGTTGGTCGTCGATGTTGAGAGAGTCGTGATAGAAAGCGGACAGCGCGCCAATCGTGCCGACCATGACGGCCATCGGGTGGCTGTCGCGGCGGAAACCGCGGAAGAAGAACTGCATCTGTTCGTGCACCATGGTGTGGTTGGTGACGATTTTGACGAATTCGTCTTTTTGCGCGGCATTCGGCAAATCACCGTTCAGCAGCAGATAGCAAACTTCGAGGAAGTCGCTTTTCTCGGCCAGCTCGGCAATCGAATAACCGCGGTGGAGCAACACGCCTTCATCGCCGTCGATGTAGGTGAGGCCGCTTTCGCATGCCGCAGTCGAAGTGAAGCCGGGGTCATAAGTGAACATGCCGGTTTCGGCATAAAGCTTGCGGATGTCGATGACACGCGGCCCCGTGCTGCCGTCGAGAACCGGAAATTCAAATTGTTTGCCGGTTTCGTTGTCGGTCAGGGTAACGGTTTTTTTGGATTGCGGCGCGGCGGCGGCGGAGTTTGTCATGATGCCTGATTTCCTGAGAAAAAGAAGAACGTCGGGAGAGAGCATAAATCTCTTTGTTTAATAATAGTTTAAGTCTCCGCGATTTCAATTCATCCTTTGCCGCGCTGCGCAAAAAAATATTCCCGCGCTTCTGTTAATTTGGTAGTATTTTGTTAACATAAATACCATAAGATATGAACGACATAAGGTAATAAGGGGTCACATGTCCGGAAAGCACAAAGCCGAATACGAGTTTTATCCCGCTGAAAGCAAGCACGAGGGCGATTGCCACCGTTATTCGGGCGTGGACCATAACGGCCTTAGCGACAAGGGGCTTGAATCTGTATCGCTGAACCAGAACCCCTATCAAAAAGAGAAATTCACGGCGACTTTTGTGTTTGATACGCCGGCTGACAAGCGCGCGCAGCGTATGGAAGCCGTTCTTGGCCTTTTGGACATCAACGGCGGTGTCAAGGCGGAGCCGAATTCACATGGCAATGCCTCCGGCTTCAGCGTGGCGGTTGAAAACGTCGCACAAAAAGATTTGATGAAACTCGTCGTCGCGCTCACGCATGACGCGCCCAAGGATGCACGCGGAGATTCATCGCATTACGCCGTTCTGGGGACGGAAGTCGCGGGACAGATTATCGCGGGTGAGCTGAAGCGGCTCGACCTCTCGCCAGTCGAGGCGGGGCTGGTTTCTATCAATACGGTCGGCATGTCGCAGGAAAGCGTTTTCCTCAAAGGGCTTGCCAAGCCGTCTGTTTATGTCGATGTGACGTTTGATGGTTATCCCACATCCCCCGTTGCCGCTATTCGCGAGAATGGCCAGATGACCGAACTAAAAGGCGCCGTTGCGTATGAAGTCCAGAGCGAAGTTGAATTGCGCAGCGGTCAGGCGCCGCGCGTGCTGCAGGCCATGAAAGATGCGGGTCTGCCCGCCAAACGTACCGAAGACGGGCAATATGTGATTGTTTCCGCGCCTGTGGACAGTGTGACGGGCGCGCTTAAAAACGCGGGGCTGGTGGCACCGGCTATTCACGATGCCGTGAAGTCGGCTGCCGATGCCGCGCATCCGGGTCAGCAGCAAATCAATGCGGATATCGCCGCCGAAGGCATGGAGCGTCTGCGCAAAATGGCGGAGCGTACGCAGGTCGCCAAACCGCCCGCGATGCAATAAAAGATAAAAAGCGAAGTAAAAAAGGCTGCCCTTTGCGGGGCAGCCTTTTTTATTGTGCCTGTAACGGCGGGGGCTTATGCAGCGCCCGGCGGTTTCGGCGCAGCGGCAGCGGCGGGGCGCTGGCGTGCGCTCACGTCGTCGTCGTTGGCGATGGCGCCGGATTTCAGCGTCTGCGGGAATGCGTCAACATCCACCACCGCACGGCGCAGGGTGTCTGTGCGCTTCAGCAGTTCCGCTTCTTCGGCCGTAATCACCTTGGCGGTGACGGCGGCTTCGAGCATTGCGGCGCGCGGCATTTCTTTTTGCAGCGTGCCTGCTTTTTGCGCTTTGTAGAGTTTTTTCTCGACAGGTTCGCTCTCGACCACCGATTTGAAGGCGGCTTCAAGACGGCCGAGCGGTTCGTTCTCGTCCGCCGGTTTGAAGATGCCGGAGGTCAGACGCTCGCGGATTTCACCCGGATTGCGGATGGTGTCCGCTGCCTGCTTGTCCAGCTTGTCGCTGGGAGCCGACGTCAGGAATTTATCCATGAACGGCACGGCCATGCGCGGGAAGATAACCGGCTGCAGCAGTTTGCCCACCACCTTGTTCGGGTGGTTTTTAAGCGCCTGGTCCAGCGCCTTTTCGGCGTTGTTCAGGGCGTGCTGGCAAGCCCAATGCACCAGCGGCAGGTCTTCTTTTTTCTGGCCGTTCTTTTCGTAGTACCACAGCACCGTCGAGGCAAGGTACAGGTTGCTGTACACATCGCCAAGGCGGGCAGATACACGCTCGCGGAATTTCAAACCGCCGCCGAGAGTGCCAAGGGTGGCTTCGGCCGCAAGGTTGAACGACGCGCTGAGGCGGTTAATCTGGTTGTAATACGTCTTGGTTTGTTTATCGACACCCTTCGGCTTTTTGCTGAACGCGCCGCCGGTGATGCCATAGACAAAAGCCTTGGCGAAGCTGCGCACACCGTTGCCGACATGCTTGGCCATGGTTTTAAGCAGTTTGCCGAGGGCTTTGTTCGGGTTCGGCTCTTCCGCCGCCTGAAGTTCTTTCAGGACATAAGGATGCGCACGCACCGCGCCCTGACCGAAAATAATCAGGTTGCGGGTCATGATGTTCGCGCCTTCGACCGTGATGGCGATGGGGATGCCTTTGTAGAGGTCGGCGAAGGTGTTCTTCGGCCCGTTCGATACCGCCTTGCCGCCGTGAATGTCCATGGCGTCGTTGACGATGGTGCGCATGGATTCAGTCAAGTGGTATTTCAGGATGGCCGAAGGAATAGCCGGACGCTCGCCCGTATCGACCATTTGCAGGGTCGCTTCGCGCGCGGCGTTCATCATATAGGTCAGGCCGGCCATTTTGCCGAGCGGCTCTTCGATGCCTTCGAAATTCGAAATCGCGGTATTGAACTGCTTACGCGTGCGCGCGTATGCGCCGCTGGCGAAGCTGGACAGTTTCGCACCCGCCGTGGACAGCGCGGGCAGCGACAGCGAACGGCCGACAGCAAGGCTCTCCATCAGCATTTTCCAGCCCTGACCAGCACGCTCCGGCCCGCCGATGATGTTGTCGAGCGGGATGAAAACGTCTTTACCCTTGTTGGGGCCGTTGTGGAACGGCAAATCCATCGGGCGGTGGCGGTCGCCGATTTCAACGCCCGGCGTGTTGCTGGGGATGAGCGCGCAGGTGATGCCGATGTCTTTTTTATCTTTGCCGAGCAGGTTGTCGGGGTCTTCCAGTTTGAACGCAAGGCCAAGCAGCGTGGAGACAGGGCCGAGCGTGATGTAGCGCTTTTCCCAGTTCAGCTTGATGCCCAGCTCACCTTTTTCGTTTTTGCAAACGACGCCGCGCGCCGTCATGCTGCCCGCGTCGGAACCTGCATCCGGCTCCGTCAGGGCGAAGCAGGGCACTTCGCGGCCATCGGCGAGGCGCGGCAGGTAGTATTCCTGCTGCTCTTTCGTGCCGTAAGCGTGGATAAGCTCCGCTGGGCCGAGGGAGTTCGGCACCATCACCGTGACCGCGGCAGCGATGCTGCGGCTGGCGATTTTAATGACCACAGCCGAATGCGCGGCGGAGGAGAAACCATGCCCGCCATGCTCTTTCGGAATCTCGAGGCCCATGAAGCCTTCTTTTTTGATGAAGTCCCAGACTTCCTTGGACAGGTCGCCGTCCTGACTGACTTTGTAGTTGTCAATCATCGCGCAAAGTTTTTCGACAGGGCCGTCGAGGAAGGCCTGCTCTTCGGCGCTCAGCTGCGGCTTGGGCAGTTTGAACAGCACGTCCCAGTCGGGCGTGCCTTTCATCAGCTCGCCATCCCAGCCCACGGTGCCGGATTCAAGCGCTTCCTTTTCGGTCTGCGACAATGACGGCAGAATGCTTTTGAAAGCATCGACAATTTTTTTGCTAAGCGGTGCCATGAAGACGGTCCTTCCTTGTTGACAAAAACACGTTAAATCTTGTTACACACCGTGTTGTCTCAGAAAGACTCTATCAACCGCGATGCCGCTTGGGCGGCTTGTTATTTTTTGTGCTGGCTGTGTCTTGATATGTTAAGATTTATAGGACATTCAAGGGGCGAGGCCAATAGGGAAAATTATTAGACATAAAGATAGGCTCGAGAGCAAAGCTCCGACTTTGAATTAAGTTTTGAATAAGCTTGTGAATAAGAGGTAATTGCCTTGGAAGAAATTGAATATTTTATATATGCGATATTTCTTATTTTGGGCTTCTGTCTAATTCTGCTCGGCTTTGCACTTCGGCGGAGTCCTTCGTCTAAAGATCCTCGCGACGAACGCTTGCGTGCAATCCAGCAGAAGTTCCGGACTGTCCATCAACGTGCCTTTCGCCATAAAAATATCAGGCTGCATTTTGTACGATGGGGGTCTGTTATCCTTGGTTTGTGTTTGTTTCTACTGATTATACAGGCGCGGAGTGCGTGGCCATTTGCTGTGACACTTCGCCATATTGCGGCTGCGCCGAATTGTGATATGGCCCGTTTAGTCGGTCTTGCTCCTGCGTCGCTTGGGGAACCTGGATATTATGAACGGCATGACAGCGATAGCGACGGCATATCATGCGAAGTTTTTCCGCGCTAAGTAATAAAGATATTCAGTTTATAGACTAAAATATCAGGCAACGTCCGACAACCGCGCCAGCGTTTCTTCCTTGCCGAGGATTTCCGCGACGTGGAAGATGGACGGGCTGTTGGTCGTACCGGTGATGGCGGCGCGCAGCGGCATGGCGACTTTGCCAAGCTTCAGGCCTTTTTGCGTGCCGTATTCTTTCAGTGCGGCCTCGATTTTCTCGGCCTTGAAATCATCCAGCGACACCAGCGTTTGTTTCATTTCGCCCAGCATGCCGCGCGTGTCGGCATCCAGCACCTTGGCCGCGTCTTCGCTCAGCGGCAGCGGGCGCGGACGCACGAAAAACAGGCCAGCATCGGCCAATTCGATAAGCGTGCTCGCGCGTTCTTTCAGCGCATGCAGGCCGGATTTGAAACGGGCAATGCCCGCGGCATCAGGCTTCGCGCCGAGTTTTTCCTCGATATACGGCATGGTCAGCGACATCAGGCGTTCTTCGTCGGCTTGACGCATATAATGCGCATTTACATGCGCCAGTTTGGTGAAATCCATGCGCGAGGGGGATTTGCCGATACCATCCAGCGTGAACAGTTTGACGGCTTCTTCGGTATCCACAATTTCGGTATCGCCATGACCCCAGCCAAGGCGCAGCAGGTAATTGCGCATCGCTTCGGGCAGGTAGCCTTTGTTCGCATATTCATGCAGGCCGACGGCGCCGTGGCGTTTGGACAGCTTCGCGCCGTCTTCGCCCAAAATCATCGGGATATGGGCGAATTTGGGCACGTCCCAGCCCATGGCGTCGTAAATCATGCGCTGGCGGAAGGTATTCGTCAGGTGGTCGTCACCGCGGATAACGTGCGTGATGCCCATATCATGGTCATCGACAACGACGGACAGCATATAAGTCGGCGTGCCGTCGCCGCGCAGCAAAATCATATCGTCCAGCTGCGTATAGGGCACGCGCACATCGCCCTGCACGGCATCGCTGACCAGCATTTCGTCGTTCGCGCGGCTCGGCGCCTTGATGCGCACGGCGGGTTTGACACCGGCGGGGGCGTCTTTGGGGTCGCGGTCGCGCCAGCGACCGTCATAGCGGGGCGACAGGCCTTTGGCGAGTTGCTCTTCGCGCATTTTTTCCAGCTCTTCCGGCGTGCAATAGCAGTAATAGGCTTTGCCTTCGGCCAGAAGCTGCTGCGCGATTTCGGCATGGCGGTTCATGCGGGCGAACTGGAAAATCGGCTCACCGTCCCAATCAAGACCCAGCCAGCGCATGCCGTCGAGGATGGCCTCCACTGCCGCCTCGGTCGAGCGGGCGCGGTCGGTATCCTCGATACGCAGCAAAAACTGCCCGCCCATGTGTTTGGCGAAAAGCCAGTTGAACAGCGCGGTGCGGCCGCCGCCAATGTGCAGGTATCCGGTCGGGGACGGGGCAAAACGGGTGATGATTTTGGACATGATGATGCTCTGAAATCTGGTAATTTGGGGCTGTTTTTTGTGGCAATTTAACGTATCGTTTCCCGCTATGGCAAGTTATTTAGGGGCGTTTTGGCAGGAGATGCAAAACCAGCGGGAACGCTGGATTTTCTGGCTGCCCGTGCCCATGGCCATTGGGATTGCGGCATATTTCAGCCTGCAGGGGGAGCCGCCCTTGCTGCTCGGCACGCTGGCGGGGGTGTTCATGCTGCCGCTTTTGAAGGTATTTTACCGGAATCAGGCTCTCTTTATCCCGTTTTTGGCCTTGCTGCTGGCGGTGGCGGGTTTTGCGGCCGCGCAGTGGCGCACGCATAATGTCGCCGCGCCGGTCATTGAAAAACGCAGCTATACCATCACCCTGCAAGGCAAGGTGGTGGCGGTAGAGCCGCAGGAAAAAAACTTCCGCATTGCGCTTGAAGATTTCAGCGTGACCGAAGGAAAACTTTATCAGGACAGTCTGCCAAAGCGTGTGCGCATCCGGCTTAAAAACAACGACCCCGCCGTGCCGCAGGCGGGCGATGTGGTTTCGCTGCGCGCATCGCTCTTGCCGCTATCGCCGCCCGTGATGCCGGGCGCGTTTGATTTTCAGCGGCATGCGTTTTTTCAAGGGCTCGGCGGCACGGGATACGCGCTGGGCAATCTGGAGGTCATCACGCCGCGGCAGGGCGGTGAATTCTTTTTTGAAAAGCTGCGGAGGCATATCCGCGAAAAAATATTTGCCGCCATCGAAGACCGCGGCCGCGCCGCGATGATTACCGCCTTTATGATTGGCGAAGACAGGGGCATATCCGAAAAAGACTGGGAGGTTGCACGGGAATCCGGCATTGCGCATTTGATTGCGATTTCGGGTTCGCACTTTGTTTTGATTGCGGGGTTTCCGTTTTTCTTTGTGCGCGCGTTTCTGGCGGCTATTCCTTATACGGCGCTGCGCTGGCCGATTAAAAAAATCGCGGCGGCAGTGGCTATGGCGGTATCGGTCTTTTATATGCTGCTGATTGGCGCGCCCATTCCGGCGCAGCGGGCGGTTATTATGACCTGCGTTATCATGACGGCGATTATGATTGACCGCGACCCGTTCACGCTGCGGCTGGCGGCCTTTGCGGCGCTGCTGTTGTTCATCCTCTCGCCCGAAAGCCTGATGGGGCCGAGTTTTCAAATGTCTTTTGCCGCTGTTGTCGCGCTGATTGCTTTTTACGAAAGCACCGCGCCTTGGTGGAAAAAACATTTCCGCGATGCGGATTGGTCGAAACGCTATGCACTTTATCTGCTGGGCTGTTTTGCGACGTCGTTGGTGGCCAGCGCCGCGACGGCGCCTTTCGCGCTTTACCATTTCGGACGCGTGCCGTTTATCGGCGGGCTGGCGGCGAATATGGTGGCTGTGCCGATATCGTCGTTTGTGACGTTTCCGGTCGGGCTTTTGTCTTGCCTGCTGATGCCCTTCGGGCTTGAAAAATATCCGCTGCTGGTGACGGAAAAAAGCATTGATGTTTTCATGTATGCGGCCGAACTGGTGGCCGGATGGGAATATGCGGGCTGGCAGGGAAATAGCTTCGGCGGTGTATGGCTCGCCGTGATGACATTGGGGTGTATATGGGTTTGTGCATGGCGCGGGTGGATACGCTGGGCGGGGGTTTTGCCTGCGCTGGTTGCGGCGTTCATGGCCGCGATGACGCCGCGGGCGGATATTCTGGTTGCGGGCAGTGGCGATTTAATCGCCCTGCGCGCGCCGGACGGCAAAATATGGTTTTCGACTTTAGCCAAAGAAAAATTCGTGCGCGAACAGTGGCTGGTGCGCGAGGCAAACGGGCAGGCCTCAAGGCCATGGCCGGAACGTCAATTGCCGGGCGGGGAGGGGGATTTCCTTGCCTGCGGTGACATGGCCTGCCGCATACGGCTGAAAGGGCATGAAATATCATTCATTCGCGCGCCGGAAGTCACAGCAGATGAATGTATGGAAGCCGCCATCCTCATATCCAAATCCGCCCTCAAACTGCCGCGCAGCTGCAAACGCAAGGTGCAGGTCATTGACCGCTGGAAGCTGCGCGAAGACGGTGCGCATGCGATTTATCTGACAGCGGGAAAACCGCCGCGCATCCGCAGTGTGCAGGCCGAACGCGGCGCCCGCCCGTGGACGGGGGCGCAGAAAAAAGAAATCATCAACAGCGCAGGAAAATAGCCCCGCAGCCGGATATTACGCGCGGAGGGCGGGCAGAGCATTTTTTGAATTTTCAGGCGGCGTGCTGCTGGTTATCGGTGGTTTTATTTTGCAGCTTGGCTTTGACGACTTGCGCCTGTTTGAGCATTTCCTGCGTCGCTTCGCAGCAAGGCATTTTGACATGCCATTGCTGGTGGGCTTCGGCGGCGCTCAGGCCTTTTTCAAGCGCTTTGCGCGCCTGATATTTTTGCCAGATTTTTTCGTGGAAATAAAAGCCGCCGATTTGCGCCAGCGGCTCCAGCATCGCAACGCCAAGGCCGATGTGCACATCGCCGCTGACCGTCCAGCCGACCAGAAAGGCGACGATAATATGAAGAACCCCGTAAGTAGCCGTTTTTGCAAGAAGCATGATTATTCTTTCCTTTGATTACGGAAAGATATATCGCGCCGCGGCATAAAGTAAAGTGTTACTTTATAACTTTTTGAAAAAAACTTATCTGTTTTGGGCGCGGGGGACCTGGACAACGTATTGCTGGGCTGAATCCCGGTGCATGTGGGCGGCATAGTCCAGCGGCACGGCAGGAGTGGAAGTCTGCGGAAACGGCATTTTTTCGGGCGTGGCGCCGCCAGTACCGATATGGACGCCGGAGATGGCGCTTTCTGTACGAGATAGGGCGGAATGCGCGAAGGCGGTACAAAGCGACGTCCATTGCTCTTTGTCCATGTGACCTTTGAGAGATTCAAGGGAGTCGAGAACAAGTTCCCCTTTCGTGCCGCGCCACGCCCAGCTTTGTGCGACGATATTACCGCTTTTTTCATCGGTGAGCGCATAGAAGCCGCCTTGGGGCGACAGAAAACCATGCACGGCGCAGTCATGCCCGTTGCCGCAAATGGACTGGCAACAGTCCGTAAATTCACCCAGCAAAAGCCCGCGCACATCGCCGTCGGGCAGTTTTGCAAAGGTATAACCCCGTTTGCCAAAGTCTTCGCCTGAAATACGGATGTCAGGTATATGTGTGCCCGGCTTCGCGGCATCTGCGCTGCCGTAAGTGTCGGCATAGGCCGTGGCAACTTCCAACGCGGTATTAAACTGGCTTTCGGGGCAGGGGCGGGAAAAACAAAGCGCGGCCAGCCCGGGATGCTCGGCGGCGCGTTTATAGGCATTACGGGCGACCAGCGTGACCGTTTTTGTGTAAGACCACTGGCCGTTTGGGTCTTTCGCAGGTTCTTGAATGTCTGCCGCAAATTTCAGCAGTTTTGCCATTTTAGTGCCGTGGCGCAAGATGGCGTCTGCCCATGCCGTCATGTTCATTTTGCCGGTAGGCAGGCTGTCTATAGGGTAAAGTAAATCGTGTAGAGGCTGTTTGCCCGGTTGTCCCCATTTTTCAAGGTAAGTTAATATACGCTCTGTCGAGCCGAAAAGCGCGGCGGCATGATAGGCGTAGCGATGCGCAGCCCGATGTGAATAGCCTTCCGCGACAAGCATTTCTGTACAGTCATTAAAGGCTTTGGGTTTGTAGCGGTAGGGTGAGAGGCTTTCGATACCTTCCGGTGCGCATTGATGCAACCTTTGCCAGAGCCGCCAGCCGTCTGTCTCTTTTTTGCGCAGGGGATGGCCAATGCTGTCAAAAAGATGGACGCCATTATCTTCCAAATGAACAAGCAGTTCGATATTGTTATGGTTTGAAATCAAGGCTTGAATATGTTTGCTAATCTCTACGCCTTGCCCGTGTAGAAATTTGACGATATTTGTCTGCCCGCTTTTGACGGCGCTTATCATGGCGTCTTCTATGTTCGGTTGACATTCAGGCTGTTTGTAAAAAAAGCGGGCAGCCTCAAGTGCGCCATTGGCTGCGGCGGAAACGATAGCCAACGGGTGGCGTACGCCCTTGCCGTAAAGATAATTTATAATCCCTATGTCATCGTCTTCAGCTGCGATCAGGAGTGCTTGTCTTTTTCCGTTTTCGATGTCCTGCCAAGGTGTCTTTTGTTGCCCGAGATTTTTGTAGGCATGGATGACCGCTTCCAGCAAGCCACCCGCTGCAGCAGCGGGAAGAGAAAGTTTCGCTTTGCCCTCTTGCTGTTCGTAGAGATATCTCGCCGTCTCTTTTGCCCGTCCGTTGCAAGCCTCGTGAAGTGCGTTCGGATGGGTTATCCCCTGGCTTTGTAAATACTCCACAATATGCAGATGATTATTTCTTGCGGCTCTGATTACACAAGAATTGTCTTTAGCTCCGCTTTGATGCAGTTGCCGTACAGCGTCAAGGTCGCCTTCCTTACATGCGGCAACGAGAGCATCTGCCAGAATTCTTTTTTCGGGCCTGCTGTCGTTGTTTTTGACCACTGCGGGCGGATTGTGTGCCGATAGCGCTGCAATGACCGTTTCGTAAGTACGCGGGGGCATGGAGGACTCGTTTGAGATTTTGTGAAAAACAATATGTAAACTATAGGGCTACCAGCCGAAACCGACAAGCGAATAATGTATATTGTTGTTTTTCAATAAAAAAGTCGCCCATCAGGCCTATGCTGAAATGGGCGACTCTTAAAGGTATTTTGTCGATTTAATACGTCCGCAGCAAGCTGCGCAGGCGGCCTTGGATGCGCACGCGGTGGGGCGGCAGGCGGATGGGCTGGTAAGCGTCGTTTTCGGGCATGAGAACGACAGAACCCACTTCGCGGCGCAGGCGTTTCAGCGTGACTTCTTCTTCGTCCACCAGCGCAACGACGATGTCGCCGTCATTGGCACGGTCGCATTCTTCTATAATCACGATATCGCCGTCCATGATGCCCGCCTTGCTCATGGAATCCCCCTCGATAGTCAGGGCGTAGCAGGGGGTATTGCCCATCATGTGGAACGGCACGCCAATCATGTCGGTTTCATGGCGCAGCGCTTCGATAGGGCTGCCGGCGGCGATTTTGCCATACAGCGGCACTTCGGCCATATCGCTGTTCGCCGCGGGCATGGCGGGCATGGATTGTTTAAAATTCGGCTTCACACCCGCCTTGGGGTTTTTAATCGCGGCGACGGTGGCGGGGCTGGAGACGGAGCGCACGCCCGATGCGCTTGCGTGGAGTGTGCCAGACGCGTTTTCCGGCAGTCTTTTGACTTCAAGCGCGCGCGCTTTGTTGGGCAAACGCTCCAGAAATCCGCGTTCGACCAGCGCATTAATCAGGCGGTGGATGCCGGATTTGGATTTGAGGTCGAGGCCTTCTTTCATTTCCTCGAACGACGGCGACAGTCCCGTGCGGGACGTGTAGTCGTGAATGAACATCAAAAGGTCACGTTGTTTCTGGGTCAGCATGGCGTTTTCGCTCCTTGCACGGGATATTCTTATTTTGTTCTATCTTTATTCCTCTTTCGTGTCAAGGGGTTTTAAAGGGGGCTTTTCGCCGCCGCCCAAAACCGTCATGATGGCGCGGCAACTTGGGGTACAGGCTGGGGGTTTAGACGTGCGTTTCCGGATTTTGATTTTTTGCGCCATGATACTGGCGGCGGTTGCAATGGCCGCGCCTGCCGCGCGCGCGTTTGATAATGACGGCGTTATCGGCACCGACCTTTTGGCTGCTTTCAATCAGGATGATATTTACTGGAAAGACGTGCCCGCCGCTGCATCGCGCGGCGATAGCGATTCAACCTGTCACGAAGCAGCCGATGCGGCAGGCGTTATTGACAGCGGCGTGCAAAGCGTGATGTCACCGCCCGATGCTTCGGGCCCCTTCGGCCCCTCTGTTGTGGCTTCGACGCGCAAGGTATTTGTATCCATCGTTATTGACGATGTGGGGATAGACCATAAGCGCTCGGCCCGGGCGATTGATTTACCTGCGGGCGTGACGCTGGCGTTTTTGCCCTATGCGAACAATGTCGCAGTGCAGGCCGCACTGGCCGCGGAAAAAGGGCATGAGCTGATGGTGCATTTGCCGATGGAGCCGTCACGCATGACGGCGAACCCGGGGCCTGATTATCTTGGCGTCAATCACACGGCGGAGGAACTGCAAAGCCGCATCACGCGTAACCTCGATACCTTTAAAGGCTATAAAGGCGTCAATAACCACATGGGCAGCGCCTTTACCAAGCATGCGCCCGGCCTTGCCGTTTTGATGCGCGATTTGAAAAAACGTGGCGTTTATTTTCTGGATTCAAAAACCGCGCCCGACAGCGTGGCCGAAGACATGGCCATGGCAAAAGGCATCCCGACCACGCACCGCGATGTGTTCCTCGACCATTACGAAACGGCGGAGCAGGTGATGGCCGCGCTTGCAAAAACCGAGCGCATCGCGCGCGCCGGCGGCTATGCGGTGGCGATTGGCCACCCGAAGGATGTCACGCTGGATGCGCTGCAAAGCTGGCTGCCGACGTTGCAGGCGAAAAATATCGAACTGATACCCATGAGCGAGATGATTAAAAAACGCCGCGCCGCAACCAAAGCCTATAGCGCCGCCGCAACCGCTACGCCCGTATCCGCGCCCGCCGCCGTTGTGACGCCCGCAGGTATGAACGAATAAAATTTCTTATTCGTAAGGATAGCGGGGGTATTCTGCTTCTGCCGCGTCCGGTTTTCTAGCGTCTTCGTCCACGCTGCACATTCCTTTGTGGGGAAAGGCCGGGTGGGCAATCATGGCGTCGTTATAACGTGCCAGCAGTTTCAATACAGAAAGCGGCGGTGGAACGCAGCCATAGACGATGGGGCGCAGCGGGATATCGGCGCCTTTATCGCATTTAATCAAAAACGGCTCTTTCGCATCTGCCGCGCTGGCCTGATATCCCATGGCAAGAGATATCAATCTTGTGTCATTGGCTGCGGCGGCTTCCTGCGCGAGTTTTTCGGGCGATTCAAAAATGAGGCGGTGTTCAAGATTGTCGTCTTTTTTTGCGGGGCGCATGCTGCGGCGCAAGGCCAGCATTTCTTTTTGGTCGGCTTTACCCCAGAAAGTCGTGCTTGTGGCTGCGGTTTCTTCGCCAGCGTGCAAACAACCCGTGCAGAACAGCAAAAGAGCCAGAACGGCAAAGGTGCGTATTGTTTTGCGCGGCTGCATAGCGCTATTAACCCGCGCTGGCCTTGGCAATCGCGATGAAATCGTCTGCCGCAAGGCTTGCGCCGCCGACCAGTACGCCGTCCACATGCGCGATGTGCAGGATTTCAGCCGCATTCGCCGCCTTGACCGAACCGCCGTAGAGCAGTTTGATTTGTGCGCCGCCGCTTGTGACTTTTTCGCTGACTTTCGCGCGGATGTGCGCATGCATCTGGCAGATATCGTCGGCAGATGCCGTTTTGCCTGTGCCAATCGCCCAGACGGGTTCGTAGGCAACGGCAGTATTTTCGGACGTGGCGGAAAGGGGGATGGATTCCGCCAGCTGCGCGGCAACCACGCTGTCGGCTTCGCCCGCGCTGCGCTCCGCATCCGTTTCGCCGACGCAGATGATGGCGACCAGCCCTGCGGCGTGGGCGGCGGCTGCTTTTGCGGCAATCAGGCTGTTTGTTTCGGCGTGATACTGGCGGCGTTCCGAATGGCCGACGATGACATGTGTGCAGCCCATATCCTTGAGCATCGCGGCGGAAATATTGCCCGTATAGGCGCCGGAGGGTTCGGTATGGCAATCCTGCCCGCCGCACTGCACCGAAGAGCCCGCCAGAACATCAATCACCGCGCCAATCATGGTTGCGGGTGGACATAATACCATTTCAAAGGGGGCATCCTTGGTGGCGGCGACGGCGCTGCCCAATTGCTGCGCGCGGGCTTTGCTGTCGGCCAGAAGGCCGTTCATTTTCCAGTTACCCACAATCAGCTTGGTCATGGACATCGGCGGCTCCTTTGATTTTTTTGAATAATTTTCTGTTTGGCGTCTTGACATCTTGGCGAAAAAGCTGTGGATTATCAAGGAATTTTACAGGAGAACCCGCGTATGTTGCGTGCAATGCGAACCGGCAAGCAGTCGGTGCTTATCAAAGGCTTTTTTCTTTTCCTTCTGGCGCTGGCCGGCGGCGGCCTTGTGATGATGGACGTGCAGGGGGTTTTCAACCGCAGCGTGCCCAAAGCAACGCTGGCGACGATTGATGGCGAAAAACTTTCGACCACTGAATTCGACCGTATTGTGCAAAGCGCGATTTCGCAACAACAAATTTCGCAGGCGGACGCTTATCAAAGCGGCCTGCCGCAGCAATTGCTCGACCAGGAAATCAACGCGCGCATTTTCAGCCGCGCCGCCCGTGATGCGGGGTTGGTGGTTGATAACCGCACCGCCGCGCAATATGTGCATGGCGCGTTCATCCAGCCGCTGGTGTCGCAGGGCGTGAGCGAACAGGATGCGCTGCAATATATCCTGCGCTCCTCCGGCCTGAGCGAGGCGCAGCTGCTGGCCAGCGTACGCAGCCAGATTGCCGCCGAGAACCTGCTGAAGGCGGTTTCTTACGGTGCCTATGCGCCGAAGCGTCTGGTCGAAGATGCGCTGAAATTCCGCTACGAAGCCCGCCGCGCCGAATATTTCACGTTGGGGCTCAAGGAAATCGGCACCGTGGCCGAGCCGACGGAAGATGATTTGAAAAAACATTACGAAGCCACCAAGAGCCGTTATATGCAGCCCGAGGTGCGCGCGCTTTCCGCTGTCGTTCTGGATGGCCCGTCGCTGGGCGTCAATCCGGAAGTGACGGATGAAGAGCTGCTGGCATGGTTCGACGAACATAAGCGCGACTACGGCACGCCGGAAGAACGCCAGATTGAACAGCTGGTCGTGGATGACGAAGCCACGGCGAACAAAGTGCGCGATGCCGCGCTGGCTGCGGGCAAAGACCTCAAAAAAGGCGTTGCCGCGCTTAAGGATGTCACGGCCAATGTGGTTGGCGGCACCTATAGCGAAGACGATATTGCGGAAGAACTTGCCGCCGCTGCGTTCAAGGACACGGCCGTCGGTGACATCTCCAAACCCGTCAAAAGCGATTTTGGCTGGCATATCGTGCGCGTGGTCAAGGTCACCAAGCCCGGCACGTCCAAGAAATTTGAAGACGTACGCGCGGAAATTTCCAAACGTGTGAAGGCTGAGAAAGGCGCGGATGCGCTTTACGAAGTCATCAACCGCATTGATGACGCACTGGCAGGGCACCAGACGACGCTGGAGCAACTGGCGCAGGAATACAAACTGACCCCCATGGCCATCGAAGGCGTGGACGCCAGCGGCTTTACGCGTGACGGCCGCAAGGCGGATTTGGACAAGCTGCCCAAGGCGGAAAAAGTCATTGAATCCGCTTTTGCGCTGAAACAGGAAGGCGACGTGAGTGCGCTTATCGAAGCGGATGACGGCTCTTTCGTTGTTGTATCCGTCAGCAAGCTGACGCCGGCGGAGGCAAAGCCCTTTGACGCCGTGCGCCGCGACGTGACGCAGCATTGGAAAGCCGAGCGTAAAAACGCCCTGCTGGATGAAAAAGCCGCGCAGGTCATGGAGCGCCTGAACATGGGCGAGAATTTCGACGCCGTGGCGAAATCTTTCGGCAAGACACTCGCGCGCAGCGAATTCCTGCGCCGTGACAGCGATGCGGGCAAGGCGCCGCTTGGCCGCGGGATGATACCCGCGCTGTTCTCGATTGAAAAATCGGGGCAGGCGACGACGGTGCGCGGCGAAGACACGCTGTCTTTCGTGCGCGTGGCCGAACGCCGCACAGAAACGCCGAAGGAAAGCGCCGAGGGCGAGGCGAAGATGCTGCAGCAAGGCCTCAGCCGCGCCCTGCAAGGCGATATTATCGAGCAATACCGCAAAGGCCTGATGTCGGAATACGGCGTCAAAGTGAACCGCGAGATACTCGAGTCCACCTACGACCCTGCGAAAACGGAGTAAATCCGGCCGCAAAGAACACTTTTTTCGCAAGCCTTTCAGGCGGATGAAAGCGTTCAAAAACCGCTGGCTTTTTGGCGGGAAGGGATTTAAAACCATGTCTGGAAACGCGGCTTGCGTTTTCATAACTATTGAACCGGAGATTTGCCGTCCATGCAAGAAGTCCTGCTGGTCATTCACCTGATTGTCGCACTTGGCATCATTGCCGTCGTGCTGCTGCAACCGTCCGAAAGCGGCGGGTTTAGCGGCAATTCGGGTTCTATGTCGAACCTGATGGCGCCGCGCCGCACCGCCGATGCGCTGACGCGTGTGACGACCATTCTGGCCGGTCTGTTTTTCTGCACCAGCCTTTTGCTTGCCATCACGGCGAGCAGCCGTCCGAAGGCCGAAGGCATCCTTGAGATGGGTGCGCAAAAACCCGCCGCCATCGAAAAAGCCGAAAAATCCGAAGCCGCGCCTGCGGACGTAGCGCCGGAAGAAAAAGCCGCTGTGGAAACGCCCGAAGAGCCGGCGACACCGAAAGCGCCCATCGGACAATAAAGCATCGAACAGGGGGAGAAGTTGATGCCACGCTATATCTTCATCACGGGCGGGGTCGTCTCCTCCCTTGGCAAGGGTTTGGCCTCAGCCGCGCTCGGGTCTGTGCTTCAGGCGCGCGGGTTCAAGGTGCGCTTGCGCAAGCTTGACCCTTATCTCAACGTCGATCCGGGCACCATGAGCCCGTATGAACATGGCGAGTGCTATGTCACCGATGACGGCGCGGAAACCGACCTCGACCTCGGCCACTATGAACGCTTCACCGGCGTTGCCGCGCGCAAGACGGATAACGTCACCACCGGAAAAATCTACTGGAACGTCCTGACGAAAGAGCGCCGCGGCGATTACCTCGGCGGCACCGTGCAGGTCATTCCGCACATCACAAACGAAATTAAAGATTTCATCCAGAGCGATAACGGCGATGCTGATTTCGTGCTGTGCGAAGTCGGCGGCACGGTGGGCGATATCGAAAGCTTGCCGTTCCTCGAAGCCATCCGCCAGTTCGGCAACGAAGTCGGCCTTAAAAACGCGCTGTTCATTCATGTCACCCTGATGCCCTATATCAAAACGGCGGGGGAGCTGAAAACCAAACCGACCCAGCACTCGGTGAAAGAGCTTTTGTCTGTCGGTATCCAGCCGTCGATTTTGCTCATCCGCGCCGACCGCGAAATTCCGAAAGAAGAGCGCCGCAAAATCGCGCTGTTCTGCAACATCCTGCCGGAGCGTGTTATTCCCGCGCTTGACGTGCCGAGCATTTATCAGGTGCCCGTCAGCTATCACGGCGAGGGACTGGATGAACAGGTATTGAAATATTTCGATTTGAGCGCGCCCGCGCCCGACCTGTCGAAGTGGATGGAGATACTTCACAAAATCCAGCATCCGGAAGGTGAAGTCACCATCGGCGTTGTGGGCAAATACACCTCGCTGCTCGACAGCTACAAATCATTGTCGGAGGCGCTGACGCATGGCGGCTTTGCCAATAACGTCAAAGTAAACCTGTCATGGCTGAATGCCGAGATTTTTGAAAAAGACGACAACCTGCATTTGCTTGAAAACGTGCATGGCATTCTGGTGCCGGGCGGTTTTGGCGAGCGGGGAACCGAAGGCAAAATCCGCGCCGTGCAATTCGCGCGCGAACGCAATATTCCTTATTTTGGTATCTGCCTTGGCATGCAAATGGCCGTCATTGAAACCGCGCGCAACCGTGCGGGGCTGAACGATGCGGGTTCGACCGAGTTTGGCAAATGCGGAAACCCTGTCGTCGGGCTGATGACCGAATGGAACAAAGAAGGCGAAACAGAACGCCGCAACGAAGCGGGCAACATGGGCGGCACCATGCGCCTTGGCGCCTATCCGGCCAAGCTGGCGGCGGGTTCGCGCGTGGCGGAGATTTACGGCGCGTCCGAAATTTCCGAACGCCACCGCCACCGCTACGAAGTCAACACGACCTACAAACAGCAGCTGGAAGGCGCGGGGCTTGTTTTCTCCGGCATGTCGCCAGACGGCAAGCTGCCGGAAATCGTCGAAATTAAAGACCATCCGTGGTTTGTCGGCGTGCAGTTCCACCCCGAACTGAAATCAAAACCGTTCGAACCGCACCCGCTGTTCACATCATTTATCAAGGCGGCGGTTGAAAAATCGCGTCTGGTCTAACGATGTGGCGGGCGGCTTTTTTTGGCTTTCTGATGCTGGCATCCATGCCGGCGGCTGCCGATGGTTTTGATGTTACGCGTCTTGTCGCCGCTGCCGAGGGGCAAACCGCCTATACCAAAACGTATGACCCCGCATACCGAAAAATTCCGTATCCGAACGGGGATGTGCCGATGGAAACCGGTGTTTGCTCGGATGTTGTTATCCGCGCGTATCGTGCGCTTGGTATTGATTTGCAGCAGCGCGTGCATGAAGACATGAAACGGCATTTCGCGCTTTACCCCAAAACATGGAGGCTCACCCGTCCGGATACGAATATCGACCATCGCCGTGTGCCGAATTTGCAGGTGTTTTTCACGCGTCACGGCGAAAGCCTGCCTGTGACAGACAAGGCGGCAGATTACCTGCCCGGCGACATCGTGACGTGGAATCTGGCCGCGCCGCAAAAAATGATACCGCATATCGGCATCGTCAGCGCGCAGCAAAGCGCGGACGGCGCAAGACCTCTTGTCGTGCACAATATCGGCAGCGGCACAAAAACCGAAGATATTCTATTCAGCTATAAAATCACCGGCCATTACAGATACGCACCGTAAAAAACAAAGCACAAAGGCCTATGCTGTCCCACAGATCTATTACCTCTGTTTGACGAGTAGTGCGGTGCTGGGGGTTATCTCGGAGGGAGGTAAAGCAGAATGTTCGGTTAGAACAACCATGAGTGCCTGCCAGAGGTAATCATCTGATGGCTTTGCGCCTTCGGTAATTAATTTTCCCGCATTCATGCCAGCGACTTTTTGGGATAGCTCTGCAAGAGTGAAATTTTCCGGAAGTTTTCCTTGATCTGCACGGCAAAGCAATATGCCTGAAACGAATAATATTGCGGACGGGGGCCAAAAATTCTGCGCTGCAGGTAAAAATAGGCAATAGAAGAAAGAGATAACACCAAAAAGAGCTGAACTGTTGCCAAGAATGCCGCGCCAGCTGGCCTGAGGCCTGGGCATAGTCATTTGCGTTCGGCTTTTAAGTTGTTTGAAAAAATCGGCGGCCTTCAGCGTGCTCATATCGCGTACAGGTGTTGTCGGGGTAATCAGCTTTTTATCAACGCCGAATGCCGCCAAGGCTGAGCGCAGACGATAGAACGTCATTGCCGTAGCGCATTTGTCGGCTTCTTTGGTACTTGAGAGTTTGTTTTGCAAGAGGGTATAAATATCCCCCACGGTGAATAAACGAGCGGCTTCGTCATTCGCAATATGAATACCGAAAGCGCTCTCAATATCCATCAACAACTCGACATCGTCGAGATCGCCTTTCAGTCCGAGCGTATCAAAAGCCATTCCTGTTCCCTCAAGGTACAGGCGGCGGGTTAGGCGGCGGCGATGGCGGGTTCACTTTTTTTTTATGCCGCTCGATGCCTTCTTCAATCATTTTCTTGGCTTCGTTGATGTCGCCCCAGCCGTGGACTTTCACCCATTTGCCCGGCTCCAGCTCTTTGTAACGCTCAAAGAAGTGTTCGATGCGCTTGCGTTTTGATTCCGGAATGTCGGTGTAGTTTTTAATGTCTTCAAATTCGGGGTCGAGCTTGGTGATGGGCACCGCGATGATTTTTTCATCGCCGCCGGCCTCGTCTTCCATTTTCAGAACGCCGACGGGGCGCACGGCCACAACCGCACCCGGCACAACGGGAATGGAGCCGATAATCAGCACATCCACCGGGTCGCCGTCATCGGACAGGGTGTGGGGGATATAACCGTAGTTTCCCGGATATTGCATGGCGACGTGCAGAAAACGGTCAACCATCGGGGCGCCGCTTTCCTTGTCGATTTCATATTTCACCGGTGCGCCGCCGACGGGGTTTTCGACGATAACGTTCACTTCGTCAGGCGGGTTTTTACCGATGGAGATTTTATCGAGAAACATAGATAGGGATTCCTGTGTGCTTTTATTGTTTTCGGGAATCCTAACATATATTGCAGTGCAATAAAACAGGCGGCAGAGGTTTTATGCCCTGCCGCCTGCATATTTTTTCAGAAATTTCGCGGTTTAGGCGCGTTTTTTCTTTTTGCCGCCATCCACGCTGCGCAGCGCGGGTTTTTTGCGGGAAAGGCTTTTCACGCTGTCGCGGCCGGCAAAGCAGCCGGAAGGCCCAAGCTGCTCTTCGATGCGGATAAGCTGGTTGTACTTGGCAATCCGGTCGGAGCGCGACAGGGAGCCCGTTTTAATTTGCCCCGCGTTGGTCGCAACGGCGAGGTCGGCAATGGTGCTGTCCTCGGTCTCGCCCGAGCGGTGGGAGAAGACAACGCCAAAACCGGCCTTTTGTGCGGTTTGGACGGCATTGAGGGTCTCGCTGAGGGTGCCAATCTGGTTGACCTTGATAAGGATGGCGTTGGCGGCTTTTTGCTCGATGCCCTGTTTCAGGCGGGTGGCGTTGGTGACGAACAGGTCGTCACCGACCAGCTGCACTTTGTCGCCAAGGCGCGCGGTCAGTTCAATCCAGCCTGCCCAGTCGTCTTCGGCCATGCCGTCTTCGATGGATACGATGGGGAATTTGCCAACCAGCTTTTCGTAGAAGGCTATCATTTGTTCGCTGTCCAGCGTTTTTCCTTCGCCTTCAAGATGATATTTGTTTTTCTTGAAGAATTCAGTTGCCGCGACGTCCAGCGCCAGAACGATATCGCTGCCGGCTTTGTAGCCTGCCGCGTCAATGGCTTTCATAATAAAATCAAGCCCTTGTTCTGTGCTTTTAAAGTTAGGTGCGAAGCCGCCTTCATCGCCGACGGCGGTATTGAAACCGCTATCTGAAAGAAGTTTTTTAAGGCTATGAAATACTTCAGAACCCATGCGGATGCTTTCGGCGCTGCTTTCGGCCGATACGGGCATAATCATGAATTCCTGAAAGTCGATGGAGTTATCGGCATGTGCGCCGCCATTGATGATGTTCATCATCGGCGTCGGCAGCAAATGGGCGAAGGTGCCGCCGACATAGCGGTAGAGCGGCAGGTCCAGCTCGGCTGCTGCCGCATGGGCGGTTGCAAGGCTGACCCCCAGAATGGCGTTGGCGCCAAGGCGCGCCTTGTTCGGCGTGCCGTCAAGGTCGATGAGCAACTCGTCAATCAAGGTCTGCTCGGTCGCATCGATACCGGCAAGGGATTCAAAAATTTCCGTATTCACCGCCTCGACGGCTTTTTGCACGCCTTTGCCGTGATAGCGTTTTTTGTCGCCATCGCGCTTTTCGACGGCTTCATGTGCGCCGGTCGATGCGCCCGAGGGCACGGCGGCGCGGCCGACGACGCCGCTTTCCAGCACGACGTCCACTTCCACGGTGGGGTTGCCGCGGCTGTCCAGAATTTCGCGGCCGACGATATCGACGATGGCGGTCATAGGATAATCTCCCTTGGGATGTTGCGCTAAAATCTCGCGCCGAGAATAGCGGTTTTTGCCTGCCCCTGCAAAGGCATTTGCAGTGGCGCGCGGGCATGGAAAAGAGGGGCTGCATCGGCTGCGTGCTGTGCTATATGTTGAGGCAAGCGGGAGGTTTTCTAATTATGGTATTCAGCCGTTTTGTCGTTTTCGTTTTTTGCGCGCTTCTGTGGGCGGCGCCTGCCCATGCCTTTGAAACCGAAGCGCAGGAGCCGAGCCAGATTGCCGCGCTCAAAGCCTCCGGCGAAGCCTTCATGCCGATTGCAAAAGATTTCGGCTGCCCCGTTTTCACCTGGGCCGGATTTAACGACAAGGCATTCCGCACCGCGCAGCTGGAATACACGCCCGAAGGCCACGACATCAAAAACTGGACACGTTTGCAAACCACGACGGTCTATGCACTGACCGGCCGTGCGGATGCTGACACCAAAATCATGACGGGGCTGGCGCAGTTGCTGGTCGGCAATTACAAAAAAAATGCGGAAGTCATCGACCTGCAATATTTTGAAAACGGCATCGGCGAGCCTGCGTTTTATATCGAATACAAAGTAGGCGAAGGCGATGCGCGCGAACATAATGCGGGCGTTTTTATGCGCACGTCGGACAAGGCCGCGGCCTTCATGCAAATTCAGGCGCGCAAGGGCGAGCTGCCGCGCAAAGACACCTATATTCTTCTGGGCTATCTGGGGATGGCGCCCAAAGGGGCGGATGTCAAACGTGCGGCGGCGGCTCCGGAAACGAAAGATAAAGAACCGTCTATCGCCCTGCCGCGCCGCAAACCGGTATTGCCTGCCGCGGCCGCTACTGTGGATGCGGATATGCCCGCTTTGCCGGATATTTCGCAGCTGCCTGCCATACCGTCTATTCCCGCGATGCCTGTGTTGCCATCGGGGTTGAATGCGCCGTAATCAAGGTGCGGGCGGCTTTGCCTGTGCTTTCGGTGCCGAGGATTTTTTGCGCAGCGGCTTCATGATATTTGCAAAAGCGGATTTCAGTTTTCCGGCCTGAAGGCGCGAAGACTTGGCTGCATCATCGACGCTGCGTGCGGGCGGCTGCTGCGGACTTTGTTCTTTTTGGGGCAGAAGGGCGGCCAGCGCTTTGACAGGCTCGACAAACAAAGCCTTCGCCGCGGAATAGCCGACAATCGCAAGGCCGAGCGGCACGGCTGCGCCTTCGCTTTTGAGCGCTTTCAGTGTTGATTTGATGCCGACATAACCGACGTAGCCAAGAACCGCGACGCCTGTCAGGGCGAGGGGGATACCCAATCCGCCCGCAACCGCACCTGCTGCGCCCATGCCAAGAACGCCGCCGACAGTGCCGCCGCCATAACCGATGGCGCCCGTCAGCGCACCGGCAATAGCGCAGGCGTAAACGCCGACGTTGAAGATTTTGCTGCGGGTCATGTCCATATTCGTATCGCCCATATCAAAACCTCCTGCCACTTATTGGGGGATTATCAGGCCGCTTTTTGCGCCCGGCTGTAGGCTTCGGGCTTGATAAGGCGGTCGATGGCCACGAGTTGGCTCAGGATGCCTTCAAGCTCGGACAGCTTCACCATGTTGGGGCCGTCGGACGGCGCCTTGTCCGGGTCCTGATGCGTTTCCATGAAAATGGCTGCGCAGCCGATGGCCAGCGCGGCGCGCGCCAGCGGCGGCACCATGCGGCGGTCACCGCCCGAAGACGTACCCGCGCCGCCCGGCTGCTGCACGGAATGCGTGGCGTCGAAAACGACGGGCAGGCCGGTTTCGGCCATGATGGGCAGGGCGCGCATGTCGTTGACCAGCGTGTTGTAGCCAAAGGTCACGCCGCGTTCACACAGCATCACATTCGGGTTGCCGCTTTCGATGATTTTGGCGGCGACGTTTTTCATGTCCCACGGTGCGAGGAACTGGCCTTTTTTCACGTTAATCGGCTTGCCGGTTTTTGCGGCGGCGACCAAAAGGTCGGTCTGGCGGCACAAAAACGCGGGGATTTGCAGCACGTCCACAGACGGCGCGACGGCGGCGCATTGTTCCGCCGTGTGAATGTCGGTGATGACGGGCAGGTTCATCTTGCTGCGGATTTCTTCGAATACCGGCAGCCCGTTTTCAAGGCCGATGCCGCGCTGGCCTTTCAGCGACGTGCGGTTGGCTTTGTCGAACGAAGATTTATAAATAAGCGGAATGCCGAGCTTGCCCGTGATTTCCTTGATGGCGCCGCACATGTCGAACGCGTGGTCGCGGCTTTCCATCTGGCAGGGGCCGGCAATCAGAACGAAGGGCAGGTCGTTGCCCATTTTCAGGTTGCCGATGGAAATATGGTGCTGTGCGGGTGCGGCGGTCATGCGCGAAAAAGCCTTTCAATAAAGGAAAAATCCGTCTTTGGCATGAATGTAAAGCGCGCGGCGTCGCTGTCAATATGTATTTTCGGAGGGTGTGGCGGGGCGGCGCCTGATAAATCATTGAATCAAAGCCTTTTTAGTTGACGTTATGACTCGTCTGTGATTCCATGGAAAGTATGAGAGCGCCGCATAAACAGCCCCAAAAACCGAAATCGATTTCCCGCAGTCTGGTAACCATCCTCAGCTTCGGCCTGTTTTTGTATTTCGGCTACCATCTGGTGCATGGCGACCGCGGCTATTTTGCACGCAAAGGTTTGGACATTAAACTGGTGACGGCGGAACAAAAACTTGCCCAGAAAAAGGCCGACCGCGAAGACCTCGAAAACCGCGTGCGGTTGATGCGCCCTGAAAGCCTCGACCTCGACCTTTTGGATGAACGCGTGCGGGTGGTTCTGGGCTATATGAAGCCCGAAGAGCGCGTGATTGTACAAAGCCGCCTGAAATAATCTTTCTGTTATTATTTATGTGAAACACAAAACGCGCCAAAAGTGACGGCTGCGCTTGCAAAGCTGCGGCCAAAAGATTAATTAAGGGGGTCTATTTCAACCGCATAAAGAGGCTCCCCCGTGGCAAGCACCCCTACATCCGGCAAGGCTAAACTGGAGACGGTCAAATCGCCGTCCAACATCGCATCGCCGGAACAGATGCTCGAATATTTCAAGGACATGCTCCTTATCCGCCGTTTTGAAGAAAAGGCCGGCCAGCTCTACGGCATGGGTCTTATCGGCGGCTTCTGCCACCTTTATATCGGGCAGGAAGCTGTGGTTGTCGGTATGCAATCGGCGCTGCAAGAGCAAGATACCGTCATCACCGCTTACCGCGACCACGGCCACATGCTGGCCTGCGGCATGTCCGCAAACGGCGTGATGGCGGAGCTGACGGGTCGCAAGGGCGGCTATTCGCGCGGCAAAGGCGGCTCCATGCACATGTTCAGCCGTGAAAAGGGTTTCTATGGCGGCCATGGTATCGTGGGCGCGACGGGGCCTCTCGGTGCAGGTCTGGCCTTTGCGCATAAATACAAGGGCGACAACGGCGTTTGCACGGCTTACTACGGCGACGGCGCTGCGAACCAGGGGCAGATTTACGAAGCCTATAACATGGCGTCGCTGTGGAAACTGCCGGTGATTTTCGTCATCGAAAACAACAAATACGGTATGGGCACCAGCCAGACGCGTCACGCCGCGGGCGTGCTGTACAAACGTGGCGAAGGCTACGACATTCCGGGCGAAAAAGTTGACGGCATGGACGTGCTGACGGTACGCGCGGCTGCGCTGAAAGCGGTCGAATACGTCCGCAGCGGCAACGGCCCCTATATCCTCGAATTCGATACCTACCGCTATCGCGGTCACTCGATGTCTGACCCGGGCAAATACCGCTCGAAAGAAGAAGTCGAGCTGATGAAAGAAAACCACGACCCCATCGAGCAAATCCGCAAGGCCATTCTGGCCACGGGCAAGTTTGCCGAGGATGATTTCAAAAAAATCGAAAAAGACGTGAAGGCGGTTGTGAATGAATCCGCCGAATTCGCGCAGCAAAGCCCCGAGCCGGACCCGTCCGAGCTTTGGACCGACATTCTGGTGGAGGGTTAATCCATGTCCATTCAAATTCTGATGCCCGCACTGTCGCCGACCATGACCGAAGGCAAACTTGCCAAATGGGTCAAGAAAGAGGGCGACAAAATCAAAGCCGGCGACGTGATTGCCGAAATTGAAACCGACAAGGCGACGATGGAAGTCGAAGCCGT
>ERZ761609.626-NODE-626-length-38941-cov-56.817029_pt1 | contig 38941 bp, 42 predicted proteins | sample MGYA00511163_ERZ761609 | MGnify/ENA primary metagenome ERZ761609 (study PRJEB28899, sample SAMN02445070) | bioreactor sludge metagenome | biome: EBPR sludge | place: Australia: Brisbane, Thorneside Wastewater Treatment Plant | collected 2011-12-16 ...
AGGACAACGGACTCTGACTCCGTTTATCTAGGTTCGAATCCTAGTCCCCCAGCCACTACATCCAAGCTCATGTTTTTTATGGGCTTTATGATGACAGCCTTCGAGGCCCTTTGGACACCGGCTTGGACACTTCCAGCCGATGCGCCTACCCCATCACCTCGTTCGCTCCGCCACAGGCGTCTTTCATTTCCGGATGAAGGTGCCGGCCGATCTGCAGCCCGACCTGGGCTTGAAGGTCATCAAGACCAGTCTGCGCACCCGAAATCCAGATCTGGCCCGGCTGTGGTCGCATGCGCTGTCCTTGCGCTACGCTCAAGACTTCGCGCAGCGACGGGAGGTCGAGTTGCCGAAAGTCCCGCCATCGATCGCTCAGATCCTGGAGTCGTTCACTCAGGGCCAGACGCGCTCGTTTGAGATCTCCTTCGACCCGGTTACGCGCGGCCTGACGAGCCTCAGGACTGATGGGACCCCTCAGGACAACGCGGCCGCTCTGGAGGCGCTAAAGGCGATCCACAGCCAGCCGCGAACCTTCCAGGCGCCTGCGGCGCTCCCGGCCAAACCCAAGGGCTCCGGGCTCTCCCTTGGGGATGCGGTCCATCTGTATGAGCAGGCCGAGGCGCCCAGCCTTAAGCCCAATACTTGGTCGCAGCGCTCGCGGGCCTTTGCGTCATTCAAGGCTGCGATCGGCGCGAGGACGCCCGTGGTCGAGATCACGCGGATCCTCGCCTCCTCGTGGGCGCACGATCTGATCCTGGGCGGGATGAGCAAGAAGACGGCCGGCAATCAGGTGTCGCATGTCGCCCAGCTCTTCCAAATGCTATTGGCCCGCGGCGAGATTGAGGGCGCCAACCCGGTCAAGGGCGTGGTCGTCGTCAGCAAGAAGGAGAAGGCAGCCAGGAGGCAAGCAGGCTTCCAGTGGGAAGCCTTCGAACTCGTCGCGCTCAAGACCATTTTCGACCCGGCCAACATGGCCAGGATGCGAACCGAGCACGTGAAGTGGGCGGCGGTGATTGGGCTCTACACGGGCGCTCGGGTTGGGGAGATCGCTCAACTGTTCCTGCGTGACTTTGTCATGGAGGGCGATCAGCCCTGCGTGAAGTTCACCGTGGAGAGCGATGGTCAGACATTGAAGACGGAAGCGTCGGAGCGGCTTGTTCCGCTTCATCCCGACCTGATCCGGTTCGGCCTGTGGCAGCGCGTGGAGCGCTTAAAGAAGGCTGGCGAGGTGCGCCTGTTTCCAAGCATGCGTATCGATAGCAAGGCCGGAACCGGTAACGCGGTATCGAAAGGCTTCAGCTATTACATCGCACAACTGGGCATCAAGCCGCGGCGGGCCAATGGCCGGGTCGGCTTTCATAGTTTGCGCAAGACGGTGATCCAAGCGCTCCAGGGCGCCAAGTTGCCGGGCGAGCGGCGGCGGGCGTTTGTTGGCCATGAGCAAGGCGATGGCGATGTTCACGAAGCGGATTACATGCGGCCGTGGCGGGCCGTGGAACTTGCGGAGTTGTTCCCGGGGTTAAGGTGGGGCGAGTGGCTCGAATTTAACTAAAAAAGAGGATGCAAATGAGAATAAGGAATAGGCTGATCGCATTCTATCGACGCCATAGTGCGCTGGAGCTCAGTTTAATTCTAGTAGTTTCATTGATGGTCGCTGCCTTTTTTTGACAACCGCATTTCTCGCTGCCAAAACTCATTCCGATGAAGTTCCCGCCGCCCAATTTTGGGACTACGCCTCAACCTGTTCTGCATACTCCGCTGGACTTCTGGGAGGTCTCGGTTTGTTTTTTAAACAGCAAGAGCGAACGCTATTTGGTATGACGGTCGCGCTGACAGGTGCGTCTTTTGTAACCTACTTAGCGAAAACAGATGTTTCAGCCGCTGTCTGGGGTCTCCACGCGTTGTTTGTTGGATTTGCATTTGCAATCCCACTTGCGATTATTCATTTCACATCACCATTGCGCAGCCCGCGTAAAGGAGTATTTATAGGGTCACTTTTGCTTATCCTCGCGGCTGGCATCATCTATACGTTGTATCTCGCGTAGATCAGTAAAAAAGAACAACCGCTGAAGCAGCTATTACGACTACTAACATCGCGCCACCCAAAAGGGTAAGAAACTTTGAAAGCAAAAGATCGTCCTGCTTATTCGGCTTACGAACGGACTTTGCAGACGAATAGGAGATTGTCATAACGATTGCCCACACCAAGAGGTTGAGTTATTAAACCAGATCCTTCTAATCAGTCAAGCTTGCTTGATTTAAGGGGTTGAACAGTTGGCGGCAATGAAGCATCGGAACTCAAAGGTAAGTGCTTGGGCTTCAAATCCATTACAGGGCCTGAGATTTCGAAATCACGCCAACTATTGATCCTTCTGGCTTCAGTTTAAACTTGGTGGCTCCATTGGCTGCACTCCCGCGAGCCTAGAATGAGCATTGATCAGTACAAACTAGAAATAGTTAGGCTCGAAAAGCAGTCAGCCACGCTGCATGGCGATCTAGCAAGACAAGAAGAGGTCGCCAACAAGGCTCGCACAGAGGCCGAGAAAAAACGGCGGTCGGCGAGCACGAGCAAGAGCGTGTCGTTAGCTCATTCATACCTGCGCAACGCGGAAAGCGAAGAGAAGAAGGCGGTGGTTGCGCAAAAGAAGATCGGGGAGATCCGATCAAAGCTGGCAACGCTCGCCGATCGGAAGCGCAGTAAGGAACGCGCTCTATCCAGCGCCGAGAAAAGTGCTGCCTCCGCAAGCGACCGATCAGATCAGCAGCGTCTACTCAAAGAGAAGGCCGCCCAAGCCAGTCGCGACCGCGAGGATGTTCGCCGCCGACAGACTGAAAAAGACCACGCCCGCGAAGTGGCGAGGCTTTCCCGACCGGCGGTCCATCATGTATTTCTTAGAGATCCCAAGCCGGAGCGCCTCCGAGTCCTCTATCTCACGTCTAGCCCAGGGAACGAAGCTCCGCTTCGCGTCGACGCGGAGGTCAACAATGTTCTGAAGGCTCTTCGCTCTGCTAAGCACCGTGACCTGGTCGACCTTCAGCACCGGCCGGCAGCTGGACCGCAGGATCTCATCGACGCGATCAACGACCATAGACCGCATGTCATTCATTTCTCAGGTCATGGCGCGGCCACAGGCTTGCTCTTCGACACCAATGATCTGGAGCCAGCCGACGGCCAGTTCGTCGAATTCGAGCCACTTGCCGCCCTAGTGAAAGCGACGAGCTTTCCTCCCACGCTCATCGTCCTAAACGCTTGCAATAGTGAAGGAGGTGCCGAAGCCTTGCTTGAGGCCGCCCCGGTGATCATTTCGATGTCAGACACGGTCGGGGACATGTCAGCGGGACTCTTTGCTATGCACTTCTACGCGGCAATCGGCGGCGCGCAATCCATAGGGGATGCCGTCGACCAGGCAAAGGCAATGATTGCAATCGCTTTGCCTGACGCTCCTGACCTAATCGTGGTCTCCGTCAGAGAGGGCTACGATGCGCACAACATCAATCTGGTAAGTCCCACCTAGACAAGTTCCGTTGGATGGTCCCGATGACTACCGTTTCAAAATGGATCGTCGAGCTAAAGGGGCATCGCTTCGATCTGGAAGACTTGCCTGACCTTCTTCACGGGACAGGTCTTTCCGTCGAGGAGCAGGGCAGAGGATGGATTCTTGCCCCATCACTATTTACCCAGTGGACAGGCAAAGCCGATTCGCATCATGTCGAGATCGAGGCTCATCGATTAGTCGAGATCATTAATGGTCTAGCGCGCTGTCTTACGCATGAATCGGGCGGGATAGAAGTCAAGCAAGTTTGTGCTATCGATACTAACGGCGTTCGAAACCATTTTGCCTTGATCACTGAAGTGCTCTCGGCAAGGGCAAAAGTATCTGATACTTTTACATCCTCGGACGGAAGCGTAGCAAGTAATCCAAGGGGAGCCTGGCGGCACCACGCTAGGGTTGCGCTCGATGACGAGAACATCGCCAAGGCGCTGCAGTGGGTGTCTCGCAGGCCAACGACTTGGGGGAATCTCTACAAGGCGTTCGAGTTGGTGCGAGCGTATGGGCGCAATGAGAGACAAATGATCGCAGGCGGATGGGCGTCCAGGGCACACATCAGCCTATTCCGCCGGACTGCGAACAGCGTTGGCGCAATCGGAGATGATGCGCGTCATGGCATCGACCAAGAGGTGCCGCCGAAGCATCCGATGGACCTCACAACCGCTGCCGCGCTTGTGAGGAGGTTAGTGAAAGCTTGGATCGAAGAGACGGCTATACAGTCAAAAGGTCCAGATCAACCTACTGAACTGGCCTAACGGCATCTACTTTTCCATTTGCACTTGAATGCAGCTAGCTCCAGCGGCTCCTTGCTTGGATATAGCGCTGGTGCGCCACCGCAATGACAAAAGAAGTTGAGTGGCACGCTCAACTTCGCTGGGCCCGTCGCGCGGCCATAAACATCACCAGAAGCAGCCCTGCCAGGCCCGCCCAAGACAGAGTAGGCGCAGCCAACGCTGGGGTGGGAGCAGGTCCTCCGGTGATCACTGCCGGTTCGGTAACTATCGGGCACAGGGTACCGAGCGGCCCGCCCCCTTGGGCATACGTGTTCGACCACACAATCGTGTAGTTGCCCGCCGGGAACGGTCCCGCGTCGATGCGACGCGTCGCAGCTGGAGGACTCCCAAATCCTGTAGATGTCGACGAGACCACCCTTATTTCGTCACCCACCAACACGACTCCGGGGCTCGTGAAGGAAATGTTGGCCCCGTACGCAGTGATCTCAACCTGAAAAATTGAGCCGCCCGTTGGTACTTCAGGTAGAAGTCGAATGTCGTTCGCGTTGGGGCAGTAGGCATCGGCAGTGCCCGCAGAAAGCAGGCCAATTGCTACAACAAGAGCACGTAGAGTTCTCACGATAGTCTCCTAGGAGCAGGGACCCTGGTCTGGATCATGACCGGCGACCTGCAGAGTAGCGAGCGGGTATTCGGTCGTATCCGATAGTCCGTCGCAGTCGGAGTCCGCCAACAGTCTGTTCGTGCCGAGCAGGTACTCCAGTCCATCTATAAGTCCGTCTCCGTCGGTATCCACATTCGGGTAAACCCATCCGAGCAGACCGGTTCCGCCAAAGTCTACATCAGTGCCATAGCCTGCGAATGGTCCAGAGGAGCCATCCTGACTCTCAAGTACCAGTGCCGACATATCGTGAGCGGTATTGTGACGGCGATAAAGTTTTTGAGGGTGCCACCACGCGGATCCATCGCAGTCGCGATAAGGGCATTCCGCAAGAATATAGCCCTCTATGCCATCGAGATGGAAGGCTTGAATCCCAGGCTCCGGGCACCAGTCGGTTCCCGTGTAGAAGTTGATTTCAGCTTGCGTTACCGCGTATGCGTGGTCGCGGTAGTCGCAAGATTCTCGGAAGCTTAGTCGATACAGGGGACGCAGATTAAAGCCGAGTGAACCCGACTTGTTCGAAGTAAAAACCCAGAATGCACTTACCGGTTTCACTTCATCAAACGTAGGCTTATAAATCGAGAATGCGTCATAACCGGAAACATAGGAGGCCTCAGCCAACGGGGCACGAACGTACGGACGTGGAACCTCCATGACCCCGGTTCCAGTGCAGTTAGGAAGCCGACACCTTTGAGGATCAGTCAAATACCAACCTAAGCTCGCGCCCATAGCAACCTGCGGCCGCGACGTGTACAGGCGGTCTTTATCTGAATCCCTTCGCAGTGCGAACATCGGTGTCAGCCGGATTTGCACTTGATTTCCGCCAGAAACGCCCAGAGCCTTTTCAACTACCAGCTCCGCGTCGGGAGTGCCCCACCCAATGTAGTCATCGTGACTTGAAGAGTTACTCGACGATTGCTTAAGCAGGTCATATGTAGCTACTCTGGTTAGCAGCGGATTAATCGACCTGCCCAGGGCAACAATGCCCGAGATGTGCGGGGCCGACATTGACGTTCCGTTGCCCAAAGCAAGTCCGTCTGCAGAACCCCCGAAGTTGGTGTCGTTAAGAATATCCGTTCGTGCCGGCGGGACCGGGTACACATTGAGCCCGTAGGGAATCAGGGATAGCACTTCCCTCGATGGGGCGGAGAAGTCTATTCTTGAATTGAGGTTTGTGTCGTAGTTTGTCCCGCACTCCTCGCCCAGCGGGAGATAGGCATCAGGACATCCGGCAAATCCGGGAACGCCCCAATCCCAAACATCTGGTGAAAAGTTGTCCTCGTCCCAATATTGGCCACTTAGATCGTATCCGCCAACGCCAATAACGGAGGAATCGCTCGCGGGAAAGTCGAGTGGGCTCTGGCGCTTGTTGCCTGCGGACGCAATGAAATTGGATTCGAGACTTGCCGCCCATGCCAGAGCGAGACAGATCGACGCCGGGGTGCCTGGAAGACTAGTCCCTGAGTAAGGATTTTCACAGGGCAAACCGAGCTCATTTGCCCAGCCAGACCGGTATACGCCCCCACTAAAGTTGATTAATTGGGCCCCATTAGAGGCAAGCCAAGATGTGCCCCATGTGATGGTATCGGGGAACACATCTGCCTGACTAAAAAGCACGGAACAGTTCGAACAAACACCAGCAATGCCAGCCCCGTTATTCTTATTAGCCGCAATGATGCCTGTGACATGCGATCCGTGCTCGGGGTAAGGGGGGAACTCAGATAAATCCCTAAGGTTGGAAACTCCGGGCTGAATGTTCCCGCTCAGGTTCTTTGATACGACCTGAAACAATTCACTATGGTTTATAGTCCAAGGCGGATTCAGCGTTGGGGCGGATAAAACAGGGAGCCCGCCGTCAATTACACCGACATGGGCCCATCCGTCCACGTAGTCCCACGCACCGGGCAGATTTTGTTCGGTGACTTGGATCCCCCACTGGGCGCCGAACCATGTGTCGTTCGGCGCCGCAGAGTAAAAGCCCGGCTCCTCAATGCTCGCAAGAGCGAATCGCGGGTCCGACTGCAGCCGTCGCTCAATCCCGTGAATGTCAACGGGACCGCTGTACTGCAAAATCGCGTATCGCCCCATCTGGAGAAGAAGCGTTCTGACCTCGTCGGTGAGCCCTTCCTCTAGCTCTCTACCGTTTTCACCGAGAGCCTGAAATCCCATCGAGGCCCGCACAGGGCGACCAAGGTGCTCGTAGAGTTCCGGATCGAGCTCCGGTTGGCTAATTACCTCCAGAAGGCGATCTCGGAACTGATTGTCGGGGACTTCATTTAGTCCAGCCACCCCATCAGTGGGCGCTACCGCTACGGCGATCCGTAGCTGGCCCTCCTCCTCTGCGGCCAGAGCGAAAGGAAGTCCGAGAGCGCAAAAAAGACCGACGCGGAGCGACCAGCGCAGCCCAAACTTGTGACGTGCAAGTTGCATTCCGACTCCCTCCGTATGGGGACCGCTAACGGTCATAAATGCGCCATTTGTCACACTCTCGCGTCCAAGAGATACCATCACTATCCCCCGCAAGTCAACCCGCACCACACGTGAACTTCAACCACCTGCGCCCATGGGCCGGATGTGCGCGACCCATCGGTCATTTCGTACGCTTCGCCTCTCAATCCAGGTGGTATTGCTGTCGGCGACGGGAAGGGACGAGGCTCTTGGGGTCGTGATGCGGAGTCTCTGTCAGGAGCTAGAGTGAGGGGAGAACCACGGCGCGCGGATCGCGGGCGGGGTCTAACGTGGTCCACCCGTTGGCTCGGGCGTAGGAGTAGATCGGGGCGAGCCTCTGCCCGCCTTCCTAGTCACATTGGGAGCCCCGCGTTCCCCCAGCTTGCGCGCCAGGCTTGCGAGCTCTCTGGTCGTAATGGCCGCCAAGGGTCGCTCAGACAGAGCCGGTAGCAAATCTGCATGTAGATACTCCCGGACCTGGTGGCCGTGCGCGGTGCCCAAGCCGGGCTCCTGAAGGCGAACCAGGCCCTGCCGCAAAACCCAAAGGTGATGGCGGAATGCTCAGTCCGCTCCAGCTCCGCATGAAAGCGGACCTCGGCGGGGTCGGCCGCCTGCGAGCAGGATTCGCAGTTTGTCTGCTGCGGCCTCCTCCGCCTTCAGGCCCCGATACGCCTAAAGCAGGCCCTTTACCAGACTATCGAGCAGCTGCTGCTGCGACTCGTCCAATTCATCGAGCACCTGTTGCACGTCTGCGCCGGCGGCCAATAGCATCTGGGCAAGCAGAAGGTCGCCTTCAACAACGGCAGCGGCCAGCGGCAGACCTTCATCAACGTTTGCGCCGCGATCAAGCAGCAGCTGCGCTATCGCCAACGTCCTGCCATCCGCCGGGTCGCGATATCTCGCGATCCAGGTCAACGGTGGCTCATCATTCTCATCTTCCGTGCAAGGATAAGTGTCCGGGGGGACTCCCGCATCGAGCAGCCCCCGAACCAACTCGAACTCGCCCGCGGCACACGCGGAGTGAAAGACGGGTACGTCTTGCCTGGCCGCCAGCGCCTGAAGAGCCGGCGAAAGCTTTGAAATCGCGACGCGAGTCGCGAGCTGCATTTCAGCTAGACCGGCGTTAGACATCGATCCTCCAGTGGCTCAACTATGGCCCGGCTCGGTTCCCGACTCAACCACCATCAGTATTTGAATCCTATGGAGAGCTTGTTGAGGTCCTCGTCCTGGAAGGTTTCCATATTTTCCCCAACCGTCCTGGAAAGGGATATGGAGACGTTTGACTTGGGGAGGGTGTATCCGAGTTCTACCACAAAGCGACTTGGGTCGTCGAGTTCACCCGAGACCACCTGCATCCGGCGATAGTCAAACGTTAACGATAGAGGCCTCAGTGCTGCCGGGCTCGCCACCCAAAACGTAAGGCCCGTGCTCAAGCCAATGCCGGCGTACTCGTCATCTTCATCGCTCGCCAGATCCAGGCTTCGCCCTGCGTCATGAACTCTAGCGATTTCGGCAAAAACGCCAAGGCGGCAATCGAAGTAGAGCGGCCCTGCAATCAATTGCTCGGCGTTACAAATGTCTCTCGAATCCTGCCTTGAAAATACAATGTCGCTGAGGAAGAGCCTAGCCCGCGTCAACCGCGAATCCTGCGCGAGGTCGTGGGTACGATAAGCACTAATTCCAGCAGTGGCGTAAACCGCGCCTCGATTGAACGAGTGTCTATAGAGGATGCCGGGGCTCCACGCGCGGACATCTTTGCTGTCATCGTCATCGCCCGGTGCCGCAGTTTCGGTTGTGCTCTGAACGAAGTGCACGTAGCCGAAAAGGGCATCGTTTCGCGTGAGCTGCGTTCCAACACCCAGTGCTAGCTCGACGTTTACGGTTTCGTCGCCCTTGACATCGTTGTCAGCATAGGCGAGCTTCGCCTCCGAGGCCTTTCCGAAGGCAGGGTTTAACTCAATGGTGCCGGACTGGAACCGCGGTACGGCGAGGTCGTCGATTTTGCCTCGAAGTGCGACGACAGCCGTCGATCCTTCAAGGTTAGGCGACGGGAGTGTGTTGGAGAGGACGCAAATCAACCGCACTTCGGTTGGACGGCCGTTTCCCAAGGCCTCGGCGAAGAATGATTCAAGCACCCGAACTTGGTTGTCGTTGGGGTGTTCACCCAACACTGAATCCTCGCTCAGGCGATACGGCGCCTTGGGCCGCGGATTTGCCGCGGTCACGAGATAATTCACTATCTCAAAGCGGAGGTTGTCTAGCTTAATGAAGTAATCATCGCTGAGCCCCAGAGCCTTCGCCTGATCCGAGCTCAAAGTGCTTGTAGCGATGATCCAAGCCGCGAGCCTGCCTTCCGGCAACTCGCTTACAGGTCCGCTCTGCAGCGGGGGTGCTTGCGGCAGCGTAAGCACGTTGAGGCTACTGATTGCAGCGATCTCGCCCAGAAGTGCTCTGGGGATCACGATTTGCGCACTACTGCAAAGCCGTTCCATTGCGCTTGGTGAAAGCGCCTTTGGGATGACTTGATCCGGCGGAGCAGGGTACTGGGCTGAGGCCAATGTCGGAGTCAAGGCAATCGCAGCAATGGTCCCGGCGAGAGTTAGTTTTTTCATGGCGCTAGCCCCCGTGCTTTTCGATAAGGAGTAGCTGCTTCACTAGCCAGTATCTCAGCGAGCGGAGTTCTTTGGTGAACGTGGTTTCTACGAGCAAGACATCAATCACGAGGCTGCGGTAGGGCTGAGCCGCTGGCATGCGATTCTTGAGACTACCGAGCATCGCATGCCAGCCATTCCAACTGACCCCCAAGCCGCCATCCGACAGGCGTTTGGAAGGAACGAGCGAATAGGAGAAGGTCGCCGACGTATCTTCGGTCACCATCTCCTGGATTGCCTTGACGACATGACGCTCGATCGTTGGTTTGGGCATCGGTGCATCTCCTTGGTGTTGAACGTGCTGCGCAAATTCAGTCGCGCGGCCGGCTTAGCCCTCTGCTAAAAGGCTCGATGATCGTTTCCCGCGCGTGCATTACCCTAGAAAACGGTCCCACCGGAACGCCCCGTCCCGCCCCGGAGCCTCCCTGCCCACTGGGTTCCCACACCGGTCCAGTAGTAGGGTGAGTTGATCGACACCGATGGGGCGCTCGCATTGAGCGCTCGACGCTCGTCTGGTTCTCAGGGGTTCCGATTCCCGACCAGGAAGATGGCCAATCAATCGTTCGAGGGTTGGGTCGCGGTAACACGGCGGTTGGCGAGGTGGCCAAATCTGTGGGCGCCTCTCCTGGCGGCGTTATCCGGTGGGTGGATCGGTAGGGAGCCTGGCCTGCAGATGAATGTCCTGCAGGTCTCTACCGATCACCTCAAGCCGGGCAGAGCTCGCTTCTAGCTCCCGCCTAATGTCCACCGTATCGATGCGGTCCAACCGACTCCTGATCTCGGGGCTGACCGGGACTCCACTTTGCGATAGGGCCATAATCTGCTGGCGAGTGAGATCGAGCTCCTGCGCCTTACGGACCAGGCTCTCCAGATCCGCCTGGGCTCTTTGGGCCTGTCTGGCGATTTCGGTCTGGGCGCGGACGACTTCGACCTGCTGGGCGGCGACCTCCCGCGAGGCCTTTTCGACATTCGACCGGTTCACGATAGCTTCGGCGCCGGATATGACTGGGCCCCAGAACACTCCGCACGCAAGGCTGAAAGCAATCGCGTGAATCGTCTGAGCGGGGTCGGTTTTGGCTATGAGGTAGACGCCGAGGAAGCCGGCGATGGCGCCCAAAAACATATAGCCGGGGATAGCTAGCACTGGGTTGGGTACGAGCGGACTAGGGCCGACGGTGGTGGCCCAGACCCAGGCTCCGAGGCCCCCAACGAAGCCGGCTGCAGCGATCAGTAGTGGCTTTCTGCGGTCGAGCATCTCTGACATGGTTGCCTCCGGCGTGGATCGCGGTTGCTGCGTCAGACCTCCCCTGAGCAATGTGCCCTTGGTAAGGGCAGACCCGGTTGAGGGCGGGGGGAGCGAAAGGCGGCCCTACGCCATAGAGAGGTGAGTGGGGCCGCTGTCCCACCACAGGCAGTCATCCTTCACGGGCCGGGCCTCGCCGCGGCGAGGGGCGCCCGGGTGGCGGGGCAAGGCAGTGGGTCGGCCGGGGCGGGCCAGACCAGGTCCACCTCCCGGTAGAAACCGCAGCCGGAACGAACGGGGGGTTAACAACCCTCCGGGATACCAGCAGCGATCGCTGGTGGTTTAAGCCTGGCCGTCTTCGAGCATTGCCAAGATTGGGCTGACGCCTTGCCGTCGGCACTCGGTTAGGAGCTCGGAGCCGATGCGCTGCGCTTCTGCTGTCAGCGTGGCGCTGTCAGGGTGCAGGGACAGGGCGCGGCAGACTTCGCGCCATCGCGCTATTAAAGATGACAGATGCTCATCCATGATTGCCGCCTATTCGGTGGTGTCCTGGGTGCCCGGGTCTTGTCCAGATCGTCGATAATCTCATCCATCATCAAGGCGGCCTCGCGCATTCCCTGGCGCAGCAACTGCTGTTCTTTTGGCGACAGCATCTCCGGAGGCCAATGCTTTGGCGACTATAACCGTGTGGTGTCGCACTTGGCGCGCAACCGGCGGCGGCCGGGCCACTCACTGAAGCCGATGCGCAACTTTCGGGCAGTCGATACCCAAAGGCCGCGAGCGGGCAACTGCATAGTCGGGTTAGTCGTCGGCATGGTGCCCGACCTAAGTCCCGGACCGAGCCGACTCTGTGGTTCCCAGCGGCTCAGCTCAGCTGGCCGCAGTAGACGTCGGCCGTATGCCAAGCGTAAAGATCCGGTCCCAACCGTCGCTGCGATCACATTAATTTGATCTGCCAAATCGCAGCTACGATTAGATGGATGGTCCGGCGAACGGAGGCGCTGAGTTGATCCGTTCTGATCAGCAAGGAAGTCAGCGACGGCTTCCGGCCAAAAGCGGTCGCGCGGCCCTGGTTGATCGCCGGCGCGCAGCAAACAAGCCAAGTACCCGGTCTTAATTCGCTACGTCGCCCGGCGTTATGTCTACGACCGCGACCATTTCCTCGGCGTGCCGGGGCTTCGGTGCTGCGGATCAATTCGCAAGTGGTGGAGGCGCGAAAGGCGGTGCGCCCGCGCCAGTGCCGCAACGACGTCTAGACCCAGCTTCGCAGACGCTTGAATAGCCGCGCCAGCCAGTGCTGCGGTTTCGGGGCGATCGCCTGCGAACCGCTGGACGGTGACGCTTGCTGCAGCTGCGCGAAGAAATCCTCCCGGCCCACCCGGTCCAGCTCGATGACCTCGGCAATCTCCTCGTCGTCCATGCCGTAGGACGGGATCACTCGGCCGTTGCGGATCCAGTAGTGCGATCGACACGCAAACTTCCAGTTGCCTATCGACGGGTGCAGCGACACGCGTCCACCATGGCGGTCCAGTCGCCAGCGTGCCGGGTTTAGGGGCGTAATCACATCCTCGCCGCAGCCGCAACAACACTTGTGCGCGGCCAGCTCGCATTCTTCGCTGATGTACAGGATGCCCTCCTCCAACACCTGGGGGAATTCGTCCAGATCACGCGGAGTCAGCGCGAGGATCTTCATGACTGACTCGGGCCGCGTAGCTCCAGGGCATTCCAGCTGGACACATACTTGATGACGTCCGGGTGCTCGTCCGCGACATAGAAGCCCAGGTACTGCTTAAAACGGATCACTGCGAGCATGGCATTGAGCGCATTGATCTCTATTACCTGGATGTTGTTGTACACCGCCTCCGCCGAGTCGTCGGCGGTTGGCAGCTCGTCGACCAGGTGCGCCGTGTCCGGCGTGACCAGCGTCACCCGCGCCCGAGAGATGAGCGCCGCGCTGTCCGAGCGCTTGTCCACGCCGATGCCCACGTCAATGAAAGGAATGCGCTGTTCCACCAGGAAGCGCGAAATGATTCCCCGCGAGGGTCCGTGGTCCACGGCGATGAAAACAAAGTCCGCCCCGGCCAGCTCCGCCACGCTATCGGCGTCGATCCGCTGCGGATGGCCCGTGACGCCTGTACGCATGGCCGCGTAGCACGACGCCAGCCAAAGGGCCTTGTAGTGGCCGGCGTGGGCATCCTCCCGGCTCATCGCTCCCGGCATGCGAAAGGGGTTCTTGGGTTCGATAACGTCATGATCGTACAGATCGATGCGTTCTATTTCTTCCTTGGCCAAGGCATCGAGCAGGTAGCTGCCGGTGCCGCCCACGCCTACGATGCACACCCGCCGCAGGCGCAGCTTGTCGGCGACCGCGTCCAGCCCGCCCTGCGCGATGGCGTCGTTGGCGTACTCGAAGGCCGAAGGTACCTCCCGACGACGGTAGGATCCCACGGAGGTGGCGCTCACGGCCGGATCGATGTCCCGAGCATGCCGGGACAGCTTGTGGATGTAATGGGTGACCTTGTTGTAGTGGTTGTCGAAGAAGTCGCCGATGGGCTCGGGCTTATTCGAAAAGCGCATCTGCACTGCGCGACCGGCCACCGTTTGCGGCTGCTTTTCCGATACCAGCGGACCTTCCAGCGACGTACCATCCGCCTGGTGCGGCATCGAGCCGGTAAACCAGCACTGGTGATCGTTATCCAGCTGCGGGACGCCATCAACGGTGCGGTATGGGCAAATCAAGGCGCCCCACGCGATTTCCCTGGTGTACGTCAGGTATGGGATGCGATCGACGATGAGGTAACCACCGTCGATGGTGACCTCATAACGCTCGTCGACCAGCCGCTGGATGTACGGATCAGGAGCGGTTGGACTTGCCGGCATCGAAGCGCATCCCGTTCTGAAGGTCCACGCTCTGGCCCGGCTTAAGCGTTCCACCTTCGTTGCCGTGGCGCCAATCGACGTCGAACAGGCTCAGGTCCTGGCCGTTAGTATCGATGCCGTCCAAGCGCAGCACGTCCTCGAAGCTAATGGTCGGGCCCGGGACCTTATGGGTTCGCGTGTTGATCTTGATCGTGAAATCCTTGTCGTCTGGTGGCTTTTTGTCTTGGGTGTTCATGGAAATCCTCATAAAGTGGGTGAATCCGGACGGGGTGCACTCCAGCTGCAGGCGCATTGAAAGGGTGCTTAGGGCATGCCATACTCGTCGCCTACTTCAGGCCACGGAGCACGTGGAACCATATGTCATTCATATCCCATGGATTTTCGTCCTTCAGCTCCTTCTGTGGTCCAGAGTGTACCACGGCCACACTACCCGTCGTCAAGCCCCGTCGTGGCTGAGTCCGCGTTCGGCGTGGTCCTGCGCGAGCTACGGGAAACCCGACAGCTTTCCCTGCGGGACTTGGCCGCGCTGGCCGAGGTTGACCACGCGTATATCGCCAAGATTGAGCGCGGGGAGAAGGAGCCGCCGCCGGAGGAAACCTTCACCCGGCTGGTCCGGCACCTCAAGGCGACGGCGCACCAGGTCGCGGTACTGCGCTTTTTGCGCACGAGCAACGCCATCGATCCTGCCCTGGCGCGGCATGCGCTGACCCACACCGAGGCGACGCCGGACATCCTGGCGATCGCTGCCACCGTGGTCCATCGCGGGGCGGCCCGCCCCTCCCCCGCCGACTTAGTCGAGCGGGCCCGGCGCGCGAAGCGAATCATGGAGGGTCAGTGACCGAGTTTGAGGCCGAGCAAAAGGCGCGACGGTTCGTCCAGACCGCTGGGATCTCGGCGATCCCGGTGGACTTGGACTTGTATGTTTCCAAGCTCGCCGGCAAGGTCTCGCTGGATGCGCTCGACCCGGGAGAAGCGGGGTACACAATGGTCACGGGCGCCGGGCCGTTGATCACGATCAATGAAATGGATCGCCCCACGCGCCGGCGCTTTACTGTATGCCACGAAATCGGCCACCTGGTTCTCGGCCTTCCCTCCGAGCACGGTCATGGTCCCAACTGGAGCTACGCGAGGCGATCCCCCAACGAGGTGTGCTGTGACGTGTTCGCGGCCGAATTGCTCTTGCCGGTTGCTTTCTTCACCCCGCTGGCGCGTAGCCTGGCACCTGACTTCGACGCGGTCGAAGAACTAGGAGCGAAGTTCTTTGCCTCTCGCGAGGCCACTGCCTCGCGCTTGGCCGCCACCTCCCGCTTGGCCTGCGGCTATGTGTTGAGCGAAGGCGGCAAGGTGCGTCATATGGTTCGGTCCCCCGCGCTTCGTGACGCGCGTGGCTGGGTGTCCAGCGGCACCCCCCTGCCCGCGGGCTCGACCGCGGCCGCGTTGCGCTGCGGTAGTGACCGATCTGGGTCGGCCACCTACAGCGGCGACGTGTGGTTCGAGGGCTGGCAGAATGTGGAGCTGAGCGAATCGAGCATTTTTATTCCCGAGTACGACCAGACCCTGACCTTGCTGCACTGCGCGGATCAGGACGAGCTGGACGCCTTGCCGCGCCCTGGCACCCCCGAGCGCGTGGGCCCCGACGAGGACGATGCATTACTGAAGCCATTGGACGGTTACCCGGGGTGGTCCGGAAGCGGACGGCGCTGAGGCACGTGCTCGTTTTGGTCTAACTGCGAAGTCGGTGACGTTTGCTCTGGGCCGATTTCTGCCTTTCAGGCGCCGCCGCTCAATAGTGCGGGCAACTCTCGCTCAGTTGGCTGCCCACGCAGTAGGTGATCGCCGGCGATGCTGGGCCATTGCAATAAGCCCTGCGCGAGCATTGGAATCCGTGTCGGGCTCTAGTGCATTCGCCAAGCTTGCCCTTGAACGGCCGCCAATGGCCCGAGTCGCGAGGGCAGGGTCCACAGCCGGACGAGCCGACAGCAAGCTAGCTAGGGAGGCCGGCCGACTCGGCTGCGGTATCCAGGGGCGACGACGCGACGCAGCAGACGCCGGCGAGAGGCCGTCCCAACCACCGGGTCTGGTGTCACCCGTTGTCGATACACTCGGCCCTCGTACGAGGGCAAGAAGATGAACCGAATGTGGATCCTTTGGGCTCTGCTTTGCAGCGCTCCCGCTGCCCTGGCCGGGGGCTATTACGCCGATATCGATGCCTCGAACCCTGAGTCCTTGCGGCTAACGCTGCATGGGGTGATCGACGATCACCAGAGGTTTCCCTACACCTCCGGATCTACGGACACTTGGGACATCCTGGAGCTGGCCGAGCAGGATGCGATGGATCCGGGTCGGATCGTTGACGTCTATCGGAACGCTAGCTACGTCAAGATCGGCGGTGGCGTGGGGGTGTACAACCGGGAGCACACCTGGCCGAACTCCTACGGCTATCCCAACGACAACGCGAGCAACTACCCCTATACGGACACGCATGCGTTGATGCTGTCCAATTCGAGCTACAACAGCTCGCGGGGGAACAAGCCCTTCGGGCTGTGTAGCGTCTCGTGTGTCGAATACGTCACCGACCTGACCAACGGCACCGGCGGCGGCTCCGGGGTGTTTCCGGGCAACAGCAACTGGGCCAATCCCACCTACTGGCAGGTCTGGCAGGGCAAGCGTGGCAACGTCGCCCGGGGGTTGCTTTACCTGGATGTCCGGTATGAGGGCGGGACCCACGGTTCGACAGGGGTCGCCGAGCCCGACATGCGGCTTACCGATGATCCGGGATTGATCCAGACCAGTGGCGGCCAGAATGCCTCTGTTGCGTATATGGGACTGCTGTCAGTGCTGATTGCCTGGCATGAGGCAGATCCGCCGGATGAGTCCGAGGTGCTGCGGAACGATGTGATCCAGAGCTTCCAAGGGAACCGGAACCCGTTCATCGATCATCCCGAATGGGTTGGTTGTCTGCATCTGGGCGAGTGTGGGGGAGGCGATCTGATCTTCGCCTGGGACTTCGAGCCATAGCAGGCGTGCCGGCGCTGCGCGCCGACGGGCTCTTGGGCGTTGCCCCGCGCCTGGGTCGCGGCCATTCGGCGTTGATCCCTCACGACTTCGGCGGCGGGCCGCCTGCGCGCTCCGCTTGCGCGTGGGGGTGTCGTTCGGCGCATGGCATCGTCCAGGACGTGGAGCCGCTTTGATGCAGCCACACGGTTGAGGTGGTGCTCGAGGTGGTTGGGGGTGCGCCGTACGACGCGCAGATGCGTGCTGCATCGGATTAATCGTTCGCGTAACGACGCCGCAACTGCTCTGCCACCTGGTAGACAAGCCAGAGTGATTCGCCGCCGTCCCGTTCGCGAATCTTCAGAAGTCCCTCGTCTCGCCATCCGACTACGATTGGCACCACTACCCTCATCGGGGTGTCGGACTTGGTGGCCAGTTCGCCAAGCAGCATCCCGTTATCGCACGGGGAAAGGATGCGGCCGAGGCGCTTGCTCGTCTCCTCCAAGTCGCCTTCATAAAGTGCTTCCCAGGCGAAAAGGTTGCCGAGCGTGGTTAGGCGAATCGAACAGTGGCTACTGGCTTCCGATACTCGCGCATAAGACGACTCTTCAAGCATGCGGCTCGCCCGAAGCACCTCATTCTTGGTCACGCCCAAGGCGTTGGCGAGCTCGCCCAACTCCAAATGGCGGTCAAAGTCGGCGTCTGGGCTGCTTTCGTACATATACCTCAAGAGTTCCCGATCGATAGGCTCAAGCTGCTCTAGCCGTTGGCTTGGTGTGGGTTTGGAGACGGCAGCCAAGATCTCAGCGAGCTTACCCAGCACTATCTCGAATCGTTCGTGTTCGCTCGCCTTCAGATTGATTACGGCCTGGAGAGCCTGCGCAGAGTTGCTGAGCAATGTGGGGAAGGCCTCCGTCTCCAGCCACTGACGAAACGAAACCGCGTCGGCAGATCGATCGGAGTCACGGCGCTCCTTGAACCATTCAATGACGAGCGGAGCGAGCGCACTTAGCGTGAGAGGGTCCATGGGTAATCGCTAGCTGGCAACTGGGGCATTCTTACCGCAACCGAGGCAACGCCGGTAGGCTCCGTAGCGGCCGAGGCGCTCTCTGCCCACCAAGCAGTCGCAGTTCGTGCAGGTCCGGGCTTGACCTGTGGACCATCGCCATAGTCGGAAGCTGGCGTAGCCCACTAGGCATAGACTTGCGATGAGGGTCGCGAAGGCGGCATACCTCCAAGAGTTTGCGAGTCCGGCCAGCAGATTGCTGTCAGCAAGCCTCCAACTGACCCAAGCCAGCGGGATGGAGCCTAATGCGGCTCCGAGAGCGGGGATGAATACCCTCAAGCTCATCTTCGTTACGCGATCCATGGCTGATCCCTGAAGTGTTGCGAAGATGGTTGATCTGCCTCGTCTCACAACCTGAGACGGTCTCCGTGTCCTGAATTGCGTGCGGATTGCGTGCCGGCGCGGCGCGCCGTCGGGCTCTTGGGCGTTGCCCCGCGCCGAGGTCGCGGCCGGTCGGCTTTGATCCCTCATGACTTCGGCGGGTGACCGCCTGCGCGCTCCGCTTGCGCGTGAAGTGTGTCGTTGGGGGGCTTGCCTGTGCCGTTCGACCGTACCACGCCGGTCTCGCCGTCAAGACGCTACGTGGCGGAGCCACTCGCCGAGTCGCCTGCGGCGAGTCTGTGACTGCTGCGCTGCGGCGTGGGGGCTCCGGCCTCGGGCAATTCCGCCCGGAGAGCTGGAGTAGGACAATGTTGGATATAAACTCCTTCGGGCCCGCGGCGGCGGGCAGTGAAGCGGGGCGCTGCGAGCTGCATGTTCGCGATGTTGGCGGTGAGTTTCGGCCTGCGACCTCGGCCGAGGTGTTCGAGGCGGCGCGGTTGGTGCTGGCTCGGAAGTTTCGAAGAGGATCGTCGTTCACTTCCCCAGGAGATGTCAGCGACTTTCTCCGGACGAAGCTCGCGCGTCTGGAGCACGAGGTGTTCGCGGTAATGCTGCTGGACACCCGGCATAGGCTGATCGAGTACGTAGAGATCTTCCGGGGCACGATCGACGGGGCCGCGGTGCATCCGCGGGAGGTGGTGAAACTGGCACTCATGAAGAACGCGGCGGCCATGATCCTGGCGCACAACCACCCTTCGGGTGTGGCGGAGCCAAGCGAGTCGGACCGGCTGATCACGCGGCGGCTGCAGGAGGCGCTCGCACTGGTTGAGGTTCGGGTGCTGGATCACATTGTGATCGGAGCCGACAGTCACGTTTCGCTTGCGGCCAAAGGGTGGATCTAAACTAAGCTCCGGGGGCTTCGGCCCCCTTTTTTTTGCTGGGCTTAGCTGTAGCAGTTTGATCGTCGCCCCGGCTCCGTGTACATGGCGACATCGTTGACCTGCAGGCGGCCACTTTTCGTCCCCCGTGCCGTGCTGTTGGGAGCTCCCTGCGCCCTCGACGACGACCAGAGTCGGTCGGCTGGACTTGTAGGTCCGCTAAGGGCTTCGCAACCCAAGAGAAACGCCCATTGACCAGAGTGGAGGCGGCTGTTGGGGCCGCCGGCCCCGGTGGCACCACAGCATCGCCTGAGCAATGGGGAAGGTTGGGCGAGCCATGCCTGTATCCCCCGATACTCCCTGCCGTTGGCGCCAGCAATCGGGTTGCGCCTGGAGCGCGACCCAAGGGCGCAACAGGTGCGGCAACGAACTGAACACAGCGCGCAAGCCCTCCCGCCGCCGAATAGAGCGACTCGATTGGGGTGAGTCTCAGCTGAACTAATCCGAGCAAGGCTCCGGAAAGCATTCCACGCGAAGGCTGTCTAGCGAGGCGTCAGAGGTTACGACCACCGCGCCACTTTCATGCGTGTTGTACTCCGCTAGAGCCGACGCATAGGCTGGCAATCCCCCGCAGCTCATGTCGTGCGGAGTGGCTGGAAGTAGAGAGCCGCCGTCCTGAAAACGCTTTACGACAGGGCACTTGGGATGACCAAATTTCGTTCCGGCTGAGTGAACGACCACCAGAGGTTGCGTTGCAGCAATCCATTCCGCATGGTTGCTTTCCTCGGACTGCGCCCCGTGGTGCGAGGACACGACTACTGTGGAAACCAGCACTCCTGGCTCGGGGAAGTTTTCCATGGCCGCCCTCTCAGTGGTGCCCTCGGCGTCTCCGCTAAAGATGATGCGAAAGTCCCCGTGGTCAACGGAGAGCATCAAGCTGTTAGCGTTCTTGGAGCTCCCAGAGTTTACGGTTAGAGCGAACGTTTTCGCTTCACCGCAAGCCAACTCTTCGACAGCGCGTCCGTCATTGTGCCAGTTCGGCTCAAACTCCTCCGTAACTCTCGGCCACTGATGGTCGCCGAGATCTCGAACAGCGTTGGCCCAGGTCAGCACGGCCGCGGGATATTCTGCATGGGCGCCGCCTAGCCAAAGGGATCGAACACGAGGAGGTGGCAGAACCCTCGGCAAGAAATTGGAATGATCGGCATCACCATGACTGATCACCACTTTGGGCGAACCCTCGCCTATGGCGGATCGAAGATAGCCCTCGATGTCCTCTGGTGACATCTGGGCCCCACCCGTACTGCCGCAGTCAACCACCAAAGGATCGGAGTCTGGGCCGGGGCATTCGATGAGATGACAAGAGCCGGCGCCGACGGGAAGTGAATGAACCCGAATCTCCCCGGGAAGTTTCTCGGACAACCATTCATGGTTTCCCCAATCGATTCGCCTCGCTCGGAATAGTGCTCGCTTTTCCATTCCCGAGCTCGTCTGCGCGGGATCCAGGAGACCCTTGCTCAGAAGATCCTCGGCAGACCGGGCAGACGCCAATGTGATCTCGGAGGCGGTCCCTCGCGCCGCACCTGGCAACACCGAGTCGCTGGCCTGCCCATCGCCTTGGGGTCGCACGGTGGAACAAGCTGAGAGCACCAGCAGGAGAATCAAACCAATGGCCCGTGCAAACACTGTTCACCTCCTCGTTTAGCCCAATACTCTCGCTAGGAGCTATCGGAGCTCGCCATGTCCCAGCACCCGCGCGCCTATCGGAGTGCACGGCGGTCCTGCGCCAACCCAACAGTTGCTAAGGCACTGTTCAACCTAGATTTCACCAGGTAACAGACCCAGCTCCTTTTAAGGATGGACGCCGCTTAGGACCCCCGTTGTGGTCGGGGTAGGCGGCCGACCCTACGGAAAAGATGCGGGGCGTGGAAGTGATTCAGCCCGCTCGTACGCTGGGAGAGGTTGCGATTCCACTTCCATGCTCAAGCCCGAGCGCGGCCTTCTACGGACCCGCAGATGTAGGGGCAGGAGTTGTGGGAGTGCCAGAAGTCGATGAACCAAGGTTCGGGGGGGCCGAAATTCGTGCGGTGCCAATCTTCTTGTACAACTCCGTCGGGGAAGACGTTCCAAGCTCTTGCAGATCCCGGTAATTCGCAAGGAAGTCCAAAATACTTGGTCTGATCGGAGACTTGTCATACCGGCGCCTCCCTCTGAGCTTCCTCTCCAAGTCCAGCTTCGTAAGCTCTATGGCGTGATTGCGCCACTCAGCTTCCCTATCCTGCCTATCCCGAGCGCTCAGCCATCGTTTGGAGAGCAAGTGTGCGATAGCGGCGGCTGCAGCTGCGGCAATGAGGGAAGCCATAGCAGTAATTGCCGTGCCGATTAACTCGAGCGTCTCAGGCTTCAAGCCGTCCAGCTTTGCCAAAGTGTCGAACATCCAGCTCACCCCGCGGCGTTTCTCATGCTGGAAGATCCAGAAGCAGAGCCGGAACTGGAACTGGAATTAGATTCGGCAACCAGTAGTCGGACCTCTGCCGTATTCCCTTCGGCGTCCCGCGCCAGGAGGAGAAGAGCCAAGCCCCGGGCATTGGACGGAATCATGACCATCTCGTGGCACGGAGGATCGTCGCAATCCACGGTCCTGAGGGTCTCAGATCCAAGATACACGTGAGTGCGAGTTCGTCCAGAACCACCGACCACGTAAAATCGAAACCCTTCGCCCGTCAATGGAGGCGCGTCAAAATGAATGTCCATTGATCTCCCCCACTGCGTTGCCTAGATGGAGTTTTCTACACTATTGAGCCCAGGTCAATTAAAAGGCAAGCCGCCCCAGCTTGCTATTCTTGAGAGGACTTTGCCTTATAGCGCATGGCGCCCACGGTGAACAGCAGCCGCGGGGATGGGTCCATTGCCAGGTCGAGCCCCGAGAGACGGGACGAAAGCTGATGATTGATTGAGGTAGGTATGAGCATTGATAGCTGCCGATCAGTCTTGGCTAGACTCGAAAGGAGCACAGCCGCATTGCATTGCGACCTCGCCACCCAGGAGGACGCGGTCGCTAAGGCGAAGTCAGAGGCAGAGCGCAAGCGCAGGCAGGCCTCCTCATCGAAAGCCAGCTCGAGTGTCCAAACCTACCTTCGCATGGCGTAGCGCGAAGACAGGAAGGCAGTGGATGGGCAAAAGCAGGTTGCGGCGATCCGATCCAGAATTGCAACCAACTCGGATCTTCAGAGGAACGCCCGGCAACGATTGGAAAGTGCCCTCAAGCTTGCACAGATTAGTGCAGCCTAGAGTTGATCGCTAGGCCAGTGGGCGAGCAGCAACGCGCAAGATGATGCACAGCGTCCAACGTCGAGTGGCGCTGCGCGTCAATGCAACGTGGGAAACTCAACATCATCTGGTTGAGGGCCGCCTGCTTTTGCGCCACTGACAGTCGCCCCGTTTAGATGCTGCCGACCTCGCTGCCGCAGCCAAGCTTGCACTGTTGGCGAGGTTTCATAGCGGGCACGGTGCTCAGCGAGCAAGCCCACGATTTGCTCAGGTTCCCAGTTCTTGCAGCCAGCTTGAATGACTGCAGCACCCAGTGCCAGCCGTTGACTGAAGTCTAGCCGCCGCGCCCGCTCTCTCTCCCTGATCGCCGCGCGCATTTCTTGGAGCAATTGCCTCGCACGAAGCTGGGCAAGCCGCTGTGCTGCGCGCGCAACCTGATCGCCGGTCCTTTGCGCGGCCCCGCGATACGTGGGGGGACGGTCGCCACCCGCCGACGAGTAAGCGGCGCCCGATTCTGACTGCTGGGTTGCGGTACTCAATGCACAGGCCTCGGGCTGGGCGGGCGAGGAGCTGCGGAAGCCAGGGACGTGCGCATTGACAATGAACGACGTGCACGCAGCGCATCACCCACCCTCTGGCCCCCCGACCTGTCCGTGAACATGTCCGGGTAGAGCTCCAGCCCCGCCCTCGTTCCGCGACTAGAGCTGTCCTCATCCAACAACTGCCTGGTGTGCGCCATCGCCTCGTTCACCATCGCGAAGAGATGGTCCCAGTCCTCGTCCACGGGAGTAGCGTATTTGACATTTCGCTCGTAGAGGCGGCGCGCCCGATTGAGGATGTACAAGAACTCTAGTAATGCGATTCGAAGAGGGTCTGTAAGAGGTGGCTTCATGCGTAACTCCTTGCTGGTTTCACTAGTCCTACCAAAAAATCAGCAATGCGCAAGCGTGGTAAGCGCTTGATTCAGCATAGCCATTAGCGACAACGACGCTGCACCCAGCGCAGTAGCGCAGCTCCATGAAGTAGCGCGAGCAAGAGCGCACTTACGCAAACTGTCGTTTGCCCACGACCCGTTGGGTCGCGGTGTGCGCGGTCTCTGACCGATCATTAGCAAGCGACGTGGCCCGGCCACCGACGTCCAATGCGGGTACAGGTGTCATCGGCGCAGGCCTCCGGCTGCCCGGAGCTGCGCCGCGACTCAACAGCCCCGACCCGTTGCGAACCCTCTGCCGAGGTAGTTCGCCCGGAGGAAATGTCTGAAGCGCAAACGCGCGGGGTCACTCTCCCCGAAGACTGGGCTTGCAAGGAGGCAATTCTCCTCTAGCGTGAGGGAGACGCTAGAGGAGAATCGATGGCAATCTTTCATGCAACTCTGAAGACATTCAGTCGGGCCAAGGGACACACCGCACCCGCCGCAGCGGCCTATCGAACCGCACGCCGCCTCCACGATGACCGAACGGGTCTCACACACGACTATCGAAGGCGGCGTGGCGTTGTTGAGGTTCTTGTACTTGCCCCGGCGTCCTCGCCACGATGGGCGCACGACGTTGAACAGCTTTGGTCGGCGGTGGAACTATCTGAGGCCAGGATCAACGCCAGAGTTGCCCGCGAGCTGGAAGTCGCCCTCCCCGTTGAATTGGATTCACCCGGTCGTTCGTTGCTCGCTCGCGCCATCGCACAAACTCTCGTAGACCGTTATCAGGTAGCCGTCACCGCGGCCATACATGAACCAAGCGAAACGGGGGACAGCCGCAACCACCACGTTCATCTGATGATGACGACTCGACAGATCAGTTCAACTGGTTTCGGCCCCAAAGTTCGGGTTCTGGATGACAGAAAGACCGGACCAGAGGAAGTGCTCGCGTTGCGCGAAATGGTCGCGGTATTGACGAACAAGCATCTTTCAAGATCAGGGATCAATGCCCAGGTCGATCACCGGTCGCTGGACGCACAGGCCGCGGAGGCAGCGGACGCAGGCGATTTGGTTCAGGTAGCGATGCTGTCAAGAACCGCTGCTGTACACGAGGGCAAAGCGGCAACGGCCGCGAAGCGGTGCGGACGTCGCGCGCGTCGCGCGGATGAGAACCAGTCGCGCCGCAGGAGCAACGAGGGCCTGAAGAGGCGCGCAGTAGAGTTTGTCCAGAGCACAGCGGGGAAACGGCGGAAGGGTCGGGACGCCGGCGCCGGATCTGGCCGAAAGAACATGGCTTCTGACTCCGGGGTGGCTATCAGGGTGGAGCCGTCAATGATCGGCACGGAGTTGTGCCCCACTCCAAGTCGACTGGATTCTAAGGGCAGCCAAAAACCGAACGGCGCGGGCGCTGGCGTAACGCGTGAGCTTTTGTCCGGCACCGCTCCGACGGTTCGGAGTGGTGGGGGGTCCAGCAAAGGGTCTAGGGTCATCCGGATACTGAGGCATGTCTTCGCCCGCCTAGGCGACATCCTTCGCGCACTCTCGAAGCATTGGAGCACATCGCACTATCACCGAAACTTGGGCACACCCGATCAAGTAGGAGAGATGAAATCGAATGTGGGTGAAGCCCCAAGGACAGATTCGAGATCAGTTCCGAGCCGGCCGGCAACTAGCGCGGTTCAAGCAATGCTCTCCAGCCCTGGACCCGCTTTGCTGGTCTCTGCACCGTCCCCTACGACCGAAACACAAGCCGTGGCCGTCTCTAGGCGCCTGCGCTACGTCAATCGAGCCCGCGTCTCAGCCTATGACCTGGGAGATACGCAACCCTGCAAGCGGTTTCGTATAGGGCGCGGTCGCCCCATGGCAGATCTTGACTACCGGAGTTCCCGGCCGCCGGCGGCGTCGCAACGTAGGCACTTTCGACGTCCCTCAGGTCCCTGACTGTTCCTCAGTTTCGCGGACGCTGGGTTTACCCAAACGGGGCAACAAACTGTGCTGATACTTCGTCACGTTGTTTGACTCAATCGATTGAGAATCAATCGCTTGGATTCCTGCTTTGCGTTGAGCGTCATGACTTGACGGCTTGCAATTCGCCGCTAGGTTCATCGTGTCCGCTCATCGAGAGCGCCGAAGAATAAGGAGAACTGATGCGAAGTCGCTTGCCCGATTTAGTTCGATATCTGCTAGCCGGATCCCTCAGCGATCGTCAGATCGCAGCCGCTGTGGAAACCTCAAAAACGACAGTCGCCCGGTACCGCGGTCTCCTGGCTACGACACCTCTATTGCCGGAGAACCTGCGCGATTTGGATGGCGCAGCACTATGGCGGATGTTTAACTCCGAACGGCGCACCAGTGGCAAGCATATCCCAGACTTCACTGAAGCTCAGCCACGGCTTAGAGAGCCGGGGATGACGATCTATCGCCTGTGGCAGGAGTATCGGTTGGAAGCGGGCGAACGTGGGCTGAGCTATCCGCAGTATGCGCGGCGTTTCGCCGGCCATCGCGGAACACGAGCGGTATCTATGCGCCGGCAACACGAACCTGGCTATGCGGTGTACGTAGACTTCTCAGGAAAGCGACCCCATTACATCGATCGCAGCAGTGGGCAGCAGGTTCCCGTAGAACTCTTCGTCGCCGTTCTTGGCGCGAGCAGCTACCTCTATGTTCAGTGCACAGCCACCCAATCAGTTCCTGACTGGATCGATGCTCATACCCGGATGGTAGAGTTTTTTGGCGGGGTGCCGCTTGTGGTTGTCCCGGATAACCTCAAGGCCGCTATTGTCAAGACGGGAGCAGAGCCCACTATCCAACGGCACTACTTGGAATGGGCTCGGCACTATAGGGCGGCCATCCTTCCAGCGCGCCCAGGTCAGCCCCGCGACAAAGGGATCGTGGAAGGCGCTGTCCGCTTCGTCCAGCAGCAGGTTTTGCCAGAGATAAGCAAGCAGCGGTACTTTTCGTTGGATCAACTCAACGACGCAGTTTCCCAGCTACTTGCCGTCATGAATAGCAGGCCATTTCAGAAGCGAGATGGCAACCGCCTGACGGAGTTTGAGCGCTTGGATAGGCCGGCGCTGCAACCAATGCCTTCAGAGCGGCACATTTACCGCCAGTGGGTAGCCAAGCAAACCGTTCCCTCTGACTATCACATCAGCATTCATGGGCACTTCTACTCCGTGCCGCACACGTTAGTTGGATGCAAGGTTGAAGCATGCATCTGCCCGCCATTTGTCGAGGTTCACTATGAAGGCAAGCGGGTCGCACGTCACCTAAGACAGGCTGCTAGGGGACAGCATACGACCGACCCAGATCATCAACACGAGGCGCACCGTGCCATGGGTGATCGGACCCCTGAGAGCTTGCTCACATGGGCGGCCAAAGTGGGGCCGAACATGAAACAACTCATGCGGAAGCAGTTCGCCGGAAAAGTTGCATTGCAGGGACTGCCGGCCGCCGTTTCAATTCGCAACCTTGAGCAGCTCGCCAATCAAGAGCAACTGGAGGAGGCGGCTCAGCGCGCCCTGACCCTCAGGTCCTGCAGCCCTTCAGCTGTCAGGAGGCTTCTGATTGAGCGCCAATCGCGGATCGTTCCTGATGCGACTGCTGCAAGTTCCAAATCTCTGTCGCTGCGTGCTTCTCAAGGCGCGGGTCGCAGACGGTCATCATTCTCTAGGGCTCTTCCGTGAACACCAAGGGTGTTTACGCTGACCTTCCGGCCGCGTTGAAGCGCTTGGGCCTGCCATACATGGCTGATCGGCTAGCAGCTCTCGGCAAGGGAACGGGTCTGCTAGTGCCTGCGGTGTTGGAGATGCTGGTTGACCTTGTGCAGGCGGAGGTCGACGGAAGAACAGAGCGGATCCGCCACAAGATGCACACCGAGGCGCAGCTTACTGAGCCCTCCGCATCGCTTGAAGATGTCTGGTATCGCGCCAATCGAAACCTAGAGCCGGCCCTTATCCGCTCTCTGACTGACTGCGAGTGGATAAAGCGCGGACAGCATGTGCTAGTCACTGGTGCCACTGGAAGAGGCAAAACGTGGCTAGCCTGTGCGCTCGCAAACACTGCGCTACGCGCTGGCTCCTCTGTGCTCTTCCGCGATGTACCCGACATGCTCGCCGACTGGGGGACGGCAGATGCAGACGGGCGCTTGCTCAAGCTTCGGCGGCGGCTCGCGCGGCTCGATGTCCTAGTGTTGGACGACTGGGGGGTCGAGCCGCTTACCGGAAAGGACGTGCAGGCATTGAGACGCATCCTTCATGATCGGTCGACCAGCCGATCGATCATTCTGGTTTCGCCGAATGGCCCCGAGGAGTGGCGGACTTGGCTGGGCGACTACGTTGGTGATGCACTGGTAGACAGAATTGAGTCCGGAGGGGTCAGCATTAGCTTGCAGGGGCCATCTCTGAGGCGCGCATCGGCGCGGACGTAGCGGTCAGATCCTGCCAGTTTGTTGATTGCGAAAGCTTGGGCGTCGCCGCTTCGGCCGCCCTGTAGTATTACTCTATCAGCGGCCTGCACAACAGGTTGAAGAGATCTGGACGGTGCCTTGGGCCAGGCGGCAAGCACAGCTGTGTGGTGGTGCGCTTGACTATGGAAAATTTCGCCACGTAGCACCTGTGTCGACTCTCAATCATGGGCCAACGGATCCAACTGGCTTAACCCGTCAGTAAAGCTGTTCTTTAAGCAGAGGGCGAAAATGACTACGGACGATCTGGTGGCAGCGTTGCGCCGCATTGCAATCGAAGGCTGGGAATCAAATAAGCAGCCGGTTTTTCTTAGTTACCTCCCCAAATTGCTGTCGGAGGCGTTGGGGGCTGATTACCGTGATCTCTTAGGGGGGATGAGCTTGAAGAAGTTCATCGTGCAGTCTGATGCGTCGGTCGGGTATCAGATTGCTCAGCATCCAACACAGAGGGCGAAGGTTGGCATACTCCCAGCCGGAGTTTCATACGAATTTCCAGCCGGGCCCGACGCTATTGTTGTGCGGCAAGGAGTTTCAAGGGCCGATGTCAATGGTTTTGTGAGCGTTCTACGGTCGATGTCTACAGAGGAGCTTTTTCGCACCTCATTTCCAGCGAGCTTCGTTGTTCGGCTCTTGGACGACAAGTAGGACCATACATGCGAGTCCTCGCTGTTCTTTTGTCGCGGCACAAGGCATTGCTGTCAACCTACGAGAAAAGATGGGCTGCGATTATCGATCATAGTTGGCTGCGTCAACTTTCTTTGCCGCAGGTGTCTTTTGTTCCGCTGGGGTTTAATCCGGATGCTCGCTCAGGAGGGTCGTTCCCAGAATGCCTGTATCGCTATTTGAATGGAGGTGAGGGAAGCGGTGGCCCTGTAAACGGAGTAGTGGTGCTGTATCAGGCGGGTCTCGAGACCGCGCTGAATGGTGTACGAGATGCTGTTTTTGCTGGAGAGATACCTAATGATCCATATATAGAGAATATACCGAATTTCTTGATCGGCTACTTTAGGCGGATAGTGGTCAACTATGGGGTACTAGTAAATCAGATTGGCGATTCTACTAAGCAACAGGCCGTTAGCCTTCCACTGAAAAACTTTCAGAGTGAAGCATTCACCGGACTCGTTGAGCTGTGTAGAGACGATTCGTTGCGCCCAGATTTCCAGAATGTCGTGGTTCCGCAACTCAGCGCAATCGTAAAGCTAAGAGGACCTAAAAGGCGGTCGAAATACCCCGACCTATACTTCCGTGACAAAGAGCGGCGGTTTTTTAGATTAGGCCACGAGCGCCACTCGAAGTATGAGACGGGTGGCACGCACACAGCATCTTGTTTAGTAAATGGCCATCTGCGCTTTGGAAGCGGTCTAGACCAAGAGCGACATTTCAACGTGACTGTCGGAGAGTCAGGGGAAGATCGTATAAGCTGCAGCTTGCCGAATTGTCATGGCGTCCCTGTAGCTGTGAGAAATAGGACCCATGTCAATATGTTTAGCAACGATTTTCACAAATAACGCATAAATTGCTTTTGACAAAATAATAGCGGGATACGCGCCGCGTTCCCGCTACTTATGTCGCCTATTCACAGTAGTCCCACCCGCTGCGGCAGCATTGAGGGGTAATCGCTGGGGGCAAGCCCCGGATATTCCCCCAACCCATCCATCAGTTACCTCTGCTTACCTCCGGCCAATAGATTGATCGGGAGCAGAACGGCCCGGCGTGAAGGCAGATCACCTACGAGTCTAGTGAGAGGGCTTACGTAAGTCAAGTCTCAGGAGGAGAGCGGATGGGGAGGCTGGCCTGGTGCCTAAGACTCTTGCGGCGGGACCAGACCGGAGTTTCAGGAGGTCAAAGACGGAAGTAGGGCGGCGCAGCCGTCATGCTCTTCCAGCCGCTGTAGCGCAACAATCGCAGGCATCAGGTCAAAGACATCATCAACACACCAGGAGAAGTTGAAAATGGCAGTGTTCGTGGTAACTTGGAATCTCAATCGTGAGCGCTCGAACTACGGGCAGGCCCGCGCTGCGTTTATCAAGCAGCTAGAACAGTATCCCAATGTCCTGGATCCTGCTCTGGAGACTGTACGTTGGATCGCGAGTTCAGCGTCCGCCAGTGAAATCAGTAGAGATCTGCGAACGAAGCTGGACGCGAACGATCGTCTTTTCGTCACTCAGCTGTCAGGTGGTACCCACCAAGGCTGGTTAAGCCAGGCAACATGGGACTGGATCAACGCAAATATGTGAGATTGCGGCACGGCTCCCGCAATTAATCCACTGCGTTCCTGTTGACTCTCGGACGGTCGGCCAGGCTTATTGAGACTGGGCGGTCACCCTTATAAGAATATGCATGCTGCATATTCTCTTGGAAATGACCACCAAGTCTCATTGGCAGTTGCCATGCGTCGCGCTAAGGTTGGCTGCTCTAGATTCTTCCACCACACAAAACGCATCTTTTGGCGAGGAGTGCGCGAGAAGAGGCGCGCCAGCAGTAGTCCGGCCGGCGAATCGCTAGCTGCCTGGGCTGCCATCCCCCGACCAACGATTGTCCCTACTACCGTTCTGGCGCTTTACCTGATCGAAGGCTGCTTCATCAATCGCATCGACTTTGTCGATAGGGCAGGCCGCCCGCCGATCACCGCTGATCGCGACGACGGCAGCATGGCGTGTTCCACTAGACACGCGCTTCACCTTTGAGCGGCCGTTTACCGGGATCCATGTGCCGCGTGCCTCTACTGCCGGTAGGTTGGTGCCGATCTGGAAGGCGATACGGTGGGCTGTACTCAGATCAGGGCAAGCTTGGCGGGTGGTCACCCGGCGATAGAGTGAGGGCCCTTCGCGCAGGACCACACTGCTGGGGCTCTCCGGGGCGAATTCGCGGACACGATTGGTGCGGATGGAGACGTCGGCCTCCTCCGCAAGAGCCGCATACGGCGGGGTGAGAGTCAGCAAGACAAAGGTAAGCGGTGCGATCTTCATGGCAGGTATCCGTTCGGCGGGCACACCGCGTCATCGCGGCGATCCAAGGATACCTGATATACGGGTAATTACCTGACTTTCAGGTAACCGTACAACGGGTACTACCGTGGCGGCGCGTCGGACGCGGGCCATGAAGCGAACATCGATCCACTCCTCGGAGCACGCGGTCCTCATAGGCTTGCTCAAGGAGCTTCGCCTGAGCGCCGATCTGTCCCAAGCGCAGGTCGCTGAGCGGCTCGGACGGCCACAAACCTACGTCTCGGCGGTCGAAGTCGGGGACCGGGGTCTAGACCTGTTGCAGGTCAGGGAGCTGGCCGCGGTCTATGGACTGGACTTCCCGACATTCGCAAAGGAGCTGGAGGAGCGCATCGGCTCCCCAGCCGTGCGCCCAAGACGGCGCAAACGGACCCGGGTTTCATAGAGAACTGGCCGCGGTTCAAAGCTGGTCCCACACTCCACACCCACCGCTGTGTATATGCCTTCTCGCATGACAGAGCCACCGCGTCTATACGCCTGAACTCAACACGATCGTCGGCGCCCTCAGACCCATCCTTGGGGTTGATTTCCCACGTCATGTCAGAACGTCCCAGAAGGACGATCCATGAGCCAATTTGGTTCCTCTAAAGCGAACGACCGCTTGGCGAAGGCGGACCTGGACATCCCTTCGGGTCGAGGCGGAGGCCGCTGTCATCAACCTTTCGCGGGTGGAAGGGCCAGAAAGATGTGGGCTAGGGTCGTCGCGCCCTGCGGCGGCGCCTGATCGAGGGGCCGCTTATGCTCCGTGTCGAAGGTGGCTTTGGAGAACACCTGCGAAGGCTCGCGAATATAGCGACCCTCCGGGTCGGGAAGCATTGCTAGGCTGGTGCGCGTCACGGCCATGAGCAAGGATCTTCGCACGCCTTCGATGCAGCGCTTGTTGTCATCGAGAGTCATGGCCACCATGGCGGCAACCGGCTGATGCTTCGCGTAGTACCCGTCGACGAAGCGTCTCATGCCTTGCTCACCCTGGTAGACACGCCAGCTCGCACCCTTGGCCTTAAGCTTCTTGAACTCGTAGGTTAGGCTTAAACGCACGCTTCCGGCGTTTGAGAAATAGGCGATGTCTTGCCGGATACGCTTGATCTTCTTCTGTGTCACTGGGTCGAACTCGAAATGCGGCTTCTCGTAGCTCCACTGGCCCGTTAGTTTTCCTTCCGGCTCGGCCAACTGATCCAAATACCACCAGAACTGCTCAGTCAACTGGTGCTCGGGCCGACGCCGATCGAAGTTCTCGGGCGACTTGCCAGTAACCGTGTGCCACGTGTCAACCAAGAACTGTGTAGCGCGCTGGGCCTCCCCCTGCGGAAACAACTCTGCCCAAAGGTCTCGGGGCGTCGATACGGTCACGCGCCCCATCAGGGCGACTCCGGCCGCGCGGCGCGCACGATGCGTTCCGCATCCCGCAGTGCTTCGCCAACCAACCAGAACCGGCGCAGCAGCGGTTTAATGAGGTACAGACTGTTCTCCAGCCGGACAACCACGTCCGAAGCGAGGTACAAGTTCTCGCTCAGGGGTGCCGGAAGCTGTTGATGGCGCTGCAGGCTGGCAATAACAGCCCGAACCGCGTCATCGGATCGTCTAGTAGTAAGCGCCGGCGCCACGCCTGCGCCTGGCGCAGGCGATAGCCGCAGGATGCCCAGTGCGCCGTGCGCCGTTCGCTCATTGACAATGAGTTCCGCTTGGATACGACCTTCGCCACCCAGCGCGTCTCGCCACTGACTTAGCTCATGGACCAAAGCCCGGGCGTACGCTTGGGCGGCCGCCTGGGTCGGACGATGTTGTAAGGGCGTGTACAAGGCCGAGAACGTGCCCGGCTGAACACTGTCCAGCACCAAGTCCACCACCTCCCGAATACGCGTCGTCTGGGCAGGGGTCAACCCGAAATACTCCGCGATCAAGGCCTGGGCCTCGGGTTTCCAACGGGCGTACTGGTCCGCCCGGGTCAGGCTGGGAGCGCGCTCAAGGGCCTGTAGACGCCTGCTCACTTCGCGCACGATCGCGCGCGCCCGCCCCGGATTTGTGTGCTTTTCTGGAGAGACAAACGGCAGGGCGCCCAGATCCTTCAGGCTCACCCGCTCGCGCTCGAAAGCTACTTGGTACGCCGTCAGCAGAAGGCCGTAGCGGGCCAGGTCCGAATGCAGGTAGAGGGCAAGGAACCGCAGCAGGTCTTCTTGTCCCGCTGGCGCGACGATGGCGCCGATGCTGCTCTTGAACGAGAACGGAATCGACGAAAAAACGGCGCAGACTTCCCGCCGGGTCGTCATCCCGTCGGTGATGAGGATGCGCGGGCCGGTAAAGGCACTCATGACTGCGGTCGGCAGGCGAGCCACCGTCGGCAGCTTGACCTTGGGGAAGGCCGATAGGGTACTGGCGTCTAGCACCGGCCCATCAAAGGCGAAGGCTTTGGCGTCCAGATACTGCAGCTTCCATAGTCGTTGGGACGAAGCAGGCGCCTCGACCGACCGGTCCGTAGCGTGGAATCCCTTTCGGCAGCCCCAACCGGGGGTGCACTTGAGGAATTTGCCCAGGGTGCCGCCGGCACGCAGCAGGGCCAGCATGCCCGCGTCATGGGCGTTGCCCCAGAACAGCGTCGTGAGCAGCTCATTGCTGTGGGCCAAGGATTGGGCGCGCAGCCGGTGCCTGTCGCTGCTGTGCAAGGTCAGGCGCCCGAAGGCGAGGCTGAGGTCGGCTTTGGGGACCCAGTACTCGATCGTTTCGGTCGGGGCCGGTGCAAGCTGGTCGGCCCGTCGCGGTCGCGCCACGACAATCAAGCAGGGTTGGCGTGCAGCAGCGAATAGGAGCTTGCGCACGTCACCGAAGTTGATCAGCGTCTCAATCTCGTAGCGTGCCAGGACGTCGCGCACGAACTCGCGGCTGCTGGGCGCCGCCAGAATGCTGACCGGCAGGATGAAGCACAGGGTAGCCGACGGCGTCACGCAGTCCAGGGCGCGCAACATGAATGCGCCGGCCGTCTGACGCCGGGGAATGTCGAGCCCGTTCGCCCTGGCCCACGTATCGCTCGGCAACACAACGTCCTTTTTGGGTTCGACCCAGGGCGGGTTGGACAAGAAGATGCTGCATTCCGGTGCCTCGAAGCGGGGATTGGCGCCGGAGAAGAAGTCGCCCTCCACGCCTCCGCGCAAGTTGTGGCCCACCAGCTTGGGCAAATGCGAGGATCCCTGAGCGGCCAGGCTTGCGAGATCGGACGGGTCCAAGCCCTCTAAGACCGACAGATAGAGGCTGAACGCCGTTACGCGGCAGGCCGACAGGTTGAGGTCCGAGCCGAAGATGCTGCTCTTGAGAAGATCGACGCGCTCGGAGAATCCCAGCGTCCGGCCGGCCTGGGCTTCGGCCTTACCCAGCAACCGCCGATACGCCGTGGTCAGCAAAATACCCGAACCGCATGCGCCATCATAGATGCGCTCTGCCAGGAGATTAGTGGACTTAGACAAGGCCAGGTCCACCACCAGCGTTGCCAGGTGGCGCGGGGTGTAGTAAGCGCCGACATCGCGCTTGTCGTCGTCCAGAAACGACTCGTAGATGCCCGAGATCAGCTCGACCGGAATGAAGCGGAAGTCGTATTTCCAGAAATCTTGCTGGCCCGTTACCAAATCCACCCGACGCAGAAAGGCATGAAGGCGCGACATCGCCGCCGCGGGCAGTTTCTTCCAGAACTCTTGGGTCTCCGCGCCTGGCTCCAGCAGGTCGCCATTGAAGTCGGTCTTAAGCCGATTGAGCAGTTTGCTCACCCCCGCGACGTCGCCCCGCCCCACCAGCGTGAAGAGCGACTCGACGTCATGGTCGCGCCGATAGGTCGCGCCGGCAATCCCGCGGTGCTCGAGGTAGGCGACGAACATTACCTGCGCCATCAGCAGCTGGGCGTCGACCTTGCTAAGACCGTAACCCTCAAGTTCGCGCACCATGACCTGCAGGTTCTCGAGTAGCACCCGATCTACCCGCCCTTCCGCCGCAAACCAACTGGGTCTGTCTACGAAAACCTCGCCGGACTGTACGTCCGCCCGAGAAAAGGGGCCGGTTTCGGACGCCTCAGAGAATGCCAAGGTTTCGCTGGGCAGAGATCGCGAGATGACGGGTAGCGCCGTGGCCTGGTCTGGGCCAATTGTCAGAACGATGCTCACCAAGTTCTGATTCCAGATGCGCTCGCGGATTGCATCCAGCGCAGCGGCGTCACCACGGCGGCCGTCCTCGGCTAGGAAACAAACGGCGGGGACGCCGTCAACATCGAACACGGCCTGGGCCCGAACCGCGCCGGCCGGGTCGAGCAGCCCGCAAATTTCGCGGCGGTAGACGTGCTCGGCCGGCACTTGCTCAGGCGCCGTGTGCAGGGCGCCCTGGGCGTCCGAGTATCCCCATGCATCGAGCCAGCGCTGGAGGTGGCGATTAGTCACGGCGGCCTTGGTAAGGGGGTTGCCCGAATATACCATAATGATTACATTACGCAATACGCGTGATAACCTTGCGACGAGCGTCCCACTCGTCCTGCGTGGAGCCAAAATGAGCAAGCCGCTCAGCCAGAGTCAGCGCCAACGTTTGCGGTTCATTGAGTCCTGCCTCCTATGGGAGGGACTGCTGCAGCGCAAGGACATCTGCGAGGCCTTCGGTCTCACCCTCAACCATGTCACGCGGGAACTCACCGCCTACCGCAAGCAGCACGAGAACAACTTGGTCTACGACCCCGAGATGCGGGCTTGGCGGATAGGGCCAGACTTCAAGCCGGCCTATGCCACCGGAGACGCCGACGAATACCTGGCGATGTTGCACGCCTACGCCCTCAGTGGCGAGGCCTCGGTAATGGTCACGGCGGGCCCGACAGTAAAGGCAGAAGCCTTGCCTCCGGTGGCCGGCAAAATCGATCGCGCCGTCCTCAAGGACGTCATCCGTGGGCTGCGCCGTAACCACGGAGTGGTCGTGAAGTACCAATCGTTCTCCGACCCCGAGCCGACGGAGCGAACCCTCTGGCCATACGGGCTGGTCTTCGCGAATGAGCGGTGGCACGTCCGGGCCTACGACAGCCGCAAGCAGCGCTTCTCTGACTTCGTACTGGCAAGAATACTCAAGGCGCGCCGGGCCACCGAGTCCGCGGCGATCGCTTCGGCGGAACAGGACCGCGACTGGCAAACGCGGGTAGCCATCGACGTCGTCCCGGCTGCAGGACTGTCTGCCTCGCAGCAGGCGGTGGTCGCGCGGGAGTTCGGCATGCGACGTCAGGGCGAGCTTTGGTGCTGGAAAGTCTCCATGCGTCAGTGCCTGGTCAAGTACTTCCTGCTGGTCCACCGCCTGGACCTGCCCGCAGGCGCCGAGCCGCATCGCCGCATTGCCCTTCGCGACCCCAAGCTTGCGAAGGTTTACGCCTTCGATGACGACTGAAGGTGCGGGAGCAACGCGACAATGTCCTGCAGCCCGCCCTCCCACCAAGGTCTAGTTGTGGGTGGTCCGGAATATCTCCAGCAGGTGCATTCTGCATGTGGAACTGGAGACGGCATTGCCGGGTCACCGCCTGCTGAAGCTTAGTCGAATCTTCGAACGCTCAAGAACCCACAAGTGCCCACGGAACATGATGAACCCTTCGCCGCGAGCAAGTTCACGTCCAGCAGGTAGTTGGCTGGGGGCGCGGTGGTGAGTCCCCACGGGCCGACCGGCTCCAAGGCCTCCCGGTACGGGAACAAGCGGGCGAAGGTTCTGAGACTTCCGCCGCGTTGGCGCCTCCTAAGTAGTCACCCCGCATTCCGCGGGCGAGAGGGCTAGACCATGCCGCAGAAATCGCCTTGGCATTCCATCAAGCAGACGGTTCATCACAACAACACCAATTGCAACACCGGCAACAACATCGAGCGTGAGAACTTGCGGGACGGTTCTGGAGGAAAGCCCCTTTGCCAGGAGTGCGCCAAACTGAATCAAGAACGCAGGTAGGAGTGATCTCCCAGTGTGGCCCTCGGCTCGTCAGCAGGGGCCACACTGGGCGGGGTTTTGGTTCCCCAAGGCGCCTTTCGCCCCCGCAATGGCGTAACCATACGGTTTCCGTGAAATCGAACGGTCGACTCAGACCAGGCGCCCCCCGCCGCGCCTGGCAGGACTCAAAAGTTTCAACTCGGCGGCAGCTAGCGCCAGCACCCTGATCTCTATCCATGGGTCCATGGCTTCACTTCAAAGTGATGATTCGGCTTCAACCGAAGCATCACTTTCTAGCGCCTGTTTTCAAAGGGAAAGCAAGCTTGCTAGAATAGGCCAGGTTGGACACCCCCCTTGGACACTCTCCGGAAAGCCCAAGGGCTAGAAAGGCTTACGTGATATGGGAGCGGGCCCTTTGATTCGGGGTCCTAGTCCCCCAGCCATTTGCTTTAGGCCGCCCGTCATGGGCGGCTTTTTCGTTTCTGGCCTCGGTCGCCGTGGGGCGGCGCACAAAACAGGGGTCAGAGTACCTTTTCCCGCGGCGAGGGCACCGACGCCCTGTGCCGATGGGCCCGCGGCGGGAAAAGGTACTCTGACCCCTGTTTTTCCGTGGCGACTGGGGTTGCGGGGGCGACGGCCGGCGGGCGCAACCGGGTCCGCAGGAGCCGGGCGTGCCGGTGGCCGAACCGGGCGATTCTTGCGAACCGGGTCACGAATTGGCCGCAAGGCATTGTTTGCTTGCGGTTTGCCGTGGAGTACACTGCGGCGACCATCAGGGGGGAACACCGATGTTCAAGCGCCTGCTTGTGCCCGTCGTCGCACTGTTGACGTTCGTGGCCGTGCACGCCGCCGAGAGCGTGCTGCGCGACGACCATCCCGACCGCTACGTGGTCCAGCGGGGCGACACCCTGTGGGACATCGCCGGCCGGTTCCTGCGCAAGCCCTGGCTGTGGCCGGAGATCTGGCAGGCCAATCCGCAGGTCGCCAATCCGCACCTGATCTACCCCGGCGATGTGCTCAACCTGGCCTACCTGGGCGGCCGTCCGCAGCTGACCCGCGATGGGCCGATGGTGCGCGAATCCGGCGACGAGGCGATCACCACCGTTCCGCTGTCCGAGGTCGAGCCGTTCCTGCGCCGGATGCGGGTGCTCGACGGCGACGCCTGGCGCAACCTGCCCTACGTGGTCGGGATGGAAGAGAACCGCCTGCGCAGCACCGAATCGAACTACATCTACGCCCGCGGCCTGGACGCCCAGCCCGGCGAGCGGGTGGCGATCGTGCGGCCGACCCTGGCCTACCGCGACGTCAGCGAATACAACCCGCGCCGGCGCGAGCGCGAGGAGTTCGCCCGCGGCGCGCCGTGGGCGGCGCACCACAGCATCCACGCGCCGGACGAGGTCAAGCGCTCCGAGCAGCTGCTTGGCTACGAAGTGATGGAAATCGGCCACGCCCGGGTGATCCGCGGCGGCGACCCGGTGACCCTGCTGGTCGATCAGGCCGAGCGCGAGATCCGCGCCGGCGACCTGCTGATGCCGGTCGACGATGCCCCGTTCGACCTGTACTTCTACCCGCGCGCGCCGGACGCCGTGCCCGCGGGCATGGAGGTCATGGCCAGCACCGACACCCTGAACGCCACCGGCAAGTTCATGGTCGTCGCCCTCAACCGCGGCGCCCGCGACGGCGTCGAGAACGGCCAGGTCTACAGCGTGTTCAAGCCGGGCGAGGCGATCAAGGACACCGTGCGCTACCCGAATGCCAACGTCCTGCGCGACCTGCGCCGCGACGACGCCTACGTCACCCTGCCGGACGATTTCGCCGGCCACCTGATGGTGTTCCGGGTATTCGACCGGATCAGCTACGGGCTGATCATGGAAAGCCAGCGCCCGGTCCAGGTCCGCGACCGACTGCGCGAGCCGTTCGACCTGTAAGCGCCGGCGTGGCGGTCGGCGCCGAC
>ERZ761609.627-NODE-627-length-38874-cov-31.832865_pt1 | contig 38874 bp, 24 predicted proteins | sample MGYA00511163_ERZ761609 | MGnify/ENA primary metagenome ERZ761609 (study PRJEB28899, sample SAMN02445070) | bioreactor sludge metagenome | biome: EBPR sludge | place: Australia: Brisbane, Thorneside Wastewater Treatment Plant | collected 2011-12-16 ...
TGACCGCAAGGGACAGTAAAAGTCGTTGCCTGTTTTTTATCAAAGCCCCGTATGACCATTAGGGGGCTTTTTTTATGATTAGATCATATCTGTTTAGTTGTAGATTCGAGACGTTGCTTAACTTTAGCATCTGCTAAACTCATCTTTACCATTCGTGAAAAGGACTCCACTTATTTTAACACTGCTTTTGGTTGTTTCTATTGGGCTAGGCCTTTTTTTATACTATAAGTTTTATTCCAAGGTAGAGTTAACAGTCTGGGATATTATACCTTCTCAAACTGTGCTTGTGTTTGAAGCAGGTGAATGTGAAGAATGCATAGAGCAGATCAGGAGCACATCTTTACTAACCACACTTAGAGCAAGTATTTTTCGGAAGTATGGCACGACCCAGTCTGCTAAACTTGTTTCTAATTTTCTGAATACGAAAAATCACCCTGTTATTTCTCTGCATATCATAAAGAAGGATGATTTTGATTTTGTGTTTTATTCACCTATGAATAAAACAGCTTTAGTAGAATTACAATTAGTAGAACTTGCACAGCAGACCAAAAAGAGATCGCAGCGAGAATTTAATGGCATTGAAATCAATGAACTTCCTATTGATGACAGAATTTTTTCATGGGCTGTTATCGATGCGATATGGGTTGGAAGTTTTACATCATTTCTGGTTGAAGATGTAATACGGACCCATAAATCTGATCAGGGAGAAACTTTTAAGAATCAGATTCAAGATGCCGCATTATTACCTACTGTGAAGAATGATGCTGGAAATATTTATGTCAACTTAAAAGGGTTTACCAATTGGTTGTCTGTTTTTTCCGAAACCCAATTGGTATTGCCGCTTTTAGGACAAGCATCAGTTCTGGATATTAAGCAGCGACAGGGAAATTTAACTTTGAATGGCTTTTCGGTTACCCGCGGTAATGACCAAAATGTAATACTCACCAGTGTAAAAGGACAAACGCCTGTTCCTTTTTTTCTAAAGGGTTTGATTTCTAACCGATCGCTACTTGTAACGAGTTATGGAATTAGTGATGGAAACGAACTTTTTAAAAACATTGACTTATCAAGACGAAACGATCTTCAGGATTCTATCCGATCATTCTCAAATGTTGACCTTACCTCCATGTTTTCAGGATTAGGCAACGAGATTGTTACTTGCTATCTGGAATCTACCAGTCAATCTATAGCGCGTGTTCTATTATTCAGCACATCAGATTTACAGGTATGGCAGAAATCTTTTGATCTCCTTTCAAAAGCATCTGAAAAAGAGGATTCTATTTATCTTGAGCGATACTCATCCTACGAGATACGACAAATAGAGATCGATAATTTACCTGAAAAGCTTTTTAAACCATTGGTTAGCGGATTTAAACAGACGTACTATACCAGTATTGGCAATACGATAATCCTATCTGATCGTGTAGAAGAATTAAGAAAATTTCTGGATGATATTGACAAGGAAGAAGTTTGGGGTAAATCGATTTACTACAATCAATTTCTTGAATCAACCTTACTTGAATCAAATTATAGTATCTATATAAATACCCCACGTGCACTTGCGGCTATTTCGGATCGATTGAATGCTCAATGGAGTAAAGTCTACGCATCAACGAACCGGAGCCATTTTAATGCGATTGGCTTAGGGGCTATACAGTTTAGTCACCTGAATGAGAACTTCTATACGAATATTTCGTGGTCGTTTAACCCGAAAACAGGTGTGGTTAAAAATGACCAGGTGGAGATCCGGGATCGCATTCAGGTAAACCTTGATTATGCCATTACCTCTAAACCCTTTGTGGTGCGGAACCATGCTACGAAACGTGATGAGTATGTGTTACAGGATTCTCTTTCAACACTCCATTATTTTTCATCGGATGGAAAGCGACAATGGAAGAAGGAGATTCAGGGTAAGCTAATTCATGGAATTACACAGATCGATTATTTGAATAATAATAAGCTTCAGCTTTTTTTCGTAACGGCTGGCAAGTTGCATGTGATTGACAGGCTGGGGAATTACGTAAATCCTTTCCCGGTTTCAATTCCTCAACAAAACATTGAGTTTGTAAGCGTTATCGATTATGATAATAGTAAGAAATACAGATTTCTGATCTCTGATAAAGCAGGAAAGTTGTGGATGTTTGATCGGGATGGAAAGAATTTGGACGGATGGAAACCCAAGAATATCGAGGGGCCTTTAGTGTCTCCACCAAGTCATTACCGCATCCGTGGTAAAGATTTTATTTTAGCGCTTCGACAGGATGGATGGATGTACCTGATGAACCGAAGAGGTGATAACATTAAGGGCTTCCCGCTTAACCTGGATATGCGACCCGGAGGAACATATTTTCTTGAACCTGGTAATACGCTAGAAACTTCAACTTTTGTTATTGTTTCAAAAGATGGGATAAAAGCTAAGATTAATGTTGAAGGCGGTATTGTAAGCAGGGAGCCTTTAATCAGGACATCCGTGGATGACCAGTTTTCTCTAATTGCTGAGAATAACAATCGACTTTATGTGATCGCGCGTCAGAATGCCAAAGAATTAGCGATATTGAATGAAAGCGGAAAAGTTATTCTAATAAATGAATTTGTCGGTAAGAATCTGGTTGATATTCAATATTATTCTTTTGGATCTGGAAACGATTATATTGTTGTTTCCGATAGGGTTCAGGATTTGAGTTATGTATATGACGGTACTGGTAAGTTACTAACGCCTGTACCGTTGGAGTCAACCGGTATTGAAATAAAACAAGAAAACCAAAAGGCTTCCGTTGTTTATGTTAATGAAAAAAATCTGACAATCCTTCCGTTAGAATAGCCAGACTCCAAAGAAAGGAAGCAATTCATAGTTTATCCTTTACCCCTCATCTTCTCCAGTTGATCCCACATATCATTCGGGATCAGTTCCAGGTGACTGAATTCGCCTCCGTTGCGAAGCCACTCTCCACCATCGATGGTGATTACCTCTCCGTTAACATACGCAGAAAAATCCGACATAAGATAAGCAGCGAGATTAGCTAATTCCTGATGTTCGCCTACCCGTTTTAGAGGAATGCGTGATGCCGGGTCGAACTTTTTAACAAGTTCACCGGGTAATAGCCGACTCCACGCACCTTCTGTTGGAAAGGGCCCTGGGGCAATAGCGTTACTTCTTATGTTGTACTTTGCCCACTCCACCGCTAATGAGCGTGTTAGTGCAAGAACCCCTGCTTTTCCACAAGCAGACGGAACTACATATCCTGATCCTGTCCAGGCATAGGTGGTGACAATGTTCAGAAAAACACCTGGCTGTTTTTTAGCAATCCAGTTTTTTCCTGCCGCAAGGGTGGTGTAATACGTTCCTTTTAATACGATGTCTACCACTATGTCGAAAGCCCGATGCGAAAGTCGTTCGGTAGGACTAATAAAATTTCCGGCTGCATTGTTGAGCACTCCATGAATTTGTCCGAAGGTTGCTTCGGTTTCACGAATTACGGTTTCGATTTCTTCGTACTTTCGAATATCGCACGGTACAGCCAAAACTTTTCCACCAGTCTCTTGCATTAATTCATTGGCTGCTTTTTCCAGCACATCTTTTTTTCGGCTGGTAATAACCAGGTTTGCTCCAAGTTCCAGCATATACCTGCCCATGCTTTTACCAAGGCCAGTTCCGCCTCCTGTTATAATTATGGTTTTGTCTTTGAATGATCCGGGTTTAAGCATGCCTTCCATAGTGGATTGATTTTAGGGTTTTCACTTTCTATATTCGGTATTAAAGATAGCTGGAATAATCAGTATGATTACTTTGTTTGCATGGCAGCGGCTCATTATACTCCTGATCGTAGTTCAGGTCCATGGAGTATTCGCACAAAAAAGGGAATACTTCATGCTGGTGGACTCAAGCCTTCTCGCCAACGGAGTGCGGTATCCTATCAAATCAAAAGTTTTTATAAAGGGCAATTACCTGCGTGACATCCGATTTGGTGATTACCTTGTTGAATCAACAAAAAGGGGGCCCTCATTTCAGCGGGGAAAAGAGTTATTTTTTTTCCGTTATCAGGTAGAAAACAGTGTTATGTTTTCCTATGTACTTACCAGGGCATCTGATTCAGTTGTAATCAACTCCATGCTCAATACGAACTCCAGGGAGTTCTATATCAGCAACGGACAATCAAGTTATTCGGATTTGCGGGAATCAATTGAGCATTATTATTCAGTTTTAAAGCTGGTGAGATTGGAAGAAACCTGGGAGTTGGAAATGAAATCCAGGATTGGTAGCAGAGTAAAAGGATTGGCTGAAGTAAATGGGATTGTTCGATCTGCCAGTCAAGAGATTAATATTCGTCCGGTGAACTACCTTGCCAACGGAAAAAAGGGAATTGCCGGGTCTTTGGGAGCAAACCCGATTTATGGTTATGAATTAGTGTATAATAATTTAGTAATCGCTGCCTACCAGGTAGGGCTTACCGGTGCGCCTAAGCCTTTTGTGTGGTTACGAAATGATTTACCACCAGGCCTTGAAATGATTTCAGCGGCTACAATTACAGCCATCCTCATGATGATTGGCGAAGGACATTTTCAGGAAATGTATTGATGAGGAATCCTGGTCATCAGTACGATTTTGAATTCCCTCCTTTCTGTCGATATTTGACCGGCTAATTTTTAAACTATGAAAACAACGCTATACGTATTTGCTTTGATTGCTATTACGGCTCAATCCTGCATAGTTACTAAAAAGAAGTATGACGACATACTTGCTCAAAAAGTAAGATTAGAAGCTGACTTAGCTGATAGAACCTCACAACTGGAAAAGGCCAATGCCGACCTTGAACGATTGGATCAGCAGGTTAAAAAACTTGCCTCGGACACATTAAGTCTGGGTGACGATGTGCGCGCGAAGTCTGCACGGTTGGCAGAACTTGATAAGGAATACAATCAATTAAATGCGTATTACAAAAATCTGCTTACCAGCAGCGGAAAACTTAACCGCGATATGGCTCAGCAGCAGGAGCAATTGCTTGCCATTCAGGCTAATCTTGACCGGACCAAACGGATGAATGATTCCCTAAGTGTTAGTCTTACCGAACGCGAAAAGAAGGTAAAGGAACTTGAAAATGTATTGGCCGCAAAGGATAAGGCCGTGAATGATTTGAAGAATAAGATCACCAATGCGTTGCTAAACTTTAAAGAGAATGACTTAACCGTAAACGTTAAGAATGGAAAAGTTTATGTTTCCCTTGCCGAGCAGTTACTCTTTGCTTCGGGGAGTACAGAGGTAGATGCTAAGGGGGTAACCGCCTTGCAGCAGCTTGCAAAAGCTGTTAAAGATCAGCGTGATATTAATATCATGGTTGAGGGCCATACCGATAATGTTCCGATTTCCAGAAAATCGCAATACATGCAGGATAACTGGGATTTGAGTGTGATGCGCGCCACATCAATAACAAAGATACTGACCAAGGCTGGGGTATCGCCAAAACAAATAACAGCGTCCGGTCGTGGCGAGTTTGTGCCGCTGGCTGCAAACGATACACCACAGAATAAGCAAAAGAACAGGCGAACTGAAATTATTATTACTCCAAACCTGGATGAATTATTTAAAATTCTGGAATCAAACTAGCGACTACTTATGGGACGACTATGGGTTCTTTTAATTTTTGTTATTGATGTACTCGCCATACTGGATGTATGGAAGCGGGAGTATTCCATGGAGAAGAGATTACTCTGGACAGTAGTTATCATTTTACTGCCATTGGTCGGGCCGGTAGCGTGGTACTTGATCAGTAGAAAAATTATTAATATTTAAATCAAAAGGCCCGAAGTGAAACGGGCCTTTGATTTATTATATTTTTTGGCGGCCTGCGAAAAGCTCAGCCCGACAATGTTACTCTTTTAAAACCACGGCATCAATATTCTTTTGCTTAACCAATGCATTGAAAGCCGGAATTTCTTCTTTGAAGATTTTGTTCAAGGCATTTAAGTGCTTATCAATCTCCGCAGTAATTTCATTTTTGAACTCCACCATTTGCTGTGTAGGAGGGAAATTTCCGGCACTTGCAAGTGAATTCAGATGAGCCAGCTTATTATTTAATCGGATAGGGAAGTTTAAAGGATCCTGACCGCTTCTGTTTTTTGTTTGGTACAAAGCTTCTTCAATGGTTTTCATATTATCTTGAATGGCTTTGGCTTTGTCCAGCACTTCCTTCATGGCTTCCTTCTGGTCTTTAATCGGGTCAATAGCACGATTGATTTGTTCGCGGGCCGTACGGATTTTCTTAATAGCACCATGTGTTTCGCTCACTTTAGCAATTACGCTCTGAACAAAGTCAAACTGAGCCTTCATATCAGCAGCAGTTGCATCCGACCGTGGATCTTTAAGTATTTCAAATTCTGTTTCGGAAGCTTTTCCATTTACCGTTATCCTCACTTTGTAGTTTCCAGGCAATGCCCGCGGGCCATTCATGGAAGCAGCCCATAAAATCATTCCATCAAAACGGTCAGCATCGGGATAACGCATGTTCCAATTGAACTTGTTCATACCCGGTTGCTTTAGCGTTAGTTTTTCTTCTTTTGCTTTCAGGTCGGGTTTAGTAGAAAATTTTTTGATCAATGTTCCATCTGGTTGAAGAAATTCAAGACTAACCTCTGCTTTGGCTGTATCTTTAAGATAGTAGTGCACCATTACGCCACCCGGATGGTTTTGCCCGGCTGTTTTAGGTGCCCGACCCCAGCTAAAGGCTGGTCCCATTCTGTAGGATGGCATCGGTTTATACAGGTATGCATCGGCAGTGGCTACCTGGTCGCTCAGCTGATGTAGCGGTGTTAGGTCGTCAATCAGCCAGAAGCTTCTGCCTTGCGTTGCCGCTATCAGGTTGTCATTCTTAATGGTCAGATCGGTAATAGGAACGATCGGTAAGTTGAGCTGAAAGGGTTTCCAGCTTGCGCCATCATCGAATGAAATATACATGCCCGTTTCTGTTCCGGCATAAAGCAACCCTTTTCGTTTTGGATCGGCACGAAGCACGCGTGTAAAATGTCCGGCATCAATGCCATCGGTGATTTTCGTCCAGGTTTTGCCGTAGTCTTTAGATTTATACAGGTAGGGTCTGTAGTCGCCTGACTTATAGCGTGTACCTGCCACGTAAATTCCTCCTTTTGTGTGCGGATCGAACTCCACGCTGTTGAACATCATCCATTCGGGCAGATCTTTAGGTGTCACGTTTTTCCATTCTTTTCCGCCATCGGTTGTAACATGCAATAAGCCATCATCGGATCCGGTTACAATGAAATCCTTTTCATAGGGTGATTCGCCCGCAGCGAAAATGGTGCAGTAGTATTCAACACTGGTATTGTCTTTGGTAATCGGTCCGCCTGAGGGGCCTAGTTTTGTTTTGTCATTGCGGGTTAAATCCGGGCTAATCGTTTCCCACGACTGGCCACCGTTATAAGTAACATGAACATGGTTGGATGTGGTGTATAGTTTTTTAGGATTATGGGGAGAGAAAAAAATCGGGAAATTCCATTGAAACCGGTATTTCATGTCTTCAGCACCATGGCCCATGGGGTTGTTCGGCCAAACGTTTACCGAACGGCTTTCTTTACTGCGATGGTTTTCCATTTCCAGAAGACCGCCATAGTTTCCTCCATATACGATGTCCGGGTCCGAAGGGTCGGGTGCCAGGTGACCGCTTTCACTTCCGGCTGTTACTTCCCAATCACTTTCGGTAATGGCAAACCCATCGGTACGATGATAAATACGTAATGTGGAGTTGTCTTGCTGCGCACCATAAATCCGGTACGGGAAAGTATTATCGGTTATAACGCGATAGAATTGTGCTGTTGGCTGATTGTTGTAGGTGCTCCAGTTTTCACCACCGTCAAAGCTAACCTGTGCTCCGCCATCATCGGCAATAATCATGCGTTGATTGTCTTCGGGCGCAATCCATAAATCATGGTGGTCGCCATGGGGCGCATTGAAGGATTGAAATGTTCGACCCCCGTCCTTTGAGCGGTGGTAGGCTACATTTACAACATACACCATGTCTTCGTCTTTTGTATCGGCATAAATGCGGGTGTAATACCAGGCACGTTGACGCAGGTTGCGGTCGTCATTGGTTTTACGCCAGGTTTGTCCGGCATCATCTGACCGATAAACACCACCATTTTCATTTTCAATAATGGCATATACTTTATTGGAGTTTACCGGGGAAACCGAAACACCTGCAATACCCCAGGTACCTTTCGGTAAGCCGGCATTTGCTGAGATGTTAGACCACGTATCACCACCATCGGTGCTTTTCCACATAGCTGATCCTTCTCCACCGCTTTCCAAACTATAGGGTGTTCTGCGTATGCGCCAGGTTGTGGCGTACATGATCCGAGGGTTATTCGGATCAAAACAAAGATCAACGGCACCGGCATCGGCATTAGCGAAAAGGGTGCGCTTCCAGGTTTTGCCACCATCTGTGGATTTATAAACGCCACGTTCTTCCGATGATTTGAATAAATCACCCAAAACGGCTGCATAAACAATGTCAGGATTTTTGGGATGAATGCGAACACGGGGAATGTGCCGTGAATCTTTTAACCCAATATGGGTCCATGTTTTTCCGGCATCTACCGATTTGTACATGCCATAGCCGTACGATACGTTTCCACGCACGGTTTTTTCACCACCGCCAACATAAATTACATTATTGTCCCACTCGCTTACCGCAACTGCGCCAATGGAGCCGCCAAAAAAGCCATCGGAAATATTTTCCCAGCTATTGCCGGCATCGGTAGTTCGCCACACGCCACCACCCGTAGCGCCAAAGTAAAATAAGTTTGGTTTACCGGGCACGCCTGCTACAGCCGCGGAACGGCCACCCCGGAAGGGCCCGATACTGCGCCACTCCATAGCATTGTAAAGTTTTTCATCGTATGAAACAGCTGCTTTGGCAGTTGTTGTTGGGCTTTTCTTTTGAGCAAATGCCGGAGCGATTACCAAAAAAAAGCAGAGAAATAGAAAGTAATAGTGCTTCATAGGTTTAGAATTTTCATTGATGTTAGGCTGAAATTACCAATTCAGCAGTTACTTTTTTATTAATGGTCATTAAAGGTTTTGCACTTCCAAAACTATTTTTTGACTTTGCCGGAACGCCCAACTAACAAACAGGGCCTTCATGAAAAAAGGTGATTTAAAGAAGCTTTTCAGTATACCCGTTATTGTGGCGGCACTGGGTTATTTTGTGGACATCTACGATCTTCTACTGTTTAGTATAGTTCGTATTCCCAGCCTGCGAGGGTTAGGTGTACCGGATGCCCAACTGTTTGATAAAGGTGAATTTCTATTACAAGTGCAGATGGGCGGTTTGCTGGTTGGCGGAATTATTTGGGGAATTATGGGTGATAAACGGGGCCGTCTTTCGGTATTGTTTGGTTCCATTCTTTTATACTCCCTGGCGAACATTGCAAATGGCTTTGTTACCTCGGTCGACCAATATGCTTTCTTTCGTTTTATAGCTGGTATAGGTTTGGCGGGTGAATTAGGTGCCGGAATTACATTGGTGGCTGAAGTTTTGCCAACACGCTTACGCGGATACGGAACAACCCTGGTGGCTACTGTAGGTTTATTGGGAGCGGTATTGGCAAATGTTATCGCAAAAAATTTCGATTGGCAGATAGCCTACTTTATTGGTGGTGGATTAGGGTTGTTGCTTTTAATTGCGCGAGTTAGCGTGTTTGAATCGGGTATGTTTCTTACGCTTAAAGAGCAAACTATTGAGCGCGGTAACTTTTTATCGCTGTTTACAAATTTTGGTCGCTTTAAGCGATTTATGAATTGCATACTTATTGGGTTGCCGATTTGGTTTACGATTGGCATTCTGATAACTTTTTCTCCTGAGTTCTCTGCCGAAATTGGTGTATTGGAACCCATCATAGCCGGTGATGCGGTGATGTTCAGTTACCTGGGTTTAGCAGCAGGCGATATGAGCAGTGGTTTATTAAGTCAATGGTTTCGTTCGCGAAAGAAGATTGTATTTATTTTTATTCTGATAACGCTTGGCTTCATTTTACTTTACCTGTTTCCGCCCATCACCACAAAAGTTTTTTTCTACCTTACCTGTTTTTGCCTGGGCTTTGGTATTGGATACTGGGCGTTATTTGTAACCATAGCGGCCGAACAATTCGGAACAAACCTTCGATCAACCGTGGCTACTACGGTTCCCAATTTTATCCGCGGTACAGTGGTTCCGTTAACATTTGCATTTAAATTCCTGCGCGAAGATACGGGCATAATTATCGGAGCCCTCATTGTTGGAAGTATTACCATTGTTATTGCCTTGCTTTCGCTGCGGTCGTTGAGTGAAACCTTTGGTAGGGAGTTGGATTTTGTGGAAGAATAGTTGTTCATGATTAATTTTCTAAATCTGTTCGCGCCTTTTGCAATTGTTTTCTAATTTGCTAATCGATGAAGGGGCTAGTGATTAATTATTGTTTTCTATTACTGATGGTGATTTGCCTGACTCAGGCCAGTGCACAGAATATCAGCCGAATAGACAGCCTAAAAAAAAATCTTCCTGGTGTATCCGGTGTGGAGAAATTCAACCTGTTGAATGATCTGGGTTTTGAATACCGCCTCTCCTATCCAGACAGCACGATATACTATTGTTTACAGGCTTATGCACTCGGCCAGCAGCTTAAAGTATCCAAAGAACTGTCCAAGCCCTTAAGTTTTATTGGGCTGGCCAGCGCGTATAAGGGAGACTACAAGGCATCCTTTGATTACCATTTAAAATCGGTTGAAGTTGCACAGGAGCAGGGGGACTCAACCCAATTAGCATACTGTTATAATAATTTTGGCCGCTTGTTTTTTGATCAGGGTGATTTAACCCGTGCCTACGATAATCTTATAAAGAGCATGGTCATTTTTGAAAAGCTGGATGATCCTGTAGGCCTGGCGTATGTTTATCGGTCGCTCACCAATATCCATAAGTCTCAACAGGATTATACCAAGGCGTTGGAAATGGCACAAAGGGCATTTCGACTTCGTAAACAAATTGGTGACCCGCGCGGCCTGCTTTCAGCCTTAACGGAATTAGGCTCGGTGTACAGTGAGATGAAAAGTGCGCTGGATGCCAACCGATGCTTTCGGCAAGCCGATTCGATTGCAGTAAAAATGGGCGATGACATAAGTCTTGCGGAAATACGGATCGGCTGGTCGGAATTTTTAGTAAATAATAATGAAGTAAACAGGGCCGACACCCTGGCCCGACAGGCCTATGAAATGGTTAACCGAACCCGTAACATCCGGTTATTGCCCAGAGCCACCTTATTAATGGGCCTGGTACATTATCAGTTGGATGAACTCAGTAACTCTAAGAAGTACTTTGAGAATGTTATAAAGATAACCGGACAATCGCACCTTGATCTTCAACGTGATGCCTATTTCTACCTCAGTAAAATTCATGAAAAGGAGGGGAGGCAATCGGAAGCAACCATGCTGTCCAATAAATACCTCATTCTTAAAGAATCTTTACAAAGCGTTGAACTTGCCCGGCAAATTGAAAAGCTGCAATTTCAATTGGAGATTGAAAAGAAAGAGCGGGAAAACGAAACCCTGAAAACAAATGAATCGAAGAACAGTGCTATCATCCGACAGAAGCAACTTGAAAACATTATTTTAATTGTAATTATTGTCTTTGTTAGCCTGCTTTTTTTGCTGCAATGGCGGAATAGCCGAAAACGCAGAGATGCCAACGTAAAGCTTGAAGTACAGAATCAAAAAATTGAAAAGCAACGAAAAGAGATTGTCGAGCAAAATGAAAAGCTGGAAAAGAGAAATCATGAGCTCTCGGAGTTGAATCATGAGCAGGATACACTCATGAATATTGTAGCGCACGATTTAAAATCACCACTTAACAGGATAAAAGGTCTTTCTGATTTGCTGGAAATGGAGGGTGAGTTGAATGTAAATCAAAAGAAATATTTAAGCCTTATTAAAGATGCTACACGATCAGGTCTTGACCTCATCACCGACTTATTGGATGTAAATGCATTGGAAGTAAATCGCGAACCTGAGTTTTCAGTTTTTAATTTGAACGCTTTCTTAAATGAACGAGCTACTATTTTCCGTCATTACGCATCTTCAAAGAATATTGAAATTAATGTGAATCAGAATTTTAATGATCCGGTTTACCTTGATCAGGAGTATTTGAGCAGAATCATGGATAATCTTATTTCCAATGCCATTAAGTTTTCGCGCAATAACTCAACCATTCAAATTAACACGGGCACACGTGATGAAAATTGTGTAATCAGCGTTCAGGATCATGGGCCTGGATTTCAACCCGGTGATCTGAAGTTTCTCTATCAGAAATTTAAGAAGCTAAGTGCTCGACCAACCGGAGGTGAAAGTTCAAACGGATTGGGTTTGGCTATCGTAAAAATTCTGGTTGACCGGTTGGGGGGTAAAATTGAACTTCAAACGGAGCCAGGCAAGGGCAGTACATTTGAAATTCTGTTTCCCCTTAGGAAGAACGCGCTCGTTTAATACTACAGCTCTGTCCGGCTCGCTATACTTTTTGCAGCGCCTGCTCCAGGTCAGCAATCAGATCTTCGGCATCTTCAATACCAATACTTAATCGGATTAGCGAATCGAGTAAACCGTTTTTAATTCGCTCTTCTTTCGGAATGCTTGCGTGCGTCATGGATGCTGGGTGATTAACGAGTGACTCCACTCCGCCCAGTGATTCTGCCAGAGAAAATAGCGCAACACTTTTCATCAGCGTAAAAGCTTTTTCAAGATTGTCATCTTTTAAAGTAAAAGAGAGCATTCCACCGAAGTCGCGCATTTGTTTTTTGGCAATGTTGTGATTGGGATGATCAGGAAAACCGGGCCAGTAGACCTTACCAACTTTTGGGTGATCCTTTAAGTATTCAGCAATCTTTCGTCCGTTTAAACAATGGCGCTCCATTCGCAGATGCAGGGTTTTAATTCCACGAAGAACCAGAAAAGAATCTTGAGGTCCGGGAACGGCTCCGCAGGAGTTTTGAATAAAGGCCAACTCCTGATAAAGTTTTTCACTATTGGTTGCCAGGGCACCCATGATAACATCGGAGTGGCCACTTAAGTATTTTGTAACCGAGTGCATTACAATATCCGCACCTAAATCGAGTGGGTTTTGTAAATAGGGTGATGCGAATGTGTTATCAACGGCTACCAACAGATTATTTTTTTTCGCGCTATCAACACAAGCTTTTATATCAATGATGTTCATCAATGGATTACTTGGTGTTTCCAACCAGATCAACTTTGTTTTTTCATTGATGTACGTCTGGATGTTGGCCGCGTTGGTCAAATCAATAAAATGAAATTTTATCCCCAGCCGTTCATAAACCCGTTTAAACATCCGGTATGAACCACCGTACAAATCGTTACTGGTAATCACTTCATCACCTTGACTCAGCAGCTTAATTACGGTATCCGTAGCACCCATGCCTGATGAAAAGCACAGTGCGTACTTGGCATTTTCAAGGGCAGCAATACTTTTTTGGAGTACGTTACGTGTTGGGTTGGCACCCCGGGCGTAGGCGTAGCCCTTGTGCTTTGCCGGTTCTTCCTGTACATAGGTTGATGTTTGGAATATGGGCGTCATAATGGCCCCGGTTGAGGGATCGGGTTCAACACCCGCGTGGACAGCTTTTGTGCCGAATTTCATGGATTTGGGTAATTTAAATAACATGCAAAAATAGAATAATTGTTTACGAATCAATTTTCGTACATTCCACATCTAATCCACCCAAAAAACCCTATGAAAAAGAATTTTCTGCAGCTTATTTTCTGCTGCTCCGCTTTAATCTTAACCTCAACAACTTATGCCCAGGTGGGTATCGGAACCGAAAATCCAAATCCCCGTTCCGTGCTTGACCTTCGATCGCCCGGAAACAACCAAGGGTTGTTGGTACCACGATTAACCACGTTGCAGCGTACAGCCGCAGCGTTTACCTCTGCCCTTAGTGCTACTGAAAAGGGTTTGCTTGTTTTTGATACCGATACCGATAAGTTTTATTACTGGAGTGGAACCGTGTGGACTGTTATTGAGGACAGTACGGGGACAGACAGCCAGACGCTTTCATTCAATCCCACCACAGGGATACTGAGCATTACCGGTGGTAATACAGTTGATATTTCTGGTACACCTCCTGGCGGTGCTGCAGGTGGAGATTTAAGTGGCACTTATCCAAATCCCACACTTGCTAATAATGCTATCACGTCAGCCAAAATTGTGGATGGCACCATAGTAAATGCCGACATTAGTAATACAGCTGCTATCGCGATTTCAAAATTGGCTGGAGGAACTAACGGTCAGGTACTATTGACCTCGGGAACTACACCCACATGGTCAGCCATGCCTCCACCAACAGGAGCGGCCGGTGGTGAGTTGACAGGAACCTATCCGAATCCTTTAATTGCCAACAACACGGTAACAGACGCAAAAATTGCCAATGTTGCTCCTGGAAAAATAACACAGGCCGGTGCTGCAGTGGGTCAGGTTTTAAAATGGAATGGTACCGCTTGGGTTCCACAGGCTGATGAAACCGGAGTAGGCTCGTTGCCGCCATTGGCCAATGCGCAGTTGATTACCAATAATGGTACGCTGAACGTTGCCGTGACCATGAGCGGAGATGCAACATTTGCCTCAACAGGTGCTCTTACTATTTCCAACAATGCCATTACATCTGCAAAGATTGCTGACGGAACCATTGTCAATGTAGATTTAGGTGATGGGTCAGTGAGTGATGCTAAGATATCAGCGGTTGCTCCTGGAAAAATTACACAAGCTGGCGCTGCTGTGGGCCAGGTGTTGAAATGGAATGGAGTTGCATGGGCACCTCAAGCTGACAATGCTGGCACAGGAACAGTAACAAGTGTGGCAACAGGTACAGGATTAACGGGTGGAACGATCACCACTACAGGTACGATAAGCTTGGCAAATACAGGTGTTACTGCAGCATTATATGGTAATGCAACCACGGTACCGCAAATTACAGTGGATGCCCAAGGACGGATTACCAATGCTCTTGCTGTTCCTATTGCCGGTGTTGCCCCGGGGGGTGCCGCATCGGGTGACTTAACAGGCATTTATCCGGCACCAACCGTAGCAACGAGTGCCGGTAACAATGTTGTTGCTGCGGTAAACAATGCAGCCACAACGGGCACCATCAATACTAACCGTTTAAATACAGCGGTGGTACTAGATACAGAAAATCCAGCTGCAGGTCATGTTACGGGTTCGTTTAATGCAGGTTTGAATCTGGCCAACACAACTGTTGGGGCAGGCACATACGGATCGGCAACACAAGTCGCCAACTTTACCGTTGATGCTCAAGGCAGACTTACCAATGCTGGTAATATTAATATTGCTGGTGTTGCACCTGGGGGTGCAGCTGGTGGTAATCTGGCTGGCACATACCCTAATCCAACCATTGCAGCAACAGCAGGAACCAATGTTGTTACGGCCATTAATGACGCTGCAACAACCGGAACAATAAACACAAACCGATTAAATGCAGCAGTGGTACTCGATACAGAAAATCCAGCTGCTGGTCAGGTTACGGGTTCGTTTAACGGAGGGTTAAATCTTGCGAACACTGCGGTTACAGCGGGATCATACGGATCGGCAACACAGGTTGCCAACTTTACAGTAGATGCACAAGGCAGACTTACCAATGCAGGAAATATAAATATAGCAGGTGTTGCACCTGGAGGTGCTGCTGGCGGTGAACTCACCGGCACGTATCCTAACCCAACTATCGCCAATAATGTCATTACCTCAGCGAAAATTTTGGACGGGACAATTGTGGATGCGGATATAAGTGGAGCAGCTAATATTAATGTTACGAAATTTTCGGTGGGCACCTCCGGTCAGGTACTGACAACTTCAGGCGGAGGTATTGCTGTATGGGCTAACGTAGGTCCGAATGCACTGATCAATAATATCGGAACCAGAAATTTATTTGCCGGAGATCAGGTAGCCACAGCAGGAACTGACAATGGATTTTTTGGATGGAGAGCGGGCGCTAATAATACAGGGAATTATAATGTGTTTATAGGGACACAGGCAGCAGAGAACCACACCAATTTAGGTTTAAGTACTATTATCGGATGGCGTGCGGGTAATGCCGGCAATCATCAGGGAAATACGTTTGTGGGTGCACAAGCAGGTGAATTTGTAACCACGGCAAACGTAAGCACCTTTATTGGTGAAAAAGCCGGCTGGAATGTAACTACAGGGGTGGGAAATACAATGCTGGGTGAACGTGCTGGTCAAAATACTACCACTGGTTTTTTTAATACTTTTATTGGAACGACAGTTGCTACCACAAATACGCTAGGATCACGGCTTACCTTAGTAGGAAATGGTGCAGATGTTAGTGTTAACAATTTAAATAATGCTACCGCTATTGGTGAGGGAACTATCGTTAACGCCAGCAACAAAGTTAGAATCGGCAACACCACCGTTACAGTCATTGAAGGACAGGTAGCTTTCACAGCTGCTTCAGACAAGCGACTTAAAACAGATATCCAAAATATCGATAGCGGCCTTGATTTTATTTTAAAGTTGAAGCCAGTTCGTTATCAAATGAAGGATCTTAGCGATAAGCGTATTAACTGGGGGTTCCTTGCTCAGGATATTGAACAATTAGTGGGTGATCAGAATGCTATTCTGACTGTGGGCGGTGATAAGGATCGTACACTTGGTTTGCGCTATACCGATTTTATCGCGCCCCTGGTAAAGGCTGTACAGGAGCAACAGATGGAAATCGCAACGCTCGAAACTGAATTGAAATTGCTAAAGGAACAGGTTAAAATGCTGAGCACTGAAAATAGCCAGATCGTTGAGTTCAGGGCTGAATTGGACAAGCTTAAGCAATCATTGGGATCAGTCGAGAGATCGGTAATTAAGTCAGAGTAGCCGGCCCTTTACCGCTCATGAGTTACCAATTAGCCTTAAGAAGGATGGATTTAAGTCATAAACAAGTCGCTTGTTTAGTTCGATATTTTACAACTGTTCTATTTCTGATTTTTCGTAATTTCATCAAAAGTAAATCCGAAATGCCATGAAAATTCAAGGTTTACCTCAAGCTTTAATCATTCTATTGTTGGTTGCATTCTATCAGGCCGGTGCCCAGGTGGGTATAGGCACAGAGAATCCAAACCCCAGATCGGTGCTGGACTTGCGATCTCCCGGTAATAATCAGGGTTTCTTAGTTCCACGGTTTACCACCGCACAACGTACTGCTGCCACTTTTACAAGTACATTGGGTACTACTGAAAAGGGGTTATTGGTATTTGATACGGATACCAATAAGTTTTATTACTGGGGTGGCGCCTCCTGGACAGTAATTGAAGATAGTACCGGCACGGATAGTCAAACATTGTCGTATAATCCAGCTACAGGATTGTTAACCATTACGGGAGGAAACAATGTGAATCTTACGGGCACAGCACCTGGCGGTACTGCGGGAGGTGATCTTACAGGAACGTATCCTAACCCCACGGTTGCCAACAATGCCATTACATCGGCAAAAATTCTGGATGGAACTATCGTTAATGCAGATATAGCCAACAATACTATTGCGGATGCAAAAATTGCCAACGTAGCTCCCGGAAAATTAACACAGGCTGGAGCCACCACCGGACAGGTGTTAAAATGGAATGGTACCACATGGGTTCCTCAAAACGAAACAGCAGGCGGAACGGGAACGGTAACCAACATCGCCACAGGTACAGGATTAGCAGGTGGTCCAATCACCACAACAGGAACTATCAGCATAGCTGCCAATGGTGTTACCGCTTCAGAATTAAGAAGCGATGCGACTACCGATGCCAACCGTGCTGTTACAACCAATCACATACGGGATAATGCAATCACATCCACTAAAATTCTGGATGGTACAATTGCCAATGCCGATGTCAGTAACACAGCAGCTATTGCAGTAACCAAGCTGGCAGCAGGTGCCAATGGTCAGGTCTTGACAACAGCAGCCGGTGTGCCTACCTGGTCGGCAGCTTCATCGGGTACAGTGACAAATATTGCCACAGGCACCGGGTTGGCTGGCGGACCAATAACAACAACCGGAACAATTAGTCTGGCAAATACAGCAGTAACACCGGGTCCTTATGGATCAGCTACCCAGGTAGCCAATTTTACAGTAGATGCCCAGGGAAGATTAACGGCTGCTGGCAATATAACAATTGCGGGTGTGGCGCCTGGAGGTGCAGCCGGTGGTGATTTAACAGGAACATATCCTGCACCAACTGTTGCAAATAACGCTATAACCTCTGCAAAAATTCTTGATGGCACTATTGCCAATGCTGATGTAAGCAATACCGCTGCCATTGCCGTTACAAAGTTAGCTGCAGGTGCTAACGGCCAGGTGTTAACAACCACAGCGGGTGTTCCAACCTGGTCTGCGGCTTCAACTGGAACAGTAACCAATATTGCCACCGGCACAGGACTTACCGGTGGGCCTATTACAACCACAGGTACCGTTAGCCTGGCGAACACAACAGTAACACCTGGTTCTTACGGATCAGCCACACAGGTACCTAATTTTACTGTAGATGCCCAAGGCAGATTGACGGCTGCAGGCAATACTACCATTGCCGGGGTAGCACCGGGTGGTGCAGCCGGAGGGGATCTTGGTGGGACGTATCCAAACCCAACAGTGGTCCAAATACAGAGCCGGCCTGTGGCGAATACTGCACCTACAGTTAATCAAGTATTGAAATGGAACGGAACACAATGGGCACCGACAGATGAAAGTGGTGGTGGATTCACGTTACCTTACTTTGGTTCCTCATCTGCATCTGCCACATTATTTGATATTGTTCAGGATGGAGGGAATGGTGCTGCCGGGAGATTTAGAATTACTAATGCGGGAAACACAGGAACTGCATTTTCTACTTCGACAACAGGAACCGGTTTTTCATTTGTGGGAGCAGGTGTAAATTTTGGTGTAGGGGGTTCAGCCACTGCACAAAATGGTGTTGCTGGTTATTTTGTTAATGGAGCCGATCGAGGCTATGGTACCTTAGGTGCGGTTCAAACAACAACAACCCCGAGTCAGGGTGCTTTAGGCTATACCTTCATCCAGGATGCAACAGTTTTCGGAGTTGGTCTTTATGGAAACGGTAAGCATTATGGTGTTCGGGCAACCGGTGGTACGTACGGTGGGTATTTTGAAAATTCCTCGAATCAGTTTACAACTATTCTTGCAGGGAATGGGGCTGCCGTATGGGCAAGAAGCGATGAGGCTTCGGGTACCGGTATTAGAGGAATAGGAGGGGGTACAACCAGTACAGGTGTTTATGGTAATGGAAGCAGTTATGGTGTTTATGGCATTGGTGATGCTGATGGTGTTTATGGTTATACTTTTAGTACGGGTGCTACAGGATATGCTGTATATGGTATTCATCCATCGACAGCGGGCACTGCTGCCGCGATAAGGGGGGAGACTAACTCAACGGTAGCAAATGCAACAGCGATAACTGGTGTTGTTACCTCAGCCTCTCCTGGGGCTAGTTCTACTGCATTGCGTGGTATAAACAATGGAACTGCCACTTTTGGAATTGGGGTTTGGGGAAGTCATGCAGGTTCAGGATGGGGTGTTTATGGAACAGCCACAGGTACTGGATATGCAGTTTATGGTAATAATACCAGTGCTACAGGATATGCAGGTTATTTTTCAGGTCGGGTAAACGTTACCGGAGCCTTAAGCAAAGGTAGTGGTACGTTTAAAATAGATCACCCGCTTGATCCTGCCAACAAATATTTATACCATTCTTTCGTAGAGTCACCCGATATGAAAAACATTTATGATGGTGTTGTTACGTTAGATGCAAGTGGACAGGCAGAGGTTACTTTACCCGATTGGTTTGGTGCGCTTAATAAAGATTATCGATATCAACTAACCTGTATTGGCGGTTATGCACCTGTTTATGTTTCCAAAGAAGTTCAAAATAATCGCTTTAGTATTGCTGGAGGTAATCCAGGTATGAAGGTAAGCTGGCAGTTAACAGGTATCAGAAAAGATCCTTATGCTGAGAAAAACAGGGTGAAAGTGGAAGAAGATAAAATGGGAGATGAGCGTGGAAAATACTTATATCCTGAAGCTTATAACTTGCCCATTAGTATGGGTATAGGTTACGAACAACAACGCATACAGGAAGCATCCGTGCAGCAACCTGAAATGATTCAGCAAAGAATGAATCCAGAACAAGTTCGGCAAGAATTAGAAAATGAAAACAAAAATCCGGTACCCAGGCAGAAGGGATCACTGGAAATAATTAAACCACCAAAAATTAATTAATTATGCGATATATAGTATTGTTCATTGCGCTGCTGCCATTTACCATTATGGCACAAGGTTTTTTTATATCCAATTCAACCAGTGTTAATGTAAATGCAGGAAGTATACTGGCGGTGCAAGGAAGTCTTATTAACAACGGAACCCTTACCAACAACGGCTCCCTTGTTATGGGCGGGGTGTGGCTTAACAATGGCACCTATGTTCCTGGTGAAGGGCGTATAACGTTCAACAGCACTTCTGGTGAACAAATAATAAACCACAATGCGCAAGCCTTTAGTTGGTTAACCATTGATGGGAGTGGTGTAAAAAAATTCCTGGCGGATATTGTTGTTGAGCGTGAACTTATTTTAACCAATGGCATCATGGTGGCTGAGAATAATTCGAAAATTATTTTTGATGAATCCGTGGTGATTACCGGAGGTTCTGATCAATCGCACGTGCAGGGTGCGGTTCAACACACCGGGGCAGGCAATAAGTTATTTCCTATCGGAAACGGAACAACTTATTTACCTGTACAGATTGACGGAATAGCCTCCGCAGGTACTCAGGTACGTGTTTCCAACACCGAACTGGGGGGCACAGTTCTTCCAAAATCAAGTTCATTAAAAAGTATTTCCGATCAACGCTATTTTACGGTTGATGTGCTGAGTGGCTCACTTCAAAATGCTACCGTAACACTGCCCGTTCGAAATGAAAATAATCTTGGCGGAGGGCTTCAGTCATTGGTTGTGGCGCAAGCCTCTGCCCTTAACGATCCGTTTACCAGCCTGGGGCAGTCCAACGCTACTGGTTCTTTGTCTACAGGTACTGTAATTTCTGCTCAGTCACCCACTGAACCACTGCTTGCTGTAGCAAGTGCTGATAATTCGGGTATCGTTGTTTTCAATGCAGTAGCTCCTAACGGGTTTGATCTTAACCGGTATATGCGCATCGCTAATTTACCAACACCCAATAAGGTGTTGATTTTTAACCGTTGGGGTGATAAGGTATACGAAGTGGAGAATTATGATGATACCGTATCCGGTAAACGTTTTGGAGGATTAGATACAAAGGGCAATGAGTTGCCTTCCGGTAACTATTTCTACAAAATAGAGGTGGATCAAAAGGAAGTAAAAACCGGATTCCTTTCGCTGAAGCGTTAAAAGGGTCTGCTGGGATCAAACTTCTCCAGGTAATCGGCAACACGTCTAACAAAACTTCCGCCCAGTGATCCATCCACTACACGGTGGTCATACGAGTGTGATAAAAACATTTTATGACGAACCACTATCGCATCACCATACGGTGTTTCCACCACCGCAGGTTTTTTAAGAATGGCTCCGGTAGCCATTATACCAACTTGCGGCTGAACAATAATGGGTGTGCCCATCACATTTCCAAAGGAGCCAACATTGGTTAAGGTATAGGTACCTCCGGTTAGTTCATCGGGTTTAAGTTTGTTTTCACGGGCACGAACAGCAAGATCGTTTACCAGTTTAGCTAAGCCACTAATATTATATTGATCGGCATTTTTGATAACCGGAACAATCAGGTTTCCACTTGGCAGCGCCACAGCCATTCCAATATTGATTTCCTTCTTTCGAATAATACGATCACCATCAACCTGTATGTTGATCATCGGGAAATCTTTGATCGCCTGCACAAGGGCCTCGACAAAAATTGGTGTGAAGGTAATGGATTCCCCATAACGCTTTTGAAATTCATTTTTTACACTATTTCTCCAGTACACAATGTTGGTAACATCCGCCTCCACAAAAGAAGTAACGTGCGGTGAAATCCGCTTCGAATCCACCATACGCTCGGCAATCATTTTGCGCATGCGGTCCATCTGGATAATTTCATCGCCCGCACTAACCGATACCGGCACACCTTGCGGAGCTTTAAACTGCTGTGTTGCCTGAATGGTTTGCCCCAATTTGCGGTGCTGAACGTAAGTAAGAATATCTTTTTTGGTTACGCGACCTTCCAGGCCGGTGCCCGGAATAGTTTCCAATTCGGCAATCGCAATGTTTTCTTCTTTGGCAATATTTTTAACAAGAGGTGAATAAAATCGTGAAGCAGATTTGTAATCAGCAATATGATGTGAAGCCCCGTTGCCATTGGTAGATGGTGCGGCATGCGTTTCTTTCTTAGAATCTACCACGGGTGTTGTTACCTGTTTGGGCTCATCCGATTTGGGCTCAGGGATAATGGTTGCATCGCTATCGGTTGTGAGGATGGCGATCGGTTTTCCAACTTTAACCACTTCCCCTTCTTTGGCCAGTATTTCTTTCAATACACCGGCATGGGTAGAGGGCACTTCGGTGTCTACCTTATCGGTGGCCACCTCCAATACCGACTCATCTTGCTCGATTTTGTCCCCCGGTTTTTTTAGCCAGGTTAAAATCGTGGCTTCCATTATACTTTCACCCATTTTGGGCATTATCAGCTCAACCAGCGCCATAATTCAAACGTTTACGGGGGCAAAGTTAGCATTTTTGATGTGTTATTGAACAGCACCGAAAGCCAGTTAACCGCATTCCTTTGGCATTTTTTCAGCCTGATTTCTATCGCGTAACCGAATGACTTATGTCATTCTAATTAAGGTGTTAAGTGGGCTACATTCAAGCTCCCTTAAACACATGAAATTATGAATACAATAGGTCTTGAATTGCCCACGGCCACTACCATAAAAGCCGGAAAAGAATCCAAAAAGCAACTGAAATATGTCTACTCCTTCCATGAAGGTGACGGAAAAAATAAGAAGCTATTAGGCGGTAAAGGAGCCAACCTTTGTGAAATGACCCAGATCGGACTCAATGTTCCTCCTGGGTTTGTTGTTACTACGGAAGCTTGCCTTACCTACCTGGAAACGGCTGATAGAAAACTACCGGAAGGCCTGATGAACCAGGTTCGGGAAAATATGAATCTGCTGGAGAAGGCTACAGGCAAAAAATTTGGTGATGGTGCAACGCCATTACTGGTGTCTGTTCGATCAGGTTCGGCTATGTCGATGCCCGGTATGATGGATACCATTCTTAACCTGGGGTTGAATGCCGAAACCCTGAAAGGACTGATTCTTCAAACCGGAAATGAACGGTTTGGATACGATGCTTACCGCAGGTTTATTCAACTCTTTGGAAAAGTAGCGCTCGGAGTTCCTGATGAAAAATTTGATCATCATTTTGAAGAAATCAAGAAACGGGCAGGCGTGAAGGTTGATGTGGGCTTAAGCACTGAAGATCTGAAGGAAATTTCTGCACGCTTTCTTGCTGTAGTAAAAGAATATACCGGCAAACCTTTCCCGGAAGATGTATATGAACAACTGGAAATTGCTGTTAAGGCAGTATTTAATTCGTGGATGGGTAAGCGTGCCATTGATTACCGGAGAGAATTTAAGATTACCCCTGAGATGGCTAATGGTACCGCAGTAAATGTGGTAACCATGGTGTTTGGTAATATGGGTAACGATTGTGCTACCGGTGTTGGCTTTACCCGCGACCCTGGCACTGGTGAAAATATTATGTACGGTGAATACCTGACCAACGCCCAGGGCGAAGATGTGGTTGCGGGTATACGCACACCTAAACCCGTAGCGCAACTCGCTACCGAAATGCCTGAACTCTATCGTCAGTTGGAGGAATTGCGCAGAAAGCTCGAATCCCACTACAAAGAAGTTCAGGATTTTGAGTACACCATCGAGAAGGGAATTTTATACTGCCTGCAAACCCGAAACGGTAAAATGAATACCGTGGCACTGGTGCGCACGTCAGTAGAAATGGAAAAAGAAGGTCTGATTACTAAAGAACAAGCTTTGTTGAGAATTAAACCAGACATGCTGGAGCAACTTCTCCATCCAAGGTTAGATTCATCCTACAAGGTAGAACCACTGGCAATAGGCTTGCCAGCCTCACCAGGTGCGGCTTCCGGTCATGTTGTGTTTGATGCCGATCGGGCCGAATTACTGGGTCGTTCTGGTGAAAAAGTTATTCTCGTGCGGGAAGAAACCAAACCCGAAGACATTCACGGTTTCTTTGCTTCGCAGGGAATTCTAACCAGCCGTGGTGGTAAAACTTCGCATGCTGCTGTAGTTGCCCGTGGTATGGGCAAACCCTGTGTTGCAGGTGCAGAAGGTATTAAAGTAGATGTAAAACTTCGTCAGGCTATTATAGGTGAAAAGATTTTGCATGAAGGTGATTACATTACCATTGATGGTGGAACAGGACATGTTTACCAGGGGGTTATCCCAACGGTTGATCCAGTGTTCTCCAACGATTTAAAAACATTGCTTGGCTGGGCTGATGAAGTAGCGCAACTTAAAGTTTTTGCCAATGCTGATACACCAGCCGCGGCTAAGAAAGCAGTTGAGTTTGGTGCCATGGGTATTGGATTATGCCGCACCGAACGCATGTTTAATGATGTTGACCGCTTGCCGATTGTGGTTGAAATGATTCTGGCGACTACACCAAAAGAACGTGAAGCTGCATTAAATCGTCTCAAAGACATGCAGCGTGCCGACTTTAAAGAAATCTTTACCGTGATGGCACCACGCCCGGTAACGGTTCGGTTGCTTGATCCTCCTATCCACGAGTTTCTGCCAACAGAAGATGTATTGCGAGATGAATTGACTAACCTTCGCCATTTAAAAGAAACCGTAAGTGGCGTTACCAATTTGTTCAGCAGTTTACGGTTGCTAAATGCCGATCTGAATATTCCGGAAAAATCACCTGCTCCATTTACATTAAGCGGGGCCGAACTCGTTGAAGCAGCCATTTTGAAGAAGGAGCAAATGCTGAAGAAAGTGAAGGAATTGCATGAAGTCAATCCTATGCTCGGCCACCGTGGTGTGCGCTTAGGCATAACCTTCCCTGAAATTTACCGCATGCAAATTCAGGCCATATTGGAAGCCACTGCAGATTGCCAGGTGGCAGGCACGGATGTTCATTCCGAAATTATGGTGCCCCAGGTTATTGCTGCTGAAGAACTTATCCAGGTGAAAGTATTTGTAGATGAGCTTAAGGCAAAACTGGAAGCCGAACGAAAAATTAAACTGAATGTTAAATACGGAACTATGGTGGAGGCTGTTCGTGCTTGTTTACAAGCCGAAGAGCTGGCTACTGTGGCTGAATTTTTCTCCTTTGGAACGAATGACTTAACGCAGGCTACATTCTCCTTCTCGCGCGAGGATGCTGAAAACAAATTCCTGCCTTTCTACATCACCAACCGGATATTAAAGGACAATCCGTTTGAAGTGTTGGACAAAAAGGGAATGGGCAAATTGATGAAGATGGCTGTTGAAAATGGTCGGGCTGCAAATCCTTCTTTGAAAGTTGGCATCTGTGGTGAACATGGCGGTCATCCGGAATCTATTCAATTCTGTCATGAAATCGGGTTGAATTATGTTTCCTGCTCCGGGCCACGCGTGCCGGTAGCACGAATGGCGGTAGCGCACGCGAAGCTGGGTGAATCCCGGTATTCAAATAATTAAAAGTCGTCATCGCAGTAAGCTGACGATCAGATTGAGCCTGTCGCCTTCGACAGGCTCAGCCTGACAAGTGAAATGATTTTAGAAACAGCTTTATTAGAGCTAACCTAAACCAAAAGCCGGGCATTGTCCGGCTTTTTTTATGGGAAGAATTGTTCTGGATAAGTTTTATGAATCAGGAACAGGTTCAAGTTTATTGATGTATGCAATAAAATAGGTTACCGCTTTATTAAAATTTTGGAGTGCTTTACTGCTTAAGCCATGCTGTAACTTCCACTGCTTTCCGCTAATGGCCATGGTGTGCGCCTCAGGTTTTTTTCCAAACAAATCCCAGGTTAGCCACAGAACCATTTCGGGCTTTAGCTCATGGGTGGTGAAGGAAGAAACGGGGGATGGCTTACACGCATGAAATGAAAATCCATTAGGATATTGCTCGCGCGAAGCATCTACGAAGATCACCTGATCATATTGGCTTATCAGATCAGCGTCTTCAATTTGGAGCTGGTAACGATATTCGAAATCAAAAATATCGTCATGCGATACAAAGGTGTCAATGAATTTCCACCCGAGTGCATCATCGGAACGGCCATAGTTACCTATGCCGATCAGCAATATTTTGTTAGTTTTTGATGTGTTCATCGATCAGTTCTCCTTTCTTATTATAGACCTGCACTTGTAAGGACATTTGCCCCATCGCCTGCGTGGCACAACTCAGGCAAGGGTCGTAAGCACGTATGGCTACTTCAACCTGGTTAAGCATGCTATCGGTGATGGTTCCTTTTTGACTGATTACATTGTTGGCCACCCAACGTACAGCTTTGTTCATGGCTTCGTTGTTATGGGTGGTTGATACAATGAGGTTACACCGTGTAATCATCCCTTTATCATCTACCTGGTAGTGGTGGGTAAGTGTTCCGCGGGGCGCTTCAATAATGCCGATGCCCTCCAAGCGTTTAGTTCCCTCACGTACCAGGTCATCACTTAGTATTTCGTCATCATGGAGTAGTTCATCCATTACCTCAGCGCAATGTAAAAGTTCAATTAATCTGGCCCAGTGTGAGTATAGTGTGCTGTTGTTTACTTTGTTTCCTGTAAAAGCAACAAAAGCCTGCCGCTCTTTTTCGGCCAATGGTGTAGGAATGGCGTTGCATATATTTATCCGTGCCAGCGGGCCAACCCTGTTCCAACCTTTTTCCCGGCCAATTTCTTTCAGGTACGGAAATTTCATGTACGACCAACGCTCTACACCTTCTAAAAAATATTTTTGATAATCATTTGTAGAAACATCGGGCAAGGTAATATTACCAACACTGTCAATAGCTCTTAACTTGCCGTGATAGAGTTCCATGTTTCCCAGTTCATCCACCATGCCCATATGCCCGGAAGGGAAAGTGGCGAACGTGTCGAGCATGTTTCTGTTTTTTTCGAAATAAGATTTTATGAATTCCAGGGTTTCTACTGACCATTCCAGCATGGTTTTGATGTTGGGGATATCCTTTCCGTTTAAGAAATAATCACGTTCCTGTGGATCAAAAACTTTGTGCATGCCACCGGGTACTGCTGCTACCCCATGAATTTTTTTGCCGGCAATGGCACGGATAATTTCCTGACCAAATTTGCGCATGAGTATACCCATGCGTGCCAACTCCTTGTTTTCAATGGCTACTGCAAATACATTACGTTTTTCAACGGGCGCATCAACACCAAACAGAAGGTCGGGTGAGGCCAGGTAGAAAAAGTGCAGCGCGTGCGACTGGAATATTTGTCCGTAGTGCAACAGCTTTCTGAGTTTATGGGCAGCAGGACTAAGATCTTCCGGATCAACGCCCACTAACTGATCGATAGCCTTGGCCGCTGCCAGGTGATGGCTGACCGGGCATATGCCGCAAAGGCGTTGTACCAAAACCGGGGCTTCCCAATATGGGCGGCCCTGAATGAATCGTTCAAACCCTCTGAATTCAACAATGTGGAAAAATGAGTCTTCTACTTTTCCATATTCATCCAGGTGTATGGTTACACGACCGTGACCTTCTACACGGGTAACCGGATCTATAACTACTTTTTTCTTCATGTTAGTCGTACTTAAATTCGGAATACAGCAGGGAGTAATCTTCACCCCACAATAAACTCTTCACTACTTTCCAGATGTGCGTAGCCGTTGGCGGGCACCCCGGTATCATATAGTCTACTTTTACAATTTCGTTGCAGGAATAAATGCGATCCAGAATTTTAGGAAGGTCTTCGTGATAGGGAACCGTATTCTCGCCTTGTTCGCTGGTAACACAATTCAGATAGGCTTCTTCCAGGCATTCGCCTAATGGAATGGTATTTCTCATAGCAGGTAATCCGCCCCACACGGCACATTCACCCATCACCACCAGGATGTCGCACATCTCCCTGAATTTCTTTAGTGTTTCAATATTCTCGGTATTGCAGCAACCACCCTCTACTATTCCCAGGTGACAACGTTGTGTAAAATTTTTGATGTCGGTTAGCGGTGATTTATTAAAAGAAACCAACTCTGCGATATCCATGATCTCTTCATCAATATCCAGCATGGACATGTGGCAACCAAAGCAGCCTGCCAGCGAAACGGTGGCAATGGTTTTCTTTTCGAAGTTTCCTCTGTTGGGCTTTTCAAGAACATTGCGCTTGAATTGCTTTTGTGCTGATACCATGTCAAATGCCCGCTCGCCAAAAGGTTTAGCCATGCTTTTACCACGAACGATTATGGCTCCGGTAGGACACATGTTCATGGCATTTACAGCTTGCTCATCGGTAAGCCTGGCTTCTTGTTCGTAGTCAATGCCAATCATGGTTTCATTGCCTCGGTTAACAGACATAAACACTCTCTTTTTATCATCCGTAAGTACCTCCTCAATACACCGCTTGCATTTAATGCACCGGTTGTGTTCCATAATCATGCGCTTGGGCTGGTAGTCAATCAGGCGATCTTTAAACAGGTGTGGAAAGCGTGTTACGGATATACCCAGTTCATACCCCATGTGCTGCAAATTGCAGTTGCCGCTTTTTTCACAAGCCGGACAAAAATGGTTTCCCTCCGCAAACATCATTTCAATCAATGCTTTGCGCATGTCTACCAATTCGGGCGTGTTTACTTCTACCTGCAGGCCCTCGTGGATATACGCTGTACAAGCCGGGTCATTCCGTCCATTAATTTTACACGTACAGGTGCGGCAGGTGCCCAGGGGAGGGTCAATGTGCTGGAAGTAACATAACGATGGAATGAACACACCATTTTCTTTCGCTGCATCAATCAGGTTAGTGCCTTCTTCAGCCTCATATTTTTTTCCGTCAATCCAAAATGAACAAGTTGCCATGGGTTTCAGGGTTTATAACGTTCATAGTCGGCCACGGCCAACTGGTGATTAAATTTTCTAATGATGCTGTTATCCGTTTTTGCAAAACGTCCAGAGAAGTAATCGTCAAATCTTTCCAGGGATTGGATAATGGAATTGGTAGCTGTTTTACCCAGGCCACAGCGACTGGTGGTTTTCATCAGGGTTCCCCAACTTTTTAATTCCTTCAAGTCATTCATGTCAGCCAATCCATTTTGCAGGCGTTCCAGCTTTCGCTGGATGATAAAATTTCCGGCCCGGCAGGGCGTACACACACCACACGATTCATGTTTGAAGAATTCGGAGAAATTCATGAGGATATGAACAATATCACGCTGGCTGTTGAAGATCATAAAAGATCCTCCGCAACGAATATCCTTTTGGTCTTTCAGGTCTAGCATGGAAATGCGCCTGAATTTTTCTTTTATGGAAATGGGCTCACCGGAAGGGCCGCTTACCTGGATAAAATATGGATCTTTAGCACCACATAATTCCAGCAACTCGGCTATGGTAAGGCCCCACTCAATTTCATAAATACCGGGACGTTCACAATCACCAGAAATGCTGATAAGTTTTGTGCCGGGCGACCCCGGAATGCCGCGTTTCAGGTAATCATCAACGCCAAGCTGAAGAATACGAGACACCGCTGCAAAGGTCTCTACGTTATTGACAACAGTCGGTAATTGCAGGTAGCCCTTCTCAACGGGATAAAACCATTTTGTTCGCGGTTCACCTCGCTTTCCTTCGAGCGATTCCAGCAAGGCAGTTTCTTCTCCACATACATATGCACCAGCACCCAGCTCGAGGCGTATATCAAAATCAAAACCTTCAATACCGGCAATGGATTTCCCTAGTAAGTCCTGCGCATGAAATGCTTCAATTTCTTCCTGAAGTTTTCCCACCAGCCACCGGTATTCGCCCCGCAAGTAGATAATGCCGTAGGAAGCGCCCACGGTGTAGGCGGCAATGATCATTCCTTCCAATACGGAGCCGGGCTGATTGCTTAGTAATACCCTGTCTTTGAATGTTCCGGGTTCGCCCTCATCAGCATTGCAAATAATAAATTTGTGTGAAGCGGTATAGTTTCTACAGGTATCCCACTTTTTCCAGGTGGGGAAGAAGGCGCCACCCCTACCGGAAAGTTCTGAACGTCTTAACTGCTCCAGTACACCATCTTGTTTCAAGGTTGCCAATCTTGCAATGGCTTCCCCTCGCGTATAGGGTGCAAAAAAAATCGTTCGATTGTTAGCTGGTGTATAGCGGATATTCTCCTGCGGAACATCACAGATTTCTGCAGCGGATTTTCCTTCCTTCAGTCTGTTAATAATATCTTTTACTTTCAGTGCATTAAGGTTGGTAAAAGGATAAAAATCAATCAAGGCAGCGGGTTCCTGGTCGCTCAGCCCAATGCAGGGTGTAGCAAACAGACCAAACGTACCGCTGGGGTCAGTAAACCCTAAACGTGCTCCCGTTTCGCGTTCGAATGTTTCGCGTATGCGATCAAATCCTTTAAGCTCAGCAATAATGCTGTTGTTCAGATAAATAGTGTGTTTACCTGCCGGTTTTAGATGAAAAAAGTGATAAAAGGAAACGACTCCTTCAATCTCAATTTCTGAAAGCTGGTATTTGTCGGCCAAATGCCTAATGACCTGACGGGAAATATAGCGATCCTGAAACTGGTGCTGCCATAACGCTGATAATAATTGGGCGCGTTCAGGATCTACTGCGAAAAATTTTTGACGAACATCGGTGCTCATAAACAGCCGGTTTACAGGCTGTTTAAATTGTGCATTCCGGAATTAATAATGAATGATGAAAGTCATGCAAACGATTGTCAAAACCTAATATTTATCGCATGTGTTACATGACAAAATTTTTCAGGATTTTGATGGTAAACTTAACCGTATCAGATTAAGCACAGCCATAGATGCCATACGGATATTGATCATCCGGTCTTTGGAAAGCTGAAGTTTACGGGTAACTGTTTGGTGCTTATCAGAATAAGCAATCCAAACCGTGCCCACGGGTTTTTCGGGCGTTGCGCCACCGGGCCCGGCAATGCCGCTTGTAGCTACGCCAATGTTTGTGTTGAATTTTGCACGCACAATGTTGGCCATTTCAATAATAGTAGGTTCGCTAACGGCTCCATATTTTTCGAGGGTTTCGGGCTTAACACCGAGTTGCCGCATCTTAATTTCGTATGCATAGGGAATCATGCTTCCTAAAAAGTAATCTGAACTTCCAGGCACGGAGGTAATCAGGTGGGAGAGGTATCCGCCTGTACAGCTTTCAGCTACCGCTATGGTTAGTTTTTGTTCACGAAGTAAATTTCCGATTACACTTTCCAGAGACTCTTCGCCATACCCGTAAATGTATTCACCTGCCAGGGGCTTTAGTTTTTCAATCCACTCTGCTATTTCATGTTTAATTTCTTCCTGTGAAGATCCCATTCCGGTGAGCCTGAGTTTTACCTCTCCCAGGCTTGGCAGGTAGGCCAGTTTCAAATGACCCGGTAACGCCTTTTCCCACGATGAGATTTTGTCTGCTAAAAAGGATTCTCCAATACCAACCGTTTTTATGATTTGATGCTGAATGATGGGTGTTTTAAATTTTTCCAACAATTTGGGAATAACCGAATCGGTCATCATTTTTTTCATTTCATGCGGTACACCGGGCATCGACATAAAAACTTTGTCACGTTTATTAAACCACATGCCGGGTGCTGTGCCCAGTGTATTGGTAATTTTTTCACACGCTGTTGGCAGGGCAGCTTGTTGGCGGTTCAGTTCGGTAAGCTCCCGTCCCCTGCTTTTAAAAAATTCAGTTATTTCTGTTAAGGCTTCCTGATTTATTTCTAACCCACAATTGAAATATTTGCACAAGCATGGCTTGGTCAAATCGTCACTTGTTGGACCCAGGCCACCTGTAATTAAAATAATATCAGCGCGGGTTTCGGCTTCTGCAAAAGCAGTAAGAATTTCCTGCTCTATATCACCAACGGTTGTCCTGCGTATTACCTTTATGCCTGCTTTGTCAAGTTCCCCGCTTATCCAGTGAGAGTTGGTGTCAAGCGTTTGGCCGTACAAAAGCTCATCGCCAATGGCGAGTATTTCTGCGTAGATTTTCTTCATAGAAGCAGTTAAAACCCAAAGATGATACAAAAATCAAATAATGGATATTTTGTTGCCTTGATTCCGTATCTTTTAACAGTAAATTTCTAAGCATGGGTTCTGGTTCTGCACTTGATCGGCAACGGGAAATTTACCTGAATGGATTTTCGGGTAATAAACCTGCAATTAAAATTGATGTACAACACCTGGAAGCGGCAGTGGAACAACACATGTCGCCTGAGGCATTTGCCTATATTGTGGGCGGTGCCGGATTAGAAAGCACGATTCGGTCAAACCGCGATGCTTTTGAAAAATATAAAATCATTCCGCGCATGCTGCGCGATGTTGGCGAACGTGATATACGTATTGAATTATTTGGGCAGAAGCTGGCTTCTCCTTTTCTGCTTTCTCCCATTGGTGTATTGGAGATGGTGCATAGAGAAGCTGATGTTGCGGTCGGTCGTGCCGCATCACGACTGGGTATACCGTATATTTTTTCTAACCAGGCCTCGCGGCCCATGGAGGAGGTGGCTGCAGCGATGGGTAATGCACCCCGCTGGTTTCAATTATACTGGAGTAAATCGAATGAACTTGTTTCCAGTTTTGTTAAGCGGGCAGAACGTTGTGGTTGCACAGCTATTGTGGTTACATTGGACACCACCATGCTTGGCTGGAGAACCCGCGATCTTGATATGGCATACCTACCCTTTTTGGAGGGGAAGGGAATTGCACAATATACTTCCGATCAGGTTTTTCAAAAATTGATGGATGCATTCGAACCAGGTGAAAAGCCGAAACAAGCCATAACCTGGCAAACAATAATGGGCCTGGTAAGCATGGTAAACAATTATCCGGGAAGCGGTTTTTTAAAAAAACTCCGTTCCGGAAAACCCGTCAAGGCAGTACAACAATTTATCAATATCTATTCGAACCCATCTACAACCTGGGAAGATTTAAAATTTCTTCGAGAGCATACAAAACTGCCAATTGTATTGAAGGGAATTTTACATCGGGATGATGCACGTAAAGCGTTGGATTTTGGTGTTGATGGTATTCTGGTTTCCAATCATGGTGGCCGGCAGGTTGATGGCTCTGTAGCAACATTGGATGCACTACCCGCTATAGTTGAAGCAGTGAATGGAAAAGTTCCGGTATTGTTAGACAGTGGCGTGCGTGGAGGTGCTGATGTTTTTAAGGCACTTGCCCTGGGGGCAAAAGCTGTTTGTATTGGTCGGCCTTATGTTTATGGATTAACCCTTGCCGGTGAAGAAGGTGTTTATGAAGTTCTGCGCAATTTCCTGGCTGATTTTGAACTTACCATGGGGCTGGCAGGCTGTAAAAACATTGCTGAAATTACCCGTGATACGCTTCAGCCAGGTGAGTAGGATATTGAAATTTGTTCGGTAATTTAGTCGCCTTAAATAAAGGTACTATGAAATATTTTGGTTGGGCAATGGTGTTACTCCTGAGCGCTTGTACGTCCACGCAGATTAATCAGGCATTAGGCGATTTAAATAAATCGGTAGGTGGAAATCAGCCCCTAACTACCGCAGAAGTTGCAGAAGGCCTGAAGGAAGCTCTTATTAAAGGGATATCTACAGGTTCCGATCAGGCATCGCAATTGGATGGTTTTTTTAAAAATCCACAAATTAAAATCCCTTTTCCGCCAGATATAAAACGCGTAGAGGACAGGCTTCGTCAGATGGGCTTGGGTGGTGAGGTTGATAAATTTGTTATGACCCTAAACCGGGGGGCTGAGGATGCCGCCAGGGAAGCCAAGCCGATTTTTATCAGCGCCATCAGGCAGATGACCATCCAGGATGCCTGGAATATTTTAAAGGGCGATGACAATGCAGCTACCGAATATTTGAAGCGTACTACATCCACCCAACTTTATGAAAAATTTCAACCGGTAATTGCCAATTCACTGAATAAAGTTAACGCTACGAAATACTATGGCGATTTAGTTGGCACCTATAATAAAATTCCGCTGGTGGAAAAGGTTAATCCAGACTTAAACGATTATGCCACAAACAAAGCCATGGATGGATTGTTTCTACTGATTGCCGGTGAAGAGAAGAAAATCCGCGAAGATCCATTGGCCCGAACCTCAGATTTGTTGAAGAAAGTTTTTGGTTATAACAAATAGGCTATAACATATAATTAGTCATGAAACATTATTTGATTTACCTGCTTGCCTTTACAGTGATTTCCTGTGGTCAGAAAAAAGATGGCAATCAGAATTTTCCGGGCATTGAGCAAGAAACCTTTGATGGAATTTGTGGTTGTGTAACCAAAGCTGAAATTGAAGAGGCACTGGAAAGTAAACTTTCAGAAATTCCTAAAGAGGTGGAGGAGGAGTATCTTGGCGGGCGAGGGTGTTCATTTTTAGGGTATGAATTTGATGGCGAAGTGCATTTCGGTTACATCGTATTTCCATCTGCCGAGGAGTATGACAAGGTTCGGTCTGCCGAGAAAGTCAACAATGTGGGCGAGGAGGCATATGTTTTAAACGGACCAGATGCCCAGCAATTATGGGTAAGAGATGGAGATTACTATGTGATGATTGCCATCGGTGATGCACCAAGACCTAACCAAAGTAAAAAACTTGCCACGCAAGTATTGACGCGATTGAAAACTAAACAATTTGAACTTAGATAGTATGAGTTTATTTAAAAAGCACGAAGCATTATTAACCAACGCTATAGACGCACTTCATAAGCGAACTTTTTTTGCTGCTTATCCTGAGCATCCTGCACCGGCAATTTATGGCGAAAAGGCTGATGCAGAAGGTCAGGAGAAATTTAAAGCTTCACTGAATACGAAGTTCCAGGAATTGAAGCAGGAAGGTGCAACGAGCTGGATCGGTGTTGAAGAATCACCGTACACACAGGAACAGTTAGGTGTAAAGTATCCTGCCTTTCCGGTTGATACTTTGATTACCCGTGCGAAATCTGCTTATCATATTTGGCGAAAAGTCAATGCGCAGGAGCGTGCAGGAATCTTAATTGAATCGCTTGAACGCGTTAAAGCCAGGTTTTTTGAAATCGCCTACGCAACCATGCACACTACCGGGCAGGGGTATATGATGGCGTTCCAGGCATCGGGCCCTCATGCTGCCGATCGTGCACTTGAGGCCATAGCGGCAGGGTACGAGGAGTTACAACGATTTCCAACTTCAATCCTTTGGGATAAGCCAATGGGTAAATTCAATATTCAGTTAAATAAAGAGTGGCACGTGGTGCCAAAAGGTGTTTCGCTGGTTATTGGTTGTTCAACCTTTCCCACCTGGAATACCGTTCCAGGACTGTATGCCAGTTTGATTACCGGCAACCCGGTAATTGTTAAACCGCACCCCGGATCTGTGTTGCCAATTGCCATCGTTGTGGCGGAAATTCAAAATGTATTAGCAGAGAATAATCTTGACATTAATATTTGTCAGTTAGCTGTGGATACATTTGAGAGCACAATCACTAAACAATTGGCTGAACATCCGGATGTAAAGCTAATTGACTTTACCGGTAACTCGTTATTTGGAAGCTACCTGGAAGCCTTACCCGGTAAGATGGTTTTTACAGAAAAGACGGGTGTTAATTCTGTAATCGTTGACTCTGTTGTTGATGCAGACAAGGTGGCGGGCAACCTTGCATTTTCTGTATCCTTATATTCAGGTCAAATGTGTACTGCTCCACAAAATTTTTATATTCCTGAAGGTGGAATTAAAACACCCAATGGTGTAGTAAGCTTTGAAGAGTTTGCACAAAAAATTGTCGATAATATCAATAGTCTAGTAGATAATCCGAAGGCAGGGCCATTTGTACTTGGGGCAATACAGAATAAGAATACCTGTATCCGCGTTTTAGATGCCGAGAATTTACCAGGAAAGGTTTGGTTAAAGTCGCGTAGTGTTGCAAACCCGATGTTTAAAAATGCCCGCACTAACACACCAGTAGTTGTGGAGGTTAATGCTTCAAACAAGGATGCTTTCAGCAAAGAATTATTTGGCCCAATTGTTTTGCTAATAAAAACAAAGAATACCGATCATTCCATACAATTGGCTCAAGAAATGGCTATTCACCATGGAGCAATTTCGTGTGGGGCGTATACTACGGATGCTTCTGTTCGCGATAGAATTGCGGATGAAATGGCATTGGCGGCAACACCAGTTTCGTTCAACCTGGTGGGAGGTATTTACATGAACCAGAATGCAGGCTTTTCTGATTTTCATGTCACCGGTGGAAATCCTTCTGGAAATGCATCGTTCACCAATCCTGAATACGTAGTGAAACGATTTACGTGGGTAGGTCATAGAGAGCCGGTGCCTGTGGGTTAAAAGGGAATCCTCAGATACTGTGCGAGGAATTCGCATGCTGCAGTGGCTCCACTTTTACAAAACGTTGTCGGGTTGGTCGGCCTGCGCGCGGCACTGAATTTTATTAAGAATCCGTTGTCAATTATTCAGAAGTCTGAAACTTTCCCGCGAGTCCGCGTACACGAATTTGAGTTAGAAGTCAATTGTCAAAGTGCTCTTGTTTTAAAATCAAAATTTAGTTCGCGTATCCTCGTACAACAAACTTTATAAAAGACCAAGTCAAAAGTCACTTTACTGTCTGTGGAGATGAGTCTTTATAAGTTTTGGTTTTTTTTAGTGGCGGATAAATCCAACGGATTTGTCCGCCTACACGAATATAAATAAACTTGTTGACACTACGGACGACACGGTCGCCCGCCATTAAACAAACCTGGTGTTGTAGCGCGTACCCTTCTCTTCACTCAATCGTCAACGATATCTTTCTCCCAAGTCCCAGTTCAAGTAATTTAAACAAAGTTGATAATTGAATGTCGCTATGTCCGTTCTCAATTCTTGAAATAAAACTTTTCTTTGTCCCAGTTTTTACTGCTAGTTCGTCTTGCGTCATATTAGCAAGCCGTCTCTCTTCTTTAATTATTTCTCCAATGGCGAATGACTTGGCTTTGATTTCAAAGTCTGTCCGTTTTTTGGTTCCAATTTTTCCGTGTCGGCTTTCAAAATATCCTTGGATTTTATTGCTCCGATTTAGGACATTCATTGAAGGAAAAATATGCAATAACAAGAAATGGTACTTTGTACGTGTCGTATATTTCATTACATGAACTATTCCTAATTGAATTCTTTTCTTCATTGCTGGCAATCCTATATTGAAAGTAAACTTCTTTACCAAACAGAGTATCTATTTGCGCATTGTTTCTGAAGATATCAGGCAGTGGAACCTCAATGACATTTGTGTACTCTATTGGAGAGCTAGGATTCCCTGTTGGAGATGGAGTGAATATTTTTACATTCTTCCCTAAAGAAGCATCACTTAGTACTTCAATCCATAAAGCGTCTTGATAACATTCATCATAAATCGCTTTATAAATCATGTTATCTGGAATTCGACCCTTAATACAAGATTTTGACAAGTCTACTTCATTGTTGCCGCATGCACTTATTAGAAGTAAAATGATTGCAATCATTGCGAGCTTTATTTTTGTCATTGTTTTCATAGCAGTTTCTTACTTAGACACATTTTTTGCGATATGAGTTGGGAACCTTATTTTAATTGATTCGAATTTAAAAGTATTGAACTAAGAAGCTAATCTTTTTCGCTATTATTATTTGTCAGAGTAAAGTTTGGCTCTTTTGCTTGCTTTGGTGTCTCGTGGGAATGTGCGGCAAGCAAAAGTGCCAATGTTCGAAGCACGGAATTTTGTCCGCGCGGCATGGTGCACAACGTTTTGTGTTTATTTAGTTGCGGGAGTAGGAGGGCTTATAATGGAGCGCAGCGGAATGTTAAAGCCGACCTGTTGTAAAATTGTCCCCCGTGACCGAACTACATTTTGAAACATAAACTTTAAATTAACACCAAACCCCGCAATTGCAAATAGCTGCTGTTGGTGGCCGTAGTTCTATCTCAATCTCTTTTAAATCAGATTGTACAGTCGATTTACAAGCTGAGATCTTCTTTGTCCAACTGGTTCCGTTTCAAGTTCTTTTTTTATTTCGTTAAACTCGTCAACCGTTCGTTTGAATTTTTCAGTCTTTGTAAACTTGTTCAGCCAATCACTAAATTCTAGTAAGTCGTCTTGGTCATGCGTTAAATGAAAGTCTTTAAGCCAGTCCAGTTCTTGTGTATTTGAATTAGTGATTTTGTCAAGTGATTCGGACTCTCTTAAAAAATACTTGTCGAATAGAAATGTGTTTGAAAAATAAGTCTTAAGAGCTTTTTCTTCTGCCTTTTTAATATTGTCGGTTTTGAACAAAATAATGGTCGACTCAAAAAGGAATTCAGGAAATCCACTGTCGTCTGGAAAGTTCTTGTCGAACCACTTCAAATATTTTAGTCCTGCTTTAAAGTCACCAAGTTTCACATACAATTCAGTCGGTACGTAGCGAAGTCCTCGGCTGTCGTCAAAGCATCCAAGTCTACGTTTCTCAGCAGTCAATGTCCGCTTTATCTTTTCAATTTTGTCTCTTAGTCTTTGTCGCTGTTTCTCTGTCATGTCGTCCTTGAACTATGGCCACCAACGTTTTGGGTTTATGACGGCTGCGGTTATCGAAGCCGTATTCGTCCCACGT
>ERZ761609.628-NODE-628-length-38872-cov-43.306670_pt1 | contig 38872 bp, 33 predicted proteins | sample MGYA00511163_ERZ761609 | MGnify/ENA primary metagenome ERZ761609 (study PRJEB28899, sample SAMN02445070) | bioreactor sludge metagenome | biome: EBPR sludge | place: Australia: Brisbane, Thorneside Wastewater Treatment Plant | collected 2011-12-16 ...
ATCCGACGCTGCATTTCTCCTGAGTCAAAAGGTGCCGGGGACCTTTAGGTCCCCGGCACCTTCCCCGGCACCTTCACCCGGCCTTCTCGCAGTTAAACATCCAGCTCGTGCCAAACTTGTCAATCAGCATCCCAAACCGCGCGCCCCAAAAGGTGTCCTGAAGGTCCATGGTAACCTTCCCCCCCTCGGAAAGTGCCGTAAAGAGTCTCCGTTGCTCGTCGAGATCTGTATTGTTGATGCTCAGAGATAGGTTGCCGCCAACGATAACGTCTGGCTGCCCCGGCATGGTATCAGAGGCCATTATCATGAGGCCGCCACTGCGGAGTTCCGCATGCATGATCCGTTGACCATGGGCGGGATCGTGAGGCACCGGCGAGTCGGCAAAGGTCTGGGCCAGAAGCTCACCACCGAATACGCTGTGATAGAACTGCATCGCCTCAAGAGCGTTGCCATTAAAGGCGAAGTAGGGGTTGAGTGGCGACATGAAAGGTTTCCTCACGATGTGCAGATGTTGAGTGTTTGTTGACCATAAATTACCGGAAATGGACATGAAAAGACTTCCCCGGTTGCCGGATTAAACGTTGCAGTTTTGTTGTGGTTCTGAGGTCGTCGTTCACTCGCCTTCGGATCTTTCCCTCTGCCGTCCTCTGGCATCTTTTCACGACATTCCTCCAACCAAGCACCGATCATAAAGGAGCCCCTTTTGCGCCTTTCCCATAACCTCGTCTGCTGGATTGTCTCCCTCATACTTCTCGTGAGTACCGCCAGTGCTCAGGAACGCTACTTTCCCCCGAATACAGGTTCCACGTGGGAAACAACAGATCCACAAGAACTTGGCTGGTGTCAGGATCGAATCGATTCCCTCCTCAACTTCGTTGGTGCAACACATGCGAAAGCCTTCATCATTCTGAAAGGCGGCAAGATTGTTGTTGAGAAATACTATGATTCGTTTACTGTCGACAGTGCATGGTATTGGGCAAGTGCTGGTAAGGTTGTAACGGCATTCCTTATTGGTCATGCCCAGGAGAATGGCCTGCTTAACATTTCAGCGCCAACGTCAACATATCTGGGTGAGGGGTGGACGTCGTGCACAAAGGATCAGGAGGCTGCTATTACCGTACGTCATCAGTTAACGATGACAACCGGTATCGATGGTCGGACTCCGGATGATAACTGCACCGAACCTTCTTGCCTCAAGTATCGTGACGAACCAGACACACGTTGGGACTACTACAATGCAACATATCTCCTGTTACAAGACGTTATCGCCAAGGCTTCAAACCAGACGTATCAACAGTACTACTTCCGCAATCTTGCATCGCGGACCGGCATGGGTGGGTTGTGGATAGATGGCGTTCTGTACTCAAAACCTCGAGCAATGGCGCGGTTTGGCCTACTCGTGCTGAACGATGGTGTCTGGAATTCTGATACAATCATTCGCGACACGGCCTATCTTCATCGAGCAATGCGCCCGTCACAAACATTAAATCCATCATACGGATATTTGTGGTGGCTGAATGGTCAAGGTTCTTATCTGCGCCCAGGCATTCCGTTTGTCTACTCTACTGACCTTGTCCCCACCGCGCCAAAGGATATTGTTGCTGGCCTCGGCAAGAATGATCAAAAACTCTATCTTATACCAAGTCAGGATCTTGTTGTTGTGCGTCTTGGTAACCCGGCTTCTGAAGAGTTGCCGGCACTAAGCGGTTTTGATACAGATCTATGGCGGTATATCTCAGCGCTACCGTGCTCTACAAGTTCAATATCGAACGACTCTGGTCAAGGGGCACAAGGGGCAACTGCACCAAACCGTCGTGCGCTTCTCGTAACGCCCGACGTTGTCTCGTTGAACGGTTTGGCATCGTACCGGCTGTATGATGTAGCCGGACGTATGCTTACGTCAGGCGAAGGAATGGAAGTCGATGTGACATGTTATGGTTATGGCCCGTTTATCGTCGAGATTGAACAGAAATAATAATAGTTGATCTTCCATAACTACGGAGATCTGCGTGCCAGGCTGTCCCTCCAACATGTGCGACAGGTATTGTTGCGCATCGACCTTGGACATCACAAATACTCACCTGTGGCTCTGTTTCACTTGTGATATAGACCGTATTGCCGTGACGGTAGAATGAGACACCGTTATCATCAACGTGTTGTTCATGTGTTGACGTCGTCCCTGATGGTCGCTCAAGGATAACATCTCCATAGTTCGTGTACAGAACGGAACGCCCTCGTTGATCTATGTAGACACATTGGAAGGTCATGGTTGCGCTCATGGACGCTAACGTTTCGTCACCAGACCAGGTTTCTCCGTTATCTGTTGAGACAATGTACTTGCCAAAACCTCCAGCGGCAATGATCTTGGTATCTCGTGCGACGGCGTCAAAAATGAAGGAACCGCTCGATGGTGATGTTCCTGAAAGCGTTGTTCTCCACGTGTCACCTAGATCATCACTTATGGCAACCACATCCTCGACGGGACGGCCTGATTGCTGTGTACTTCCAATCATGATAAGGCGGCCCGTTCCAGAGCGAACCATTCTTCCGAATGTCGGTGACTGGCCACACCATGTCCAGGTTGATCCCAAATCGGTTGTACGCCTCCATCGAACATCCTTACTCTGATCGTCGTAGACGGCTTCAATCCATGAGGACTCATGAAGGAGTAATGCTTGTGGCTGGCTGTAGATGTGCTCCTCCGTAATCATTACCTTCGTCCACGTAGCTCCTTCGTCTGTTGAGACCATTGCACCCTTACCGTAACCTACAGCAAGCACCGTTGACGCGTAGGTATAGAGTCGAAGTGAACTCATCGCTGGATCTTCGATGGGAATTACCTGCCACGTCTTCCCACCGTCTGTAGATCGTTCGAGAACCGGAGCAAATGGAGGCGATGCATTTGTATTACGGCTCATGATCATTGTTGAGTTGGCAAATACAATGCTTGGTTGTGATGCTGGAAAGAACGTAGCAACAGTCCTCTCCCCATGTATGTGCGACGTATCTACTGCCACAATACGAACGTCACCGCCTCCACCTGCGATATAGACACTATCGTCGGATCGCGTTACGGACTGCACCGTAAACGTTGATGTGCCGTTCTCGGGTGATACCATGGCACCGTCTTCTCGAAGCGTGTAGGTACTCGAGATGTTGTCCATAGCTACGCCTATGAGACGCTGTTCTGACACCCACTCCTGGTCGTAGTGCTCATATCGTGTATGCCACTGATCACAGTTATTCGTCCAGTCAAGTCCACCGTTTATCGAAATCATGTGGAACTGTCGCGGCATATATCGTTCGTCCAGGGTTACAGACATTCTCATTCCATCGGAAGAAACATCAGCGCTCCACATTGTTGCTCGAGGGAATTGTTGCGCCATTGATCCAATTCCAAGATCATTCCACGTGGTTCCACCATCACTGGAACTGACGAAGACCCAAGGATCACCATAGACGATGATTCTTCCTTCAGGCGGAGAGGTTTGCCGAACAAACGTGAGCAGTCGTACCGGTCGCGTAAGATTTGCAGGGAGTGAGACGATGTGCCACTCAACTCCAGTTGCTGACTTCCATATCTCAGTAGACGTGAGAACATAGATGCTGTCGAATCGAGCGATATCAATGATGTCGTTTGACGTTGGTGATTGTGCCACATTCCACGTCGTTCCCAGATCGTCGGATGTAAGAACGACGCCCCCTTTACCCCCTATCAAAAGTCTGTCATTGTCACGTACAACGACCGTAAGATCTGATTGTGTGGGAGACGAAATCAGTCGAGATGTGGAAGAATCAATGTGTCCTCTGAGGATTGTCCCGGCGTCACCAACGGCAATAAAATGTCGTGTCGGCAGCACATATACGTCACGAAGACTCTGCCGTGCCACGGTGGGAATCGTCGACCAAATAATCGATGGTAGCCCATGCAGCTTTGTGCTTGAACGCGCAGTACGCACAAGACCATACTCTCCAACGGCCACACCGACACTGTCGTTCATCATATCGATGGCAAACAGGTCGGAGTTTGACGATCCAATCGGACGGATTTCCCAGTCGGATATGCCACGTCCGTAAACAAGAGGCGTGGCGCTGATGACGTGAGACAGGACGAACACCAAGATGCCAATGACTGAGCGCTGTTTCATGCAGAGAATCTACTGTGCGACGGATACTTGAGGAATTCGAATTTCGTTCGAATCGTCGTTCCGACAATACTCCGTAGATGTAGAGCGACCTTGTGCGCTGATATCGCACGGTGACAACCTCGCGGAGCCGCGTCAGTGTTGTACGAGGACGCCGTTGACAACAAGAAAAGTGCGTCGCAGGTTATACGGCACCGTGATCCTCCATTGCCCGTCTCCTGATGGTTGTGCCCTCAGTGTCGCATAACTGCCAAGCAGATCAACAACGTGAACCTGTGGCTCCTGAAGTGAATTCGTGACAAGTACTTCGTCGTCCGATACTCTGATGATATTCATATCCACGTCTTGTCTTTCGGTCACGGACGTTGGGATACCACCCTCAACCATTACGTTCGCAAAGTCTGAGAATGCGTGGATCCTTCCACTGCGAGTGAACGTGACGGCATTATGTTGAAACACGGTTGGACTTGAAGCTGTCGTGTCGTGTCGCCAACGCAATCCTCCGTTGTCAGAGATATACAATGCCTTGGCATGCCCATAGGCCACAAGACGATTTCCCTGTACTACCATCCAACCGGGATCACCGGTAAACCCGGACGGCACATTCTCATAGACGGTTGACCATGTTCCACCAAGATCATGGCTAACATAGATCACATGTTTGCGACGTCCATCATCTATCAATGACGTAACTCCATAAATATTGCCATTTGAAAAGACAACGTCACTGACGTATGGTCCCGCATCATACGTAGACCACGTTACACCGGCATCTGTTGTTCGAAGCCACCGATGCACGGAGTCACGACGGTCGTACACTCTTTCGATCCAACTCGTCTCATTCAGAAACGCAAACGATTCGTAACGCGAGTAGTATTCAGGTAATGTTTGTGATACGGTCCACGTTTCACCATCATCCGACGAGAACAGCGAATGTGATCGTGTGTCACGCAAGAGTACACTTGAACCAAAGGACTCGATATTAAGCTGACTATTCCGTTGTATAGTGTCAGATATATTGATCCACGTTCGACCATCATCCGTACTTCTGCACGCAAAGCCATGTCTTCCCTCATTTCGGTAGAATGTTACAAAGAGTGCTTTTGAGCTCTTGTACAGCCTTGGGAAATCACCTTCACTCGTCCACAGTACCTTTGAAAGCCTGTGAAACACACTGTCAACTGAAACGATGATAAAGTATATCCCGTTACTCATGGAAATGATGAATTCACCATTCCATTCAACAACAGATGTAATGTTCGTGTGTTGGAAAACGTTTGGTGTGGAATAACCACCGGATACATTACCGGTGTACAGCCTTAGTTCAGCGAACCTTGCGCAAGCAACAATAGATCCCGACGGAGTCCACTTTATTGAGCGCAGTGGGCTGCCGATGTATGAGTCTTTATTACTCTGCCACGCAGCACCTGCATCATGTGACGTTAGGAGAGATCGTCGATCTGCTGCATCCACGAGGATGATTGCCAGTTTTCTACCTGTTATGTCTACGTCAAACGCTTCAACAGTATGAGTGCCTGAAAAGTTTTGTTTTGGATAGATTTTGCCCCACGTTACACCTCGATCATCAGACGTCCACACACCACCTGATTTATCACAAATCACAAGTTGAAGAACACTCATGGGAAGTTCAACAATTGATAGGTAACGCAGATCGGCGACTTCCGCTGGAACTGGAATTTGTATCCACGAGGCGTCACTCGAGACATAGATTGATGTATTCGTTACGACATACCAGTTGTTACCATTGTGCGAGATATCATGAATACTGTCTGTTGACGGAAATGGTACTGTTTGCCACGTAGCGCCTCCGTCTGAACTTCGGGCGAGGTTACCTCCTATTCCACCAGCCAGGACAACGGCACCGTTTGCCGCCACCGTTGAGTAGCTCGTCCGTGCAGGTAACATTGAAGATTCAACTCTTCCACCAAGTGCGTTTCCTCGGATCGATCTTCCGTCGTCTCCAACAGCAACAAAGTCTTCTCCTGTTGTAAAGACCACAGAACGGAGTGTCTCTGTGTGTGTATTCGGAACGATGCGTCGAATAAGTGTTAAACGGTCGCGATAGAGTGTACGAGAGGATGACCGAACAATACATCCACGTTGTCCAACTCCGACAGTAACGGAGTCATTCAGAACTGCTACGTCTTCAAGTATTGCATAGTCAGGTGAAATCGGAAACTCCGACCACGTTGTCTGTGCACGTAGATCAAGTCCTGTAACTGTGACACACAGCGCAACAGCAACGAGTTGTAGGACATGTTTCATGCTACCTCTCCCAAGGATTACGTCATTAACTTCGCATGTTCAGGTTAGTTTCACATCACGTATTCTTCAGATTATGGTTCTCGGTCTTTTTTCGGTCTTTGTAGCAGCCATTACGATGACTGCTGGTCCGGCATCTCCATCGGATATGGTTGTGTTGCAGCATGAGGTGCCTGAACTCATCTTCGATGTGCGGTATGCCACAGAGAACAACTTTACGCACCGAGTACTGTATTCAGATTCGCTCCTCAAGTCACGTCGTCATGTAGCAGATTCGTTAAAGATAGCCGTACGTCTCGCCGCAGAGCGCGGATACAGAATCAAGATCTTTGATGCGTATAGACCAGTCAGTGTTCAGCGCTTTATGTGGTCGTTACTGCCAGATGAGCGGTATGTGGCAGATCCGGCCAAGGGGTCACGTCATAATCGCGGTTGTGCGGTCGACGTAACACTTTGTACTCTCGACGGCAAGGAGGTTGATATGGGCACAGACTATGATGAGTTTACGGAGCGTGCCCATGCCGATGCCAACGACATTTCACAAGAACAAGCGGCACATCGTGCAATATTACGCGGCATCATGAACGCCTCTGGATTTGACGTTTTACCGACAGAGTGGTGGCACTTCGACCTGCGTGGATGGGAGCAGTATCCGATCCTTGAAGAGTAGCAGCACTTCCTACCCTGCATGCACATACGTCACAGGAACCAGAGATTCTGTGCTACTTCACGATGCACTTCGTGCTTATCGTATTGGAATTCCAATAAGCACCCTCCAGGTTGATGGATCGTTGTGATCAACATCAACAAAATATTCCTCAAAACAAGGTCCGTCACGCAACTGGAAGTTCGTCGTTGGGAGCCATTCCGTAAGCATTCGGGCAAACGCACCTGGTAACTCCGAATATGGACCACGATGAAGGAACATGGCATATGTACCCCCTTCAACTTCCATCCAACTATTATCTGGTCCTGGATCTACTCGGCGACTCATTGTGAAGACAATGTCGTACCGCAGTTCATCAGCAGGCACACGAGCCGGATCATCCCATGAGAAACCAAAGATCCGCATTCCGTCTTCGCAGTATCCTTGAGACGTACACCACGCGCCTACGGCGTCAAAGGCAGGACCGACAAGGTTATACGGGCCTATGTGTCGACGCCCAACACCCTGTACCGTAGGAAGGTCAACAACTGTAACGTTCATGTATACCCTCGAAGAGTGTTTACAATCCGTTGGAATGCATTCTTCTTTCTCCGAACGTCTACCAGTCCACCATCATAGCCGCGTCGGAATGCCGTGTCGCTATCATCCACATACCATGGAGCATAACCCTGGACGCGCATCCATCCGCGTATGTCAGCGAGATGCGGATTCTCATATCGTTTTCCGTGCGTCTCGACACAGATCACGAGGGGTCGACTCACAAGAAAACGAAGCACGTTCCACTCACCTCCTTCGATATCAATTGAGAGCACGTCAATAGTACCATCATCAAGCATATCGAAGGTGACAGATCGTACCGTAAAACTATCTTGAGCTCGTGGCTGATATCCATCGTTTACTGTTGCTGGTGACGCAGCAACGTTTTCTCCAAAGGTTGAAGCACCTGTTCGATACAGTGTGAGCTCACCCACTTCATGACTCACTGCAACGTCATGAATCACAACGTTGGGCCTAGCAAACGCAGAGCGAAGTTGTGTGACGATGAGAGGATCACATTCAACGAGTGATGTTCGAACACCTTCTTGAATCCAGTTGAGGACGTTCGACGTCTCCGGGAGATAGACGCCAACTTCACAGACGTGCTCAACCGTCAGGCCTGCCTCAGTTGTCATTCGATAGAGGTTTGTGTTCATCTATCGAAAACTACATCGTAATTCCTCAACAAACGACAAACGCCCCGTTCTGTCAAGACAGACGGGGCGTTGATATGTCGTTCAAAGACTACCGTATGATGCGCAGCGGTAACGATGTTGATCCTCGTGGCGTTCGAAGAACAACATTGTATGAACCCTGTGCGAGCTTGTTGATCTCTTGCGTAATGATCATTCTGCTTCCATCATGGAGTGGTCCTTGTGACAGAGTCAAAACGGTGCGACCGTCGGAAGCAACGATGACGATTTCGCTCTGCGGAAGATCAGCGTCAACGGCCACCGTGACTGTGACGACGTTTCCTGATGGATTTGGTGCAATTCCGATGATCCTTGCACCAACGTCGCCCGTTTCGCCCCTTTGCTCAACTGACATCACAGGCTGCTCAAGTGTGAAGGTACCTTCAGATACGAGCTGACCGTCACTATCGAACGTCTCGAATCGCATTGGCACAGCACCAGCGTTTTCAACGTTCGAAAGAGTGAGGTAGATCGGTGTAACGTCCGTGTTGGGCTCAACACCATAGTACCCACTCGGCAATGCTGCGATAGCCGTTTGTGTTTCGTTTGGTGTCAGTGTTACCGTCACGGTTTCTCCATCACCTTCGGCGGGGCCAACGGCGAGAATTCGAGCAGCGCTTGTCGACGTCAAGCGTATAGCAGCAACATTCGAGTTGTAACCGTTTGACGAGCGGAAACGCAGTGCATAGGTATTCACTGCCGTTGGTTTTATCGTAGGATCTCCGGCCACTTCATCAGGTGCCGCTCCAGGGGCTCGTACGAGGTACGTTACTGGTTCGCTGAACGCAAAGACATCTCCGCCATCATCGTAGAGGTATCGCACTGATACCTGCCACTGCTTTGTTGAAGATGGGTTGTTAAACTTCAGCGCTACTTCACCGTTAGCACCAGGTGCTACAGAAGTGCTCACAAATCCCGTTGCGCCGTTCACGACACCCGTGACGTCTGCAATGGAGATCGACGATAGTGGAATCGTTGATGATGTTACTTCTGCTCCAAGTACCGTGATCGTATTCTCATCGGAATCTGGATTCACAATCCACAACGTACCATCAGTATCGTTGTCCATGATGATGCGGGTTGTTGCTGGTGCTTCGGCTTGTACACCACCATCACCATCATCACCGGCGATCTTCTTCGTTGCTAACCTTCCTGTTCCGATACCAATGCCAATACCGCCGCCTACTGGATCCCAAGGGAGGATCAGGGGTTTGCGTACAATGGTATCGTATACAAGACGCGTACACGTTACACATTTACAATCGGTAAACGTGTACCGGATTGCAAAGATGATTGTGTCACGACACTTAAACGATGCTGGTGGAGGTGGGAAGATCATGTTGAGATTGAGTGTTGTCCCCTGTCCGAACGGCAGACACTCTCCAGGACCCCACGTTGCTTCGCGCGAGTAGAGTGAGAGGAGAAGGGGCCCAGGGCCAAGGGGCACGGACAGTGATCCAGCCGTAATGTCACCGAATGCACGATGCCATGGGCCTGCCGAATTCACACAGACCTGCCGACGCTGAACACTTACGATGGTAGCTGTGAACTCCTTGATTGGTGTTGGGCCAGCAATCATGCTAGCCTGGAGTGTTACATTCCCAGCGTTGTCATACGTCAGTTTGTCGTGACGAACTTGACGGATAAACTCCTTGCAGCAGTCCTGTGGTGGCTCTTGCGGACATGGTGGAAGATCACGAATGATACTATCGCGACAGATGATCTGTCCGTTCACGACGAGCTGATAGTGCATCGTGATCATTGCGTCAACCGGCGGGATGTCCGTAAAGGTTGATGTTATACTGAATGCTCCGGGTGACAGTGCAAACGTTGATGGTGAGAACGTTCCTTGAGGTGAGTTCAGCATAAGGACGGAAGCACCGGCGGCATTCCAACCTGTAATCACAAATGAGTACTGTTGATTACCAGCAGCATCCTTACCTGCGCAGTTCACCACGATCTGTACGCTATCGAGACATCCGGTCTTCTTAACAGTTACGCACACAGGTGTTGACTCAAGCTGACCAATAATCTGGTCGCTGATGATACTGCTTGCGATAAGATGTCGGACTGCAGCATTGGCAGCGAACGTATTACATGCCTGCTGGTTATCCGTGGCAGAAGCAGCAACGGTTGCTGTAAAGTCGGACGTTGCTGAGAATGTTGCGGCAATTGGTGTACTACCGAAGTAGTAACCAAGATTTTTTGCCGATGCAGGAATACCTGACGTCCATGTACCTGCTGTTCCACATCCTCCAACAAACATCGCCCCTGGTGCACCGGTTGGCGCGAAGTTGTTCACGCGCGCAAACGATGTTCCGTTGTTCCATGACGTTGCTGTTGGAGCGGAACCAAGGGCACTTGCCCAGACAACATCAAAGGCACTACCTCGAGGACTACATGGACCAAGGATAAGTTGATCACTCGCTCCATTGTCACGTGACAACAGATCAGCAAACGTCACATGTCGCAGACCAACACTTGATGGTGCTACATTCAAACGAAGTCGGTATGAAACCGAGCCCCCAGCAGATGTAGTTGCCGAAGAACCAAAGGAACCTGGTCCGGTTGGTTTTACTCCCTTATCAAGCGTAAAGCCTGCCGTTCCAACGACGGTGACGTATTCGATGTTGGAGTTTACTGGAGCCGGTAAGGTACCGCCAGACAAAGTGAATTGATTCGGAATGTTGCCCAATGCTGACGTGTCCACAACCTTTACATCAAACTCAATGAAGTAGTACGGAACTCCTCCAGTACCATACATACCACAGTTTGTATAAAAGATGTTTTGACATGTGGCAGGAATGGATGGCAACGTTGCCGTTACGGTGTTGGAAACAGCATTATGTGTTAATCCAACACCTGTCCAGTTTGACGTTGTTTGGCACGGTGCATTCCAGGCCGTTCCCGTATAGAACGATGGATTGCCTATGTACTGAAGGTTACCGTTAAGTACATCGGTAATTGTTGTACCGCTGAGTGCCGTTCCTCCGATGTTCTGTACGCGGAGGCGATACCGGAAGATCGACCCCGGTGTGTAGGATGGTTGTTCGTTACATACTTCCTTCCACACACAGGCCGTTGGTGCTGGCGCAGCTACCGTAAAGGAATTGCAACCACTGATGGTTGGCATACCCGTCGAAGCAAACCACGCGCAGTTCGTGATCGTAGATCCAACCGTTGCCGTCGATGGAATCGTGAAGGTGATCTCAAACCACCTGCATTGTCCTGGTCCAAGCGCAGATGTACTTGTTACCGTAACAATGTTGCCAACTATTGTTGCGTTAAGACCAGGTGATACAGTTCCAATTGCGGGACTTGATAACGCCGTTGGTACTGTATCTGTGACCGTGAACGATGAAATTGGGCTGCTACCGTTGTTACAGATGTAGACGAGATACTTACCAGGGCAACCTGGTTGACGATTGGTGTACACCCACTTGCTGATTGTGGCACTTGCAATGTTTGCAAACGACACACACGTCTGGTTACTCGTGTCAACTGTTGTTCCGCATGGCTGCGTAGCTGGGCCAAGTGAACCGTTGAGAACGGCCGTGTTTGTTACCTGGCTACCAAGTGGGAACAGTGCGCGTGGATAAAGAACGTTAAACGTGCAACAGACCATTGTATACATGGAAGTCGCACTCAGGTTACCAACATTCCATGTGATGGTATTTCCTGATTGTGTAGCCCCACAAGAGGATGACTGGAGGACGGCGCCGGTTGGCAGGACATCCGTCACAACACCATTCACAAGGTTTAACTGACCTGTAGTGCCGACGTCCTTGTAGACACAGACTTGATATGAGACCACGGAGTCAGCTGTGGCGTATGGACACGAACCACCGACATAGGCAGCACCGGTCACATACTTGTTAATGTGCCATGGATCGGTCGCTATTGCTCTCGTCGAAACGAATGGTGTACATAGGTCGGTAACGTTTTGTCCTGGGATTGTGCCGTTCAGACACACACGGTTACGTGCCGTCGTGTTGTTACACGTAACACCATTCGGAAATCTGACCGTAATGGTAAACGATCCAGAGCATCCGCCTGGTACCGATGCCCATGATAAAGAGTACGTGCCACCCATGCCTCCCACCGTAGGTGATACAACAGTTGGTGTCCCGCATGGCGACGTATACGACGCTCCAAGAAATTCCAACGACGTCGGTAGTGCATCCGAAATCGTGACGTTTGTTGCACCGGCAGGAATTGAGAAGTAGATCGTGTAACTAAACGTCTGTCCAGTCTGGATAGCCGTATCGCTGACAACCTTCTTCAGCGTAAATCCCGCTTGTTGGGCCTCCGCAACCCATGATTGTGCAGTGGCAGATATCGACGCGCCGATGGCCAGAAATGCGACCACAACGGCGAGAACAACACCACGTGAAGGTGTTATCCATTTCCCCTGAGTATTCATGAACCTTTTCCCCTGGAACGATGAAGTGGCAACATACAGCATAAGTTGTCACGTTGTTCCGGTGAGGGGGGGGGGGAATGCAGCTATTGGTTAGTTGCACCTCATAAAAACAGGTCGGTATTCTCGTCCTAGAGTGTTGGCGGCCAGACGGTTACACGGATCTCGCGGTTGTCAGCTGTGAAGAAGTGCACTCCCACGAGACCGAATTTGTGATTCGTTACCCAAATGATTCTAGGAACGAGGGGGTCTTGCTGCGTTTGTTCGGTTTTGAACACTTTCAGCGACCAGAAACCAACGTCATAGTCTTCAACGGAGCTATGATGAATAACCTTTCGGGTCACTACGACACCGTCATCTCTCGTGAATGTCCACGAATCCCCGACCTTCATCGAATACTTCACAATTGTGAACGGACGAGAGAGATTGTCGCCAGACGTTAAAAAGTCCTGGATACCTTCACTCGTTACCTTAAATCGGGGTTCGGCATGAATCGTCATCCTCGACTTGTCAGTCGTATCCAGGGTAGCTCCGTACCGCTCCAGATACGTTGTAAGAATGGACTTTTTTGTTGCATCCGGTAAAAACGACGTTCCCAACATGGTATCAAGTGACTTCGTGAACGTTGTGTCAAACGTAAGGTTGAAGTCAAAGGTCACTATCCCACCACTACGACTCTTGACGTATACACTATCCCGAAGTGACTCCCCGGAATACCACGAGCCCGACGAACCGCTTCCGCCCCAACGTTGGCCGGGTTCGGTGATTTCTAACTCCGTCTCACCAGCAAGTACGTTAGGATCATTGTCGGCAGGATCCGTTGTCCCGCACGCCATCATGGTTAATGCCATACAAACCAGAGCTGCCAACAGTGTGTTGGATTTTCGCGATCTCATGCCGTTCTCCTCCGAGTGGTGTCAATCGCAAAACTCCTGTTTGATACCAGAAAAAACTATGAGGAATGTCAGTATTACCGAACATCACCTTGTATGCGACACATTTTTGAATCCTCGTCATAGGATTCAGTATTCCACGTTTCGGAAGCATTTCTGACGTTCATCTGTAACGATCGACCGTGCACCGTTGTCACCGCGTGCCCAATCTCGTACCCATTTCATTTCCACAGGCTTCAGACAATGTTTCCGCTACTTGCACTCTTCCTGCTGCTTACCGTACCATCTTTAGGTCAGCTGTCCATTCCGATGGAGAGTCAACGGGGATATATACGCCAAAGAGTTGGTGTAACGGATGTCTCCGTTGATTACAGCCGTCCAAAGGTCAAGGATCGGAAAATTTTTGGTGATGTTGTACCATATGGCCGTATCTGGCGGGCAGGGGCAAATGAGAACACCGTATTTACGGTTACAACACCGGTAACAGTAAATGGAACGGCCCTTCCGGCTGGCTCGTATGGCCTTCATATGATTCCACGAGAGGGAATGTGGACGGTAATCTTTAGCAAGCAGAATTCTGCATGGGGTAGCTACTTCTACGATGAGAAACAGGACGCTGCTCGTATTGAAGTTCGTCCTACGACAGGAAGTCATACGGAGTTGCTGACATTCGACGTTACTGATGTGACATCATCACAGGCCATCATCGAAATGCGATGGTCTACTGTCTCAGTGGCCTGTACCATCGCTGTCAATCTCAATAACACCGTTATTCCTGATCTCACGGCACAACTCACGGGCCTTGCCGGCTTTACTGCGTCGAACTATGTTGCTGCTGCGCAGTACGTCGTTGACAACGATCTCGACGTGAGTATCGCTTCTGCGTGGCTTGACCGAGCGTTACGATCACAACCTTCGTTTACGGCCTACATGTTGTCCGCAGATATTGCTGAGCGCAAGAACGAAACGAAGCAGGCCTCGGAGCTGCGTGACAAGGCACTCAAGATTGCGACGAATGCAGAGATGAATGCTTATGGCTATTCACTACTACAACAGAAACGTTCGAGTGATGCACTTGCAATCTTTATGATGAATGCAGAACGTCACGCTTCAGACCCTAACGTCTGGGATTCACTCGGCGAAGCATACGCACTTTCTGGCAACTCCGCCGAAGCGAAGAAACATTTTCAGAAGGCTCTCTCAATGAATCCGCCGCCCCAGGTCCGCCAGAACTCCGAGAAGTGGCTGAAAGACCTGGAAGCGAACGGAAGCAGGTGAATTGCGAGTAGTGATTAGGCCGACAATCCGCGTTGCACACGGTCGGCTAGCGTAGGGCTCACCTTGCGGAAGTGAGAGAGTTGACGTTGAATGATGCTGTCCCGTTGAGGACCTTGAATGCCTGACATTGATGCCGTGATGTTCTCCACGGTTGCCGTGCGCTCATCATCGCTCATGACATTTTCAAAGAGTGCTCTCGGTTGGCTGTAGTGATCATCGTCACCGGGCCCGTTACGATCATAACGATCTGCAGTGATCGAGTCGAGCTCAAAGGCTGGCTCAGCATACCGTGATTCGGCATGTAGGCTGTCAAAGCTGTTCGGATAGTAGTTTGGTTGGTCACCATGGTTACCATCAACTCTCATGGCACCGTCACGCTGTGTATTGTTGACGTGGAATGGACAGCGATTCACGGGAATTTGCTCATAGTTCGCTCCTAGGCGATAGCGGTGAGCATCTGGATAACTTAGAATACGGCCTTGCAACATCTTGTCTGGTGAAAAGCCAATACCGTCAATGATGTGCGCTGGTGCGAAGGCACTTTGTTCTACTTCGGCGAAGTAGTTCATTGGATTCTCGTTGAGTTCAAGTGTCCCTACGTCAATCAACGGATAGTCCGCATGAGGCCAGATTTTCGTGAGATCAAAAGGATTCCATGGAAACACCTGTGCCTGCTCTTCGGTCATCACCTGAATCTTGAGATGCCACCTTGGATAGTCACCCCAAGCTATTGCTTCATACAGGTCGCGCTGTGCATAGTCAGGATCAACACCACGCATGGATGATGCCTCGGTTGCCGACATGTTGCGAATTCCTTGCGCCGTCTTAAAGTGGAACTTGACCCAGACGCGCTTGCCATCGGCATTCACCATACTAAACGTGTGACTACCGTAACCATTCATGTGACGGTATCCATCTGGTGTTCCACGACTACTCATAAGAATCATCACCTGATGAAGTGACTCTGGATGAAGACTCCAGAAGTCCCACATCATCGTTGGGCTTTTCAGATGTGATCGTGGCTCCCGCTTCTGTGTATGAATGAAGTCACTAAATAGCTTAGGATCCTTAATAAAGAACACTGGTGTGTTATTACCAACAAGATCCCAGTTCCCGTCCTCGGTATAGAACTTGACAGCAAAACCACGCGGATCGCGTTCGGTGTCTGCTGAGCCCCTTTCGCCCCCTACTGTACTGAAGCGAAGAAGTACTCGGCAAGAGTTACCAACCTTGGAGAAAAGCTTTGCTCGCGTGAGCGAGGAGATGTTGTGTGTTACCGTAAAGGTCCCGAAGGCGGCACTGCCCTTGGCGTGAACAACACGCTCAGGGATTCGCTCACGATTAAAGTGAGCCATTTTTTCGTGCAGAATATAATCCTGTAGAAGCAGTGGCCCACGTGGTCCGGCACTCAGCGTGTCTGAGTGGTCGTAGTACGGACGCCCACTTGACGTGGTCAGGCGTTTTTTGTCGTCACTCATCATATCCTCCGTAAATCTCGTTCGTGCTTCGAACTTCGACTATTTCATATCATCGACAAAACCGATTGTTTCTATCGTGTCATTGATTCTATCTATTTTATCTGCCATGACTCTTCAACAGCTTCAATACATCATCGCCGTAGATGAACACCGGCACTTTGGACGTGCGGCAGAGGCATGTTTTGTGACGCAGGCTACACTCAGCCTGATGATTAAAAAACTTGAAGATGAGCTTGGAACGAAGCTGTTTGATCGGTCGCGTGTTCCTGTGACACCTACAGAGGCTGGTAAACCGCTCATTCTTCAGGCGCGAAAGACATTAGCGGAGGCACAAGCCTTCACAGAGATGGCACTACATCCTGGAGTAGCCGTTCGGGGTACATTTCGTCTTGGCATCATTCCAACAGTAGCACCGTATCTCTTACATCGATTTGTGAGGAAGTTTCTTGACACCTGGAAGGATGTGCGGCTGATAGTCCATGAACTTGTCACAGATGAAATCGTTCGTCAGCTTGAAGAAGGTCGACTTGATGGTGGAATTCTTGCCACACCACTACAAAACACTTCACTACGAATACGAGAATTGTACAAGGAGCGATTTTATGTCTATGCAGCAGATGATCATGTTGTAACACAGAAGACATACATCGTTCTTGATGAACTGCCAACGCAAGACATGTGGTTACTTGAAGAGGGACATTGTCTTCGTGATCAAGTAATCGATTTATGTGGACTTCGAAAGCGTGAATCCGAACATCACAGACTCGACTATTATGCGGGAAGTATCGAATCTCTCATTCGAATTGTCGATGCAGAACATGGAATTACAATTGTACCTGAGTGTGCAGTTGAAGAATTGAGTGATGATGTGCGACGCGCACGAATACGAGGATTCCACGATCCTGCACCGGTTCGAACAATCGCATTAGCACTATGGAGAGACGACAACAAACGTCCTGTTGTTGATGCGTTAGTCGATATGATACGTGGAGTTATGAGGAATAACACTGTTGAATAATTGTTGTTGCATATGCACATACGCAGCATCACTTCGCATATCGATAACAAATACATGACTTGTTCACAGCAATGTTGCTGATATTTTCGCGTCCGCATTCACAATGTCGCTTCATTGAACATCGTTTGTTATTCGTAAGAAACACGAACACGTTAACAGTAACGAAGTTCACCGTTCGGTGTCATTGATCACAGTTGTCTGGCATGGGCACGATGCCATACATCTCAAGTTCGCGCTAACATTTACGCAAACAACGTTTTTACCCTCTTGGTGAAAGGGCCTACAATGAGTCTTATACGAAGACCAATTCTTGTCATCGCAATGTTCTTTGCGACGGCAATTACCGCGACCGTGTTCGCACAAAGTATTAATGTTGAGGGTCCAGGTGATGGTGAGACCTTTAATGTCGGCGATCCCTTCTCAATGTATTGGAGTCCAGACGATCCAGATCTTATCCTTGAGTACGGCAATTCCATTCAAGTGGAATATGAACTCAATGAAAGCGGAGAGTGGGCGCAGTTCGACTGCTGTTACAAGCCATTCGAAAACAAGATTGAGTATACGATCCCTGAAGATTGGGCAGGTTCAAATGTTCGTCTTCGCGTCATCGAATACTTCGACGGTCGTGGCGAATACAGCCATAAACCAGGAGAAACCGGCCTCTTCTTCGTTGAAGGTGGCTGCAAACCGATTACAATCTTTAATCAACTAGAAGGCGGTACGTACTGTACAGACGATTACCTTTTCTTGTACATCGACTCTGACGCGCGTAACGGAATCTACCAGTGGTACCGTAATGGACGTCTCTTCACCGAAACAACAGAAAACTATCTTTTCTGGCCGATTACGTCAGCTGCAGATGCAGGTGAGTATTTCGGAAAGGTCCTCATTGAGTGCGGAGAAAGTGCACAAACCAATCCAGTACGAATTGATGTTGCCGTTCGTGTTTCGATTACAGCTCAGCCTGAGCCAGCAGTTGACGTTTGTGAGGGTGGCCTCATTCGTTTGGATGTTTCTGCTGAGGGCAACATCACGGGATATCAGTGGCGTTTTAACGGTGAGCCAATTGAAGGTGCAACCGAACGCTCAATTACAATTGACAACATCAATCTTGATGCATCTGGTCAGTATGATGTTGTTGTGTACGGTTTCTGCAAGCCAGAAGTGTACAGTGAACCAACATCCGTTAGCGTAAGCCCAATCCTGCGTATCGTAAGTGAGCCGGTTGCACAGTCTGTTTGCCCAGGCTCAGAAGCTCGCCTCTCCATTGAGACACGTGGCATTGATGATGTAGTCTATCAATGGTACCGTAACGGTGATGCCGTTCAAGGGGCAAATGGGGCAGAACTCGTTCTCAGCAATGTTGACGAATCTGTTGAAGGCACATATCAGGCAGTAGTGTCTGTTCATCCTGACGCAAAGACGCAGTGCCGCGAACCGCTGTACTCACAGAACGTTCTTGTTTCTGTGTTCGACACACCGACAATCGTTGCAGAACCAACGAACATCGATGCATGTGTTGGTGGAACAACATCAATTTCCGTAGCAGCACAAGGCAGCGGACTTTCATATCGCTGGTTCAAGAATGGTCAGCCAATCTCTGGTGGCTTTGCTTCCGTAAATGGCCCTGCACTCGAGTTCACGAATACAACGCCTGATATGGCCGGTACATATACCGTTGTTGTAACAGGTTCATGCGGTCTCTCCGTCAGCTCACAGCCCGTAACCGTAACGACAATCAGCAAACCGCTCATCACACGTGAAGCGACCAACGCATCAGTTGAAGTTGGTGCACGCGTTGAACTGTCTGTTGATGGTACGGACATTCGCTCTGTCTACTGGATGAAGAATGGTAACGTTCTTCCAAACTCAAATACGCTGACCTATGTGATTCCATCGGCAACAACAGCGGATGTTGGTATCTACAACGCAGTTCTCGTAAACTCCTGTGGGAAAACAATCACTCGGAATACGCGCGTTCGTGTTGAGGATGCCTCGGTACGCGTTCCTGAGCTGACTCTTGCACAAACGACAGCTGACTTTGGCGACATTCCGGTTGGATACTCTGGTGATGTAACGTTGACGAATGTTATTAAGAACACCGGCAATGCCGACATGAATGTTCAAAGTATCACGATCGACAACAGCGACTTCACCATCGTCAGTGGTAACGCACCATTTACACTTGCACCAGGTGCCTCGTCAACGCTTGTCCTTCGTGCTTCAGCATCTTCAATCGGTGAACGTTCCGCAACGCTCACGGTGAACACAAACGCGCCGATTCCTAGTGAAGAACTCACCTTGCTTGCCAACTCTGTTCTTCGCTATACAGCGTGGACTGGTCTTGACTTTGAAACAGTTGAAGTTGGTACCACCAAGGAACTCTGCATCACGCTTACGAATACGTCGAATGTTCCAGTAACACTCGATGCACTTTCGATTAGTGGCACAGATGCTTCTGCCTTTACCATCGTCACATCTGCTCCACAGTCACTTGCAGTTGGTGCATCCGTAGACGTTTGTATGACGTTTGCACCTGGTACGATGGTTGGACCTCGTTCAGCCACTCTTGCTATCACCTCGACAACAGGTGGTAACAGCACAGTCGCACTCACGGGTATTGGTGACAACACATCATCTGTTGATGAGCTCACGTCCGATATGGTACGTGTATATCCAAACCCGACGACAGACCGCGTTGTCATTGAAACGTCAGCGATGAATGTTGTTGGTGTTGACATTATTGATGCAACAGGAAGACTTGTTGCCCGTCCGATGGTCAACGCTCAACGTATTGAATGGAACACCAACGATACAACAGGCGTCAGCGTTGCCGCTGGAATGTATACGGTTGTCATTCGCACAACATCATCGGCGGTCTCAGTACCACTCAGTATCGTCCGCTAAGACATGCACCGGCTACGCCGGTAGACAATCCCTCTCCCTTCTCACCGCTGCGGGCGGATCCTCTTCGGAAGATCCGCCCGCGGTCTTTTAATATTCAACTGACACGATAGTATCGGACAATGTCATTTCCGTACTACGCCTTCGATGAATCTTCGAAGATGCATATCCGAAACGCCTTTAAATGTATCAACTGAGGCGAAAACGACCATTTCGCCGAAGAGTGTTAGTGCAAGAGATCTCGTTCCCTGGTTTGAATTGGGTGAGATGAGCCACGTTTGTCCGTTTCCGAGATGAATGATTTCTTGCGGCTTTTCAAAACCGTATGTAGTCGCTAGCTTGGAAAGTCTGCCTTCTATATTGTCGTGCTCATCATCCAGTTCTACTGCTCGTCTGGTTGCTAGACGAACATCTGACTCAGTGGTCGAATCATATGCTATGATATACTCCCAGTCAAGTTCGTCAGTGGATTCCTGTCGTGTAAGCGAAGGATAACGAGGGAATGACGCGCTGATGGGTGTTGTCGTGAAGCTGAGTGTTGTGTCAAACAGGGTATATCCAACTTCCCAATCGAGATCGTAGTTCGGTAATAGAAATGATTGTCGTACTGGTGTAACGCTCCAACCCTTCTTACGCAGCAGTGCCAATACTCCATCATCTTCACCAAGATGACCCGCGCCTACTGCAGCGAACACTGATGTTGACTGCGCAATACTATCAATGGAACGGGCCATCACGTGGTTACGGTTTGAAATGAGCTCAGCGTAATAGCTGCTATCCGTCAATCTTTTTAAGCATGTAGAGATCATCTGTACGTCACCGTTTAAGTACGAACGGAACATCTTGGCAAGATCAAGGTAACGTTTCAGGTGTTGTACCCTGTTCCCTTTCGTGGAAGAATCTTCATTAGCACGACTCATTTTCTCTTGGACATTAGCACCTAGCTTTGTGACCAACTCGAGCATATCTTCTACTTTTTCTAAGCCAATCGTTGTTTTACCTGCTAACATTGCATAGCCCCACAGGTAGAAGTCCAGCGGATGTTCATAAAGCAATGAAGTTGATGAGTCTACTCTGCGAATACTGTGAAGGAGTCGCTCCGAAATTTCAGATTGGGCATGCATGATTTCTAGCATGTTGAGTTGCCGAACTCGTTTCGCACGCACTGCACTATCGACAGTTGGTTCTTCGGCATCGGCATAGGTGTCATCATCATCGTCGTCGTCTTCACTACTAGTATCATTGTCCATTTCATCGTCTGTACTATAGTCGTCGTACTCTACTGCCATTTCTTGTGTTGTAGTAATCCAACCGATGAGTTCTGTCAGTTCAATCTCGTTCGCAAATACAGAACACGAAAGCACGGCGGGACGTAGGGCATCACCAAACTTATAGACGTCGGGATGACGCACGTGAGCTGTACCGAAGACGTAGGAAGTATCGTGTAGACCGTGTTTCGTAAGTCTCCAGAGGAGCTCATGGTGTTCCGTTTTTTCTTGCCCAGGAGCAAAGGAAACACTTACCGTCAGCATTGCTAACAGGCACAGTATTCGGCCGGTGTATTGGAATGAATTCATCACGCTGTCTTTGATGTAGGTATAATGCGTCACTTGACGGTACTAAGGTACTTCTTGATGATGACAATCTGTCCGAGGTGATAGTGAGTATGTTCTATCATACCGACAATGTTTCTGAAAACGCTTCCATATCGCTGATCAACGAAGTTTCCCCATATTGTGTCTTCATCGAGTAATTCAATGTGATTTGCTAGAAGCTCAACATCGGTAAGTATGTGCTGAACAAATCTTCTCCAGTCGTCTTCGTGGACAACGTCAGGATGCGAATAGCTTTCGTCATCACTTGCATGTAGACCCTTGTTCTCAAATACAGAGATTTGTGCGCGGACGTAGTATGCAATGTGATAGGAGAGCCGAAGAATTGAGTTTGGTCCAAGCGGACGGAGATGTACATGCTCGACGGAAACATCTGATAGTACATCCTTCACATTTACCGTCGTCCAGTTCCCTCCGAAGAACACCGCTCGTAGGTGTGCGGCTAGTGCTGTAGAAAGTTGTTGCGACATCGACTTTCACCCCAAGAACAAATCATTAACATGTTGATCCATCATCTCCGAAGGCACGAAGGAGTTCATTAACACCTTGTTGAAGTGCTTTTTGATCTTCAAGAGCCATTCGTTCAAAGATTGTTGAGATCTCACGCTGAAATGTCTCCCACTCCTCAGCAACGAGGTTTGTCCCATTAATGGTGGCATATAGGCGCACGACCCGACGATCTTCAGGGTCTGGCTGACGTTGTAGAAGTCCGTCGTCCACCAGACCATCGATCAACTTCGAAATGTTTGCGGCCGACGTCCCCCTGCGCTCTTTCAGATCCGACATCGTCGTACCGGGATGTGTAATTATGGCATGCATCAACTGCATTCTCGCGGGCGCGAGACCATCCGGCCGGATACACGACTGTACCCATCGATTAAAAAGGGCGGTTACCTTAAGCATCTTGCCGACTAGATCGGCAGATATCTGAGGTAGTGAAGGAGCTGATTGTTTACTGCTTGACATTTAACTGGTTGAATGTTAACTTGCGACCCATCACAAACTACGGACGAATCCCATGTCTACCTCAACTCCCTCTGAATCCTTTGGCTCAATTTTCCTTCGTGGCCTCAAGGTCGCAGCGATATCCGCGGTGATTAATGTTGTCCTCTTCTTTTTAGGTTCAGCCGCGGGCCTTCTCCCGGAGACCGTACTGTTACCTGGACCCAATGAACCCCTCACGGTTGTCCCGGTGATCCTCTCGTCAATCGTGGGGACGCTCGCAGGAACCATTCTCTATACGTTACTCTCACGATTCTCTCCTGCCTCTTCAGCTCGAGCGTTCCGTGTTACCTTGATTGTCCTCGGAGTTGCCACACTCTTTCCTCCCCTCTCCATTCCTGGAGCACCGGTTGGTATGGTTATCACCTTGGAATTGATGCACGTCGTTGCCATCGTTGGTATGTATGTTGGCCTTCCCAAGACGACATGATAATTCTGCCACATACACCGTTACGCGGTAACATCGTCCATGCGAAGCCTCTTCAGCCGGACGACGTTACCGCGCTGTTTGAAGTGGCATCAGATCAGCTGATTTGGGAACAACATCCTGAACCAACACGCTATCAAAGAGAAGTTTTTGAACGATTCTTTGAAGAAGCCATTCGATCTGCAGGTGCGTACATGGTGTATGAAACAGCCAGTGGAAAGGTTATCGGTTCGTCGAGATTCTACGACGAGCAAGCAGATCGTTCCTTCGTAAAGATCGGTTACACGTTTCTGGCACGTGAGTTCTGGGGTGGCCGTTACAATGCAGACGTCAAATACATCATGATCTCGCATGCGCTCACGGAGTTTTCTGAAGTCCGCTTTGAGATCGGTGAGCGTAACGTTCGCTCACAGCGCGCAATCGAGCGCATCGGTGCCAGGTACATTGAAACAGTGTCCAAACACTTTCCCGGTGAATTAGCACAACCACATCGTATCTATTCGATCTCGGCAAACGAATGGCCGACTATTCAACAACCTATTTAAACGACTGTAACACGACGTTGTCTTGACCGTAAAGGCCTGCTCGCTGAACCTTAACCACACATTCGGTTCTCTCCATGAAGGCCATCATACACAAAGCGTATGGTAATCCCACGACTGTTTTACATACAGGATCCATTGACACACCGTCGCTTGGTCCAGCCGATATTCTGATTCGTGTTCATGCATGCTCCATAGGTGCAGGTGACTGGCATGTCGTTCGTGGTACACCATTTCCTCTACGATTTGCCTTCGGACTGTTTCGTCCAAAGTACACAGTGCCAGGAAACGACTTTTCAGGTGTTGTTGAAAAAGTCGGACCAAACGTTACCACAGTACAACCCGGAGATGCTGTGTTTGGTGATGTGTCTCTTGTTGGACTTGGGGCCTTCGCAGAACACGTCCGAGCTTCTGAAGACGTTATCTCAGTGAAACCTGAAAATGTTACCTTCGAAGAGGCAGCCGCTTCACCAGGAGCTGGACTTGCTGCCCTTCAGGGTCTGCGAGATACAGCCGGACTTCGTCCTGGACAACATGTACTCATTAACGGTGCCTCAGGTGGTGTAGGCTCATTTGCCGTGCAGATTGCCAAACACATGGGTGCACGCGTCACCGGTGTATGTAGCACGCGGAATGTTGACTTTGTGACTTCTCTCGGAGCTGATGACGTCATCGACTATACTCGTGAAGACTTCGGCCAGAATCACGGTCGTTATGATGTCATCTTCGACGCAGCTGCCTATCGACCATTCTCACAAGTCTGGAATAGCCTTACTCCAAATGGCACGTATGTATTTGTCGGGGGTGGAGATGCTCTCTTGATGCGCACGATGCTACTAGGTCCACTCCGCTCTCGTAAGAACGGAAGGTCCGTCAAGATCTTTATGGCCCGCGCCAATGCTACCGATCTTCAGCGTATCGCAGAGCTACTTTCAATCGGTGCAGTTAAGCCCTACATCGAACGAGTCTACCCCTTCGATGAAACGCCGCAAGCGATAGCATTTGTGGAAAGGGGCCGAACAAGGGGCAAGATCGTCGTGACGATATGATGTAGCAAAACGTGAAGTTTCTACATACGCTGCTTGCGTAACTTCGGTCATGATTGGACTCCTATTTCTTTCGGCTGTATTGTTAGCAGATGCCCCTGATCGTGACCGACAGCGCCACACACTGCATGTGTTTCGCGAAGCATGGTCTGCAGCACAAACTCAGAGCGATCGTGACAGTATCGTTCGCGACATACAAGCCGCCGTTTCCAATGAAGCGGTACATCAAAGTGACGCTAACGAACAACTTCAACTATGGGAAGTCTGTTGTCCATTGTGGGATGTTGAAGAGATTCCGAATTCGTCGACACATCCAGAAACGTTTGACCTCCAGCGTTATGCAGTACTAGAGATTGATGGAGTTACGTTCTACCGATTCGACTCTACGTACTCGAAGAATTCGGATACGATGTATACAGCCTCGAACGATGTTCCTGGGTACGGTGGCATCGACATACATTATTCGTACCTGAAGTATTTCGCAGTAGTCAACAAGTATAACTGGATACCACAAAACAACATTGGAATTGGCATCAACACTGGTGCGGACGAGTTCGGATTCACCCATCTTGACACGATCGTCACTTTCTATCGTCTGCAGAATAATACAGTCCGCAAGTTTCGTGCAGTTCCTCGAAAGGTAATACAGCACGTAATCCTATCCGATGAACATCTATCCATACCATTCGTTTATGTCTCCGTTCTTGACTGTCGAGACTATGTCGTTGCGGCAGCAGCAATTGATCTATCAACCTCATTTTACGTGCCTACCTCGGCAGCAAATCTCGTATTCACATGCTGCAGAACATCGCAACCACGAACCTTTTCGCGGTGTGTTGGCTCAGTAAGCGAATTAGAGTTACATGCGACTGACATTCGTGCACACGTATGTGAATCAGATGTATCACCACTCTCTCGCCGTGATTCGGTTGAAGTCTTCAGTTTCTCTATCTATGAGGATCGCCCATCAGCAGAAACTGCGTTACAGAACGTGCTCCATCACATCGTCAAGGAGGGTCGATACGTCTCACGCGTACGTGTCGAATCAGCTCCCAATCATCTCTCTGAACAACTTACCTCCATGATTGCTGAGCTTACGAATCAACGGATCACAACACACATTACAACGTCCACATCACCACGCACCTCGATCTACGTCGAGCGCAAAAGGTAGTGTGATTCTTTGGAGTCTCTCACACTGGGTGATCACCGATAGTACGCCACTAGTCTCCGACAATAATTTGGCCACGCTTCATTCCATGCTCGCCATAATGTATCACTATATGCGGTAGTCCCCTACAGTTGGAGTGATTATCAGCGGATCCGTTAACGCGCTGGAGCAATCTTCCCATCAGATCATAACACTCGATACGCTGGACGATGCCGATGTCAGTACTATCATCCTGTGTATCTATTGGTCGATCAACAGCATATACCGGTAGACCAATCAGATTCCACAGATGGAGAACATTATGGTCATCGAGCACATAGATACGTTGCCTTTCACGATCATAATAGAAGGTGCGTACTGAACCAATTGTAGAGCCAACAAACTCCATTTGGTGGGTACCATCGTAAGAGTATAGAACACATGCCGTATCAGCAGATTCTCTGAGGATGAAGAATGATCTTGATTTTGGAATCCTCACGAAACCTAGAATGTCAGTAAATGGAAGACTATCAGTCTTTGTCCAGACTGTATCCCATTTGTACACCCCAGCATTTGTGATAATTGTGTTTGTATCAAGGATATGTACAGCCGTAAACCTCCGTTCACCATTGCTAATTCGCGGACGGACTGTTCCATCATGTAGCTGATATAGGGTTATCCTATCATTGTCTACAATGCACGTGAGCAATCCACTATGGATGTCATATGGGAACAGTGAGTTACGGATATGAGACCCACCAACCTTGGGGGAGTGTTTGAGAAATCCATTGGCGTCTGAGATATGAAACGCATCGGATCTCCAACCATACGTGAGATTGTAGTATGACCTCTTGCGCATTACCACCAACGTATCACGGAATACTTGATCAACAAGCAAGGTTGTATATCTCTCAGTAAACACAGGGTTATGAACTCCAACGCGACCCATATCGATGTCGATAAGAGTTGTAGAATCCGTTGCTTCGAGTGTCACGGGGTGACGTCGATGGCAGGCCAACTCAAAGTCGAACACATTCGTCGGCCGATTATATGAAGCAGTGATGTGGCCGCCATGTTGATCGTGATATGAAACATATTTTGGTTTACGCGTATGAGTTGGTGCTATGATCCACGGTATTGAACCTGTTTCCATCGAGTACTCATAGTCAGATCCATACGTCTTCAGTACCATCTTGGAACCGTCAGCAGTAATCTCCATTCCGAGTGGGTCCCAACCGTCAATATGTCCTATTACAGTTGTTCCTTTCTTCTGTTCCACAGTAAACGTCGAGTCAAGCTGTGTTTCTGAAAGTACTTTACCACTCACCGCAAGTATCCGTACCTGAACTCGAAACTCGCCGACTGTTCGTGGCCGAACTATCACGAGCGGATCTGATGTTGTTGCGTACAGAGTATCGCCGATATACCACTCATAACTAGCCGAATCAGTCCGAAGAGTCGTAATCACACGCAGCGATACCGTATCATACTGATATCGACGATAGTAAGGAGTAGTAAGAATCGTAGTGTCGTTATCCAGCATGTCCATCCACGAGTGAATGGTCACTCGTACACCACCATAGATCACGGCGAACTTCTGTTGATCTGGAAAAGGAAGGAATCTGTAGCTTGAGTTTCTACTGTCTAACACGGTATCAATATTCACACGGTGATTTGTAAAGAGGTTGTAGCAGTAGAGAGTGTCGTCATTTCCACCGGATTTGACCCACATGTTTCCCTTACCGGCAAGGTGTTGTACGGACCCGCGAAGGGCAGGATGTGTGGAAATCGTCTTCAGTGAATCGAGAGCTAACAGTGTGTCTCCACGCAACACATGACGATAGGTCCCTACAGGTCGAGCATATGGCCTATCGGTGTTCACATACAATTGAGTTCTTTCACCATTCTCATACGAAGCGTAGATAAGTTTACTCTCGACTTCATCTGAACCGTACCTTGACACTGCAACTTCTTCTCCGTTTGCTGAGAATTGAATCCTGTCAGTAACTGAGAATAGTGAGTCGATTATTTTCTCTTGATCTATGTCGTAGACGGCTAACTCAAAGTATCCTCTATCATTTGATGGGCGACCTCCATAGTGAATGCCATGTTGTATGTAGACGTACATGAGTCTCGAACTTGTGCTGACGACAAATTTTGGAAAACGGGTGTGATATGGATAACCTCCTCCTTCGAAATGAGGCCAACGTATTGTAGTCGGAGTAAATACATTCGTGCTTTCTAGACAACGACGCACAACGTAGTAGTCCTTACTGTCAATAGCTTCGTCAGTAATGGCATAGAGACTGGTACCGATGTAGATGAGATTCATAAGCCCTGGCAAAATGATAGTATCCCGATGTACACCACTGATAGCATCAAACCGAACAATTGTATCACCGCGTCGAAGGACACCGGTTGATACATCACCAGAAATTCCCTCCGCTACCCAGCCACTGTCGACCACATAATCTGCAAGCTGTGTGAACGTTTGTGCTGACGCCGAAGGAAAGGCAAGCGTTAGCAGAATGGCCAGCGTACATACAAAGGCGGTTGAATGTGACATGTTATACCCCGTACATAGTTCGATCTTTACGGCATCACCGCATTGGTGTACTGACATAGGAGTACTATGGAAGTTACATGTGCAGTTTCTCACCTGATGAGGCTACGCGCGCCTTCAAAGCCTTCCTCGTTCACGTATGTCCCCTTTTGCCCCTTTCCAGAAAATCCCTATCTTCGCAGTCCCAAATGCGGTCAGGTAGCTCAGTTGGTAGAGCAATGGACTGAAAATCCATGTGTCGGGGGTTCAACTCCCTCCCTGACCACACAAAAGACTCCAAACCCCTTGTAGGTCTAGCACTTACGAGGGGTTTTGTCGTTGTAGGCAGGGCGTGTTCTCCATCCGTTACTTTGCTACCGTATTCATCATAGACACTATCACAGTGCGCCATTCGTACCATATCCGATGAGCACATCAACTTCACTTGAAACGGCAATCCAGATCCTGGGTAGCGCTCGGAATATTGCAGTAGTCGGCCTCTCGCGTAATCCCGGTAAGCCTTCACACGACATTCCATTGTTCTTGGCGACGAAGGGATACTCCGTCGTTGGTGTGAATCCGTTTGCGACACCACAGGTTGGCGGATTGCGTGTTGTTCCGTCTCTTGATGACGTCGACATGCCAATTGATATCCTGAATGTCTTTCGTCCATCGGCAGACACAGATGCGATTATCGAAGCTGCCATCATTCGCCATCAACAGCGCGGCGACATTTCATGTATCTGGTTACAGCAGGGAATCACCAGTACGTATGGCGCACAACGCTGCGCTGATGCAGGTATCTCGTACATCGAGGATACGTGCATTTATGTGATCCACTCTTATCTGAGATCACGTGCGTAGATCGTCACCTTCGCGTACGTACATAGACAGGGCCCACTGGAAGGTCTCGCACAACAACTTCGTTTGATGTGCTTTCAACTGCGTAGAGGAGTCGACCAGATAGGTCATAAACTTCTATAGTTGTGCCATCAGTTATGTTTGAGATGTGAAGCTCGCCGTTTGATGTTACGACTGACGGCATAGCCCGAAACGCTATCATTCGTCGGAGTCCGGCACAGGTCGGATCAATACGTATCGTCTCCGAGAGCACGCTATCAATCAAACACGTATCCGACCAGCGTAGATCCGATACGGATATCTGCGCTTCTGTCTCAGGATTGAGTAATGGTGTCACGTTCATCGTCAGAAGCCGATCGGATCCGTCCCACGAACCAACGAGAAGAATGTCTCCTGCCGTTGTGTCTATCGTTGCACCAGTTACGGTTCGAATTAGCATCCACCGAGGAAGTGACAGTCTTGCCGACCATGGACGCGGAAGGTTAAGGGGCGAAGGGCGTAAGGGGATGGTGATGGTGATGGCTGTTGTTGCTCCGTACACTGGTTGTTCTACATTCAGGACGGCACGTGATGTACAGGGCTCTGCGTTGTCCGTTGTGTCTGGTGGATCGTTGTCCGTTGTATCCGGTGGATCGTTGTCTGTTGTATCCGGTGGATCGTTGTCAATCGTATCTATGGGACAGTTAACATTGAAGATGTTCACGTTCTCAAGTAATTCACCTTCACTACCATCGGAAGCACAGACAAATGAGTTGTTTGTAAGCTCAGTTCCCGTCCGACCCGCCCGACGGTCAATATCAACACGAGTGAAATCAAGCGATTGTCGAGAGAGAACCCAGCCCCCTCCGCCCCCTCCGCCAACACCTGCGCGGATGTTTCCTCGTGTGTCTACACCATCACCACCGTGAACGGTAACCGAACAACGACTGGCATATGCGGCAACATCGAGGTATACGGTTCCGCCTGCACCACCACCTCCTCCACCTTCATCATCAATAACGATGTTACTGTTGGAGCCACCTGCAAAGAGTATGGCAGCTGGGGCCATGTTCAGTACACGAGCTTTGACGTAGATCACTCCGCCTCCACGTCCACCGGCACTTCCTGGTTGTGAAAGACGATGTCCGCCACCGCCCCCGCCCCCCATGAGCAGGCGAGCCCTGTTCGGATCCTGAATAACAGCATATCCTCCTACTCCCCCATTACTCTGCGGCGTGGGATTGTCACACCGTCGTTCACTACACCCTCCCTTGCCTCCGTATCCGGCATTCGCGCCTCCACCTCCACCAGCGCGAGATGATCCTCCACCTCCGCCACCGGTTTCGCGATTTCGACGGCCAGCCATTACCGTTTCTCGTGGTCCAAATGATTCACCGGGCATTCCATGTCGTCCAGTTTCAAACGTTGATGTTTCACCATAATCGCTACAATACCGGTCTCCAAACGATGAGTTCAACCCACCAAGATATCCACGTCCTGTAACGATAATGGGTGCATCAATCGTGAGCGTGTCCTCCGCCTCCAAGGCCACAACACCACCAGTTTTTCCATTCCAGATTCCAACAATATGGTTACCGGTAATCGTTACATTCCCACCGGCAACGATGCGTACGATCTGGATAGTACCGTCTACGTCAAAGTAGTCGCCAAGCTGTTCGGCCACTCTCACGGAGTTACCACGACGTTCCGCCACCGTAAGGGCCATCCAGTTTCCTACGGCATTCGGTTCACGCTTAAGATATCCGTCAGAACCACGCACTAAGGCCGTTGTGTCAGCACTCTTCATTTGCAAGACGAGCACCCGACTTCCCGCAGGGAAGGGCTCTGCATCATCGAGTTGTAACCAAGCAGTTCCCGCCATGCAGCTGTCGCTGTTCAGTATACCTACAACGCTTCGCGATATGTTAATCGTGTCGTTTGCCTCAGACGTTGCTACACAAAGGCAGCAAAAAAGAGCAGCGAGAATGACTCTGCAAAGAACCAGATACACAGTAACTCCTGCTTGTTTGATAGACAACACAACAAGGATTGCCGCCTTTGGTTTCTTCGCGGTAAAATTCTCGACCACATAAAATTACCGAGGTGGCTCCCCCATCATCCCCCATCATCCCCCATCTTCCCCCATCTTCCCCCATCTTCCCTCATCTTCCCCCATCTTCCCCCACCTACGGCGTCCACGCTACGTTCACAACGGGCAGTACACCAGGACCAGGTGTGACCATCATGCCAAAGTCCATCGACAATGATGTATTAGCAAGTCGTGCACCGAGCATCAAGATCGTATTACTTGGTCGGGTGATGTCGGCATTCCATAGTTCAGCAATAAATCGCATGTCGTGATGTGATGAGAACCGTGTGTCGAGTCCTAGTGCTACTCCAATTGTACCGGTTGCATACGGGAACGTAAATGGATTAAACAGCGTGGCACCGTTTAACACGTACAGATCTTCTCCAGCAATCTTTGCAAACATCATGGTGCTTACGCGTGTGCGTTTGCCGGTAAATGTGGCAACTCCATAGACATGCCCCATAAAGTTTACGTCACCTAACCAGCCAGCTGTAGCACCAACGGCATAAAACTGTTTACCACCCTCAACGAGTCCATTGTCTTGCTGTGCAACGGTGGCCTTGAGGTTTACGATACTCGCCTGATTCTCTGATCCGATCTGTGGGACAAAGCTTCGCCCTGCTGTTATACTTACGACGTCACCAATTCCAACACCACCATAGAGAAAGAGTAACTCCCACAGACCAACGAAGTGGTTAGATCCAATAGGTTCTGCCGTTGGCATGATGTACAGCCGATGAGAGTGTCGATACATACTCTCATATGTTCCGATCCAGGCAACTTCTGTGAGGTAAACCTTTGCGCGACCAATCGGTGCAGCCACGCGAATACTCGTTCCGCCACTATCAACGCTGATCTCGCGAATCGGTCCAGTTAGAATATCACCATTGTACAGTCGTATGTAGTATACTATGTCATCATCTAGTTCAATCTTGTCCGCTATCTCGCGGATCTCTTCTTGCGACATGACCTGACGCTCTTGCGAATACATACGCTGCGAGTATAGTAGCCCAGTGACGACGAGAACACAGAGGACGACAAGAGTTGTGTGAGGACGGTACTTCATGCGCTCAATGCTAGTTGCCCACAGGCCGCGTCGATATCCTGTCCGGATGAACTTCGAATAAAAACTTGTACGCCTTCTTCCCGCAACCTATCGAGAAACCATTGAAACTTCTGCGGAGACGTTGGACGGAGATCAGCAGCAAAGCCCTGCGGATGAGTAAAATCAATGTCGTGAAACGGAATGACGTTCACCTTGGTCGGTAACCGACGAGCAAGACGGGCAAGTCGTTTAACGTCGTCTTCGCCATCATTCAGGCCCTCAAATAGAATGTATTCATACGTCACACTTTTCCGAGTTTTCTGATAGTAGTATTCAATGGCCTCCATCAACTCCGTAAGTGGCCACTTTTTTGCAATAGGCATTAGCTGCTCACGAACGCCCTGTGTTGTTGCATGAAGTGATACAGCGAGTTTAATGATTCGCTTCTCGTCCGCCATACGAATGATGCCAGGAACAACTCCTGCAGTACTCAGTGTTGTCCGCCGAGGAGCAACCATCTTTGTTCGTTGATCATTCAGTATATCAACGGCAGCCATAACATTGTCGTAGTTATTCATGGGTTCGCCCATGCCCATAAACACGACGTTCGTGATAGGCTTTGTACTGTAGAGCTGTGCCTGCAGGAACTGATCAACAATCTCACCTGCTGTGAGATTGCGTGCGAGTTTCAGTGTTGCTGTGGCGCAAAACTGACATCCGAGATTACAACCAACTTGTGTGCTGACGCAGAGTGTTCGACGACGTGGATGACCATCATCTTCAATGAGTTCGCTTGGAATGAGAACACTCTCAACTTTTCGATCATCATGCAGAGTGAACAGGAATTTTTTTGTTCCATCATCACTATGTTGAACAGTGTCAACACGAACACTTTCAAGTCGCGTCTCGGCAGCAAGCTTCTCTCGTAAGGCCTGAGGCAGAACAGTAAACTCATCGAATGTCGACCGACGTTCTACATAGATTGCGTCATAGACCTGTTGAGCGCGGTACTTCTTCTCGCCGAGGTTCAACATCATGACCTCAAGATCTGGAACCGATCTGCCCTTGAGTTCCGGAGGGCCTGCTACGATATCGCGTTTTGCTACTGCCATAGCCGCAAAGTTACGCCGATTTCAGGATGGAGGCCGCCGTTGTGCGTGCAATGTTGGCTCCAAGGGCTACACCCATTCCATTACAACCAAATGCGCGTGTTAAGCGCTCGTGGAGTCTGTCAACATGCGGTTGCTTGTCGTCAGAAAATCCCATCGTTCCAGCCCACGAGTGTTCAATAGCGAGATTCTCACCAGGAGCAATCACCTGATCAAGTGCGTCTCGTAAGACACTCAGAATCTCAGATGTCGTATCGAAAGAATGTGTTCGTTCGCGTTCAATGTCAGTATTTCTTCCTCCACCAAGTAGTATCCGACTTCCCAGGCTTCTGAAATAGTAGAATCCGTCATCATAGTGATATGAACCTTGAAGGGGCTGCTTCGCACGGGGCCCCGTCACAACAACTTGTCCCCGAGCAGGTTCTATCATCCTCAACGGAACATCAATTCCATCAATCAGCACGCCTGCCGCATTTGTCGCGAGAACAACGTGCTCACACTGCAGATCGGCATGACTCAGGCTATCGGTGCAGTGAAGTGTTACACCGTTACTCTGTACTGATACGGATTCTACCATACAACCTGTCCGCAGTCGAACGCCGCGATCTTCAGCCATGTGCCAAAGTGCCGACATCAGTTTGCCACTGTGAAGTGTACCCTCTCCGTGAATGGTAACAAGACTCTTCACGAGCGGGGAGAATCCGAATGTTGGTATCAGGTCATCCCGACGTTCATACGTTTTACCTGGACGGATGCGCTGCATGGCATCGTTAAGATCATCAAGCACATCAAGTACATCGTGATGATGAAGGAAGAGTTCGTGCCCTCCGTTCTCTTCATATCCGATATCGTAACCTTGTGTACGTTGTAAAAGTAGGTGCAGTCCTTCAATTCGTTGTTGAACGATATTGAGAGCCCCTTCTCGCCCCATAACCTTCATATCAGCATAGAGTTCACCAGCCGATCCAAAACATACAAAGCCGGCGTTTCGTGTGCTGGCACCCGTCGGACGTAGTCCCCGATCAACGAGCAACACGCGTAGTTCAGGCCGTTCCGTGACCAGCTCGATAGCTGTCTGTGTGCCGATGATGCCCGCACCAACGACGATAACGTCGTAGACGGTTGTGGAGTCTAGATCCCACCAGGAAGGAGTTGTTGTCATAGAAAAAAGTAATCCCCGTTAACGCTGTTGTTAACGGGGATATTATAACGTGTTCGAAACGGATGTATTTCCCACATCGGCTGTTACTGCACGTACCGAACTCCGTTCGCCATTGTCGTACGGAATCGTAACGAATGTACAGTAAGCTTGTCACCAACGAGTGTTGGTGACTGAACGCTAAATCCATCCGGGACTGGCTTCTGTGCGGTAGGTACAAAACCCTTTGGCCAAATGGATTGGAATGTGCCATTCAGGTAGCCCTCCACGCCGTACACAAAAGCTTCGTCCTTTGCGACGTGTGTAATGACAACCGTGCCGTTGATACCAAAGTAGGACCGTCCCTCATGATTGATGTACGGACCCGATTCCATTGTTGCAGAGACACCATTTCCAGCAATAGAAATGGGGCCAACGGCCCACGTGTTAATCGTCGTCGGAGCGGTCAGTTTGCCCGCTGTTTTAAGCTGAACACGATCAACCGATGAGTTCTCAAGTGTTATGATCGTAGCAGGCAGGAAGGATTGAAAGGCGACATGTCCGGTGTCGTACAAGAACGACTTCATGGCAATACTGTCACCCGACAAAATTCCGTGTCCGGCAAGACGCACCGTATAGGAGTCGTTAAACGGAGCACCACGTCGGCGGACCTGGTCGAGTTCCGTCGAGGGGTGCACACCAGAAGGTCCGTCTTCGCATGCACTGAGAACAAGCATAACGGCAACAGCCGCAAACATCTTGATTGTTACGTTGTTCATGCTTTGTATCCAGATGATGGTGAGGCCAACGTCATCAGAAATTCGTTCCTGAATACACGACGCCAGATTGAGATGTCATACGGAAGCGGACTGAGTGAATCGTCAGTTCATTTCCAACGAGAGTAGGATTGGCTACGTCGAATCCCGGTGGCAAGGATCCACCAACGGACACGAAGTTAATCGGCCAAATGGTTTTGAATGTTCCGCTCAGATATCCTTCAATCGCGTATACACGCGATGCATCCTTCAACACATTTGTGATGACGATTGAACCGGAGACGCCGAAGTATTCAACCATGTTGATTCGAATCATCGGTCCTGACGTCATAGATGCCGATGGACCATTTCCTCCGATTCTGATCGTACCAACCTCCCACTCTGAAAATGTCGTTGGTCCAGTTGCGATAGAAGGAAGCTCAAACATGAGATAGTCTGCATCTTCCTGGCGTTCCTCATCTGGTACCGTCTCAGTAGCCGAGCCTTCCATTCGTGACAGTGAGATACCATTCAACGTGGATTGATCAAACTGAAACGGGCGCATCGGAATACTGTCGCCTGACATAATTCCGTGCGCTGTGTATGTGAAAATCAAGGTGTCGTTAAAGGGAGCGCCTCGTCGAGCTACCGTTGTGAGTTCCGTTGTTGGATGTACACCCGACGGTCCATCTTCACAAGACGTCAACACGAACGATATGGCAAGAACAATGCCAACAAATTCAAGTATGCGTTTCATGGTTATGAGCCTTCGTAGTGATTATTTAAAGTTGATATCAAAGAGATAGGACACGCCAACACGGAAGGAACCGGGCACGTTATCCTCGATTGTCCTTGACGTTACATTCGGTTCTCCGTACTGACCAACGGGCGAACCATTGGTATACATATCTTTTTCGTACAATCCTGATACCCAGTAGCTGGCTTGTACATCAACATAGAGTTTGCCGACGGGTGACTCCCACGCCTTAATCATACCGCCGATACGGATATCAATGGCTGTTTTCAGCGTCTCACGGTCAACAAAAAAATCCTCGTCTCCACGATCAGGATGCCACATTCTTCCTGACATCGGGAAATTGAAACCGGCACCTAACGTAACACCAGCAAAATTGAGCTGTGGTGCGATGGTGAAGTATCGGTAGCGCTCAATGAAGTAACCTTCAAAGTTGGACTTACTATCATAGTACTCATATGGTCTGATTCGAGTACCAACCTCATTAATTCCAACGTCGAGACGTGCACCAAGATTGTTCTTCATGCTGAACGGTGCATAGATTGTAGCGCCAAATGCCGGTAAGAAGTGAATGTCTGGATTCACTTTTCGCCCTTCACCGGCAACCGAATTGATGGAGCCGGCGGCGAAGAAGACGTGGACACCAACGCCGAGTCTATAGGCCGTAGGTACGATTTCTTCTGTTGATTCCTGAGCAGAAACTGACAACATATTGAGAGCCAGCGCAAATCCAGCTACTGCAACCTTCATGTAACCCTTCATGGGCGAACCCCTTGCCTCGTGGTACTTGAATGAATGAATGAGCAAATGTACGCACAACGTCACCTGTAACGCTTTTCCCAGAGGTGGTTTCTTGTGAACGAACCGAAACAGAACCAATGACGTACACGCTACTGTCGGATGAGGACCTGTTCGCGCATGTTCGCGACGGGAACGATGAGCAAGCCTTCCGGACACTGTTCAGGAGGTATGACAAGCGTATCTACGCCTACTGTCTGAGGGCTCTTGGTAGCCATGAAGAGGCTCAGGACATGTTTCAGACGGTAGCTCTGACGGTGTTTGACAAACGAAAATCCTTCATTGACGGCAGTTTTGCGGCCTGGCTTTTCACGATTGCTCGTAATCACTGTCTGAAAGCCCTCCGCAATAGGAAGTTCACCACGGAGATAACGGATGACACGTTACCTCCCGAAGAGGACGAATCAAGATCCGGCGGTGATTTCCTCCTAAAACAGGCCCTTCGAGAAGCAATTGACAAGCTTCCGGAGGAATTCCGCGAGGCCCTTGAGATGAAGTACTTCGATGATTTGCCGTATGAAGACATTGCCCAGCTTCTCGGTATAACAGTTTCTCTGGCAAAGGTCAGAGTCTTTCGGGCAAAAAAACTCCTTCAGCAAACAATGTCCCCGATTCTCGACGAACTGCGATGACGAACGAAGAACTTCTCTCCGGCTTTCTCGATCGCTCACTGAGCGAAGACGAGTTGCTTGAATTCGAGGCCCGGCAGGCCGCGAATCCAAGTTATGCCTCGGAGGTCCGCGAAATGCTCGCCCTGGAAGACCTCCTCTCGACGTCGGCGCCACGTGGAATGGCTCCCGCCGACTTTCTTCATAACGTGGAGAACGTCGTTGCCGCTAAGGTTGTCGCCGCACCCGTCTCCTCAGGCCTGTTTACGGGACTCTCTTCCATCTGGGCATGGATTGGTGGTGCGTCTGTAGCTCTCGTCGCCGTCGGAACAACGCTGTGGTTCACATCAATGAATGACTCAGGGGATAGTTCAGCGATCGTCTCTGAAACCGTTCGCGTGAATACACCTACTCCTGAACGTGTCGCACCACCTACTGCCACGCAGCACATTGATCAATCTACAGATGTGCGTTCCGAGGCCCCTTCTCAAAGCCCCCTAACAAGATCCACACCTGAATCTTCACGTCTGGTATCTCCATCCGAACGAGATCAACACGTATCACCAACGACAGCACAAACAAGTGTACCATCTGCATCAGCAGATGGAACGGCCAAGGTTGACAATCCCAATGATGATGCTGTAACACGGACCCGTGCTGAACTGGATCGTGCCGTTGCTTCTGGGAATAGTTTAGCGGCTGCCCGATTGGCACTATCTCTAGCCAACGAGCTTCGCTCGGCAGGAAAAACCGATGAGCTGCAATCAATGCTTCAACGCGCACTTGAGTATGCCCGCACATCACGCGTAGCTGACTATGAGGTGAAGGCCCTGGGTGAACTCGCCCGCTACGAGTCTTCTCGCGGAAATGAACGACTTGCTGCCAATTACTACCGTCAAGCCATCAATACCGGCAAACGTGCCCTGCTGGACGTTTCGGTCTACGAAGCAGCACTACAAGCAATCGAGAAATAATGCCCTACATGGTGTGAGTACGGCGGCGGTAAGCTTCTTCTCAGCTTCCGCCGCCGTTTTTTGTATCCCCCACCTTCCCACATCTTCCCCCACCTTCCCACATCTTCCCCCACCTTCCCACATCT
>ERZ761609.629-NODE-629-length-38865-cov-39.617573_pt1 | contig 38865 bp, 49 predicted proteins | sample MGYA00511163_ERZ761609 | MGnify/ENA primary metagenome ERZ761609 (study PRJEB28899, sample SAMN02445070) | bioreactor sludge metagenome | biome: EBPR sludge | place: Australia: Brisbane, Thorneside Wastewater Treatment Plant | collected 2011-12-16 ...
TGTCGATGCGCGTGCCGTTGCGGGTCTGGCCCTCCTGCGTCGTCCAGGCCTTGGTGGTGATGCCCTCGGCGGTCAGGTTGGCGGCGATCTGCGTCGGCGAGCCGATGGTCAGCATCTCCTCGAAGATGCGGCGCACTACTGCAGCCTCGGCCTCGTTGATAACCAACTGCCGGTTCACAACGTCGTAGCCGATGGACGGCACACCGCCCATCCACATTCCCTTGCGCTTGGCGGCCGCGATCTTGTCGCGGATGCGCTCGCCGGTGACCTCCCGCTCAAACTGGGCGAAGGACAACAGGACGTTAAGCATCAACCTGCCCATCGAGGTGGCCGAGTTGATCTGCTGCGTGACGGCGCTGAAGCTCACATCGCGCTGGTCGAACAACTCCACCATCTTGGCGAAGTCGGCGAGGCTGCGTGTCAGGCGGTCGATCTTGTAAACAACGACGATGTCGATCAGGCCGCGTTCGATGTCCGCCAGCAGGCGTTTCAATGCGGGCCGATCCGTGTTGCCGCCGGAGAAGCCTGGGTCATCGTAGTCGTCGGTGACCGGAATCCAGCCTTCGGCGCGCTGGCTGGCAATGTACGCGTGGCCAGCCTCCTTCTGGGCGTCGATGGAGTTGAACTCCTGATCGAGACGTTCGTCCGAGGACACCCGGCAGTAGACGGCGCAGCGCTTGCGGGCGCGGGTAGTGGCGATATCGTTCATCGCGCACCTCCCTTGCCGAAGCCGAAGAACAAGGGGCCGCTCCAGTGCTGGCCGGTGATGTGCCGGGCCACCGCCGTCAAGCTCTTGAAGGTGAGTCCCTCATACTCGAAGCGCCCCTCGGCGGTGACCGTCACCCGGTGATCACGGTCGCCCCATTCGCGCAAAATCACCGTGCCCGGCGCGAAATTGAACTCACGCTTGCTGGCGCGCAGCTTGATCTTGGAGTGCTTTGCGCCGATGGCTTCCAACCGTTGCTTCGTCTCGGGGGCGAGGCCGCCGAAGGCTTCCTCCTGCAGTTTGTAGGCGATGCGCGACTCGACGTGCGTGCGGTTTGGGTAGTCGGGGCGACGTGGAAAGTACCGATCCCATACTGTCCAGAGCTCAGACATCGGCAGACAGGCCAGATCGGCAATCCGCGCCGCGACGGATGCTTGTTTCTCGTTCATCACAACTTCTCCTTTTGATAGGGGGTTGTATGAACGCGCTGGTCGGGCAGGAAGCCAAGGCCAACTTCTCTCTGTTTCGGCTCATCGGCGACAAGTGTGCGGACGATGACGGCCGCAAGGATGGAAGTGATTTCACCAGCACGGGCACTGGATGACATCTCCGAGGGTGATGCAAGTTCGAGGTTCTTCATGACGGCTCCGAGGAATAGCAACCGTCACGGATAGTGAGCCTGATCCTCCGAAGAGGATGGCAACGCAGGGTAATGGACGTTTGGTCGTCAGCCGATCAGCGCGGCTTCTTCTGTCTCGATCTTGTCGTCATCATCATCGACAGTTGCGTCGAGGATGGGCAGATTCAACTGCCATCCGTGTGTTCCTTTGACCTTGGCCAGGTAGTTTTTCCAGGGCGACGTCTTGGAAAACAGGTTGGCAGGCGACAGACATCCTGTGTCGTCCATCAGTATCTTGGTGTTCACATGCGTGCCTGCCGCGTAGGCATCAACCAAGCGCTGTAGCACGATGATCTTGCCCTTGCCCGTGACCCGCCAAGGTGCCTTGCCGGGGAGATACAGCACGGCGGCGTACCCGTCGGCGGATATCTTCAGGCTCACCGAGGTTCCACCCATGGCAGCCAACTGTCCGTGCCGATACGCGACCTTGAGGCGAGTCGTGTCGATGGCCGTTTTCGCGCCAGCGGACGACACCACGTCCTCGATGGGGATCACCACATTCGTCCCGGCAAACGGAAACGGGACGGATGCCGTTGTCAGCACGATGCCGGGAACGGGGCGAGGGTGCAGCCGCAAGGCGGTATCGACGCGGGCGTATTGGCGCTCGCTGGACATCTTCGCGGCGAAGTAGAGCGAGACGGCATGACCGTCGATGTCGATCTCACCCAGGAACACGGGCTCTTCATCAACGTACTTGCCACGTACCCCCTGCAGCGCGGTGCCCAAGGCCGTGATGATCTCCTCGCGCAGCCAGTTCAGATGCACTTTCCAGCGCCGCGCATGTTTGGCGGGCAGGATTACATCCATACCGGTGAACGGATCACGGTAGCGCACCTGATTGGCGTCGGTGCAGCGCTCCAACTTGACCGTGAACCGCTCGCCGTCGGCCAGGTCGACCACCCTCTCGGTGATCCGGTCGCCCTCGGTGATGATGCCTTCATCCTCGAAGCGGTCGATGTCGATTCCCATTTGTGCCAGTGCGAAGCCGTCCAACGGGCTGGATGCGGATTCGAGCAGCCGAGCCACCTGAACGACAAGGTTCGGGTCGTCGACACCCGAGCCCGGGTGCAACGGCTTCAGAACGCCCAACGCTTCGAGCAATTGCGTCCCGGCCTGCCGCAGCCGGAGGTCCTTCTCGCCTTGCAGGCTGCATCGGCCAGGTTCCGCCAGCACAATGGACAGCGGCGTTTCGCCGGTTTCGCCATCGAACACCAGATCGGCCAACAGCGTCACGCCGAGGATGGCTCCGGGTTGCGAGAACGGATGGTTGCTCCAACGTTCATTGATGACCTCGTGCAGTTCCGCGCCGCTGTCGATGTGCAGAGACACGGCGTCCGTCGAATGTCCGAGCAATGCCTTGGCCTCCGTCAGATATAGACGCTCGACCTTCACGCCATCCAATTGCGGTTTCTCGTCCCGCAGGGGCAACGCGAACCGGGACAGGTCGTAACGCGACCGGTTCAGGGGACGGTTCGATAGCGGAGCCTTGAAACCGTGCTTGGACAGAACATTCGCCAGAGGAGCGCGCGTCGACAGGGTGTGTGCATAGACCTCCACCACCTTGCGATCCGGCGCGTAAACCAATGTCGCGTCGCGTGCCGGGAAGTAGCAGAAACTCTTTCGGTTGCGGTTTACCACTTGCACCGCCGTCACCTGATCTCCGGCAAACCGGACAACGAGGTAATGAATGGTCTTCGTGTCGCCGTTCTTCTTCTCGTCGGCCAGCGGAACGTAGACCACTTCGCAGGGTTCGCCGAGGCGCATCGCGCTGGTGAGCTGTGCCTCGAGTTCCTTCTTGACGGAGTCGTTCCAGATGAAGGGCGGTGCCTCGTCGCACGGCACATCGAAGGCGTCGTAGAGACGCTTGTTGCCCCGGATGTCACCGGTGTTCAGGATCGACTCGGCAACATCGAACAGCCGTGCCGCCTCGTCGGAGTGGGTGCGCATCCAGACCGCGCGGCCGATCTCGCCGCCGTCCTGGTTCGTGAAAGCGGCGATCAGATCGTTGTCGTTGAGCTGGTCGGCGACGGTCGTGAGGATTTGCGCGCCGCGCGGGGATGCCAGACGCAGTACGCGCAGTGCCTCGCGCTCGGCAGGGTCACGCTGATCTTTTCGGAGATGTCTGATGTGTTCGATCAGGGCGGAGGGGAGCGCAGCAGCATCCTGTGACCAGCCGAAGCCACGAGTCAGCGCCTGGCATTCGGGGAGCCCGGAAAAAGCCTTGAGAGTCTGAATTGGAGCCTTCTCGATCAGGTCAAGCAGGCAGTGCGCGTTGGTCAGGGTCTTCTTGCCCATGCATTCTCCCTTTGGCCGTTCACATGGCCACAGTCCATTGGCGCATGACCGCCACCGATTGAGTCAGACCCTGCGCCAGCAGGGTGTCGAGGTATTCGTCTGCCGTCTTGGGCGGGTTTTTCAGCGAGCGCCGATGGCAGGCGGCGGCCTCCAGCACGCCTGCGGGATGCAGATCCAGCAGATCGACAATGAAGTCGTCCGGATGCTGGGCCGCGAGGTTGTAGGGCTTGAGTGCCTCTGCCGGGAAGTCCTTGAGGTTGAAGGTCACGATCAGGCTGGCCCCGGAGTGGATGGCGGCCGCCGCCACGTGGCGGTCGTCCGGATCGGGGAGGTTGATCGACGGAATCAGGTACTCGAATCCGGTGACCAGACTGTCCCGGACATGGGCATTCATCAGATGGCGTGTCCGGTTCAGCTGGTCTTGGGTCAAGTCGGGGCGGCTGGCCAGCACACTGTGCGTCCACTCGTCGTGGATCAGATCGCTCCAGCGTGCCCGGTACAAATCCGACAGCGCCAGATGCATCAGCAAATCGCGCAGCGGTGCCGGGTAGAGCACGCAGGCGTCATAGACGACGGTGAAGTGCGAGCTCATCCGCTCAGTATCCCATGCCGAGTTCCTGGGCCTGCGCGGCCAACTCATCCAGAGCTTTGCGACGCTCGGCATCGATGCGCTTCTTGTAGGCGATGACGTCCTGGTAGCGTACGCGGCGATGCGTGCCGATCTTGTGGAACGGCATGTCGCCCTTCTCCAGCAACTGGACAAGGAAGGGGCGCGAGACGTTGAGCACGTCGGCGGCTTCCTGCGTTGTCAGTTCTGCGTGGATCGGAATGATCGATACGGCGTTGCCCTGGCCGATCTCGGTCAGGACTTCCAGCAACAGGCGCAGCGCCGACGTCGGGATGCGCACGGCACGCACCGCACCCTTGTCGTCATGGAAGTCGATCTGCTGGGTTTCGGCACGGGTCTGGAGCACGGTCGACAGCGCGCGGCCCGACTCCCGGGCGAGCGCGATGTCCTCTTCTGAGGGCAGTGTTTTGGGGATAGCGGGAGCGTTCATGGATGTCTCCTCGTTTGGTCAAAGTTCAACTGAAGCCATTATAAACGAAATAAGCGAAATCACAATAACCGAAACGGCAAGCGCGTATCCATATAGATCAATGAGTTAATTAGATCGCGCTGGCAGGTCTGATGTTGGTGGCTGCTCACGAAAGCCCAAAACGCACTCGCGCAAGCCCAAGGCATGGAGCAATTCAATTGGAACTCCCAAACAAAAGGAGTTCCGCAATGCAAAACCAAACCCCATCCGTTCAACCCGGCCGGAACGCTATCCGGCAACTCCCGAGCGGTGCCGTGCGCATCGCTCTTGACGAACATGAGCTCGCCGCCCGCTGGGGGCTCTCCGTCAAAACCCTGCGCCGCTGGCGGCAGGAACAGCTCGGCCCCGTCTTCTGCAAGCTCGGGGCGCGCGTCACGTACTTGATTTCCGAGATCGAGGCCTTCGAGCGGCGCGTTTCGCGCTACTCGACTTCGGCTCGGGCCTACCAGTGAGGAGATGGCCATGAACGATCTGACCATCTTCCCCGCCGACATCGCCGAGATGTCCGTCAGCCAACTGGCCGCGCTGCCGGCCGCGCAGAAGCACGAGATCGACAAGAACCTCGATGCCGCCATCGATTGGCTCAAAAAGGCCCGGACCAAGTTCGATGCGGCGCTGGATCAGTGCTACGGCGAACAGGCACGCGCCGCGCTGCGTGAATCCGGCCGCGACTTCGGCACCGCCCACATCAGCGACGGCCCGCTGCACCTCAAGTTCGAGCTGCCTAAGAAGGTCAGTTGGGATCAGAAGCAACTGGCCGAAATCGCCGAGCGCATCGTGACTTCGGGCGAGAAGGTCGAGGGCTACCTCGACATCAAGTTGTCCGTCTCTGAGTCACGCTACACGAACTGGCCACCGGCCCTGCAACAGCAGTTCGCCGCTGCTCGCACCGTGGATGCCGGCAAGCCGTCTTTCACCCTTTCCATCGATTCGGGGGAATGACCATGAGCGCAATCATTCCCTTCCAGTTCGACGCGCACGCCGTGCGCGTCCAGGTCGACGATCTGGGTCTGCCGTGGTTCAACGCCAATGATGTGTGCTCGGCGCTGGAGTTCGCCAACCCACACAAGGCCGTTGCCGATCACATCGATGCCGATGACCTAACGAAACGTGAGGTCATCGACACGCTCGGCCGCCCGCAGCGCGCCAACTTCATCAACGAATCTGGACTCTACGCCCTGATCCTCGGCAGCACCAAGGATGCCGCCAAGCGCTTCAAACGCTGGGTGACCAGTGAGGTACTGCCCGCTATCCGCAAGACCGGCGCGTACTCCGTGCCCGGCGCGGTGGCCGCCCTGCCTGCGCCAACACAGGATCGGGTGAGCGCCATCCTGCTGATCGGCGAAGCCATCGCCAAGGTGCCCGGCGTCAAAACCGGCATCGCGATGGCCGCGACGCTGACCTGCATCCAGGAAAACACCGGCCTCACCGTCGAGACGCTGCGTCGCACCCTTCCCGCCGCCGCCGATCCGATCTGCTCGCTCAATGCCACCCAACTCGGCAAGCTGCTGGGCCGTTCCGCCAAGGGTACCAACCGGCTCCTGGCAGACCACGGCCTGCAGTTTCGCAATGATCGCGACGAGTGGGAACTGACCGAGGCCGGCGAAGCCTGGGCCGAGGCCATGCCGTACTCGCGCAACGGTCATTCCGGCTACCAGATCCTCTGGAATCCGGCCGTCACCGAGCAGATCCGGGAGGCGGCATGATGGACAAGCCTCTTCGCATCATCACCGCCGACGAACGGTTCGCGGAAAAGAGCGGAGCCAAGCTGACGCTGCTCGGCAAGAGTGGTATCGGCAAGACCAGCCAGCTACGCACCCTGCCCGAGGCGTCGACGCTGTTTGTCGATCTCGAGGCCGGCGATCTTGCCGTCAAGGCCTGGCGTGGCGACTGCGTGCGGCCTGCCACTTGGCCCGAGTTCCGCGACCTGGTGGTCTTCCTCGCCGGCCCGAATCCGGCACTGCCGCCCGATGCGCCGTTCTCCGATGCGCATTACCGGCACGTCTGCGAAGGCTACGGCGACCCGGCCCGGCTGGCGAAGTACGACACCTACTTCGTCGACTCGATCACCGTGCTCTCGCGCTTGTGCCTGACCTGGGCCAAGGCGCAGCCACAGGCCTTCTCCGACCGCACCGGCAAGCCCGACACCCGGGGCGCCTACGGGCTGCTCGGCACCGAGATGATCGCCGCACTGACCCATCTGCAGCACGCGCGGGACAAGAACGTCATCTTCGTCGCCATCCTCGACGAGCGCCTGGACGATTTCAACCGCAGGGTCTTCGTGCCGCAGATCGAGGGCTCGAAGACCGCGCTGGAACTGCCCGGCATCGTCGATGAGGTCGTGACGCTGGCCGAACTCAAGACCGACGAGGGAGAGCTTTACCGCGCCTTCGTCTGCCAGACGCTCAATCCTTGGGGCTATCCCGCCAAAGACCGATCCGGCCGACTCGACCTCGTCGAGGAGCCGAACCTTTTGAAGCTCATCCGCAAATGCGCTGGCGACAACGCCGCCATCCATCACTGAAAGGACACGTAATGAACACCTGGACCGATTTCAACGACGCCGAACAACAGCAGGGCTTCGATCTCATCCCGAAGGGCACCACCGTCAAGGTGCGCATGACCATCAAGCCGGGCGGCCATGACGATCCGGCGCAGGGCTGGACCGGGGGTTACGCCACCGAGAGCTTCGACACCGGCAGCGTCTACCTCGCCTGCGAGTTTGTCGTGCTGGATGGGCCGTTCGCCAAACGCAAGATGTGGTCGAACATCGGCCTACAGTCCCGGAAGGGGCCGACCTGGGGCCAGATGGGGCGCAGCATGATCCGGGGCATCCTCAATTCGGCCCGCAACGTCCATCCCCAGGACAACTCCCCCCAGGCTGCGTCCGCCCGCCGCATCCAGGGTTTCCACGAACTTGACGGCATCGAGTTCCTGGCCCGCGTCGATGTCGAGAAGGATGCCAAGGGCGAGGACCGCAACGTGGTGAAGCTCGTCATCGAGCCCGACCAAAAGGATTACGCGGCCCTGATGGGCACAGCCACGAAGGCGCCGGCCGGCGGCGGCAATTCCGGAGCACCCGCGCCGGCGGCACCTCAACAGGCGACCACGCAGCGTCCGCCCGTTCCCGGCAAGCCCGCCTGGGCGCAGTGAGGAGGCCGGTCATGACAGGAAAACGCTGCGGCAACTGTCGCCATCTCGACCGGTCGAGCGCCAGCGACATCGGCGGCTTGCGCATCGCCCGCTGCCGCCATCCGAGGGGTGTGCGCATCGGGACGACCGCCATTCGCAACAACTATGTGGAGCTCGATGCCTGCTGCGCCGGGCACGAAGTCCGTCCCCGGCAGGGCGCGCAGCCGGGAGGCTGCCATGCATGAGCGGCAAATGCTGGGTATGCAAACGGCAGGCGCGGGGGTTCGGTCATTCGGATGGTCGCTTCAAGATCGCCGACCCCCGGCGCTATCCGCTCGACTGGGTGTTCTGCAGCCGTCGCTGCCAGGACATCTTCCACACGCTCTACGGTCGGCGACTGGCGGCCGAGGAGCGCGGGGAGGCACTCATGGTTGATGCGAGCGATATCGAAATCGCGGCGATGCGCGATTGCCTCAAGGCCTTCGGAGCGGCGGCCGGGCACATCGGCTTCGACAAGCCGCTCGGGACGTATTCGGAAGCGGAGGCGATGGCGGTGATCGATGCCATCGTTACTCGCTACACCGAGGCGCTGACCGAGCATCACGAACGGGCAAGCACGCCGCCGCTGCGCGGCGTGTCTGCAGCCGAGATTGTCCGTGATCCGTTCGCCGATCTGAAGGATGACCTGCCGTGGGAAGAGCCGAGGGGAGGGAAGTCATGATGGACTTCAACTCCTCTTCGAGCATCTCCGGGCAACTCACTGCTTTGGTCGATGCCGGGATGCTGCAGGCGCGTGCCCGCCAGTCCGAGCGCCAGTACCTTGGAGCATCGCGACTCGGGGTGGCATGCGAGCGCGCACTGCAGTTCGAGTACGCCAAGGCGCCCGTTGACCTTGGGCGCGACGTCCCCGGACGGATGCTGCGCATCTTCGAGCGCGGCCACGTCATGGAGGACTGCATGGTCGCGTGGCTGCGGGATGCAGGGTTCGATCTGCGCACCCGCAAGGCCGACGGCGAGCAGTTCGGCTTTTCCGTGGCCGAAGGCCGTCTGCAGGGCCATATCGACGGCGTCATCGTCAGTGGCCCGGAGGGCTTCGCCTATCCCGCGCTCTGGGAATGCAAGTGCCTCGGCAACAAATCCTGGCGCGAGTTGGAGAAGAGCGGACTGGCAATCGCTAAACCCGTCTATGCCGCGCAAGTGGCGATCTACCAGGCCTATCTCGAACTACACGAGCACCCGGCGATCTTCACGGCGCTGAACGCCGACACGATGGAGATCTACACCGAGCTCGTGCCCTTTGATGCGGCCCTGGCACAGCGCATGTCGGATCGGGCGGTGAAGGTCATCACGGCGACCGAGGCGGGAGAACTCCTGCCGCGCGCCGTCCATGACTCGACCCACTTCGAATGCCGGATGTGCGCATGGCAAGACCGCTGCTGGAGGATGCAATCATGACTGAAAACAACACATCCGAAAACCGCATCGAGCCGATGATCGACGCCAAGCAGGCGGCGGCCGCACTACGCCTGCCGTACTACTGGTTCGCCGACCATGCGATGCGCACCAAGTACCGGATTCCGCACTACCTGATGGGTGGCCTGGTGCGCTATCGCCTTTCTGAACTCTCAGCTTGGGCCGCGCGCAGCACAGCCGCCCAGGATCGTGATGCCCAGGATACTGCCGCCTCTGTCGAGGAGGCCGAATGATCGACTTCAACGACACAACTCAAACGGCAGAGCACAGCCGAGAGTCAGACCGCGACGAGCTTCGTGTCGAACTGCTCGCTCGCCTGGAGTCGGTGCTGGCCACGATGTTCCCGGCAGGGAAAAAGCGCAAGGGCAAATTCCTCATCGGCGACGCACTGGGTAGTCCGGGCGACAGTCTCGAGGTGGTACTCGATGGCGAGAAGGCGGGGTTATGGACGGATCGCGCGACCGGTGACGGCGGCGACATCTTCACGCTGATCGGCAGGCATTTCGGCATCGATGTTCACGCCGACTTCCATCGGGTGCTGGAGCAATCCACCGACTTGCTTGGACGGGCCAGGTCAGTGCCGGCACGCAAAGCCAAGAAGGAAGCCCCGGTCGATGATCTGGGCCCAGCGACGGCCAAGTGGGACTACCTGGACACCAGTGGGCACCTGATCGCGGTGGTCTACCGCTACGACCCGCCCGGACAAAAGAAGCAGTTCCGGCCTTGGGATGCCAAGCGCCGCAAGATGGCTCCGCCTGACCCGCGCCCACTCTTCAACCAGCCAGGGATGAAGGATGCCGCGCAGGTCGTTCTGGTCGAGGGCGAGAAGTGCGCACAGGCCTTGATCGATACCGGCATCGTGGCGACCACTGCGATGCACGGCGCGAATGCCCCGGTGGAGAAGACCGACTGGTCGCCGCTGGCGGGCAAGTCCGTGCTGATCTGGCCCGACCGTGACAAGCCGGGCTGGGAGTACGCGACACAGGCGGCACAAGCCATCCTTTCGGCGGGTGCCAAATCGTGCTTCATCCTGTACCCGCCCGAGGAAGCGGCGGACGGCTGGGATGCCGCCGACGCCATTGCCGAGGGCTTCGATGTTGCCGCCTTCCTCGCCCATGGCCCGCGTCTGCAGATGCACGACGTGGCCAATGAGGCTGAACCCGTCGTCAGCAGTGACGAATCGGTGTGGGGGACGGAGGACGCACTGGCGCTGGCCTTCACCCGGCGCTATCACCGCGACTGGCGCTACGTCGCAGGTTGGGGGCGCTGGCTGGTCTGGGATGGCAATCGATGGCGCACCGAGGACACGCTGGCTGCGACCGATCTGATCCGCAGCGTTTGTCGCCACGCCGCCGTCCGTGCCGAGAATCCAAAGGTGGCGGCCAAGCTCGCCAGCTCGAGTACGGTCGGTGGTGTGGAGCGTCTGGCTAGGGCGGATCGTCGGCATGCCGCCACCACTGAGGAATGGGATGCCGATCCGTGGCTGCTCAATACCCCGGGTGGCGTGGTCGACCTGAAAACCGGCCGCCAGCGCCCGCATGACCGTGCCGACCGGATGACCAAGATCACCACAGCCACACCGGGAGGCGACTGCCCAACCTGGCGACGGTTCCTTGATGAGGTCACCGGGGGTGACGTGGAATTGCAGGCCTATCTGCAACGGATGGTGGGCTATGCGCTCACGGGCTCGACGCAGGAGCACGCACTGTTCTTCCTGTACGGGACCGGCGCAAACGGCAAGTCGGTGTTCGTGAACACGTTGGCCACCATCCTCGGCGACTACGCAACCAACGCACCCATGGACACGTTCATGGAAACCCGCACCGACCGGCATCCGACCGACATGGCGGGCCTGCGCGGCGCACGCTTCGTGGCGGCTATCGAGACCGAGCAGGGGCGCCGTTGGGCCGAATCCAAGCTCAAGAACCTCACTGGCGGCGACAAGATTTCCGCGCGCTTCATGCGGCAGGACTTCTTCGAGTTCTTCCCGCAGTTCAAGTTGTTCGTCGCAGGCAACCACAAGCCGGCAATCCGCAACATCGACGAAGCGATGAAGCGGCGACTGCACCTGATTCCCTTCACGATCACCGTGCCGCCCGAGCGCCGCGACAAGCATCTGCAGCAGAAATTGCAGGCGGAGCGTGACGGCATCCTGGCATGGGCGGTTCAAGGGTGTCTCGACTGGCAGCGCCACGGACGACTCGATCCGCCCCGACGGGTGGTGGAAGCCACCGAGGAGTATTTCGAAGCCGAGGACGCGCTGGGTCGCTGGCTCGACGAGCGCTGCGTGCGCGAAGCCAACGCCAAGTCGCTGACCGCCGAACTCTTCAACGACTGGAAGCAGTGGGCCGACAGTGCCGGTGAGTTTGTCGGCTCGCAGCGGCGCTTCTCCGATCTCTTGATCACGCGCGGGCTGGAGAAGTGGCGCAACAGTGTGGGTGTGCGCGGCTTCCGGGGCGTGGGTCTCAAGGATCCGCCCAAGCCGGCCTACACCCCTTATGCCGACAACTGAACCCCATGACGACACACCGGCCTGACGCTTCCGACGCTTTACATCGTAACTCTCTATACGCGTGCGCGTGCGCGCGTCACGGGGAGTTACGACATGATCCGTCGGAAGCGTCAGACCTGCTCCCAAATAAGGACTGACACCATGACCACGACCATCCTCGCCCTCGATCTGGGCACCACTACCGGCTGGGCGCTGCGCGGCAACGACGGCCATATCACGAGCGGCTCCGAGAGCTTCCGCCCACAACGTTTTGAAGGGGGCGGCATGCGCTTCCTGCGCTTCAAGCGCTGGATCACGGAGATCAAGCAATCCTGCGACGGCATCGACTGCCTGCATTTCGAGGAAGTGCGACGCCACGTCTCCACCGATGCGGCCCACGCCTACGGCGGGTTCCTGGCCACGCTCACGGCGTGGTGCGAGCACCACCATATCCCGTACCAGGGTGTGCCAGTCGGCACGATCAAGAAACACGCGACCGGCAAGGGCAACGCGAGCAAGGACGAGATGGTGGCATCCATCCGGTCTCGTGGCCACCAGCCTGCCGATGACAACGAAGCCGATGCCCTGGCGCTGCTGCACTGGGCTATCGAGACACAGGAGGTGTGAGATGAAGATTCCGGCACAGCACTACCGCTGCCCGCTCGATCGCAGCTCTTCCCGAGAGGATCCGGAGAGCATCAAACGCCAGGGTTGGCGCGACCAGCACATCCTCGTGGTGTCCGAAGAGGACAAGCGGTTGGACTTCGTCGAGCGCGAGTTCGTGAGACGACTCGGAGAACGACTGTACGGAGGGAAGCGCCATGACTGAATGGACGTTGGACGACGTGGCGGCTCGGCTTGCTGAGGCGGCCGAGACGGGGCGGCGACTGCCCAGGGTCAGGGTACAGGGCTACTTCAACGTGTGGCCAGCCTTCGTGCGCGATGGGTGGGAAGGTTTCGACGACAAGGACTACGAGTACCGGCCATTGCCTCCCACGCCCCAGGCCGTCGACCGGATGCTGGAAGCAATGCGCTGGATGCAGTGGCTTGAAGTCGAGCAGCGGCATCTGGTGTGGATGCGCGCCAAGCACTACGAGTGGAAGTTCATCTGCCGCCGCCTCGGGCGCGACCGCACGACGGCCTGGCGGCGGTGGCAAAAGGCATTGCAACTCGTGGCCGATCATCTGAACGACCGTCAGACCGCAGCCTCCGGCCATGCTTCCAAACTGGAGGGTCAAGTAGGGCAATGCGTGCCGTGAATGTCCTTGTTTTCAGGCTTCCGGGCATTTCTGGATGAAACTGGCATGCAACACAAAGGCCGGATTTTGATAGGATGGCAGCTATGATCTGGCGAGCGGTGTGGGTGTGACGCCTACATCGCTCTCGGTCAGAAATTCGACGGGTCCTTCCTGTCCAAAATCCCATGCGGGGGGCGCGAGCGCGGCATTTCGCTAGCGTCCGATCCCGAAACGAGGTTACCAGGGTTACCAGTTACCACTCCGGTTACCACCTGAACCGAGTTACCACCCTTTGATGACCCGCCCCTCGTGGCGGGTTTTTGCACTCCAATGACCGAACAGCTGCGCGTCGAGTACCGGAAGGTCGAGACGCTGATCCCTTTCGCCCGCAATCCGCGCACGCATTCCGAAGCACAGATTGCCAAGCTCGCCTCCAGCATCGTCGAGTTCGGCTGGACACAACCCATCCTCGTCGACGGCGCCAACGGCATCATTGCCGGCCACGGCCGCCTGGCGGCGGCGCGCAAGCTGGATCTGCCAGAAGTGCCGGTCATCGAACTCGGCCACCTCACCCCGGCGCAGAAGCGCGCCTACGTGATCGCCGACAACCGCCTGGCACTTGATGCCGGATGGGATGAAGAACTGCTCTCGCTGGAACTGGCCGAGTTGTCGGAGGCGGGGTACGACCTGAGCATGACCGGCTTCACCAACGAGGAGATCGAGGAACTGCTGGTCGGTGCCGAGCAGGCATTGCAGGACGAGTCCTCGGATGCAACCGAGGATGATGCCGCCGACGAGATTCCCGATACCCCGGCTAACCCGGTCTCACGTCCCGGCGATGTCTGGCAGATCGGTGCGCACCGCGTCATCTGCGGCGATGCCACCGATCCGGCCGTCGTCCGAATGCTGATGGCCGGCGAGCAGGCTGCCCTGTGCTTCACTTCGCCGCCCTACGGCAACCAGCGGGACTACACGAACACCATCATTGATTGGGATGCCCTGATGCGGGGCGTCTTCGCCAACCTGCCGATGGTCATGAACGGCCAGGTGCTGGTCAATCTCGGTCTCATCCACCGCGAGCAGGAAGTCATTCCCTATTGGGACGGCTGGCTCGACTGGATGCGCACCCAGGGGTGGCGGCGCTTCGCCTGGTACGTCTGGGACCAGGGGCCGGGATTGCCCGGCGACTGGAATGGCCGGCTGGCGCCTTCGTTCGAGTTCGTCTTTCACTTCAACAGGAAGGACTCCGAGGCACGGCGTCCGAACAAATTCGTGCCCTGCATCTACGCTGGGCGTGACACCCATCTGCGCGGTGACGGCACCAGTGCCGGCGGCATGCGTAACAAGGATGGCAGCAAGACCGCCTGGAACCATGTCGGCCAGGTCACGCAGGAGACCAAGATTCCGGATTCCGTGATTCGCATCATGCGGCACAAGGGCAAGATCGGTCAGGACATCGATCACCCGGCCGTGTTCCCGGTGGCGCTGCCCCAGTTCATCCTGGAGTCCTACACCGATGCCGGCGAACTCGTCTTCGAACCGTTCTGCGGTTCCGGCACGACCCTGCTGGCAGCCGAGCGTACCGGCAGAAAGGTACGTGCCACCGAGATTGCGCCGGAGTATGTGGATGTCACCGTGAAGCGCTTCCAGCAGAACTATCCCGAGGTGCCGGTGACGCTGGTGGCGACGGGACAGACCTTCACGGAAGTAACCAACGAACGGATCGGAGGTGCGGCATGACCATCTCCTGGCTTGCCGACAAGATCGTGCAATGGCCCACGGCCAAGCTGGTGCCGTATGCCCGCAACTCGCGCACCCACTCCGATGCCCAGGTTGCCCAGATCGCGGCGTCGATCGCCGAGTTCGGTTTCACCAATCCGATCCTGGCCGGGGGCGATGGCGTCATCGTTGCTGGTCACGGCCGTCTGGCCGCTGCCCAGAAACTCGGCCTGGCCATGGTGCCGGTCGTGGTGCTCGACCATCTGACGCCGACCCAGCGCCGAGCCCTGGTGATCGCGGACAACCGCATCGCGGAGAATGCCGGCTGGGACGAGGTGATGCTGCAGGTGGAACTGGCCGCGCTACAGGACGATCAATTCGACCTGGCCCTGACCGGGTTCGATGCCGACGCCCTGGCTGATCTACTGGCTGGGGAGGAGACGACCACCGAGGGCGATACCGATGAGGATGCAGTGCCGGAGGGATCCGGTACGGTCGTATCCCGGGCGGGCGACGTCTGGATCTGTGGTGAGCACCGGGTGATCTGTGGCGATGCGACCGATGCCGATGCATACGCGACGGTGCTCGGTGACGAGATCGCCGACATGGTGTTCACCGACCCGCCCTACAACGTCAATTACGCCAACTCGGCCAAGGACAAGATGCGCGGCAAGGATCGCGCAATCCTCAACGACAACCTGGGCGACGGCTTCTACGATTTCCTGCTGGCGGCTCTGACGCCCACCGTGGCGCATTGCCAGGGTGGAATCTATGTGGCCATGTCATCGAGCGAACTGGATCGATTGCAGGCAGCGTTTCGCGCTGCCGGGGGCCACTGGTCAACCTTTGTCATCTGGGCCAAGAACACTTTTACCCTGGGGCGTGCCGACTACCAGCGCCAGTACGAGCCGATCCTCTACGGCTGGCCCGAGGGCGCCGAGCGTCACTGGTGCGGGGACCGAGACCAGGGCGATGTCTGGCAGATCAAGAAGCCGCAGAAGAATGATCTGCACCCGACCATGAAGCCGGTGGAACTGGTGGAACGGGCGATCCGCAATTCGAGTCGCCCGGGTGATGTGGTGCTGGATCCCTTCGGGGGGTCGGGCACAACGATGATTGCCGCGCACAAGTCAGGTCGCAAGGCGCGGTTGATCGAACTGGATCCGAAGTACGTCGATGTGATTGCCCGGCGCTGGCAGGACTATGCCGGGGCAAAGGCCATCCGGCAGTCGGATGGTGCAACGTTCGACGCGCTGTCAGTCGGTGGAGAACTCCGGCAGAAGATCGCCGCTGGTGATGTCGGCCACGTAGCGGACGTTGCGGAACTCGACGGGGTCGTCAACGAGGTGGACTCCGCCGACTGACTGGATTGCCACACCGTACTTGCGGCTGAGTTTGGTCAGTTCAGCAATGAACTTGTCGTAGTTGGCTTCGAGTTGCGGGGTGGTGACGACGGCGGCCATGGCGATCCCCTTACGCTGCTTCGGCTTCGAAGGATTCGTCGGTCACTTCGCAGTGGATCACGAAGCCTGTCAGGTAAGGCAGTCCCTTGGGGATGCCGTAGTCCTTGCTGGTTTGGCGGCCAATCGTCCAGCCCATCCACCGCGTCACTGCGGCATCGATGGCCTGCTGGATCTTCTGGCCCCGCAGCATCTCGTTGAGGACGTCATCGGCAAAGTGTCGTCCGTGGCGGCTGTCGAGGAACAGCCTGACCGATTCGAGGGGCTGGCAGAAGGCGTCCGAGATCGCGGTCATCGCGATCGGCCAGGCGGCTTCGGCGTTGTCGTTCATCGTGCCAAAAAAGCCCCAGGCATCGTTCTGGGTGGCGGGGATTTGAGTGGTGTTGGTCATCGTGATCTCCTTCGGGTGTGTGGTGGCGACACCCGTATGAACGCGCTGTTTGATTGAGAAGCCAAGCTAATCTTCAAAGAATTTGCATCAATTTTCGGTGGCGAGTTCGTCGAGCAGTTTCATCGCGTCCTGGTCGCCGGACAGTGCAATGCGCAGGGTGCGCAACGCCTGTTCTATGCTGACCTCGGGCCGCCGATTGTCGAGCAGCCAGCGGATTGCGCTGGCCTGATCGTTGCTGGGCGTCGGCGACTCAATCGCCACCCCGACGTACCGACCGTAGCTGCCGCCGGAGGGATCGACATAGAGCGTGGTGCGGCCGGGGGCGCTGACCTCGACCACACTGCGTTTGCCGTTGCGGTGTCCGCCGTGTCCCGCCAGCCAGTCGCGATCATTCAGCAGGGTGTTGGCGAAGACGTCGTACTCGATTGCGGTCAGTTCCTTGCGCAACTCGATCGTGATGGACTCGGGCGGTGCGCTGGGGTCGCTGTTGTGCAGCACTTCATCGATGCTGCAGGGTTTGCGGGTAAAGCGGGCGCGGGTGGCGATGGTCATGATGGTCTCCGTTCAATTGATTGTTGTGACATACGCATGAACGCGCTGTTCAATCGGAAAGCCAAGCTATTTCAGGAATCATTTTGGGGTGGCGTGGATATGCCGCCACCCTATCTAGAATTCAACCGACCCGGTAAATGCGATCGCCGCCCTCGGGCTTTTCCGAGGTGATGGTGAGTCCGAGTTTCTTCTTGAACGCCCCGGCGAAGGTGCCGCGCACTGTGTGCGCCTGCCAGCCGGTGGCCGCGCAGATCTGGTTGATGGTGGCCCCTTCCGGTCGCTGCAGCATCTGGATCACGGCGGCCTGTTTGCTGTTCTCGCGGGTGCGGGGCTTGCCCTCGACGCCGACCTTGAGCAACCGTTTGGCCGCGTCCTGTTTTTCTTGCGCCCAGTTGGCCTCTGCGGCCGACACGGCGGCCTCGACCTCGGGGTCGGGGTGGATGGTGGCCGGCGTTGGCCGGGCGCGCCCCAAGGCGTCGTAGCCCTCGGCGGCGACGAACCAATTGGTGCTGTCGCGGGTGATCAAGGCCTTGTTGAACAAGCCCTCCAGCACCTTGGTGCGGGCACCGCCCTTGATGTTGTCGGGGAACCATTCGATCTTGCCGCCGGTGTGTTCGATGGCGTAGGCGAGGATGGCGTGCTGGGCCGGGGTCAGTTGGATGGTGGTCATTTGATGCTCCTTCGTGGTGGTTGATGGTGATGGCATGAACGCGCTGTTCGAGAGTGAAGCCAAGCGCTCTTCGCTTCTTTTTTAGCCCTGCTTCGCGGCCTGCCGGCCTGCCTCGTAGGCGGCCATCAGGGCGCTCTTGACGCCCCATACGCTGACCTCGTGGAAGTCCATCCGGTCGCTGTTGCGGGTTTCCAGGGTTTCGATGAACAGGTGATCGAGCGCGATTTGCTGCATTTGCTGGTCGAGGGTTTTGGCGGCTTGCTTGGTCATGGTCGTCTCCTTGGGTTGGTGTTGATGGCGATTGCATTCAGGCGCTGTTCGAACAGGAAGCCAAGCTCTTTCTGCCTGGCTTCGCAGATCTATTTGCGTCCTGCCTTGAGTGTCTGGATGCCCTCGTGGGCAAGCGTCAGGGCTGCGGTCTGAAACGCGATGTGCGCCACCCCGGGCGCGTCCTTGGCGTCATCGATCAACTCGTCGATCACCGACCTTGACTTGGCGCGCATCGCCGCGCAGGCGGCATCGAGTTCCGTGGTGCTCGCGGTGCGCACTTCCGGATAAAGGCGTACCAGCAGGGTCAGGGCGGTATCGGCCAGTTTCTTGCCAAGGGTGTCCAGTTTGTTGGCGTACATGTTTGTCTCCCGCAATGTGGTTGATGGTGATGGCATGAACGCGCTTCTGTGGAGGAAAGCCAAGCTCTGAATCGCGACGTTCGGAACATCTGCGATGGGCTTGATGTAGATCATGGGTCTGTCGATACGCGCTTACGCCCGGCATCGCGGCGTCTCTCACGTGGCGGTCAAGAAGGCCATCGATAGCGGGCGCATCACGCCCGAGGCCGATGGCACCCTCGACCCGCAACGGGCTGACGCCGAGTGGGCGAAGAACACCGAAGCGCCGCGTGCGGGCACTCGCGCCAGGCCCGTCCGGGCCACCGTGCCGCAGGAGACCGCCGCCAGCACGCCCGCAGGCGACACCCACGCTGCCTTGCCTACCGGCGGCGCGTCCCTGCTGCAGGCGCGCACGGTCAACGAGGTGGTGAAGGCGCAGACCAACAAGGTGCGCCTGGCGCAGCTCAAAGGGGAACTGGTCGACCGGGCACAAGCCATCGCCCACGTCTTCAAGCTGGCACGGGCCGAACGGGAGGCGTGGATCAACTGGCCGAATCGCATCACGCCGATCCTCGCGGCGGAACTGGGCATCGATGAGCACACCCTGTTCGTGGCGCTCGACGTCGCCGTGCGCGTGCATCTCGAGGAACTGGGCGAGTTTGTGCCGAAGGTGGACTGATGAAGGCGGATGATTACGAAGGGGCGCTTGAGATCGAACGTGCCTGGCGTGAAGGGCTGCGGCCGGATCCACGCCTGACCGTATCCGAATGGGCCGAGCGCTACCGGATGCTCTCGACCAAGGAATCGGCCGAGCCCGGGCGCTGGCGCAATGCGCGCACGCCCTACCTGCGCGAGATCATGGATTGCCTGTCCCCGGCATCAAAGGTGGAGCGGGTGGTGCTCATGAAAGGTGCGCAGGTGGGCGGCACGGAACTGGGCCTCAACTGGGTGGGCTACGCCATCCATCATGCGCCCGGCCCGATGATGATCGTCTGGCCGACGACCGAGATGGCGCAGAGGAACTCCAAGCACCGCATCGATCCTTTGATCGAGGAGTCGCCGGTGCTGAAGGACATCATTGCCCCGCCCAGGAGTCGGGACTCCGGCAACACGGTGCTGATGAAGGAGTTTCGCGGCGGCGTGCTGGTGATGACTGGGGCCAACTCGGCCGTGGGCCTGCGCTCGATGCCGGTGCGTTACCTCTTCCTCGACGAGGTGGATGCCTATCCGCTGGACGTCGATGGCGAGGGTGATGCGATTCACCTGGCCGAAGCGCGCACCCGAACGTTTGCGCGGCGCAAGATTCTGCTGGTTTCCACGCCCACCATCGCAGGGGCAAGCATCATCGAGCGGGAATACGAGGCGTCAGACCAGCGCCGCTACTTCGTGCCGTGTCCGCATTGCGGTCACCGCCAGTGGTTGAGGTTCGAACGGTTGCGCTGGGAGCGCGGGCAGCCGGGGACCGCCGCCTATCTTTGCGAGGAATGTGAAGCACCGATTGCAGAGCATCACAAACCTCGGATGCTGGAACTTGGGGAATGGATGGCACTCGGTTCAGGTACGAGCGCCGGGTTTCACCTGTCCAGCCTCTACAGTCCCTGGAGAAAATGGCGCGAGATTGCGGAGTCGTGGGAGAAGGCCGCCATGTCGGAGAGCCGCTCGGTGGCGACCATCAAGGCGTTCAAGAACTCGGAACTGGGCGAGGCCTGGGTCGAGGAGGGCGAAGCCCCCGACTGGCAGCGCCTGTTGGAGCGCCGTGAGGATTACCGCATCGGTTCTGTGCCTGCGGGCGGCTTGCTGCTCGTGGGTGGAGCCGACGTGCAGAAGGATCGAATCGAGGTCTCCATCTGGGCCTTCGGGCGCGGCAAGGAATCATGGCTCGTCGAGCATCGCGTGTTGATGGGCGACACCGCTCGCGACGAGGTGTGGCGGCAGATTGGCGCGATGCTCGGCGAACAATGGGAGCACGAAACAGGCGCGCTGATGCCATTGGTGCGCTTCGCGCTGGACACCGGCTTTGCGACACAGGAAGCCTATGCCTTCGTGCGGCTGGCGCGTGATTTTCGCTTGATGGCGGTCAAAGGTTCGGCCAAGGGCTCGGCTCTGGTAGGCACGCCAACTGCAGTGGACGCTACGACGGGCGGCAAGAAACTGCGCCGGGGGATCAAGCTGTTCACCGTCGCGGTCAGCATCGCCAAACTGGAGTTCTACAACAGCCTGAGGAAGGTGCCGGAGGTGGCCGAGGATGGGGTCACGATTCGTTACCCCACAGGCTTCGTCCATCTGCCCAAGGTGGATGCCGAGTACCTGCAGCAACTGTGCGCCGAGCAGTTGATCACCCGGCGCGATCGCAACGGTTACCCGGTGCGCGAGTGGCAGAAGATGCGCGAGCGCAACGAAGCCCTGGACTGCTACGTGTATGCCCGTGCGGCGGCGAGTGCTGCCGGCCTCGACCGCTTCGAGGAACGGCACTGGCGCGAATTGGAACGACAGATCGGACTCTCGCCCCCCGGCGACCCCGATCCGAAAATCGAGCAACCCACTGAGGCCACCCAACGCGGTGGCCTCGCTGTTTCTGGAACCCCGAGAACGGGCCGGCGCGTGATTCGCAGCCGCTGGTTCAACTGATCACACCACCACTGGAGAGCCCCACCATGAGTCTGCAAACCCAACTCAACAGCTTCGTCCTGCGTGTCGCCGAGGAATTCAACACCGTCAAGGGCCGCACCGGCACGCTGACCGCGCTGACCACCACCGACAAAACGAGCCTGGTCGCGGCAATCAACGAACTGAAGGCCGCCATCCTGACGGCGGTGGCCATCGACGACCTGACGGTTGCCACGACCAGTACCTACTCCTCGTCGAAGATCGTCTCGGTGCTCGATGCCCTCAAGGCCGACATCCTGGGCGGTGCCGACCCGGCCTACGACACCCTGTTGGAACTCCAGCAGGCGCTGCAAAACGATCAGACCGGTATCGCGGCGCTCACCGCCGCCATCGACAAGCGGGTGCGCTTCGATGCGGCGCAAACGCTGACGGTGCCCGAGCAACAGCAGGCCCGCGACAACATCGGTGCGGTCGCGGCCACCGACATCGGCGACGTCGCGACCGACTTTGTCGCGATCTTCAACGCGGCCCTGGTGTAAGTGATGAGCCTCGTCGCGCAACTGTCGGCGCTCGCCACCCGCATCGGCACCGAGATCAAGGGGCTGATTCGCCCCGACCATCCCGGACTGGCCCGCGCCTGGGTCAATTTCGGCTACGTGGGCGGCGAAGTGCAACTGCGAGCCGCCTACAACGTCGCCTCGGTGACCCGATTGGCGAAGGGGCGATACCGCATCGCGTTCGAGATGCCGTTTCCCGACGCCAAGTACTGCTGGGTCGCCACCGGCAGGAGCAACACCGCGACGGGGACTATCCGTTTCGCAGCAGCACGCGGTACGACCGACGGCAAGACCGCCGATACCCTCGAACTGGTCTGTACCAGTGCTGCGGCGTCGCTCGCCGACACACCCGAGATCAGTCTGGTGGTCTATCGATGAGCACGCCGACCTATACCGAAGCGCAGTTGCAGGCCTTGCGCGATGCACTGGCCAGAGGCGAGAAGCGCGTCACGTTTGGCGACAAGACGGTCGAGTACCGCACCGTCGAGGAACTGAAGCAGGCCATCGCCGAGGTCGAAATCGCGATGCACAAGGATGCCGTTTCCACTGGCCTGTATCCGCGCGCACCGCGCCAGATCCGCGTGACCACCGGGAAGGGATTCTGATGGGCTGGATCGGAACCATCAAACGCCGCGTCTTCGGCGGTACGCCCACCTACGATGGCGCAGGCCTTGGCCGGCGCACACTCGCCTGGACGGTGGCCAATCCTGGAGCGGTGGCGGCACTCGCCTACACGCAGAAGCAGTTGCGTGCCAAGAGCCGCGACCTCGTGCGGCGCAACGCCTGGGCCGCCGCCGGCATCGAGGCCTTCGTCGCCAACGCCATTGGCACCGGCATCAAGCCGCAGAGCATGGTGGAAGATGCGGCCCAGCGCGAAACCATCCAGCGCTTGTGGTGGGACTGGTGCGAGGCCGCCGATTCAGCGGGACTCACCGATTTCTATGGCCTGCAGTCGCTTGCCTGTCGGGCCATGCTGGAGGGAGGCGAGGCGATCGTGCGACTGCGCTGGCGGCGTCCCGAAGACGGGCTGCCGGTGGCGCTCCAAATTCAGGTGCTGGAGGCCGAGCACCTGCCACTGGCGATGAACCGGGAGTTGCAAAACGGCAACGTCATCCGTGCCGGCATCGAGTTCGACCGGCTGGGACGGCGCGTCGCCTACCACCTGTATCGATCCCATCCGAACGATGGCGGTCTCGCACCCATGTCCGGGTCGGGTGGCGTCGAAACGGTTCGTGTGGATGCCTCCGAAGTGATTCATCTCTTCCGACCGCTGCGTCCTGGCCAGATTCGGGGCGAACCGTGGCTCGCCCGGGCGCTCGTGAAGCTCAACGAGCTCGACCAGTACGACGACGCTGAACTGGTGCGCAAGAAGACCGCCGCCATGTTCGCCGGCTTCATCACGCGCCTGGCCCCCGAAGACAACCTGATGGGCGAGGGACTGTCGGACGCCAATGGCGTGGCCTTGGCCGGACTGGAGCCCGGCACCCTGCAAATTCTGGAGCCGGGCGAGGACATCAAGTTCTCGGCACCGGCGGACGTCGGCAGTTCCTACGCCGAGTTCATGCGCCAGCAGTTCCGAGCAGTGGCGGCCGCCATGGGCATCACCTACGAGATGCTCACCGGCGATCTCACCCAGGTGAACTATTCCTCGATCCGTGCCGGCCTACTGGAGTTCCGCCGCCGCTGCGAGGTGATCCAGCACGGAGTGATCGTCCACCAGCTGTGTCGCCCGATCTGGCGGGCGTGGATGGATCAGGCGGTGCTCGAAGGTTCGCTCACGCTCCCCGGCTACAGCCGCCGTCGGCGTGAGTACCAAGTCGCCAAGTGGATCCCGCAGGGCTGGCAGTGGGTCGATCCGCAGAAGGAGTTCAACGCCATGAAGCTCGCCATCCGGGCGGGCCTCACCAGCCGCTCGGAGGCGATCTCGGCCTACGGCTACGACGCCGAGGATGTCGATCGTGAGATCGCGACCGATAACGCCCGTGCCGATGCATTGGGCCTCGTCTTCGATTCCGATCCACGGCACGACCAGGCACCGGCTGCCGCGCCGCCTCCACAAACCGAACAACCCACGGAGTAATTCATGCTGCCACATCTCGCCTCCCGCATCTTCGGGGCGCCGTTGCTCGTCCATCGCGCCAAGCTCGACGTGATCCTGTCCGCCCTTGGGCCACGATTGGGGATCGACAGCCCGATCCCCGCCGATGCCCCGGAACTGCTCGCGGCAGTACCCGCACCCCGTCCGAACATGCAAGGCACTGTCGGCATCGCCGTGATCCCGATCCACGGCACGCTGGTGAAGCGCACCTTGGGGTTGGAGGCGGCCTCGGGGCTCACGAGCTACCAGGACATCGGCGCGATGCTCGATACGGCGCTGGCCGACCCCAGTGTCACCGGCATCCTGTTGGATGTCGATTCGCCTGGCGGCGAGGCATCGGGCAGCTTCGAGCTCGCCCGCCGCGTGCGCGAAGCCACCGCCGTAAAACCCATCTGGGCGGTGGCCAACGATGCCGCCTTCTCGGCCGCCTACGCCATCGCATCGTCCGCCGAACGCATCATCGTCACCGAAACCGGGGGTGTCGGCTCGATCGGCGTGATCGCGCTGCACATCGATCAGTCGGTGAAGGACGCCAACGACGGCTACCGCTACACCGCGATCACGGCGGGCCGGCACAAGAACGACTTCTCGCCCCACGAGCCGCTCACCGATACCGCGAAAGGCGAACTCCAGGCCGAGGTCGACCGCCTCTACGACATCTTCGTTGGCCATGTGGCCGCCATGCGTGGATTGCCGGAGATGGCGGTACGCGCCACCGAGGCCTCCCTCTACTTCGGCCCGAACGCAACGACGGCCGGTCTGGCCGATGCCGTCGGAACGCTGGAGGCAACGCTCACTGAATTCTCGATTTACCTCAGCTCCCGAGGCCGCAAGGCGCCCCCGACTCGGGCAGTTGCACGACCCGGGGCGACGCACCTACAGGAGGACGACATGTCTCTCGAAGAAACCCAGATAGAAATGATCGGTGTTGATCAGGCAGCCGTCCTGGTTGCCGAGGCCCGCCGCGAGGTTACTCAATCCGCGCAGGCCATCGCCGAGTTGTGTCTGATCGCCGGTTGCCCTGACAAGGCTGCCGCCTTCATAGCGGAAGGCAAGAGTGAAGCGGATGTGCGCCGAGTGCTTTGTGAGGCCAAGGCCGCACGATCCGAGGCTACGCCCATCCATTCCACCATTACGCCGGAAGCCGGTACCGGCGCCCCCGATCGACCCGAGGCATCACCCGTGGTCGCCGCCGTCAAGAAACTCATCCACAAGGAGTAAGGCATGCCCTCAATCACCCAGAGCAAGAACCTCGGCGACCTCCTGAAGTACGAGGCGCCGAATCTCTATTCCCGCGAGGCCGCGACAGTCGCCGCCGGACAGAACCTGCAACTCGGCACCGTACTCGGCAGGATGACCGCCGACGGCAAGCTGTATGCCTTGGCACCGGCCGCTACTGACGGCACCGAAACCGCCGTGAGCGTGCTGGCCACCGACACCGACGCGACGCTGATCGATCGGGACGATGCCATCACGGTGGCCCGTCACGCGATCGTCGCGCGCAACGCCCTGATCTGGCCGGCCGGCATCACCGCATTACAGAAGGCCGCTGCCGAAGCGCAACTCGTGGCGATCGGCATTCTGGTGCGCGACGCAGCGTAAGCAAGCCCATCTCATCCCCGAAAACCCGCCACACGGCGGGTTTCGTTTTTTGGAGATCCAAAAATGCAAAACCCGTTCGACAACCCCGGCTTCTCGATGGCGAGCCTCACCACGGCCATCAACCTCATCCCCAACCGCTACGGCCGCATCGAGCAGCTGGGGCTCTTTCCGGCCAAGCCGGTGCGCACCCGGCAGATCATCGTCGAGGAGTACGCCGGGCGACTGAACCTCCTGCCGACGAAACCGCCCGGCTCGCCGGGCACCGTCGGCGAGCGCGGCACGCGCACCTTGCGCTCCTTCGTCATCCCGCACATCCCGCATGACGACGTGGTGCTGCCCGAGGAGGTCCAGGGCATCCGCGCCTTCGGCTCTGAGACGGAGATGGAGGCGATTGCTGGCGTGATGGCGCGTCACCTGGAAACCATGCGCAACAAGCACGCCATCACCCTGGAACACCTGCGCATGGGGGCACTCAAGGGCCAAATCCTCGATGCTGACGGCAGCACCATCTACGACCTCTACACCGAGTTTGGCCTCTCCCAGACGTCGATCAACTTCGATCTTGCCAACGCCAACAGCGATATCAAGGGCCACTGCTACGACGTGCTCGCCGAAATCGAAGACAACCTCAAGGGCGAGTTCATGACCGATGTGCACGTGCTCTGCTCGCCTCAGTTTTTCCGGGCGCTGACCACCCACAAGACGGTCAAGGAGGCTTATACCAACTGGCAGCAAGGGGCAATCCTGATCAACGATGTGCGCTCCGGCTTTACCTTCGGCGGCATCACCTTCGAGGAGTATCGCGGCCAGGCGAGCGACATCAACGGCACGGTGCGCAAGTTCATCGCCCCAGGCGAGGCTCACGCCTTCCCGCTGGGCACGGTCGACACCTTCGGCACCTACTTGGCCCCGGCGGACTTCAACGAGACGGTCAACACCCTCGGCCAGCCGCTCTATGCCAAGCAGGAACCGAGGAAGTTCGAGCGCGGCACGGATCTGCACACCCAGTCGAACCCGCTGCCGATGTGTCACCGCCCCGGTGTACTGGTGAAGCTGACGAGCGCCTGATGGTAGGCGTGGCTGATCTGTACGACGCGGCCGCCCGCGTCGGACTGCTCACCCCCGTCAAGGTCGGCACCCTGATCGTCGAGTGCGGCTTCCGCGCACCCGACGAAACGGTGCTCGATGGCCTGGCGCTCTCCCGCGATTACGAGATCGAGTTCCCGACCGAGCGCCTGCTGCTCGTCGTCGGGGACACGGTCGAGATCGCAGGCCAGTCCTACCGCGTGCGGGAAGTGATTGCCTTGCGGGACGGAAACGAGTGCCGGGCGCGTCTGGCTCGACTGTGAGCCGATCAGGGGCCGATCTTGATCCAGCGATTCCAGAGCATGCGACTGATGGTGGCATTCACGGCCTGACGGTCGAAGCGCTCCGGATCGAAATCTAGTCCGGCCCATTCCTGGAAGGACTTGGTTTCGTCGCCATAGGGGTCGTCCTCAAGCTGATCGAGAAACGCCTGGTAGCCGCCTGAACCACCCGCATCGTCGGGCGGGCAGGCGCGCCCGCCAGCCTCGACCCAAGCAAAGCCGCCGTCGCTGGGTGTGGGTTTGACCTCCTTGATCTCCTCGACCGTGATGTGGTGCATCCAGCTATCGCCGAAGTCGTACAGGTAGTCGCAGGTATCTCCCTCGGCCAGCAGTTGGTTGAGGCGGTACTTCTTCTCGTCGAGCACTTCCCAGCCGGGGTCGGTGAACTCGGGATCCGGAACACCGTAATGCTTGCCGCGTATCTCGAACTTGTGCAGGTGGGAATCCGACCAGCCCATGGCGGCCTGAAGGATGTGGTGCAGAGCGTCGAGTCGCGTGCGGCCATCGAGGTGGATGCGTCGCCAAATGGACGGCTGGATACCCATGAGTTCGACGCGCAGAACGTAGTGGTCGGGCGTTGACTGACTGCTGCGGTGTTTCTTGGTTTTGGTTTGCGTTGCCAAACAGCATCTCCCTTTATCGATTTCATTGTATCGGAGTCCCTATGCCCCAATCCAGGCGCGAGCAGATTGTTCGCGAGATCCTCGCGCGCATCGCAGCGGCGGTATCGCCCATCGTCGTGTTGCGCCAGCCCGTCACGGCTATCCCGCGCGAGAGGACGCCGGCCCTCGTCGTCGCCGTCGAATCGGATACCCCGGTCAAACGCGCCAACGACCGCATGGAGCGCGATCTCATTGTGCGGGTCACCGGTTTTGCACGCGATCCGGTCGACGGTTATGCCGTGGCAGACGACCTTGTCTGTCGGGCGCACGCTGCACTGATGGCCGATCCGGCGCTCGGCGATCTGGCACTTGGTATCGCCGAGATGGAAGCCGACTGGCAGGTAGAGGACGCCGACATGGAGGCCGTCGCCATTCCTGCAACTTACCGCATCACCTATCGCACATTCGTTACCGACCTCACCAGCAAAGGATAAATCCCATGCATCGAATCGAACTCCTTATGACCCATACCCATGCCAACGAAGTCCATTTCGCCGGTCACGTGATCAATGTGGATGAGATCACTGCCCGATGGCTCATCGAGAAGGGTGTCGGCAAACCCGTCGACGATTCGCAAGCGGTGCAAGAGACAGCCGTCGGCACGGCGGTCATCCCTGAAACCCAATCCCAGCGCAAAGCAAAGGAGTAACCCGCCATGGCCTATTTTTCCGGACAAGGCCGCGTCTTCATCGGCGCGCGTGACACCAACGGCAACCCGCAGGGGCTCGTCTTCGTCGGCAACGTACCTGACCTCAAGGTTTCGCTCTCGGTCGAGACCCTCGAACACCAGGAGTCGCAATCAGGCCAGCGTCTGACCGACCTGCAACTGATCAAGACCAAGAAGGGCGAGTTTGCCTGCACGCTGGAAGAACTGATCCAGACCAACCTCGAACTGTCCCTCTACGGATCCACTACAACGGTCACCAGCGGCACCGTGACCGACGAACCCGTCATCGCGACGGCTGAACTCGGCAAGCTCTATCTGCTTGGAAAACAGAACGTCTCCAGCGTGGTCATCAAGGCCGGCGCTGCGGCTGTCGCCGATACCAAGTACACCGTCAATGCCAAGCATGGTTCCATTCAGTTCAACGACATCACCGGTGTGACGGGTGCCATCACCGCCAGCTACAGCTACGGTGCTTCCAGCGCCACCGCGATGTTCACGCAGCCCCTGCCCGAACGCTGGGTTCGCTTCGAGGGCCTCAATACTGCCGACAGCAACAAGGAAGTGGTGATCGACCTCTACCGCGTGGCCATCAACCCGGCCAAGGAACTGTCGGTGATCACCAGCGACCTGCTCAAGTTCGAGTTGTCCGGGCAGGTGCTCGCCGATCTGACCAAGTCGGCCAGTGGTGAGTTGGGGCAATTCGGTCGGATCGTCCTGCTATGAAAAAGCCCACAGATCCTATGACCGTTCTGCCGCCCGTCCCGTTCGAGATCCGCGTGGCGGACCAAACGATTGCCCTCACGCCCCTCGTACTGGGCGAACTTCCGGCCTTCGCCAAGGCCATTCAGCCCTTCACGGCGGATCTCGCCATCGAACCGGACTGGCTGCGTCTACTGGGCAGTCATGGCGAGGCCATGATCGAGGCCATGTCCATCGCCAGCCGCCAACCCCGCGAATGGATTGCCGGGCTGGCGCTGGATGAGGCGATTTTTCTCGCGCAGTCCCTGTTCGAGGTGAATGCGGATTTTTTTATCCGGCGGGTGGTGCCGAAACTGGGCGAGGCAGTGAGTCGCATCAGCAGTCAGTTGGCTGGGCCGACGCCTGCCAGCGCCTGATTGCGCATGGCCATGCCTGGCAGGACATCCCGCACTACACCCTGGCGCAGGTTGACGCATGGCTCGACGCCATCGATCTTCAGGAGCAGCGGCAACTGGCCAATCTGCTGACAGTCATTGCCACCGGTAGCCAGGGGACGGGCGAAGCCATCCGCAAGGCCATTCAGAGCCTCACCGCACCATGCTCAAAATCTCCCTGATCACCTCGGGTCTGCTCGACAAGGGCGTATTGGCCGCCTGGACCCGCTCACGCCGCGAAGCAATCCACAAGGCGGTCGGCCTGGGGATGCGTGACAGCAGCCGCAGCCTGACGGAAGCACTACGCACTCGCATGCAGTCCGATCTGGCGATCCGCAAGCCGGCCTTCCTGCGCTCGATGCGTGCCAAGGTGCTGGATCGGGATTCGACGCGGTTACCAGCCTTGCTGGTGGGGTCACGGGTTTCCTGGCTGGGTGTGCATGTGCGGGGGGCGACCCTGACCGGCAAGATGCTGATCCCGCTGACCGAGTCCGGGCGACGGATGGGGCGCAAAGCCTTTGCCCGGGTGATCGACACCCTGATGCGTTCCGGCAATGCCTGGTTTATTCGCAAGGACGGCAAGGTCATCCTGATGGCGGAGAACATCAAGGAGAACGCCTCGACCCTGACGCGCTTCAAGCGCGCCGAGCGACAGCGCACCGGAGCGAAATCGATCAAGCGTGGCCAGGAGATTCCGATCGCCGTCCTGGTGCCCCGCGTCACCCTGAAACGCCGCTTCGATTTTGACGGGACGGTGCGGCGTGCGATGCCGCAACTGGCTCAATCCATCAATCGCTACTTGAACCGCAACTGACATGGCTTCCGATCGCGCACAGATCCTCATCACCGCCGTTGACCAGACCCGGACCGCCCTGGACGGCATCCGGAACAACCTCGGGCGTCTGGGCGACGAGACCCGCCGTGTGCAGGGATTGCTGGCAGGCTTGGGCGTCTCGCTCACGCTGGGCGCGTTCGCGGCACTGGTCAAGGGAGCGATCGACTCTGCCGATGAACTGAACAAGCTCTCGCAGAAAATCGGCATCTCGGTCGAGGCCCTGTCGACGCTGCAGTTCGCCGCCCAGTTGTCGGACGTCGGTTTGCAATCGCTGCAGATGGGGCTTAAGAAGCTCTCGGAGAATGCCACCGAAGCCAGCGCCGATCTCGGCGAGGGCGCGCAGACCTTTGCCGCGCTCGGCGTCGGCGTTAAGGATGCTGCTGGCAATCTCAAAGCCACGGATGATCTCCTGTTGGAGATCGCAGATCGCTTCGCCAGCTTCGAGGACGGAGCCACCAAGACGGCTCTGGCGGTAAAGCTTTTCGGCAAGAGCGGGATGGACATGATCCCGTTCCTGAATCAGGGGTCATCGGGAATCCGCGCACTGATGCAGGAAGCCGAACGACTCGGCCTGAAGTTGTCGACCGAAACCGCTCAGGCCGCCGAAGCCTTCAACGACAATTTGACCGCGCTCAAAGCCTCGTCCTCGGGGTTGGGCATTTCGCTGGCCACCGAGTTGCTGGCACCCTTGAGGGTCGTGACCGATGCTATCCGCGAAGGCCAGGGAGAAGCGACCGGGTTCGCAGCCATTCTCGGCGGTGCCCTTAAAACCACCCTGGAGGCGATTCTCGTCCTCGGCGTGAATGTCGCCTACGTCTTCAAGTCGATGGGCACCGAGATCGGTGGCATGGCCGCGCAACTCACTGCCCTGGCACGACTCGACATCCGGGGTTTCAAGGCGATCGGCGAAGCCATGCGCGAAGACGCCGTCAATGCGCGTGCCGAAGTCGATGCCTTGTCGGCACGCATCCTCAATCCGCCCCAGGCACGCCCACCAGGGCCTGCGCCCTCCAGTCCTACTGCGGGAAATACGGGTGCGGCGACAGAAGACATGCAGCGCATGGCCTGCGTCCTTTCGGGCGGGGAATGGCGTGGCGGACGCTGCATCAAGAAAGGCGCGGAAGACAAGGACAACAGCGCAGCCCGCTTGGCCGTCCTGAAGGCACAGGCCGACGCCGAGTTCCGTCTGCTCAAAACCGGGCTGGATCAGCAGAAGGCTGCACTCGACCGGGCTCTCGATGATCGACTGGTGTCGATTCGGGACTACTACGCGCAAAAGACCCGCCTTGAGCAGGCCGCCATCGACGAGGACGTCTCTCGCAAGACCGAGGAGCGCAATGCCCAGCAACAGATGGCTCGTGGTGGGAAAGACGAGGCCACCCGGCTGCGAGCCATGGCCGAGGTCAAGAAGCTCGATGGCGAGATAGCCGCTCTGGCACAACAACGCGGTGAGATCGAGGTGGCCAATGCCCATGCGGCGGCCAATGCCGAACGGCAACTCGCCAATGAACTCGCGCGAGTACGTGATCGGCTCGCTGAGGTGCGGGGTGGCACGGGTGGTGACAGTACACGCGCCCGCTTGCAACGCGAGTATCAGCCCCTGATTGAGCAGTTGCAGCGCATGGGCGACACCGCCGGCACTCAGGATGTGGCGCGGCTGATCGATGTCGAGTCGGATCTGGCGGAACTGGCCCGCTTCGAGAGCCAGTACCAGACCGCGACCGAGCGGCTGTCGCTGCGGGGTCGGGAACTCCAGGTGCAAAAGGAGGCGGGGCTCATCACCGAAACCCAGATGCGGCAGACGCTGCTGGGTTTGCAGGCCGAGACGGCACGGGAAGTCGAAGCACTGATCCCCAAGATGGAGCAACTCGCGCAATCGACCGGCTCCGAGGAGGCGGTCAATCGGGTGGCGCGGCTGAAGATCGAGATCGCCAGCCTCAAGACTGTGACGGACGAGGTGGCGGTACGCATCAATGGTGACACCCAGAACGCCTTTGCCACGATGTTCGAGCAGATCGGCTCGGGTGCCAAGTCAGCCAAGGATGCCTTCGCCGATTTTGCGCGCAGCGTACTGGCGTCGATCAACCGGATCGCTTCACAGAAACTCGCCGAGAGTCTGTTTGGCGCGATGGGAGGTGGTGGTGGCAGTGGGGGATTTGGCGCTTTCATCAGCGGTCTGTTCAAGGGCTTCGCCACGGGTGGTCTGGTGAGCGGGCCAGGAACTTCGACCTCGGACTCGATCCCGGCACGCCTGTCCGCCGGGGAATATGTGCTGCGCGCCGAGGCCGTGCGCCGGGTGGGCGCGGACTTCCTGCACGCTCTGAACGGCGGCCTGTTTGTTCCGCGCTGGTCTGGCCCTCGCCTGGCCTTCGCCGATGGCGGTCTGGTGCCTGAGATCGCCCAAGCCCCGGCAGCCGCGCCGTCGCAATCCGTGCGCATCGTCAACGTCATCGATCCCGGCATGGCGGCCGACTATCTCAATTCCGCCGCCGGTGAAAAAACCATTCTCAACGTGCTCTCGCGCAACGGTTCCGCCGTGCGTGAATTGCTGAGGTAAGCCATGGCTTTTACCAGTGGCACTGCCACCGACTATCTCGATCTGCTGAACCGGCTCAAGCAGTTCGTCACCCAGGACATGCTGCCCGCCAACGAGCGCTGGTCGGTCTTGCGCTGGGTACCCGGGCCGCCCGCCGAACTGGTGCTGCAGGGCCCGGGATTGGCCGGCACCGACCAGATCAACGTCGGCATCCTGTCCGAGGCCGGTGCGGACTACGGCAACTGGAAACTGCGCGGCTTCGTCGGCTGGAATGCGGCGCAGACGTTCGACGGCCAGTACAACCCGAGCGGCACGTTCTACGCGCTGCTGATGGCGTCCGCTATGCCTTACTGGATCGTGGCCAACGGCCGCCGCATTGTGATGGTAGCGAAGACAGGTACCTACTATGAAATGATGCATCTGGGCCTGTTCCTGCCCTACGCCACGCCGGGGCAGTACCCGTACCCGCTCCTGGTCGGCGGCACCTACAACAGTTCAACGCGCTGGAGCAATTCCTACACCTACCGTAACCACCTGCCCAAGTCGTCTGGGTATTCGGGCGCGTACTACGCGCCGACCGGCGTCTGGACGGGTGTGTCGGCGATGTGGCCGCACAGTTGGGGTAGCAACACCCGGGAATGCCCGGACGGCTCCTACCCGCTGCTGCCTTTCATTCTCGCCGGCCTGGGGGAGATGGAAGGGTGCTACTGCGTCCCCGGCTACGCCAATGCAGCGGAAAACATCATCAGCGTCGGCGGCGTCGATCACCTGGTCGTGCAGGACGTGTATCGCACCGGCTACAGCGACTACTGGGCCCTAAAACTTGCGTAATGCGGCTCGCGTGAGGTAATCAATGGCATTTCAATCCGGCATCACCACCTCGCCGAACGACCTCCTCGACAAGATCCGGATCTTCGCCACCGGGGTCTGCGGCTACGCGCAGTTAATGTATCAGGCAGACGCGGGTTACTACCGTCTGCATCTGCAGCACGCCGCCAGTGGCCAGTTCGTTAACCTGCATTCCTACGCGAGCTACATCGCGTGGTACGGCTCGACCAGTTTCAACAGCGGGTTGGCCTACAGTTCGCAGACCGTCGCTTCGGGCTCGTTCTCCGTGTCGCAGATGTCGGGGAGTGCCGAGTACTTCCTCTTCGGCGGCGACGGCTGGTGTTACTGCGTCGTGCAGACGGCTAGCACTACTTACGGGCCGCTTATCTTCGGCGCGATCACCAAGACCTGTACCTTCACCGGTGGAGCCTTCCTGTCGGACACCTACAGCACCTACGTGCGGGCCGACATCGATGGCAATACCAACAAGTGGAAGGTCGGCACCTACGGCACGGATGCGGTGCGGGCCTTTTACAACGCGACCACGCGCCAGCTCGACAGCTATTCACCCATTGCCTTCAACGGAGTGACGCCCCTGTATCCCTGCACGGTTGAAGTCGGCCGCCCGACGCCCAGTTACTTCTACTCGATGATGGGCTATGCACCTGGCGTGCGTCTGTTGAGGATGAACGGGCAGTACGTCAACAAGGACATCGTCACGCTGGGCGGCAGCGACTGGATGGTCTTCAGTATGAGCTACGGCGGCTATGCCTTCCTGAAATGACCACCTACGCTGGATCCATCCTGCCTTCCGGGCTGCCGTCCGATCCCGCCTATGGCGCGGCGTACAAGTTCCTGCCAGCGCCCCTGACGTTGCCGTACCCGAGCGCACTGGACAGCAATCCGCCGAATGCGGGCCCGCTGGCCAACAACCTGCCGGTCGCCGAGATCGTGTCGACCTTCGCGGGGAACATGGTTCGTCAGTTCGAGCAGGACTGGTATCACCACGTCCATCTGCTGCCGGCAAAGATCGCATTGGGCAACCTGCTGTCGACGCAGATCCGCCAGGTCGAGGTGTGGAACGCCCACTTCGCCCCCAAGACCTTGTCGGCGGTTGTCGGCCAGAACGACGGCGGCATCACGCTGGCTGCCCCGGCCAACCCGCCCACGACCTACGGGATGCTGGAGTCGCGCCTGCACAACGTCTCGGTGAGCCTCGACGGGCCGCCGGTGATTGAGGCGAGTTTCACGTTCCAGTTTCCCGACGAAGCACCGACGCTGTCGATCTCCGGTCGGCGCGTCGTGGTGTTCGGCCTGAAACCCAACTGGGCCGATGGCTGGCTGGAGCGCCTGATGTGGGCGACCGACGTGCTGACTGCCCGCGACGGCACCGAGCAGCGGGTCAGCCTGCGGGCCAAGCCGCGCCGCTCGCTGGAATTCTCGATCCTGGTCGGGCGCGACGATGCGGCGTTGCTGGACGTTCTTCTGTCGGCCTGGCAGTCGCGCGTCTATGCCTTGCCCATCTGGCCAGACAAGGCGTTCCTCTCGGCGGCGATCACTGCCGGCAGCACCGTGATTCCGATCACGACCACGAACCTCGAGTACGAGGCCGATGGCCTGCTGGTGATCGGCAGCGACAGCCGCAACACCGAGGCGGCAGAAGTGCTCTCGGTGGCGAGCAATGCCGTGACCCTGAAGCAGCCCTTGCTGCAGACGTGGCCGGCAGGCGCCTTCGTCGCGCCGGCACGCACGGCCCGGCTGCGCGTGACCCAGGCGGTGTCAAGGGTGACCGACGCCATCGCGACGGCGCGCCTGGTCTTCGACATTGCCGGCACCACGGCGATCACGAAGCAGGAGTCGGCGACCACCTTCAACTCGACCGCAGTCTGGACGACGCGGCCGAACCGGGTGCGCGATGTCGAGACGGATTACCGGCGACTGGCCGAGGTACTCGATTTCGACACCGGCATCACGGCGGTGGATGACCATGCCGCGCGCCCGTTCGTGCGCCGCGCCTTCGACTACATCTTCAAGAGCCGCAGCGAGATCGCCGCCTTCCGGGGCTGGCTGACCGCGCGGGCGGGACGGCTGACGGCGTTCTGGCATCCGACCTGGGAAGCCTCCATTGTCCCCACCAAGAAAATCCTGTCCAACCAGACGGTGATGACGGTGGCCTCGCGCGGCTACGCCCTGTACTTCAATCCGATGCCGGGACGCACCGAGGCAGCCTTCCTGCACAAGAACGGCACGTGGTACTTCCGCACCATCCAGGGATTCGGAGCTGGCACCATCGGCGACGAAGAGGTGATGACGATCAATCAGTCCTTCGGCTTCGACGCCAATCCCGAGGACTGGGTCGCTATCTACTTTCTGGAAAAGACCCGACTCGACGCCGACCAGATCGAACTCAACTGGCAGACCGACAGTGTCGTGGAGGCCTCGGTACCGATGCTCTCCGTGAAAGCCTGACCGGACACCCTCATGAGCTACAACACGCAGGAAATTTCGGCGGCCGCCGGCCAGCCGGTGGAACTCTATCGCTTCGTCCTCGGCCAGCAGGTATGGACGGTGACGAGCGGCCGCGAGGCGATCACCTATCAGGTCGAGAGCTACCAGCCCGCCGTGATCCGCCGCTCGGCGGTCGAGCAGTCGCCGGAATTCGCCCGCAATGGCATCGACCTCGAGTGCGCGCGGGACTTCGCCGTGGCGCAACTCTTCGCGGCGGCGCGCCCGAACGGTGTCGTGTCGCTCACGGTGTTCCGCAACCACCTCGGTGATTCAGAGTACATCACCTGGTGGAAGGGGCGCGTCGCTTCCGTGGTGTTTGCCGGCAGCACCGCCAAGATTCGCTGCGAGTCGATCTTCACGGCGTTGAAGCGACCGGGCTTGCGCGCCCACTACCAGACCGGCTGCCGTCACGCGCTGTTCGATCCGGGCTGCGGGGTGAACAACCAGGCGTACAAGCTCGCCGGCACGGTGGCGTCATTCTCCGGGCTGAACGTGACCTCGAGCACCTTCCTCGCGCAGGCATCGGGCTGGCTGACCGGGGGCTATCTGCGTGTGGCCGGGGTGCCACGGATGATCACCAATCACTCGGGCGACACCATCACGCTTTCGGCCGTGCTGCCGGGGCTCGCTGTGGGTGTGGCCTTCGAGGCTTTTGCCGGCTGCGACCGGACGTTCGCCATCTGCCAGTCCAAGTTTGGCAACAGTCTCAACTTCGGCGGGTTCCCCTGGATTCCGGCCAAGAACCCCTTCGCCGGGGATTCCATCGTCTGAGGGCTACACCATGTGGGTACAGATTGCGATCTGGGTCATCACCACGGTCATCGGCATGCTGCTTGCGCCGAAGCCGCCAAAACCGGCTGCCCCCACGCCGGGGAATCTCGACGTGCCGGTGGCCGAATCCGGCAAACCCATTCCCGTGCTGTTCGGCACCCGGGTCATCCGCCAGGCCAACGTGGTCTGGTACGGCGACGTCAAGACCACCGAGATTCGCCAATCGTCCGGTAGTGGAGGCAAGAAATGATTGTGACGCACGACGACGCCAAGGCCTTCGGCTATTGCAATGCCGGCCTGCGCAAGTGGTTCCCGCGCGATGGCGTGACCTTCGACGACTTCCGGCAGCATGGCGTGACAGCCGAGTGGCTGCGCGCGACAGGCGATGCGATGGCGGCTCGGCTGGCCGACGAAGTTGAACAGATGCGCGAACGGCTGCGGCAATCGCAGGAGGGCGCGTAAATGGGCGGCGGCGGAAAAGGCGGGGGCTCGTCATCCTACGTCGTCGGCCATCGGTATTACGCCGGCCTGCACCTGGCGATCTGCCACGGGCCGGTGGACGCGGTGACGCGCATCATCGTCGGCGAACGCACGGCCTGGAGCGGCAGCGTCACGTCCTCGCAGACCCTCTACGTCAATGCCCCGGAACTGTTCGGCGGGGATTCGCGCGAGGGCGGTGTCCAGGGCTACGTCGAAATTAAGATGGGTGGCGCGGCGGAAACGGTATCGGGCTACCTACAGCAGAAGCTCGGCAGCGTCATACCCGCCTTCCGAGGGGTGGTGTCGATCATCGCCCAGCAGTGCCAGCTGTCGGCGATGAACCCCTACATCAAGCCCTGGAGCATCGAGGCGCGGCGCATCCCGGCACCGGCGGCACTGGGGAGTGGCTACATCAATGGCGACGCCAACCCGGCGCACATCATCTACGAGTGCCTGAATAACGCCACGTGGGGCTTGGGCTACGCGGCAAGCGAGATCGATGCGAGCAGTTTCCAGACTGCCGCCAATACCCTGGCCTCGGAGCAGTACGGACTGTCCTTGCTCTGGGAGCGCGAACAGCCGCTGGAGGAATTCATCGCCGAGATACTTCGTCACATCGACGGCACGCTCTATGTCCATCCGCGCACCGGCAAGTTCGTGTTGAAACTAGCCCGGGCGGACTACAACGTCGCCAGCCTCCTGGTGCTCGATGCCTCGAACATTCTCGAACTGGAGAGCTTCTCCCGGCCCTCGGAATCGGAACTCGTCAATCAGATCACCGTTCGTTACCGTGATCGTTCCACCGACAAGGATGCCGCGATCACGGTGCACGACTTGGCTGCACTGGAACTGGCGGGGGGCGTGGTGTCCTCGGCCACGGTCGACTATCCGGGCATCAGTAATGGCAGCCTGGCGTCGCGCGTGGCGCTGGGTGACCTCAAGCAACTCTCGGTGCCGCTGGCCAAAGTGACGCTGATCGCCAATCGGCAGGCGTCGAACCTCAACATCGGCGACGTGTTCAAGTTCACCTGGCCGGAACTGGGCGTGGCCCAGCTGGTAATGCGTGTCGTGCGCGTGTCGTATGGCACGCTGACCGACGGCCGGGTGCGGATCGAGTGTGTCGAAGACATCTTCGGCCTGCCGTCCGCCTCCTACGTGTCCCCGACCCCGACCTCCTGGGTGTCGCCGCTGACCTCGCCGGCCCAGGTGCCGTATCGCCGGCTGGGCGAGGCGCCGTGGTGGACGGTGGTCAAGCGGGTGGTCGGCGAATCGGCGACCGCACAGAACGAGCTAGATCCCCAAGGTGGGCTGCTGGTGGCCTGTGCGAGTCGCCCCTCCGGCGATTCGCTCAACGTCAAGCTGCTGACGCGCCAGGGTAGCGCCGCGTTTGCCGAAGTGGACACGATGGGCTTCACCCCGAATGCGACGGTGACCAACGCCATCGACGAGCAGACGACCGTGCTCGCCATCGGCAACGGCCAGGATCTGGACATCGTGAAACCCGACACCTACGCCTACCTCGACAACGAGATCGTGGCGGTCAAAGCGATCAATCTCGTGGCCGGCACGGTCACGGTGGAGCGCGGGGTGCTCGACACGGTGCCGGCACCACACCTGGCATCGGCGCGCATCTGGTTCGCCGAGGCCTTGGAGGCGCTGGTTACAGAGCAATACCTCTCCGGCGAGTCATTGCAGGTCAAGAT